>Ga0196958_10000222_pt1 | contig 18720 bp, 19 predicted proteins | sample S1v_10metaG_FD_148654 | JGI IMG/M metagenome (GOLD analysis project Ga0196958, IMG submission 148654) | Soil microbial communities from Anza Borrego desert, Southern California, United States - S1+v_10 | ecosystem: Environmental > Terrestrial > Soil > Desert | place: USA: California | collected...
AATCCGTGGGCGAGGTTCGGCACCTGAAACTCGGCCGCGTACTTGGCTTTTCCCGTTACTTTCGCCACGCCGTCGACGCGGCTCATCTCTTTTCCGATGTATCTCGGCATGCGGTCCTCCGTCACGCGAGCCGGCTCGCACGCATCAGCGCGCGGACGATGGCCCGTCTCCCCAGCTCGACTTTGTAGGCGTTGTGCGTGAGCGGCTTCGCGCCCTGCATGGCCGCTTCGGCCGCGGCGCGGAAGCTCTCTTCCGTGGCGGGCCGTCCGGCGAGCGCCGCCTCGGCCTCCGCGCTGCGCCACGGTTTGTGCGCGACGCTGCCGAGGACGACGCGGGCCTGCCGGATCGTGCCGCCTGCGAGCTCCACTGCCGCGGCCACGGAGACGAGCGCGAACGCGTACGACGCACGCTCGCGCACTTTGAGGTAGTACGAGTTCGCGGCGAAATTCGACTTCGGCAGCTCGATCGCGACGATCAGCTCCCCATGCTCGAGGTTCGTGTCTTTCTGCGGTGCATCGCCGGGAAGGCGATGGAAGTCGTGGATCGGAATCGCGCGCTCGCGTCCGTCCGCGGCGCGCACGCGCACGACTGCTTCGAGCGCGTACAGCGCCGTGGCCATGTCTCCCGGATACGTCGCGACACACGCCTCGCTCCAGCCGAAGATCGCGTGATAGCGGTTCAGTCCCTGCAGCGCGCCGCAACCCGTGCCGGGCTCGCGTTTGTTGCACGGCATGGCCGTGTCGTAGAAGTACTGGCAACGCGTGCGCTGCAGGAGGTTGCCGCCGTTCGTGGCCATGTTGCGGAGCTGCGCCGACGCACCCGCCACGATCGCCTGCGACAGCAGCGGATAGTTGTTGCGGATCAGCGCGTTGTTCGCGGTCTCGGTGTTCGTCGCCAGTGCACCGATCGAGACGCCGCCGCGCAACGGCTTGATCTCTTTGAGCGCGAGGCGCGTGACGTCCACCAGCTCGTTCGGACGTTCGACGTCCTCTTTCATGAGGTCGAGGATGTTCGTCCCGCCCGCGAGGAACTTCGCGTTCGGGTTCGCGCCGACGGCGCGCGCGGCGCCATTCGGATTTCCAGCGCGGACGTATTTAAACGGTCTCAATGCCGTCCTCCTCCCGGATACGCGCCAACTGCTCTTCATCGACGAAGCGCCACGTGTGCTGCGTCTGTCTGCCGGAGTGCACTTCCTGAATCGCGGCGACGATGCCGGGATAGGCGCCGCAGCGGCAGATGTTGCCGCTCATCCGCTCGCGGATCTGGTCGTCGGTGAGCGTCGTGGCCGTCACCGTGACGTCCTCGGTCACGTGGCTCACGTCGCCACGCCTGGCTTCGTCGAGGAGCGCAACGGCAGAGCAGAGCTGGCCGGGCGTGCAGTAGCCGCACTGGAAGGCGTCGTACTTGATGAACGCGGCCTGCATCGGATGAAGCTGATCGCCTTTCACGAGGCCTTCGACGGTGGTGACTTCCTTCCCCTCGACCGTGGCGGTGAGCGTGAGGCAGGAGAGGACGCGGCGGCCGTCGACGATGACCGTGCATGCGCCGCACTGTCCCTGATCGCAGCCTTTCTTGGAGCCGGTCAGGGCGAGACGCTCGCGCAATGCATCGAGCAGCACGACGCGCGAGTCGAGCTCGAGCGTCTTCGTCGCGCCGTTGACCCGAAACGCCACCTTCACGAGGTTCTGCGCCATGGCATCGGGCGCGAGCACCGCGTCGGGCGCGGCCTGCAGCGCCGCGAGCGCCTCCTCCCGCGCAAGAAGGTCGAGCGCAAAAAACCCGAGCCCGCCCGCGATCGACGTGCCGAGGAAGGCGCGGCGGGTGTGGCCGACGCCGGTCAGCGCCGGCATTTCCTCGAGCAGCGCTTTCTCATCCTCACTCAGCTCGACCTCGGAGGTCTCGTCTTCGTGTTCGTCTTTCATCGATTCACCCCTCCATGATCCGCAACCGGATGTTGGTGGTATTCCACTTCGGTTCCAGCTTTTCGTCGAGTACGGCCGAGGCTGCGGTTCCGCGACGGAGGAGAGCTGCGCCATCGACGTCGATCGGCCGACTCCACTGCTGCACGCGGCCGATCCTGCTGACGTCGCAGCGTCGAGTTGCTCCCTATGCGCGTCGCTTGAAGCGGTGCACAAGGTAGCTCAGCACGGCCGCGACGACGAGCAGCAGACCGACGACGAGCAGGAAATGAATCGCCGCTCCGGCAATCTTCAGCGCCAGCGACGCGAGCCAGATCCCGACGAGAACGATGCCGATGACGAGGATCATCGCGCGAATGCCGATGCCGCGAAGCGTGCTGTTCATGCCCGCTCCCCGGAGCAACTGTCGCGCCGCACAGAGGCCGCGGAGGGGAACGCCGCACCCGGGAGGCACGGTGATCGGCTTTACGAACAACGCCGTGCTGAACAACCAGCAGGACGTCGCCGGCAACCCGGTGCAGTCACTGCCGGCAAAGTGATTCCTGCCGCGCACGACGCCTTCGCCTCATCTGTTTTTCCCACTCCCACCCCTGCTATATTCGCGGCCTCATGTCCGACAAAAAGGGTTGGGGAGCCACGGTCAAGGGGTGGTTCATCGTCCAGGATGCGGCGGGTGAGGGCGAGGTCCCGGAACCGGTCGCCGCGGCCGATGAGGATGAGCTGATCCGGCAGGCCGCGCAGGCGGAGCCGGACGATCTGCCGGTCTTCACCTCCGAGCCGCCCCCCGCGCCCGCGGGGGAAGTCGACTTCGGGAGCGTGTACGAAGCCGCGGGCATCACGGCCGAGGAGCACGAGCGCGTGTCGCGGACCCTCGAGCTGCTGAATTCTCTCCCACCCGACACCGACGACGCCGTCAAGCGGCAGATCGTCATGGCGTCGCTGCGCGCGTTCGGTGTGCCGATCGAGAAGATCATCGAGTCGGGCGCGGAGCAGCTCCAGGCGCTCGAGGCCTACATCCGCGGCAGCGCGCGCGATACCGAGCAGGTGACCGCCCAGGGCGAGACCGACATCCGCGCCCTCGAGGAGCAGATCGCGCTGTTGCGCAGGGCGATGCAGCAGCGCGTCGACGAACAACACAAAGTCATGCGTGCCTGCAACGCGAAGAAGCTCGAGGTGCAGAAAGTCCTCGAGTTCTTCGGGCAGGACGCCGTCGCCAAGGTCGTGCGCGAGTCTCCGAAGCTGCACGAACCGAAGAGCGGGAACTGAGGAGAGTCATGGGCCTGATATCGCGTGTCCGCAATTTGTGGAGAGGGTTCCTTTCGTTGTGGATCTCGGGCATCGAGAAGGAGCATCCGGAGATCGCGTACGAGAACGCCATCAACTCGATGGTCGGCAAGTACGCGAAGCTCAAGAGCGCGACGGCCGCGATCATCCGCCGCCGCGAGGATCTCGAGGAGCGCTTCAAACACGCCACCGGCGAGCTGCAGCAGACCGAAGCGGAGCTCAACACCGCGGTGGAGACGAGCCAGGACGATCTCGCGGTCGTGCTGATCCAGAAGAAGAACCAGCTCCTCGGCCAGATCGAGGAACTGAAGGCCGACCTCGAAGCGGCGCGCGGCGACGCGGACTCCGCGAAGTCGTCGCTGCTGTCGGTGCAGGGAGAGATCCGCAAGCTGAAAGCGGAGCGCGATTCGATGCTGGCGAAGATGCAGTCGGCGCAGGCGCGCATGCGCATCCAGGAGCAGCTCGACGGGCTCTCCGTCGACGACGAGGTGCGCGCGCTCGACAACGTCCGCACGCACATCCGCAACACGATCGCCGAAGCGAACCTCGGCAAGGAGCTCTCCGATACGTCGCTCGACGGCCGCCTCGCGAACCTGCGCAATCAGGTCGGCGACGTGCAGGCCAAGCAGGAGCTGGCGGAGCTGAAGGCACGCAAGGCCGCGCAACAGGCGGCCCAGGGACAGAAGACGATGTGATCCGGAGTGCGGAGGCGCTGCCTCCGCACTCCGTGAATCGTCAGGCCCAGAGACGGGCGGAGGAGCGCCGCACGAACAGGCGCGCCGCCTTCTCACTCACCGACGCCAGCACCGCTTTCGCGGCATCCGCGCCCGATTGCGCGCCGCCGTTCATGTAGCCCTGGAAGTCGACGCTCGTGTGCTCGCCGGCGAAATGGAGGTTGCCGACGGACTCCCCTTCCGCGCCGCCGATGGAGGTCCACTGCCCCGGCAGATACGCGGCGTAGGACCCTTTCGTGAACGGGTGCGTCGGCCAGTGGAACCGCGACACGTTTCCGTTGTGCTGTTTCGCCGAGCCGGGATACGCGCGCTCGAGCCCCGGCATCAGCCGCGCCACGGCTTCCTGCGCGGTGCCCTCGCCCGCTTCGATGCCGAGCTTGCCGCCCGAATAGAACGTGATGCCGCTGCTCGTGCCCGGCTGCAGCGCGGCGTTGTCCCAGCAGAGCTGGAAGCGTTCGTCGCTCAGGGTGTTGCCGCGGTAGCCGAGATTCTTCCACTGCCGCGCGTGGAAGCCCGCGAGCACTTTCGCGTTCGTGCCGTAGCCGAGCTCCTTGATCGCCTTGAGCTTCACGGCGGGAAGCGGAACGCGGATGTCGACTTCGCGCAGCATGGTGAACGGGAGTGTGAGGACGACCGTGTCGAAGTCGCGATCGAACGGCGTGCCGTTCGGGCCTTCGAAGGTGAGGACGTAGCCTTTGCCTTTGGCCGAGATGGCGGTCAGCCGGTGGCGGAGGGAGACGATCCCTTGGTCGAGACGGTTCGCGAGCTCCACGACCACCCGCTCGTTGCCACCCTTGACCGTGAACCGCTCGTCGCTGTCGCCGAACGGTTTGAAACCTTCGCTCGTGTCGGTGCCGATCATCTGAATGAGATTCAGTGACGACTGCTGCTCCGCTTCGAGGCCGTATTCGGTGACGTAGGCGACGTGCAGGAGCTCGCGGACCCAGCCGCGTGCGCCGATCTTGTCGAGGTATTCGGCGATCGAGGTGTTGTCGAGCTCTTTGCCGTTTCCGTGGTCGCGATAACTGACCTCTTCGCCGAGGGAGTCGTAGTCTTTCGCGATCTTGCGGGCCAGCGGGATGAAGGCCTTGACCACGTCCTTCTCGCTGTAGTGGCGGCCGTCGAAGAAGAACGCCTCCGCCTTGATCTTGCTCGGCTTCCGGAAGTCGTACATCCCGAGCTTGAACTCTTTGACGAGGCTGAGCAGCTCTTCGTGGCCGCTGTCGATGAACTCCCCGCCCAGCTCCGTCGTGATACCGGGCGCGAGCAGGTTGTTGGCGGTGAACATGCGCCCGCCGGAGCGGCTCGATGCTTCGAAGACGTGCACCGGCACTCCCGCTTTGCGGAGCTTGTACGCGCAGTTCAGACCGGCGATGCCGGCGCCGACGATGGCCGTACGCGGCTTGAGGCCGCCCGTCTGGCCGAAGGCGCTGAAGAGATCCGGCGTCGAGGCGACGACGCCCGCGGCGGCCGCCGTCCGGAAGAACTGGCGGCGGGACACGCCGGGCATTTCGCCTTCGAGCACGCGGTCGACGATTTCATCGGCCGGCAGCCCTTCCGATTTGGAGGCGAAGGCGGCGAGACGGAGGGAACGTTGGACGAGAGAGAAGAGTGGGGTTCTTGCCATTGAGGGTCCTCGCGTTACGGCAGGATCAACACCAGTCCGGGGTAGATGAGGTTGGGATCGGCGACGCGCTCGGTGTTGAGCTTCCAGATGTCTTCCCAGCGCTCCGAGCTGCCGAGCTCCTGGCGCGCGATCTTGCCGAGTGTGTCGCCGGCCACCACGCGATGCGTCCTGCGTCCGGCCACCGGCTGCATGAACGCTTCGGATTTGCTCGCCAGGTAGGTCTTCATGAGCGTCGCGTACTGGTCGGATTCCTTGATCCGGTCGAGCGCCTGGTTGATCTCGTAGACCAGGTCGTAATTTCCGGAGGGGACGCCGACGGCGTATTTTGATTTGTTGAGGTTGTACTTGGCGATGACGGTCCGCGGATGCTCCTTGATCTCGACCGCCGCGAACGGATAGTCGTAGATCAGCGCATCGGCCTGGCCGTTCTCGACGGCTTCGAACCATCCGGAGTCGCCGGAGAATTTGCGGATCGTGGCGTTGGGGATGTTCGCCCGCACCCACTTTTCGGCGGCAGGGTCGTCGTAGATGGCGACGACTTTTCCGGCGAGGTCGGAGACGTCGCGGTAGCTCGAGAGCATCCCCTCCTGCACGATCATGCAGAGGCCGAAGTCGAGATAGCCGTTGCTCCAGTCGACGCCCTGGACCGCGGGATCGGGGACGTAGCCTGCCATGATGATGTCGATGTCGCCGCGCTGCAGCAGCGCGGGCAGCTCGCCGTAGTCGGCCTCGACGACGCGCACGCGCTCGGTGCCGAGATGCTTTCCGATCCGCGCGGCCATCTGAAAGTCGAAGCCGTCTTCCTGCTGGTTTTCGTTGATGAAATGCAGCGGCGGCGCATCCGGCTCCATCCCGACGCGCAGGACTTTGTCGCGGCGGATCTTCGCGAGCACGCCGGTGGGGCTGGGCTGGGTCGACGCCGGCGTGGCGCCGGGTGCGGTGCTCGTGGCCGCGGCGGTCGTGGTCGTGCCCGACGTCGCGGTGGACGCGTCCTGCTTCTGGCCGCCCTTCGGCAGCTTGTCGCGGTAATGCCAGCCGATGTAGCCGATGATCCCGAGGATCACAATGGTGATGAAGACCTTGGCGAAAGGGGTCAGTCTCATGAATGCACGCTCCGAATGTGGCGGCATGATACGGAGTGCCCGCCGGGCTCGCAAACGAGAGGCTCACGTAGAATGACGCCGGTGTCCACCAAGACGACGCAGATGCCGCCGCGGAAACGCGACGCGCAGCAGAGACCCGCGAAGCCGGACCTGCAGAAGGCGATTCGCGAGACCGCGAAAGACGTCGTCACCGATGCCGTCTTCGAGAAGCGTCCGTATCTGAAGATGGCGTTCGCCAATCCGTACAACCTCTCCCTCTTCCTCGGCACGCTGGCCGCTGCCGCGGCGACGATGAATCCGATCCTCGCGGCCGCGGCGATCGGCGGCGAGCTGCTCTGGCTGATGCACGGGTCGGAGTCGAAGACGCTCCGCCGGCTGCTCTGGGATCCGCGTTTCGAGAAGGTGCGTCTCGCCCTCGAGGCGCGCGAGCGCGAGGAGCGGCTGAAGGCGTTGCCGCAGGAGGACCGCGAGCGCGTCTACCAGCTCGTCGGCAGACAGGCCGACATTCATCGTCTGGCTTCGCAGAACCCGTCGTTCACGGGCGAGCTGCTGCGCAGTGAGCTGATCAAGACGCGCCGGCTCGTCGACGCGTTCGTGGAGATGGCCATCACGTGCGCGCGCTACGAGGCGTATCTCGAGACGATCGATTTCCGGGAGCTCGAGCACGACCGCGCGCATTGGGAGCGGCGCATCGAATCGGGTGAGATCTCTCCGCAGGAAAGCGACATCGCGAAGAAGAATCTCGCCGTGATCCGCAAGCGGCTCGAGAAGCTGAGCGAGCTGCGCGACTATCTGCGCGTCGCCCGCGGACAGCTCGATCTGATCGAGAACTCGTTCCAGCTCATCGCGGACCAGATCGTGATGATGCAGTCGCCGGCGGAGCTGACCGGACAACTCGACGATCTGCTGGACGGCGTGGAGTCGATCCGCCAGACGGCGCTCGACACGGAAAAAATTCTGAGCACGATGGGGGTTTAGTTGGCCGAGGCTCGCATTCTTCCTCCCTGGGCCGACGACCTGCGGCGGCGCTACCTGCGCGGCGAGGCGTCGATCTTCGTCCTGCACGGCAACGTCTACGACGTCGTCCTGAGCGGCGGCCGCACGCTGACGCTCACGGAATTCCTGGGCAACGTGCTGCTCCGCGACTCGAAAGAGATCGTCGCCGTCTACAACGTCGCCACCGGCGTGCGTTTTCTGAAGCAGCCGCCGGGACTCGCCGCCGAGACGGACCAGATGCTGTCGTCGGTGGAGAAGCCGCGCGTGCTCGCGGCGGTCGAGCGCCTGCTCATGGCCAACACGCGCACGGCGGTGATCGTCGAATACGCGGAAGTCGTCGCGCCCGCGGGCGACCCGAATTTCCAGAGCGAGGCCGATCGCGCCGCGGTCGTCACGCTGCATCGCTGGTCGTTCCTGCCGCAGATCGAACGGAGCGACAACGTCGTCATCCTCATCTCCGAAAACCTGGCGGAGCTCGCGCCGAAGCTGGTGTCGAACCCGAAAGTGGCGGTGGTGGATGTGCCGATGCCGGATCGCGAGACGCGCAAGGCCGCGGCCGCGCTGGCGGATCGCTCGCTGACGGAGAAGGAGGTCGCGCGCTACGCGGAGATCACCGCGGGGCTCAAGGCGATCCAGGTCCTGACGATCCTCACGCCTCCGCCGGTGAGCGAGACCGAATCCCACGATCGCGAGGCCTTCATCTCCGGAATCCTCGGCAGCGGCACGGATGTGCCGGAGCGCGCGCGGAAGCTCGCGCAGCTCACCGCCGGAATGGGCCGCGAGGAGATCGCGAAGCTGCTCGCGCCGGGGGCTTCGGCAGTCGACTCGGCGGCCGAAAAAGTGCAGGCCGATCGTGCCGAAGCGGCGCGCCAGGAGGTCGATCGTCTGATCGCGCGCCGCAAGCGCGAGATCCTGGAGCGCGAGTGCTTCGGCCTCGTCGAATTCGTCGAGCCGCAGCACGGGTTCGACGTCGTCGGCGGGATGGAGGAAGTGAAGAAGGATCTCTCCGTGATCGCCGCGAGCATCCGCGACGGCCAGACCGCGCGCGTGCCGATGGGCGTGCTGTTCACCGGTCCGATGGGCACGGGCAAAACGTTCGTGGCCGAGGCGTTTGCGAAGGAGTGCGGCCTCACGACGATCAAGCTGAAGAACTTCCGCTCGAAGTGGGTCGGCGCGACGGAAGGAAACCTCGAGAAGATCCTGAACGTGATCCGCGCGATCGGGCAGGTCGTGGTGATCATCGACGAAGGCGACCGCGCCTTCGGCAACACGGATGGAGAAGGCGACGGCGGCACGTCGTCGCGCGTGATCGCACGGATCAAGGAGTTCATGTCCGATACGAGCAATCGCGGACGGATCCTCTTCCTCGTGATGACGAACCGTCCGGACAAGCTCGACGTCGATCTCAAACGCGCCGGCCGTCTCGACCGCAAGATCCCGTTCCTCTACTGCCAGACGCCGGAGGAAGTGGAGAACATCGCCCGCGCACTGGTGCGCAAGAACCGCGTGAAGACGAGCGTCGACTTTGCCGCGATCCGCGATGGGTTTTCGAAGAAGCTCGTCGGCTACAGCAACGCGGACATCGAAGCGGTGGTGTTGATGGCGCTCGACGACGCGGCGCGCGAGGGACTCACGGAAGTGAGCGAGGAGCGCTTCATCCGCGCGGCCGCGGATTACTTCCCGAGCCGCGACACCGAGCTGCTCGAGTACATGGAGCTGCTGGCCGTGTTCGAAGCTTCGAGCCGCCGCCTCCTCCCGGCCAAGTACGCGAACGTGACCCCCGAGGAGCTGGACGTGCGCCTGCGAACGCTGCGGGCGATCGTGGGCGGGCGGCGGTAGGGCGGGCGACCCTTGCCTGCGGTGCGCCGGTTTTAGCCTGATGCTGCCACGGTGGCAGGCGCGACACGATCCTCTCGCGAGCCGTATCGCCGGTCGTGGCTCTTTACGACACTCCCTCCACGACCACCATGTTCGCGCGCGCGCAACTCGCGCGCACCTGCTTCGCCTCGGCGTACTCCGGCGACTCGCGCCACGCCTTCGCTTTTTCGACCGAGTCGAACTCCAGCACCACGAGGCGGCGCGGCGTCCACGTGCCGTCCAGCACTTCGCTTTGTCCGCCGCGGACGAGATAACGCCCTCCGTGCGCGGCGATGGACGCGGAGGCGAGGCGCTTGTAGTCCTCGTAGCGAACGGGGTCGGTCACTTCGATGTCGACGATGACGAGTGCAGGCATGGCGGCATCATCCCATTTCCATGGCTCGAATCTGGCAAATTGACGACTGAATGGTGATTCATTCATACTCGCGCTCCCCGGTACGAAATCTGTAAATCCCGAGCTCTAAGGAGTCACGTATGGCGGAAGTCAAAACGCAGGGCGCCGTCGAGGCGATGGAAGTCGCCGAGGCCTCGCGCGAAACCGAATGGGAAAAGCCCTCATTCGTCGGCGATCTGTTCCTCGGCAAGCTCAATCTCGACCTGATCCACCCCTTCCCCGAGCAGCCGGCGGCCGACAAAGCCGAGGCGGACCCGTTCCTCCAGAACCTCGAGCGCTTCCTCGCCGAGAACGTGGACGCCGAGGAGATCGACGCGAAGGGCGAGTACGACTACAGCCTCTTCGAAGGCTTCAACAAGCTCGGCGCCTGGGGCATGAAGATCCCCAAGGAGTACGGCGGCCTCGGATTCTCCGCCACGAACTACAACCGCGCCATCGGCCTCGTCGCGACATGGTGCGCGTCGAGCGTGGCCTGGCTCTCCGCGCATCAGTCCATCGGCGTGCCGCAGCCGCTCAAGCTCTTCGGCACCGAGGAGCAGAAGAAAAAGTACCTGCCGCGGCTGGCGAACGGCGCGATCTCCGCGTTCGCGCTCACCGAACCGGGCGTCGGATCGGATCCCGCCAAGATGGAGACGCGCGCGACGCCCACTCCGGACGGCAAGGGATGGATCCTCAACGGCGAGAAGCTGTGGTGCACGAACGGCCTCAAGGCCGAGCTCATCGTGGTCATGGCGCAGACGCCGCCGAAGGTCGTGAACGGCAAGGAGAAGAAGCAGATCTCCGCGTTCATCCTGGAGATGGACACGCCGGGCGTCGAGATCGCGCACCGCTGCCAGTTCATGGGCCTGCGCGGCATCGGCAACGTGCTGATCAAGTTCAAGGACGTCTTCGTCCCGAAAGAGAATCTCCTCTGGGGTGAAGGCCTCGGCCTGAAGCTCGCGCTCATCACGCTGAACACGGGACGCCTCACGATCCCCGCGGGCTGCGCGGCCGGCGCGCGCCGCATGCTCGAGATCGCACGCGAGTGGGCGAACGAGCGCGTGCAGTGGGGCGCGGCGATCGGCAAGCACGAAGGCGTCGCGTCGAAGATCGCCTGGATGGCCTCGCACACGCTGGCGATGGAAGCGATCGTGTGGCTGACGTCCGGCCTCGCCGATCGCGGCGACGTCGACCTGCGCCTCGAAGCGGCGATGGCGAAGCTGTTCAACACGGAAGTGGCGTGGCAGTGCGTCGATCATCTCGTGCAGATCCGCGGCGGACGCGGATTCGAGACGTCGGCGTCACTCAAGGCGCGCGGCGAGAAGGCGCATCCGGTCGAGCGGATCATGCGCGACATGCGCATCAACCGCATCTTCGAAGGGACGAGCGAGATCCAGCATCTCTTCATCGCGCGCGAGGCGGTCGATCCGCACATGAAGCGCGGCTACAAGATCCTGCTGCCGGAGACGCCGACGGGCGAGAAGCTCTCCGCGGCCGCGAAGGCGGGCGCGTTCTACGCGACCTGGTACCCGACGCGTTATGTGGGGTGGAGCCGTTTCCCGAAACATTCCGAGTTCGGGCGCCTGCAGACGCATGTCGGCTACCTCGAGCGCCAGTCGCGTCATCTCTCGCGCTCGATCTTCCACGCCATGATGCGCTTCCAGGCGAAGCTGGAGCGGAAGCAGATGGTGCTGTTCCGCATCGTCGACATCGGCACGGACCTCTTCGCGATGTCGGCGACGATCAGCTACGCCACGATGCTCGCGAAAAAGGGCGACAAGAACGCGCTCGAGCTGGCGGATCTCTTCTGCCGCGAAGCGCGCGTGCGCGTCGACCAGAACTTCCGCACGCTCTTCGATAACCACGACGAGCTCGCGTACAAGGTCGTCCAGAAGTTCATGAAGGGCGAGTACGAATGGCTCGAGGGATCGCTGGTGCAGCCGGTGGTCCCGACCGCGGAGCAGGTGGAAGAAGCGATTCGGAAGCTCGCGTAGACGTCCGTTGTCGGTTGTCGGTCAGTTGTCTGTGCTGCCTTGCGAGACGGCACCGACAACCGACAACCGACAACCGGCAACATCGTTCACGGCTCCATCGGATCCTTCCGCCCCTGCACCTTCTCCTCGTCGTCCACGGTCTCGTGGCCGCTGTACTTCACGAGGCAGTCGCGGCAGATGAGCGACGAGTAATTCGCGCCGGGGCGCGGCACCCAGCCGTCCTGATGGACGGCGTCATCGAAGCACTTCGTGAACTCCTCCGGGATCTCGCCGACGATCTCGCGAGTGAGCTCGCACTCACCGCACTTCAGTAATACGCGTCCTTCCATCGACTACTCCGTCTCACCCGCCGCCGGGAACACCGGCGTGATGTCGACGGGGATGTCCTTCAATCGCGCGGTCACCGACTCGATCTCGGGCGTCGACACGCCGTACTTTGCCAGCAAGCGCTGCGCCCGCGCGTAATCGCCGGTCGCCTCGATCATCAGCAGCTCGGTCGCGAGCGACTCGATGCCGGTGCGCATCTTCGTGAAATCGACCGAGAACGTCCCGTCCGCCGCGGGCACGATCGCGCCGCCCTCGCGCAGCCAGTTCCACTGCACTGCCGTGCCGCGGCCATGCGCCTCGTCGATGCCGAAGCGCATCGAGCGGAAGTGCAGGCCCGCGTACGTCGCGTAGAGCTGCTGCTCGTTGAACGAGGAGAGGAGGTTGTTGCGCATCGCGTAGAGGATGTTCCACACGCCGAGGACGTCCGCCTTGCACTCTTCGATCGAAGAATACGTTTCCTTCAGCAGCAGACGCACGTCCGTGCGTTCGCCGCCGCCCGGGGGCGTGATGAGACCCGGCCCGAGGCCGTGCGAGAGCTCGTGGAACAGCACGAAGTTGAAATACGCGTCGAAGTTGAGCAGTGCACGCTGCGACGGCTCGAGGACGCGGTTCGCGATCGGCGCGCCGCTCATGCGGTACTTCGCGTCCATCACGTTCTTGAGCAGGACCTTCTTCGAGCCCTTCACTTCGCGCACGTATTCGTCGTTCGGCAGATTGAACGCGGCCGTCTGCACGCCCCGGCGCGCATCGCCGGCGGTGTAGAGCTCCTGCACGACGCGGATCGGCGACTCGGTGCCGCGATTCGGGTTCTTGTGCTCGTCCGGAATCGGCAGATTGCGCTCCATCGCCGGCAGATGCTGCGCGTAGATGGAGAGCTTCTCCGTCTCCGGGCGATCGACCACGTTCACGAACGACTCGAACGCCGCCTTGAAGTTGAAGAGGTTGTCCTCGTAGACCTCGTACGGTCCGATCACCACCTCGATCGGTCCGTCGAGATCCATCCAGGCCATGTCGCTCTCGCGATAGTTGTCCTTGAAGAACGCGTCGGCGAGCTTCGTCAGGTAGTCGCGCATCGACGCGTTTTCGCTGATCGCCGCCGCTTCGCGCAGCGATGCCGCGGCTTTCGTGAGCAGGTCCGCGTACTGACGCGAATACGGAATGGCCACGAGCTCGGAGCCCTGGCGGCGCACGACGGTGAAGAGTCCCTGCAGTGCTTCCTTCTGGCCGGGATGTGCGGCCACGTATCGCTCGAGCTCTTCCTTTGTGATGTCGGCGGGATAAAAGTTCGCGCCCGCCGGCTTGTGTTTGTCGAAAGGCTCGATGAAAGGCTCATCCTCGGCCAGCCGGTCGTACCGGCCGCGATGAGCCATGAAGTAGTCGTACGCGGCGCGGTCGAGCGGCGAATTGTTCGCCTGCGCCGCGAGGCGCGCGCGGTACTCCGGATTCTCCTCCGCCACCTGCAGCCAGTAGATCTCGTCGATGAACTTCGACGCTTCGATCAGCTTCTGCACGACGCGGCGCTCGTTCTCGTCGAGAAGCGAGCGGTCGTAGTCGATGACCGTCTTCGGCAGTTGCGCGAGACGTTGCGGAACGTCGGGTTTGGCGGCGAGGTGGCTTTGCGATTCAGTGGTCGGCATGGTCGAAGTGCAGGCGAGCGAAAGCAGTGCCGCGGCACAGAGAAGTCTCTTCATGAAATCATGTTATCGTCCCGCCGACGTGATCATCGAATGCCCTCAATGCCATTCGAAGTATCAATACGACGAGGAGCGCTTCGAGCGGAAGCCGTCGAAGAAGATCAAGTGCGCGCGCTGCCAGCAGATCTTCGAGATCCACAATCCCGCCTTCGCGGCGCGTGAGCCGGTCGCGGTCGACGCCCGCGATTCCACGTACACCTCGCGCGCGCAGACGCGCACCTCTGCATTGCCGACGACGCCGCCGGATACGACCGAGCAGTCGCAGTTGCCGAAGCCGGAGACCTCGCTGCATCTGCCGCCCGGCAAGCGCCTCTCACTGGCCATCCTCGACGGTCCCGACGCGGGGAGCGTCTTTCGCATCGAGAAGCCGCGTGTGACGATCGGCCGCTCGAACGCCGACCTGACGCTCAACGACACCGAGGCTTCGCGGCAGCATGCGGCGCTCGAGATCCGCGATACGACTTACAACCTCCACGATCTCGGCTCGACGAACGGCACGCTCGTCAGCGGCTCGAAGATCGACGGCCCGGTCGAGCTGAGTGACAAGGCGGAGTTTCAGGTGGGCGCGACCACGTTGATGCTGATCGTTACGGACGATCACTGATGTCGTCCGCCGTCTGATGTCTGTGCCGGCCGCTGCATCACAGACAACCGACGACGGACAACCGACAACCATGGCCGAGCTCTCCAATCTCTACCGGCACAGGCAACTCATCGCGGCCCTGACCGCGCGAGACCTCAAGGCGCGTTACCGCGGCTCGATCCTCGGCTTCTTCTGGTCGCTCGCCAATCCGCTGCTGCTGCTCGCGGTCTACACCCTCGTCTTCACGAAGTTTTTCCCGCAGCAGGTCGTGCAGCCGTACCCGCTGTTTCTCTTCGCCGGCATCCTGCCGTGGACGTTCTTCGCCGCGGCGGTGCTCGAGTCGACGGCGTCGATCTCCTCGAACGCGGGCCTGATCAAGAAGGTGATGTTTCCGGCGGAGGCGTTGCCTCTGGTGGTCGTGCTCTCGCACCTCGTGCACTTTCTAGCGGCGATCCCGATCATGCTCGCCGCGATCCTCGGCTTCACGCTCATGGGCAGCTTCGATCCGAACTGGACGATCGTCCTCGCGCCGGCGGTCATGCTGCTGCAGGCGATCTTCGTCGCGGGGATCGCGATGATCGTTTCGTCCGCGTCGGTGCTGTTCCGCGACCTGCGCGACATCGTGGCGAACCTGCTGCAGCTCGGGTTCTTCGTCACGCCGATCCTGTATCTCGTCGAGCGCATCGAATCGCGCGGTCTGCGCGCGATGCTGCGCCTCAATCCGATGACGCCGTTCGTCATCGCCTATCAGGACATCTTCTTCTTCGGACGCCTGCCGAACCTCTCGGACACGCTGCTGATGATCGCGTACGCGGGGACGTCGATCATCGCCGGGATGTTCGTGTTCGATCGCCTGCGCGACACGCTGGCCGAAGCGATCTAGCGCCGCAGCTCCATCTCCGCGACGCGATTACAATCCGCGACACGTGCCTGACTTTTCGATCTCGCTCGAGAACGTTTCCAAGGACTATCGCCTGTGGGGACGCAGCTCGCAGTTCGCGACGCTCAAGAGCGCGTTGCTCAAGCGCGAGCTGAAGCTCGCTCCCGACGCCGCGGTTGCTGCCTTGAAGAACGTGTCGTTCGCCGTCGACCGCGGTGAAGCGTTCGGCGTGATCGGACGCAACGGCTCGGGCAAGTCGACGCTGCTCAAGCTCGTCTCCGGGATCCTCAAACCGACGCGCGGCAAAGTCGTCGTGAACGGTCGCATCGCCGCGCTGATCGAGCTGGGCGCGGGCTTTCATCCGGAGATCACCGGCCGCGAGAACATCTACATCAACGGGATCATGCTGGGGCTCTCGCGGCGCGAGATCGACCAGCGCTTCGATCGCATCGTGGAGTTCTCCGGGATCGCCGATTTTCTCGACCAGCCGGTGAAGACGTACTCCTCGGGGATGTACGTGCGCCTCGGATTCGCGGTCGCCGTGCACGTCGATCCGGACGTGCTGTTGATCGACGAAGTGCTCGCCGTCGGCGACGAAGAGTTCTCCGCGAGATGCATCGCGAAGATTCAGGAGATGAAGTACCGCGGCGTAACGCTCCTCTTCGTCACGCACCAGCTCGACCAGGTGCGCAACCTCTGCGACCGCGCATTGTGGCTCGACCACGGCCAGGTCGAAGCGATCGGCGACCCGCTTCGCGTGGTCGACGCGTACCTGCAGGAAGTCAGCGGCACGCCGGCGCCCTCGCCGGCGGATCCGGCGGCGTCCGCACCGGCGGCCCCGGAAGAGCCGAAAAAATCCGACCACGACGAAGAACGCTGGGGCTCCGGCGAGATCCTCATCAAGCGCGTCTCGCTCACCGATCACGACGGCCGCGAGCTCGTCGCCCTCGGCGCCGGCACGCCTGTCGTCGTGGACGTCGACGTGGAAGTTCGCGTCCCGCAGGACGACTTCGTCTTCGGCCTCGGCATCTACCACGCCGACGGCACGTGCGTGTACGGCACGAACACGGACGTCGAAGGCTTCGCGGCCGAGCGCATCGAAGGCACGTCGCGCGTGCGCTTCGTCGTCGCGTCGCTCGATCTCGTCGCGGGGACGTATCGCATCGACGTCGCCGTGCACACGCGCAACGGCCGCGCATTCGACTATCGCCGCAACGTGATCCGCATCGTCGTCGGCTCGCGCGTGCACGACATCGGCGTGTATCGCCCGCAACACGAATGGCGCTTCGACGGCGGCATCAAGTTCCGCCACATCGACACGATGCGCGCGAACGTTCCCGCGCAGATCGCCGAAGCTCTGGGGAGTGTCGAAACGCCCACACAACCGAAACCGCGCCGTCGCAAATGACACGCGACCGTGCGGTGGGCGCCGCGTAACTGGCTACGTGTTTCGGATCGCAATCGCGCACGTGCAGCGCGCGCCGGTCCAGGGCACGGCTCTGCCGCCCGGGAGTTTTCCGGGATCGGGCATGCGCTTCGACGCTGTGCTGGCGACAGTCGGGAAGGCGCCGTTTCTGCTGTCGCTTCGCGGGGAGATGAGCGCGTGGCTGTCGGAGGGGCGTCCGATGCGCTTCCAGGCCGGACACCTGATGCTGCCACTGGCGCGGGCGTTCGACGTCGTCGTGTACTTCGAGAACGCAACGCCGGCCGCTCGCGCGAAGTAGGCAGCGTACAATCACCGCGGTCCGGAGGTCCTCATGATCCCCATCATCATCGCGGTCATCGTCGCGCTGTACTTTCTCAGCTCGATCAAGATCCTGCCCGAGTACGAGCGCGGCGTCATCTTCCGCCTCGGACGGCTGCTGCCCGAAGCGAAAGGGCCGGGCATCTTTCTCGTCTTCGCGCCCATCGACCGCATGGTGCGCGTGTCGCTGCGGCAGGAGGCGTTCGAGGTGCCGCCGCAGGACATCATCACGCGCGACAACGTCACGCTGAAGGTGAACGCGGTCGTGTTCCTGCGCGTGATCGAGCCGCGGCGCGCCGTCGTCGAGGTCTACGATTACCGCTATCAGACGTCGCAGTTCGCGCAGACCACGCTCCGCTCCGTCCTCGGCGAAGTGGAGCTGGACGATCTCCTCGCGCACCGCGAGCAGCTCAACAATCGCATCCAGTCGATCCTCGACCAGCACACCGAGCCGTGGGGCGTGAAGGTCGTGAACGTCGAGGTGAAGCAGGTCGATCTCCCGGAGTCGATGCTGCGCGCAATGGCGAAACAGGCAGAGGCGGAGCGTGAGAAGCGCGCGAAGCTCATTCACGCCGAGGGCGAGTTTGCGGCTTCGCAGCGACTGGCGGATGCGGCGAAGATCCTCGCCACCGAACCGGCCACGATCCAGTTGCGCTACCTGCAGACGCTGACCGAGATCGGCGTCGAGAAGAACACGACCATCGTCTTTCCGCTGCCGGTCGACATCCTGGCGGGACTCGCGGAGCGTGCGCGGAAATGAGTGAGCTGCTGATGATGGAGGCGGCGCTGTTTCAGTTGCGCGCCGCGCTCGGCGACGATCCCTCGCTGCTGGCGATCCGCATCAGCGCGGACGTGCTGGCGAATGCGGTCAGCGCCGCGAAGACGAACGGCGTGAATGCCGCGCGCGTGAACGACATCGAGTTCGCGCTGAACGATCTCGTCGCCGCGATCGACGATGCGGGCGCGCCGGACTCCGTCTTCACGGCCGTCGCGCTGCTGCAGAACGACGCGGCCGCGTTGCGCAACGCGACCGCGCTGCCGAACGAGATCATCGGCACGATCCGCGATCTGCAGACGAAGCTGAAAGCGCGCGCACGGGCGATGGAACGCGCGCAGTTCCGCGCCGAAGGCACGGAGCCCGGGCCGCTGCCGCATCCGCCGGAAGAGTTGCGCGAGCAGGCCATCCCGCTCGTGCGTCAGCTCGCCGCCGCAGGATTCGAGACGCCGTCGCTCGACGAATTGATCGCGAACCCGGACGAGCTGCGTTACCACACGCTCAACGAGATCGTGGACGAGCTGGACGTGATTGCCGGAGGGTAGGAGCTGTTGAGGGAGCTGTTGAGGGAGCCGTTGAGCTATTGAGCTATTGAGCCATTGAGCTATTGAGCTATTGAGCTATTGAGCTTGCGAGATGCCGCCTCAACAGCTCAACGGCTCAACAGCTCAACAGCTCCCTCAACAGCTCCCCTCGTACACCACACGCCCATCGAAGATCGTCAGATCCACCCGCACATCCCGGATCGTTTCCGGCGCGATGGTGAAGAGGTCTTCGGACAGGACGGCGATGTCCGCCAGCAGGCCCGG
>Ga0196958_10000223_pt1 | contig 18718 bp, 20 predicted proteins | sample S1v_10metaG_FD_148654 | JGI IMG/M metagenome (GOLD analysis project Ga0196958, IMG submission 148654) | Soil microbial communities from Anza Borrego desert, Southern California, United States - S1+v_10 | ecosystem: Environmental > Terrestrial > Soil > Desert | place: USA: California | collected...
GGGGATCGGGCACGATAACAACGGAACTCCTGGCAGAGCGGCGCTTCGACAACGTCCGATCTACCAGGAGTTCCCTCGTCTGCGCATCAGGGCCCCTCGCCTGACCAAGCTCGGAAACGGCCACTAACAAAATGATCAACGTGGTGGCGCCGGGTGCGTCCGGTGTGGATCATGTTCGATCGTGGGGAAGGGGCAGTCGCCGCCATGGATCGTGTCAGACGATCTGTGGCAGCGGATCGAGCCGTTGTTGCCGGTGGTGCCGCGCAGAACCCGCAATCCCGGTCGGAAGCGGTTGCCGGATCGGCAGGTGCTGTGCGGGATCCTGTTCGTGCTGCACACCGGCATCCAGTGGGAGTTCCTGCCGCAGGAGCTGGGCTTTGGCTCGGGTATGACCTGTTGGCGCCGGTTGGCCGAGTGGAACGAGGTCGGTGTGTGGCGTCGACTGCACGAACTGCTGCTGGCGGAGCTGCACTCCGCCGGCGCGCTGGACTGGGACCGGGCGGTGGTCGACTCCTCACACGTCCGCGCGGCGCGACGCGGCCCAAAAGCGGGCCGAGCCCGGTCGACCGCGCCCGGCCGGGCTCCAAGCACCACGTCCTGACCGACGGCGGCGGCATCCCGCTGGCGGTGCTGCTCACCGGCGGCAACCGCAACGACGTCATCGGACTGGAGCCGCTGCTGGACGCGGCGCCCAACGTGCGCGGCCGACGCGGGCGTCCCCGTCGACGCCCGAAGACCGTCTACGCCGACCGTGCCTACGACCACGACAAGTACCGCCGACGCCTGCGTACCGGGGGAATCGCCACCCGGATCGCCCGCCGCGGCGAGCCCCACGGCTCCGGCCTCGGCGTGGTCCGCTGGGTCGTGGAACGCACGATCGCCTGGTACCACGGCATGAAACGCCTACGCATCCGCTGGGAACGCCGCGACGACATCCACGAAGCCTTCCTCGGCCTCGCCACCTGCATCATCTGCTACCGACACATCCAGCGATTCTGTTAGGACCTCTTAGAGCGGCGACCACCGGCACGGGCCGGGGGCCGGCCGGGGACGGATCCGCTACCCCCGGGCAGTCGGGAGCCCCAACCAGGGCATCACCACCGGGTCCTCGCCCCTGTCCCGCGCCGCCATCCGCTCGGGCGACCACGATTCCCCCGCCAACGGGTACTCCCCGTCGCGCCAAGCCTTGTGCACCAACCCGTCCGGCCCCGAGAGCCCGTAGGCGTCCCGCAACGCCACCACGCAGCGCTCCGCCGGCGCGGCGTACTCGGCGGTCGACGCCGGCAGGGGCAGCGAGAAGGACCAGTTCGGCGGGTCGATGCCCGACGGCGCGACCCACCCCGCCGCGGCCATGCCGCCGGACTCCGCCCACGGGACCACCTCGGGCCCCGCCGCCTGCGCGTGCAGCTCGTCCTGACCGCCGGCGCACTGCACGTACACCTTCCGGTCCGCCTGCAGGAAGGCGACCAGGAAAACCCGGTCGGTCACGTTCCGCAGCGCCTTGGTGAGACGCCCGCCGAACTCCGTCCACCCGGACACCTTCAGCACCCCTCTTCCCGGTCGGCCTCGTCCTGCTGCGGGGTGAGGAAGCAGGCCACCACCGACTTCGATCCCAAGGTCACGGAGGCCCGGCAACCGCCGGGCAGGCCCCAGGTCGCACTGGTCTGATCGGGAGGCCGCCGCAGGACCGGCCGACCCCACTGGGTCGCCCCTCGCGCACCGCCAGCGTGAAGAGGTCCCCCCAGGAAGGCCCGCGACACCGGCCACGGCACACCGACCCGGAAGTCGATGACCTCCCACACCTCGGCCGGGGCCATCGCCTTCCACCGCACGGCGCACTTTACCGTGGCGCGATTCCGACCCGGAGTGATTCCCGGCCCGGGACGGGTTCACGCTCGAACCAGGTCGTCGCACGACTGGCGTCGGTGGCGAGGCGCGGCGCCGCGTTTGCGAGGGTGGTTGCCGTGGTGTGGTGCGGGTGCAGCGTCGGCACACCCCGACCTGGGCTTGCTTGTCGCATACGACCATCTGTCGGTCCCTGTCGCTACGCTGAGCGCACGATCGGTCACAGGACCGGTCGGGTGAACACGTCAAGGGGTGGCGCATGCCGGAGTTCTTCACCGACGGCCAAGGGCGGGTCAGACCGATCAGCGGTAAGAAGGGCGGTGTCGGGGCGGTGGTGGCCGGGGTGGCCGCGCTGGGCATCTTCGCCTCCGGTGGAGCAGTGGGAACGGCCGGGGCCGGGGCGGGGGCAGCCGGGACGGCAGCCGAGGCCGGGGCGGGCTCGGTGCGGTTGGGCGGTTCGTCGGGGCAGTTGCGCGCCCGCAAGAGCGAGGGGCAGAAGGCGGCGCGCCGCGAGGGCCCCGACGGCGCGTGGCAGCGGATGGGCCTGCGGCAGGTCAAGCGCAGCGCCAAGCAGCAGACCGAGTGCGTGGCGGCCTCGTTCGGGCAGGTGCGGCAGTTCTTCACCACCCACCGCTGCACCCACCTGGAACGGGTGCTGTTCGCGGTGGCCGACGACTCCGGCAACACCGCGGTGGTGTCGGTGGCCTGGATCGGTCTGGGCAGCACTCGCGACGCCCGGGAGTTCGAGAACCTCATGGAGGTCCACGGCAGCGGGGACATCACCCCGCTCGGCGGGGCGTTGCCGGAGCTGGGCCACGTCGAGTTCACCGGGTTGCGCTACGGCAGCGACCGCGACGGCGCCGCCGTCACCGTCGCCGAGGCCGAGAACGCCCCGGGCGGCCGGTTCGACCACGCCAGCCTCGACGCCGTCGCCGAGGTCGCCGCCTACCTCCCGCGCCTGTGACCAGTGCGACCACTCCGCCCGAACGGGGGTGCGGCGACCTGCCGGTGGCTCCGGGGTGGCGGCACACCCGCCGACGGTCCTCGTAGCGGTGCGCCACCACGTGCGCGGGCGCCGTGCGCGCGGCGGTCGGTTCCGGCGCCCGTCAGGTCGTCAGTCCGAGGTGGAAACGCAGAAGGCGTGCCCGGCCGGGCCCGAGGGCGCTCTCCGCCCGCGTGATCAGCGCGGACAACTCGGCCGCGTGTGATCCCGCGGGGGTGGAGTACGCGGTCGCGGCGTCGTGGGCCGGCCAGTCGGCGAGGTCGGCCAGGGCATCGGCATGCAAGGGGTGTCCGGGTTCGTCGGCCAGTTCCAGGTCGACGTCGATCCTGGCCCGGGTGCCCTGTGCGCGCAGGAGGCGGTAAGCCGCCCGCTGGACGTGTGGCGGATGTGCTCGGCGCAGCAGCGGGCGCAGGGAGTGCTCGGCGACGGTGCCCGGCTGCCGGAGCAGGGAGAGCAGGACCTGCCGGGTCACCGAGGGCACCGGATCGGTGAGCAGGGGCAGGAGCGGCTGCGCGGAGGTGTCGCCGAGGCGTCGCAGCGCGCGGACCGCTTCGGCGCGGCCGCGTGACGAGGGGTGAGCCAACCACAGGCGGAGCGGGCCGGTGTCGGAGCGGTTTCCGGTCTCACCGAGGCCGGCGATCACCGAGGGCCGGGGTGGCCGCTGGTCTGCCGGCAGCGCCCGGTACCGCGTGGCCGGGTCCGTGCCCGCGCGGAGCACGGCGGCTTGCGCGGCCGCGCGCACCAGCGCGCTGCGGTCGGCCAGCGCCTCGGTGGCGACGGCTCCACCTGCGCCCGCCAGTGCGCGGACGGCGTCGGCGCGGACCGAGGCCGTCCCGCTTGCGAGCAGTCGGCGGAGCACGTCGTGGTCGCCGCCGGCCTTCGCCGCGCGGATGGCCGCCTGCGCGCACATCCTGCGGATCGGCAGGTCGGGGTCGGTCCTCGCCGCGCGGAGCACGCGGTCGGCATCGAGCCGACCGGTGTCCAGGCCGATGGCGTGCGCGAGTCGCCTGGTGCGCCGGTCTTCGGCCGCCAAGGCGGCGGCCAGGGCAGTGGGCGGACCGTCGCGGAGCACGTCGGCCAGGGCGTCGGCCAGCCGGCGGCCCTCGTGCCGGTCCCGCACGGCGAGCGCGACCGGTGACAGGAGGGCGACCGCCTCGGCCGGCGCGCGGTCGAGCCGCCGCCCGCACTCCCGGCGGGCCCGGTCGCGGACCTCGGGGACCCAGTCCGCCGCCCGCAGCGCCAGCACGGGCAGCGCGGTGGCGTCGTCGCGCTCACCGAGCACGGCCACGGCCGCTTCCCGGACGAAACCGTCCGGGTGGCAGGCGGCGAGCAGCACTTCCAGCGGTCCGGCGCGGCCGGCGGCGAGGAGGCGGGCCGCGGCGCCGGTCCACCGGGCAGCGTTCCACGGGCCGCGCCGGGCGGAGAGGTCCACCGTGAGCCACATCCGCGGGTCCGCCGCAACCAGCACCCGTGCCGCGTGCGCGATCAGGTCGGCCCCGCCGTGACGGCCCACTACGAGCAGCATCGACGCGAGGTCGTCAGCGGCATCGAACTTCCCGCCGGCCGCACCGGCGACAGCGCGCTCAAGCCGCCCCGGGTCGGGAACTTCCGCTGCCGGGGCGTCCGGAAGGGGCACCGCGACCGAGTTGCGGTCGTAGCGCCCACGCGGTCGCCTGAACAGACCGATGACGCCCACGGCGGCCCATGCTCCCAACCGGCACAGCCGCGCGCACACGGTTTTCCACCGCCGATGCCGGTGGACATCACGCCGCACCACTGGTCGTAGCGGCCGCGGGGCGTGCGACGCACGTGTCCCCGAGTACCGGACCGGCTGGACGCTCGTCCCGTTCGCCGCGGGCAGCGGCCGGTGTCGGATTCGGCCGTGGTCGCGGCGGTGGAAACGCGTGGTGCCCGGGAAGTCCGGTGCGGCGCGTGACCGGCGGCGGTGCGGCGATCCACCGCGGCTGGATGCTGCGCGGCGGGCAGTACCGGGCGTTCGACGCGGCGCTGCGCCGGCGGGGGGTCGAGCTGCGCACCGACGCCGAGCGCTACCGGCGGGCCCACGAGCTGCCCGGCTGGTACGACCGGCTGGCCGCCCTGACGCCCCGGTCGGTGTGGACCACCGGCGTCGACCGCGCGGCCTTCGACGCCGCGCGCCGGGAGCTCGGCGCCGGCCCGGCCGTGCTGCGCGACCACACCAAGTCCCTCAAGCACCGGTGGCACGAGGCGATGTTCGTCCCGGACCTGGCCGACGCCGACGCGGCCTGGGCCGTGGCGCGCCGGTTCCGCGAACTGCGGGGCGAGGACCTGGTCGGCGGGTTCGTGCTGCGCCGCTTCGAGACCTTCGTCTCCGCCGAGGTCCGCACGTGGTGGGTCGACGGCGACTGCCGGCTGGTCGGGGCGCACCCGGACACCCCGCGCGACGAGCCGGGCGAGGCGCCCGACCTCGCCGCCGCCGCGCCCCTGATCGCCGGTCTCGGGCCGGCTTTCACCACCGCCGACTTCGCCCGCCGCGAGGACGGCTCCTGGCGGCTGGTCGAACTCGGCGACGGGCAGGTCAGCGACCGACCGGGCACCGTCGCGGCCGACGAGCTGATCGCCGCGCTGCTGGGGCCGGGCCGGTGACCGGGTGCGCGAGCACCGAGGGCAGCCGGCGTCGTCGTGCGGCCCCGCGCCCCCTCAGCTCCGCCGTTCCGGCCCCGGCTCCCGCTTTCCCCGCCAGTGGGCCATCAGCTCCGCGGCCGTCGGTCGGACCGTGCCGTGGTCCGGCGCGATGATCTCGTCCAGCCGGTGCTCCCCGGGGCACGCGATGGACAGCCACAGCACGAGCACCCACCCCGCGACCGTCCACCACGCGGGACCGGAGAGCAGCGAGAACAGCACCAGGCTCACCGCCGCCATGGCGGTGAGCACGCGCTTCGCGGACAGGTGGTGGACGATCGAGCCGCAGTCGGAGGCCGCCGCGCACAGGACCAGCCAGCACCACTCGTTCGCCGCGACCCGGGCGGTGAACGAGTGGCGGTCCCAGGGCAGCGAAACACCCACCGCGACCGCCACCGCGACGACCGCCTGCGCGATCCGGTGGCGCGGCCACCCCGGCCGCCAGTACTGGTGCATCAGGGCTTCCTCCGCTCCATGGTCGGCGCGGCGCGTTGTGCCGGGCAGACCCGGAAGGACGAATCGGCCGTGTTCGAGGAGCACGCGCAGCGGGCGCCCACCCGGTTCGGCGGCTCGAAGCGACGCCTCAGCCGTGATCACGGCGGTGCGCGCCCCCGGCGCCGCGCCGGAACCGGCCGCACCCGACCCGCCGACCGCGCCTCACCCGCCGACCGCGCCTCACCCGTCGGCCGGGTGCTCCCCGTCGGCCGGCCGCTCCGGGGCCTCGGCCAGGGCCACCAGGCCGGCGCGGTCGAGGAGGTCGACGCGCTGGTCGCCCTGCGGGCCGGAGCGGGCGACCAGGCCGCGGCGCTCCAGCAGGCCCATCGCCTTGCGGAGCTTGTCGGTCACCAGCGAGCCCTTGCCCCTGGCGGCGAACTCCGCCCGCTCCTCGGCCGTCAGCGTCCGCGCGACCTCCTTCTTCCACACGTCCAGCAGGTCGGCGCGCGCGACCGACGTCGCGTCGCCGGCCAGGTCCAGGACGATCCCCGCGAGCACCCGCCCGTGCCCGTCCTGCTGCGCCGAGCGCTGCCCGACCAGCGCCTCCAGCGACGTGCGACCGGTCGGGCCGGGCACGTCGAGGGCCGTCAGCCGCTCCCACAGCGCCCGGTCGGCCGCGGTGGCCCCGCCGCCACCGCCGAGCACGGCGGCCCGGTGGGCGCCGATCGCCTCGCCCAGGGCGACCACCAGGCTCATCAGCTCGTCGCGGACGTCCTCGCCGCGCAGCCGGCGCACCTGCGCCGCGATCAGCCGGTGGCGTTCCCGCACCAGCGCCTCGAAGTGCGAGGTCTTCCTGGCCCGCTCGCCGCTCTCGGCGACCGCGCGCTCGTACTCGACCCGGGTGATCTCCCCCTCGGCCAGCCGCGCCCGGGCCGCCTCCCGCTCGGCGCCGCGGTGCGCGCGGTCCGCCGCGATCCGGTCCAGCATCCCCTGCAGCACCCGGTCGGTCTGCTCGACGTAGGCGTCGGAGGCCAGCAGCCGCCACTCCTCGGCGTCGCGGTTGCGCAGCGCGAGGTTGACGAACCGGTTCGCCGCGTGGTCGTCATCGGGTCCGTAGGGCAATGCCACGGTGTCAGTCCCTGCCAGTCTGTCGTGGTGCGGTGGTGGCGAGCCCGGACCGTGCGGGCTGCCCGCCACATCGTCCCAGCTCGGCGGCGGGGCCGCGCACCGGCCCGCCGTGCCGCGGGGGCCGCGCCCGGTCGGGAGCCCGCCTCGCGGGGGACCGGTCAGGTCAGGACCCGGATCAGGGTGACCCCGTCGCGCAGCGGCAGCAGCACCTGCTCGAACGCGGGGTGCGCGGCCACCCGCGCGTTGAACCCGGCGACGGCCTCGCCCCGCGGCGACCGGTGCGCCGGGTCCAGGTAGACCTCGCCCTGGTACAGGGTGTTGTCCACCACCACCACGGCTCCGGGGGCGAACAGCCCGCGGCGGTGGGCCAGGTCGAGGTAGTCCCAGTACTGGGTCTTGTCGGCGTCCACGAAGGCGAAGTCGAACACCTCGCCCGCGTCGGCGAGCCGTTCCAGCGTCGCCAGGGCGGGACCTTCCTCCAGGGTGATCCGGTCGCAGCCGGCGAACGCGTCGCGGGCGATCGCCGCCGCGCCCGGATCCGCCTCGCAGGTGACCAGGCGGCCGTCGGCGGGCAGCGACTCCGCCATCGCCAGCGCCGAGTAGCCGGTGAACGTGCCGATCTCCAGCACCCGGCAGGCGCCGGACACCGCGACCAGGAACCTGAGCAGCTGCCCCTCGACGTGGCCGGACAGCATCTCCGGCTCCAGGGTCGCCACCGCGCCCCGGGGCGGGCCCACGGGTGCCCGAGGGTCCGCCGGTTCACCGCCGCGAGCCGGTCGGACTCCGGCACGGTCATCGCCGAGAGGTAGTCGTCGAGCCGCGAGGCCAGCGCGCGGGCCCGGTCCAGGCGCGCGGACGGCTGCCGCCGGTCGAGCAGCTCCAACTCGTGGGCCAGGATCGCCAGCGGGGTCACCGGTCGCATCACGTCCGCCTCGCGTCGCGCAGGTACATGCCCAGCCCGCTCCCGCCGTCGGGGAACCGGTCGCAGCGCGCCCGGTGCCGGTCCACCGCCTCGGCCAGCAGCGCGTCCTCGACGTCGTCCAGGTAGTCGCACTTGCCCAGGCCGCCGCGCGGGACCACCGCCCACAGCGCCGAGCCGCCGCGCTTGCGCCGCATGGTGTCCTGCGCGACCTTCATCAGCGCCAGGTCCTCGATCACCGGGTGGTGCACGGCCAGGCCCAGGTCGCGGCACACCGCCACCAGCGCGTCGCGGCCGTCCTCGTCCAACCAGCCCACCAGGGTCGCCAGCGTCGCGGTGAGCGCCATCTCCACCGCCACCGCGTGACCGTGCAGCAGCCCCGCGACCGGCTCGAACTTCGCGCTCCAGGTGTGGCCGTAGGCGTGCGGGCGGCCCTGCCGCGTCTCGAACATGTTGGTGCCCTCGTGCCGCATGTAGGCGTGGAGGGAGCGGAACAGCACCTCGTCGGCGACGGCCGCCAGGTCCGGGTCGTCGCCGGTGGTGGCGAACCGGGTGTCCAGCAGCGCGCGGCCGTGCCGCTGGAGCAGGGTGAACAGCGCCTCGTCGTCGACGGCGGCCATCTTCACGATCTCGGCCACGCCGTGCCGCAGGTGCTCGGGCGCCAGGGTGCTGAACAGGGCCCGGTCCACCAGGGTGAGCACCGGCGGGTGGTAGGCGCCCAGGGCGTTCTTCATCAGGGTGCCGTTGACGCACGTGCGCGGGGACGGGCCCGCGTCGACCGCCGAGACGATGCTGGTGCCCACCATGACGTACGGGGTGCGCCGGTTGAGCAGGGCGCACGCCAGGCCGGCCGTGTCGGTGAGCACGCCGCCGCCGACGACCAGCACCGGTTCGCCGCGGGCGACGTCGCACCCGTCGCTGCCCAGGAACGCGGTCATGCGGCACACGGTGTCGAGGGTCTTGTCCGCCTCCAGCGCCCGGCACACCATCGTCACCAGCGGGATGCCGTGCGCGGTGAAGTACTCCCGCAGGGCGTTGCCGTGCAGGTGGTCCACGGTGGCGTCCACGATGGCCACGCACCGCCCCGCGGGCCGGTACACCTCAGGTCTCCGTCCGGTCGTGGGACGAGTGCCAGGCCGGGCTGTTCTGCGTGTTCTGGCACGTGAACGGGGGAACGCTGCTGCGCGGCACCGCGGCGAACTTCACCAACATCGGGAACGAGGGCAGGGGCGACAAGGCGACGTCGGTCTGGAACAGGAGCCCGTGGACGGGCCGGCTGTACGACTGGGACCGGGACCGGGAGTGCTGGATCCACCTCGGCACGTACCGGCCGGGCTTCCAGGGCAACGTCGTGCCCAACGCGAACGACCGCGCCGACGCGATCGGACTGGCAGGCAACGTCGAAGGCGACGTGTGCCGGTAGCGGTCGCCGAGGGGGGTGGTGGCCTGGCCGGGTCGACCGGCCAGGCCGTTCCCGCGGCGCGGCCCGACGCGCGGCGCGGCCCTACCGGGCCCCGGGCTCCGGCCGGGCGCCGCGCGCCGCAGGGCGCAGCCTGAGCAGGTTGCCGAGGAAGAGGTCGGTCCGGGCGTTGCCGGGGCGGAGCAGCGTGGTCGGGGAGCACCCGACCAGCAGGCGGAAGTCCCGGTTGAGGTGCGCTTGGTCGGCGTACCCGCACAGCTGGGCGACGGTTGAGAGCGGCAACGGGTCCGGGCCGGTCAGGAGCCGGATCGCCCGGTGGCACCGGGCGATCCTCCCGACCGTCTTCGGCGGCAGGCCGACCTCCCGGTGGAAGCCGGTGCTCAGGCGCTGCCGGCTCAGGCCCGAGCGCCGCGCCAGGTCGTGGACCCCGAGGTTCCCGGTCGCCGCGGTCGGGCTCCGCCAGCCGGCGTCGAACGGCACGGCGAGTCCCGGGCCGTCCGCGATCCAGGTCGCAACCTGTGGTCCAGGATCCGGAAGCGGTGATCCCAGTCCCGGGCGCCCGACAGCTCCTCCGCGAGGCGGCGCGCGCGAGCGCCGAGGAGGTCGCCGAACCCCACGCTGGTGTTCGCAAGCTCCCGCGGTGGCACGGCGAACAGTGCCCGCGCTCCCAACGGGGTGAGCTCCACGACGACCGCGTGCTCCCGGCCCGCGATCTCGTAGACCGTCGGCCGGTCCGACAACCCGGTGACCGGCGAGTCCACGGCCGGCGCGGACCCCACCACCCGGCGCCGGACCGGCGTGTCCGGGTCGATGACCAGCACGACCGAGTTCAGCGCGGCCAGGCTGCGCCGCTGCGGCACCTCGGTCGTCCGGCGGTAGGCGAAGTAGAAGCCGACCCAGCGCGCCAAGCGGCGGTCCGGCACCCGGCTCCTCCAGAAATCGCCGTCGTAGCCGGTCGCCGGCCCCCCGATCTCCCTCATCACGCCCCCTCCCGCCCGGCGCGGCGGCGCAGGGCCGGGCGCCACCCACCCACGACGTCGCGCAGGAGCCGGCACTCGTCCGGGCCGTCGGCTCGACGCAGGTCGGGCATCACCACCACCACTCCGGGAATCCCCGTCCACGCTCCACGCCGGCTCGAGTCCGCGCCTCGGTCGGCGTGCCGCCGACCGGCGGCGGGGCGACCTCCGCCGATCGGGCCGGCGCCGGGATCAGCGTACGGCTGTTCGCGGCGCGGCGGTGGGGCGTCGTCACCACCCCGCTGGTGCGTCCAGCCGCTTTTTCCACGGTCGCGTATTCGCGGGGCGGCAGCGTGATCCGGTCGTCGTCGGGTGTTCCGTCACGGGTGGGCGTGACCGCGCCCCACCCCTTCCCCGCGACACGACGGGAGAGACATGTCGAAATCGGTTCGTCTGGTGATGGCCGCGCTGCTGGCGCTCGGAGCGCTGGCAGGCTGGTCCACGACCGCGGCGGCGAGCGAGATCCGGGAGGAGATCACGATTCCGCTCACCCCGGACCTGCCCAGCTCGGGCAGGGTCGAGGCGAGGGCCGCGATCTGCTTCTTCACCTACGCCTACGGCGAGCGCGCGTTGGCGTCGGTGAGGTGCTACGGCAACGGTGGGGCCGCCGGGTACTTCAGCGTCAGCGCGCAGTGCGGCGACGGGAGCACGGTGCACAGCGACCCGGCGCGGTACGGCTCGCCCATAACGGTGAGCTGCCCCGGCTCCGCCGGGATCCGCAAACTCACCGTGAGACTGACAACCCTGCGGTGACACCGCTCGTGCCGGGTTCCGGGGAGGTGCCTCCCCGGAACCCGGCACGAACCGGGGTGGGCGACGGCGTCGTGGCGTCGACGTCACGCCGACCCCGGGCACCGCCGAGCGGTGGCACCCGGAGGACAGCGCTGACACGACCCCCCGTCCATCGCCCATCGCGGCAGCGCGGTCCGGGGCGATCGACCACACCCCTCGAATGGTCGATCTCCGATGCCCTGCTCGCACTCCCCCTCGCCGGAACCACGACAGCGGGACGGGACCCCGGCCCGACCGGCACGGAACCCGCCACCGATGTGCGACAGGTCCGTTACACTCCGTAGAGAATAGCGACCCACCCGACGAGTCGTCAACCAGTTCTGTTCAGCAAGACGCCCTGTGCTAAAAACTGGTTGCTAACCGTTGCGGAGCAACGAGAAGCAGGGTGTCGAAGCGCCCGACCCGGGGAGAGGAGGCCATGAGCGACACCGATCACCTCAGGTTCTGGCGACTCCTCGACGAACTCTGCCGGGAGCGCGGCACCAGCACCGCCGACCTCACCGCCGCGCTGGCGGAAGCGGGCCACCAGGTCACGCCCCAGTACCTGTCGGCGCTGAGGTCGGGCAAGAAGGACAACCCCAACTACAAGCTGCTGCACGCCCTGGGGCAGGTGCTCGGCGTGCACCCCGCGTGGTTCGTCGGGGGCCGCCGCGACCGCGCGCACGGGTCGGTGACCTCCGACGGCTTCACCGCCAGGCTCCGCCGGTTGTTCGAGTCGATCCGCCCGGCCGGCGGGAACCCGTACAGCATCCGGGAGATCGTGAGCCGGGTCCCCGAGTGCACGGCCGCCCTGCCCGGCCGGGGGTGGACGCTGTCCGCGCCGACGCTGGCCGACCTCTGCAAGGGGGACAACGACAACCCGAGCCTGCGGCAGGTGCTGGTGATCGCCGCCGTGTTCGGCGTGGAGCCGTGGTACTTCTTCGACGACGACTACGCCCGCCGGGCGGACGCTGAGGCCACGGCCATCAGGATCTCCACGGTGCTGGAGCTCGACGTGCGGGCCGTCGTGGCGCGCAGCTTCGCGGGCGACCGGGCCCGGCAGGTCGACCCGCAGGTGGTGGGCTCGGTCATAGCCCGGATGACCCGCGCGTTCTTCCCGGAGAAGGCCGACCAGGTCGAGCGGCTGCTCGCCGTGGACAACCGCGACGAGGACCCGGGCCGGGACGGCCCGGGACCCGCCGCGGCCGACCCGGGAAGCCCTTGACGACGTGGAAGAAGCAGTCTGGAGAGCACGAGAGGGATCGCAGACCGCCCCCATGAGACACAGCGAGCGCAAGAAGATCGCGGCCAGGCTGGTCGAGGCCCTCGGGGCGACGCGCCCGATGACGACGGAACAGCTGTGCCACCGGCTGTGCGAAGTGCTCAGCGACTGGGAGAAGCGGCCGGTCAAGCTGGCCTTCATCGACGTCAGGCCGATGGGGCTCAGTGGCTGCACCTGGGTCTCCCAGGACGACGCGGGCCCCATCGCCATCGCGGTCTCGCCCGGACCGAGCTGGACCTACCGCCTGGGCGTCCTGCTGCACGAGATCGCCCACCGGCTGCTGAAGCACGAGGCCGTCGTGGACACCGGTGAAGGCCCTCGGCTGTTCGGCTACCTCACCCCCCAGGCCGAGCGCTTGATCGCCGGGCGGACCGACTTCACCGAGCAGGAGGAGCACGACGCGGAACGACTGGCCACGACGCTGCACAAAGCGCTGTTCGCGTGGTCCGCGACGCGCGGCAGGGAACCGCTGCCCGCCACGGCTCCGGCGGAGCTGCGCCGGATAGCGGGTTCGCTGGAGTAGGGCTCGGGATTCGGGGGGAAGCCATGTCGCAGCACGTGATCGCCTACACCTTCGCCGGGACGGCGTTCGCCATCAGCGCCGTCAAGGTCTGCCAGGCGCTGCGCGCCTCCTCGGACCCGCGGTCCAGGGGGATGCGCCCGGTGCGCCTGACCATCGCGGTGGTGACGGCGTTGGGAGGGCTGACGGCGGGGTTGGCGGCGCCACCCGTCGTGGTCTCGATCAACCGGGTGTCGGGCGTCCCCAACCTGGCCGCGCCGATCGTGCACCTGGGGATCATCGCGCTGGCCGCCTCGGTGCAGGTCCTCCTCCTGCTGTGGTCGGCGGGCAGCCGGGAAGGACGACCCCGGGTGCGCTGGAGGCTCTGGACGCTGGCCGCGGTCGGGGTCGTCCTCATCGGGCTGTTCGCGGCCGGCGACGTGCCCGATGAGCGCCCCGTGGACTTCGAGTCGTACTACGCTTTGCAGCCCGCTGTGGCCGCGTACAGCAGCCTGTACCTCATCACCTACGGGGTCGTGCACCTGGGCGTGGCCCGCCTGTGCCTGAACTGGTCGCGTTCGAGCCATGTCGCGACACACCCGTGGCTGCGGCGCGGGCTTCGCACCGTGGCGGTGTCCGCTGTGTGCGCGATGGGCTTTTCCGCGGCCCGGTTCCTCGCCATGGCCGCCCGGTGGTTCGGCCTGGACATCGACGCGCTCGCGCTGCCGTTGTCGGTGCTGTCGGCGCAAGTCGGCCTGCTGGGCTTCCTGATCGGCCTGCTGCTGCCGGCGTACGGGCAGCCCCTGGCCCGCATCCCCGGCCGGGTCCGCGCGTACCTCTGGGAACTGCGCGCCCACCTGCTGCTCAAGCCGCTGTGGGCGGCCCTGCGCCCCGTCAACCCGAGCGCGGTGCAGACCGTGGCCCGCCAGGAGAGGTTCAGCGTGCGGTGGCGGGTCATCCGCCAGGTCATGGAGATCCACGACTGGCTGGCCGTGATACGCCCCTACCACAGCCCCGCGGTGGCCCGGGACGCCGAACGCCTGGGCCGCGCCGCCGGCCTGGCCGGGCCCCGCCTGGAGGACCTGGTCCTGGCCTGTCAGATCAGGGTGCTGGTGGCGACGAAACCGTGGTCCACCTCCCCGATCGCCGTGCCCGAGGAGACCGACTCCATCGCCACCGGGGTCACCGAGGCCGTCTACGTCGCCGAGGTCTCCCAACTGACCCGCTTGGCCGCCGCCTACCGGTCCCCCCTGGTCGACTCGGTGGCCCGACCGCACCTCCGACCGGCCGTCACCGGCGCCGACCTCCCCTGACGCCGCTCGACCACACCACCCGCGCTCCCCGGACGAAAGACCTGAGATGCACCCTCTCCCACACCCCGATCCCCGTCCCAGGCCCGCGTCTTCCCAGGGAGGCGCCGGGTGACCCTCGTAGCCCTGGGGACGTACGTGCTCTGGCTGGCCCTCGCCTTCGGCGTGCCGATCACCGCCATGCGGCGGCGCACGGGCGGGCGGGACTCGGGCATGCGGATCTCCGGCCCCGTGCAGTGGGGAGGCGAAGCGGCTTTCGGGGTGATCGGCCTGGTCGGGTTGACCAACCCGGTGCTGGACCTGCTCGGCGTCCTGCCCCGGATCGGCCCGCTCGACCAGCTGCCGCTGCGCGCCCTCGGCGCGGTCACCGCCTTGGCCGGCGTTGCCGCCACGTTGTACGCCCAGCTGTCCATGGGGCCTTCCTGGCGCATCGGCGTGGACGCCGCCGAACGCACCGACCTGGTCACCACCGGCCCGTTCGGCGTGGTGCGGAACCCGATCTTCAGCTCGATGCTGCTCACCGGCCTCGGCTTGTCCTTCACGGTGCCCAACGTCGTGTCCTTCGGCGGGCTGCTGCTGTTGTACGCCACCGTGTCGGTCCTGGTGCGCCAGGTGGAGGAGCCGCACCTCATCAACCTGCACGGCGCCGACTACCTCGCCTACGCACGCCGGGTCGGGCGATTCCTCCCGGGGATCGGACGGTTGCGCCGCGACGCGGTCCGCCCGCCTCGCTGAAGGCGGCCACCTCGCAGGCACGGCGCCACCGGGGCCGTGACCACGGGCCTTCCCCGATCACCCGGGCGGTTCCCACAGCCGTTCGACGTGCTCGGCGGCGGCGCGCGGGTCGAGGTCGGGGTGTTCGCGGCGGATCGCGCCGAGCAGGCGGTCGCGGGTGCGGCGGCGTTCCTTGCCCCGGCTGAGCCGGATCCGCTCGGGTGCCAGGTCCAGGGCGTCCAGCGCGGCTCGGAGGGCTTCGGCCAGGCGGGCGCCGTCCCGGTCGGTGAGCAGGCCCGCCGACCGGGCCAGCGACTCCGGGGGCTCCGCGGGGTCCCTGACGGCCCGCTCGACCAGCGCCGCCGCGTCCTGCGGGTGCACCCGGCCGCCGATCACCAGCCGCAGCACGTCGCGCGCGGCGGACGTGGGCACCCGGGTCGTGGTCGACCAGGTCGAGCACGGCCGCGGTCAGGCCCAGCCGGGTGAGGCCCAGGGCCATGGTCCGCGGCGCCCCGGCCCGGACGAGGGCGTCGACGTCCTCCCGGTCGGCCGCGGTCATCGGCCGGTGCGTGCCGTGCCGCCGCGCCGCGGCCCGGTCGAACCAGTCCGCCGGCGCGCCCAGCCGGGACTCCCGGGCCAGCGACGCGGGCGCGTCGCAGCCGAAGACGTGCGCACCGCCCCGTTCGGCGAGTCGGAACTCGGCCCCGTCCACCCCGGCGTCAGGTGCACGACCCACCGGCTGCGGGCGCGCAGCTCGCGCACCGGCCGCACAGCGCGCACCACGTCGATCGGGTCGAGCGGGCTGGACACCACGATGCCCAGTTCGCCCGCGCTGTGCGGGGACAGCGTGCCGCGGCGCAGCCGCGGCACGCGCCCGGCGTGCAACTCGGCCACGCCGAGCTGGGCCCCGGTGAGCTGGTGCAGGACGACGGCCGACGCGGTGTCGCGCGTGGCGGCCAGGAACCGCTCGATCTTCGCGCGGTGCGCCCGGACGTGCCGCCGCGGGGGCGGGACCGGCGGGAGGCCGTTGAGCCAGGCGTGGAAGGAGTCCTGCAGCCACGGGTCGAGGTACTTCTCCTGGTGGTCGGTGCCGAGCGTCCCGCTGGGCACGTCCAGCTCGCGGAACGCGCCGACGACGTCCATCGTCGCGGTGAACGTGGCCAGCAGTTCGAGTTCACCGCCGGTCCGCAGCTGCGGCGTGGCCAGCAGCTCCTCCCGGTATTCGAGGTAGGCCAGCAGCTCCGGCGGGGTGGGCAGCAGATCGGTGAGCAGGTGCAGTTCCGGCACGGGCAGGATCACCGGGAGCGCCCCGTCCGGCAGCACCTGCCGCCGCCACAGCAGGCCGAGCACGGTGGACAGCGGGTCGAAGGTGTCCGCGGTCGGCACCACGGCGTAGACCCGGCGGACCGCCCTGCGCTCCAGCGTCAGCGACTCGCCGCGCCCACCGGTCAGCGCGACGCGGCCGTCCCGGTCCAGCGCGCGGACCAGCCGGGCCACCTGGAAGAACCCGTCGCCGACGGTGCGCCGCAGCTCGGTGGCGGCGGCCTCCGGGTCGCCGTGCCGGGACCGCGTGCTCAGGTACCCGCCCTTGCCCTCCACCACCAGCACCACGTCCCGCCACACCAGGACGCCGTCCACCTCGATCAGCTCGCCGGGCCGCGTGCCGGGGTACTTGCCGCCGCGCAGCACCCGGGCGCCGGGGAACACGCCGGCCAGGTGGTCCAGCGCGGCCTGCTCCACCACCTCGCCGCGGGCCCGGTGGTACAGCAGGTCGGGCAGCCGGGCGAAGACCCGCTCGACCAGCCGGGAGAGGTCCGAGCTGACCAGGTGCGGCAGGCTGAACAGCACCAGGTCCCCGACCTCGATCAGCGGGGTGGTGGCCAGCGGCCAGTCGAACACGTGCCTGCGGGCGGTGTTGCGGCCCAGCGCCGCCGGGTCCGCGGCGAGCAACGCGCGCCACCGGTCGGCCTCCCGCCGCTGCGGTTCCGCCAGCGCTCCGGTCAGCAGCGGCCAGGGCACCAGGAGCCTGCTCCCGGCCGAGGCCAGGTCGTTCGCCGTCGCCTCGGGCAGGGTGAGGTCGGCAGGCAGGTGCAGCAGGGTGCGCTCGCGCAGCAGGGTGCGCAGCGCGGGGTCGGTGACCGTGCCGTGGAACTCCCGGAGCAGGTCCCCCCAGCCGGACAGCACGAACATGTGCGCCCGCAGCAGGGCGGTCAGGTCCGGGTGGTCGCCGCCGCGGTCCCGGATCCACCGGGCCAGGCGCAGCGAGTACTGCCAGTCGTAGCGGGTCGGGAACGCGCCGTGCTCGGACCGCCAGGCCCAGGCCAGTTGGTCGTGCGCCTGCCACCACTCGCCCGGCGCGACCAGGGTGCCCCCGCCGTCGGTCCAGCCGTCGGTCAGCGCCAACTGGCCGTCCAGCACGTCGTGCCGCCGGGCCAGGACGAGCGCGCGCAGCGCGGCCTCGAGGTTGCCGCGGCTGAACGGGTCCGGCGAGCCGACCCGCGGTTGGCAGGAGGCCAGGAACTCCATCTCGTGGGTGAACGGGTTGGCCGTGCCCAGCTGCACGCCGTCGTCCCCCTGCCCGAACAGCACGGCCAGGCACAGGCAGTCCAGCAGGGTGGTGCGGGCCAGCTCGACGTCCAGCGCGCGGGTCGTGGCGGCCAGTTCGCGTTCGCACGCGGCGCGGAACTCGGCGATCTCGGCCCCGGTGACGGGGTGGCCGAGGGGCGGGTCCCCCGGTGCGGGCGGTGGTTCCACGAGGTCGGCCAGGCCCGCGGCGAAGGCGTCCGACAGCCGGGCGCCCAGCCCCGACAACACCGTGATCACGTCGCGCAGCGCGCCCTGGTCCCGCGTCTGGATCCCCATGCCCCCGACCCCCGCGACAAGTCACCGGCAACGCCCCCATCTTCCCCGCACCACCGGCGCTGATCGCCGTTCCCCCGAACGCGGGAGTGGTGGGCGCTGTCGACCAGGAAGTCGTTCCAGGCGATGACCGCCGTGAGCGGGGCTCCCCGCAGGGACGCCTCCTCGAACGTGAAGTCGATCGCCTCCTCGCTCGCGGGCGAGCCGTCCACACCGACCACGACGTTAGCCAGGCGCCCCGGTTCGGGCAGTAGTCCTCGGCGGGCAGGGACCCGAGGCCGTCGGGCACCCGTCCCCGCCTGCTCGGGACCTTCGGCCGTGTGCCCGCGCCCTCCCCGGGCAGACAGTGGGGCGGTCCGAACAGGTGATGTCAGTGGAGTGGGCGATGAAGGATTCGACCGGGGTGCTGGGGTTGGACGAGGACGAGGTGACCGCGGTCCTCGCGATGGCGGCGCTTACCCCCTCGGTGCACGACACCCGCCCGTGGCGGTTCCGGGTGGCGGGCGACCGCATCGAGCTGCACGCCGACCCCGCCCGCCGCCTGCCGACCACCGACCCGGAGGAGTGGACCTGCTGTCGGAGGCGGTCGACGCCCCCTGACGGCCGGGACCCCCGCACCCGGTTCGCCCTTGTCCGACAGGGGGCTTACGACCCTGTCCCCGCAGCCGGCCGTGGGAGAACGTCGTTCCCGGAGGGTGATGAGGGAAGGGTGGCCTTGTGGTGGCGCGCGTGTTCCTGGTGGATGACCACGAGGTCGTCCGGGTCGGTGTCCGTGAACTGCTCAACGATGACGGCGGTCTGGAGGTGGTGGGTGAGGCCGGGTCGGTGGCCGAGGCGTTGGCCCTGGTGCCGGTCA
>Ga0196958_10000224_pt1 | contig 18670 bp, 2 predicted proteins | sample S1v_10metaG_FD_148654 | JGI IMG/M metagenome (GOLD analysis project Ga0196958, IMG submission 148654) | Soil microbial communities from Anza Borrego desert, Southern California, United States - S1+v_10 | ecosystem: Environmental > Terrestrial > Soil > Desert | place: USA: California | collected...
TTTTAATCTTTATTATTCTTTTCTGTAATCCTTTAACTAACTTAGTAGCCTTATCAGAGAATAATTCTATACCTTCAAGGATATTAACCTTATCTAAAGTTTCTTCTAATTCTCTAAGACTATCAAGAGCTTTAACTTCACTTTCAGATTCTACTCTCTTTTCATATATTTTAATCTGTCTATGAAGAACTTCTTTAATCTTATTAAACAATGCTGCATGTTCAGCTTTCTCTGTGGGTACTTCACTTAATTGAAAATAACTATTATCACTTGAATTTTTCCAATTCTTAAATCCTTGAATATCCTCCTTAGACCCTAAAATATGAATTTGACTAGGCTTTCTTACTGCAAATACATTTCCATCTACAGTTTGTCCAGCATCCCTACCTGTTATAGAATCGTATTGTTCAAAATACCAATATTGTCCTGTACCGTATCCTATAGGCTCTTTTACTCTAAAATTATCTATACTATTTATAATAACAGGAGTAATCTTAGAAGTATTTTTTCCAGTTTTACCTAATTCTTTTAGATAAGTTATATTATCTGTAAAATAAATACCAGTATAAAAGTTTCCAGTTTCATCCAAGGATTTTTTAAATTTATCTATCTTAGAAGAACTACCATGATATAAAATATCTTTAACACTACTATCTACAAAAATAGAGTCCAAATATTTAGAATATTCTTCCTTTGTTCCTATGGTAGATAATTCTCTGTTCTCATTAAAAACTAAATCAATTCCTTCCTTAATTTTGTAAGATTTATCATAAGCAACTTCTTTATTAAGGATTTTAAGAGCAGCTTCTTTAAAAGCATCTCTTTGAGGACTCTTTTTAAATAGAGATTTAAAATAATTCCACAATGAGTTCCACCACGACTTCACTTGTTGAGCCTTACTTGCTTCAGGGGAGAGATATTGGTTAACTATTTCTTTTGCTATAACTTTACCAATAGCTTCTTTAGCAAGCTTATCATAATTACCTCCGTATATATCATTATATTGACTAAATACTTCTGCTGTTTCAGGATACTTATGTATCTCAGATAGCATTGATTTCAACAGAGGATGATTCTCTGGAAGTAGATCTACAAAGAAGTGTGCAGCTTCTTCTGGTAATGTATCTACTTTGCTCTTCCCCTCTACAACTGATAGGACGCGGTTAAGAAGGTCAGCCTTAGCAACTATGTTCATTGGATTACCTGCTCTATCCTTAATTTCATCTACTACTTTATAATCAACTCCTATCTCATTAAAGAATGCAAGCATCTTATTATTTAAATCAGTGATAGACTCTTGTTCAGAAGTAGATTCTATTTGAAGCATATCTTCATCTGTGATCTCTTCTTCTGGTTCTGATTGAATATCAATGTTAGATAGATCAATAGAATTCTCTGTATTATAATTCTTATATCTCCAATCACCTAAAGCTTTTATCTTATGATCTACTCCTTGTTCTGCTAACGCTTTGTTAACTTCACTAACTCTAGTTTTAACATTCTTATTCTTCATGTTATTAGCATAGAATAAGTATTCAAAATAATTATAATCTAAATCCTTAGCTTGACCATCATTAAGTTGTAGTTCTTCTATAACTGGTCTTAGGAATTTACCATAAACTTCAAATGGAATTTTATCAGTAAATGATATAGCAGAATTAGCAATACCGCTTTGCATAATACCTGTTACAGCAATTGCATCTGCAAGAGTAGGAGCAATTTCATATAGTTCCATAAAACTATTAGTAAGAATATTACTATCATAAGTAGTCATTCTCTTGTTAAAAAGTTTTACTATATCTGATCCATTTACTTCTGCATTGATAATTGGATATAATTCTTTAATAAAGAGATTAGCATTTAGTTTATCTTGTAGCTCAGGAGTATACCTCTTAGATCTTCCTTCTTTAATTATAAGTAATCTTTTAGCTAAAGATTTCTCACCTTTAAATAAGGTGTCAGCCCAATCTTTAAACTTCTTACCTTCAAACTCTGCTCTGTTTTGAATTATAAAATGTAGGAAATCATTTTCTACTGTCTTTAACATTTTAGATCTCTCTTCTGCATTGCCTATATTTAGTTTAGTAACTATGTCTACAATGATAGAATTGATCTTAGGGTTTTGTGTAATAAACAAAGGTGATGTAACTTGCTTTGTTACATCATGAGCTTTCTTAAATACTCCCAATAGGTTTTCTTTATTTTCCTTCTTGAATATATTAGCAAAATTCTTAACATCTTTATATTCTGAAACCTTATTAAATTTAATTAAATTGTCATTAAGTGTAACTATATTATTAGGAGTCTTAGTATCTTGATTTGATACTGACATTACTTCACTAAGTTTGCTTGCTATACTTTCATAGTATAGGAAATCATCAAGAACTGCTTTTTGTAAAAGATTAAGATCGTTAATTTCTAATCCTTGCTTTTTAATAGCATTCTTAAGTATATCTTCATCATTAACCATTGTAGTATAATGACCCTTAGATAAATTTCCTGTTGTAGGATAATTTTTCTTAATAGCATTCTTAAGCTTTTCATTAGAAAGCTTTAATCCAGTTGGATTAAATCTTCTATGATGGAATCCTGTCTTTTGTACAATTATACTATTATTAAACTCCTTAGCACTTATATACTCTCTAATAATAGGTTGATTCATGAAGTAAGCTATCTTCTTGAATGGAACGCCAAATCTAATTAAAGTTAGATAAATATTAGCAGTTCTAGTATTAAGATTAAGATCTCTAATAAATGGATCTTTTGCAACGTCAACAAATGCGTTTATAATCTCTGATAAAACATCGGATATATTATTGCCTTCTACATCTGTTAATTTAGCTAAAGTTCCATTGTTTTCTAAGGCTATATCTGCATCTATATTTAGATCTGCAATTTGAGATAATACATGATGTGTATTATGTACAGCAGCTATACCTACTCCATCCTTACCATCTAAGAATTGTTTTGCTATATTAACTACCTTTCTAGGTATAATAGTATCTGTAGCAGTCTTATCGGATTTAGGAGTTATCTTTCTAAGTTCTTCAACTGTATCAAGAAGAGTATTAGTATTATTAGGAGTAATAAGTTTTATAAAATTTCTAGGATGCTCTATAATCTCCTTGGTAATATTAATCAATTCATTTTGTAAACCTTCTTTACCCTCAGTTGCAAGTTCCGTAGTACCAGGTTTAACATTAAGTCTAAATACATTTAGCTTATCAATGTCAAAGTCAGAACCAGCCTTAGCTGTCATTTCACTAGGAACTAAACATAAAGATCCAACAGTTCTTGGTAAGAAGAATCCTACTTCAAAACTCTCAATAGAATTCAAACCTTGTGTAGGAATTCTATAACCTATTAAAGTTAATAATGACTTATCAATACTACCTTCTTTAATATCATTATTAAGTAGTTCTATTTTTTCTTCCTCAGATAATTTGGAATCATACTTATCTAGTAATGTTAGTAATTCTTCTGGAAGAGGAATAGCTAGTTGTGCAGGTAATGTTTTACCCTTTTCTTTCCTATAGAATTTTAATCTACTGCTTACTCCGAAATCTCTTTTACCAATAGACTCAAATCCAGCTATAGATCCTTGAATATAACCTTCTCCATTTTGCTTGAATTTAACAACTCTATTCATAGCAATAGACATGATTATACTTTCTATTTTATTCCTATTAGGAAGTGCATCAAATGGATACTTCAATACTATCTTGTCTCCCTTCTTAGCAACTTCTAATCCATCAATTAAGTTATCTGGACTATTTCTACTAATACCCTCTTCTCTTAAAGTTTCAACAAGTTTAGTTAAATCAACTTGCTCATACTTAATTTCTCCATCTTCTTTAACTTCTTTAAGACCTAACTCTTCAATAAGACTATTCTTTTCAATCTCAAATATCTTATCATACGTATCACAGTACTTTTCATACAAGTGCTTTAGCTTAACATCTACAGCTTTACCTTCTTCAAATATGTCAGACCATTTAAGCTTTCTTTGCTGAGTACCATCAATAAGTTTGTTCTTAAGCTTAGGAGCTATCTCAACTTGTATTCCAAGATTATCATAACTAACTTCTTCTACAACAAAATCACTTTCTCCTAAGAATTCTCCATTCTTATAAATATGATTATATGTTCCATTAGCTTTTAACTTAGGAGCAATTTTAGATCCTGATTTATATAGAGAGTAGCCTATTTTGTTATCCGTCATATATTTAGATAACTTCTCTAGATTAGTCCCCTTTACCAAAGAAGGAATTAAAGGCATCAGAGAGTACTTATGAAATACTGGTTTAGCTAATTCACCATCCTTATGTATAGCAGAATATTGAGCTTTAAGAGGCATGAAGTAATACATATCTTCAGCTTTAATGGATTCACCAGTTCTATACTTTCTATATAAAGTTTCATGTTTGGAAGTCCAATCTCCAGTTCTGTTTAAAAATTCTCTATATTCATCTAAAGTAATATAACCCTGAGCATCAGCTTCATTAACTTTTGTATAAGGATCTAAAAGCTTTCTAGCTTCTTCGTCTAGTTTAGATTTAGGTATACCTTTTGATTTAAGGTACTTCTTAATCTCATCTAGATATTCATTAAAATAAGGACTTTCAAATACTATATCATCAAATGTAATAGTTTGTACTTTGCCTATTAAATCTGGTTTTTCTTGATGTTTTTTATCTTGTCTATCTCCTATACCAAAGTCAGTAGTTCTTGATAGAAACTCTTGATTAAAAGTAGAGTCATTTACAGCTTGTTTCTTAGCAGCAGATATATAAGGAGTTCTCTTAAAGAAATCTCCTTTAGCATATTTAAAGAAAGCTAGATCACCGTAAAACAGTTTAATTTGTTCTATGTGATTAATTATTCTATTTACGGTATATGCAGATACTAAATCTTTAACTTCTTTCTCACTTCTATTAGGAGCATATCTATCTTGAAGATCTTTATCTATACCTATATAGTATTTCTTATTCATCTTAAACAATCCTTCTCTACCCATAGAAGCAAATTCTCTTTCAGATTCTGCTGTTAAGAATTCTGTTATTTCAGATTTAACACGATTCTCTATATCTTTAGGAACTTCTTGTTTATAATTTTCTTGTATAAACTTAAGCTTATCCTTAGTCTCCTGATAAAGTATACCATCAAAAATAGTCCATTTACCTCCATTGGAGTTATATGTTTCTATATTCTTATATCCTTTATTATAATTCCAATCTTGAATTCTCTCTAATTCATCTAGGAAATATCCGTAGAATATATCCTTAACTTCCTCTATTTCAGATATAGGTCTTGTCTTAAATTTCTCAATAGATATAGCTAGTCCAAAACCTTTAATAGCATATTCAGATTTCTTATCAGCCATTCTAAGCATTGAAGTCATAGACTGTCCACCTAGTAGGGAATTAAGTTCTTGAGAAGTTTTATCAGCAGTAGAAAGTTTAGATGTATGAGTTCCTTCACTATCTACAGTATTAGCCATACCATCTAATAAAGCAATCTCAACATCTGTAAATCCTTTCTTAATTCTATCAATCCAAATACTTCTTTTATTATATACAGTATCTATATACTCGATTTCATTCCATTTACCTTGCTTTATTTTAGCTACTGTTTTAGTCAATGCAGACGGTAAAGTAATATCATATACGCTTTTACCTTCTGCATTTATATGCTGATTTTCAGTATACTCATCAGAATACTTTACTTCTAAAGCTACAAGATCATTTAATCTTCTACCTATATCCTTTAATTGAAATATATCTTCAACATCTTCCTTATTAACTTGTTCTTCTAAAGCTTTCTTAATATAAGTGATAGATGTATTAAACTTAGGTATATCTTCATCAGACAATTTATTTTTGAATGTAACTTTAATACCTAATTCTTCTAACCAATCATATACATTTTTAGCTGTAGGTATATCCTTAATTACAAGTTTTCCATTTACATTCTTAACATACTTAGAATCTTTAATAAGAGATTTCCACTTCTCAGCTACTTTGTTTTCAGCCTTATTTTGATTAGCATCTCCAAAGTTAATTCTACCATCTTCACTAATATAGCCAAGATAGAACTTAAGTTTGGTCTTAGACATTTCATTAGCAAACTGTATTTGAAGTTTAAGATCATCCTCAGTCAAATCCTTTCTACCAGCCTTAAGTCTATCTAATAATTCTGCTACATAAGGTTTATTAACTCCATCCAAGCTAGCTAACTTATCTACCATTTCATCAAAGGTTAATTCAGATAATTGGTTAGCTAGATATGCATAAGTTTTATGAAAATCAACAAGTTTAGGAATACCTAATGAATTAACTCCACCATCAGTTAAAGTAGTAATAAGAAGCTTAATATTCTTAGGAAGAGAGTCAATAGAACTGAACTCATAAGCAGCCTTATCAAATACTGTATCTTTTAATCTTTCTTCTTCACTAGTATCTTCTATCTTATTATCATAATCATCATTATCCTCTTTAGAAGTATTTTCTGATTTATCAGCTTTTAAAGTGATTCCAAGCTGTTTGAAATAATCGTAATGGTTCGGGAGAATGGCTGACCAGTTTTGTATAATCGATTCTAAGGCGTTTGCTTTTGAGGTTATTTCTTCAAGTTCTTCAACAGTAATACCTTCAGTTTGTCCAAGATCAGTTAAATTATTTAGTTCAGCTTTAAAATCTTCTAGAGTTCTTTCATAAGCTATCTTAACAGTATTCTTTTTATTAAAGAGATTTGCATATGTAAGATTACCTTCAAATAGGTTATTAAACATGAAGTAAGTAATACTATCCATAACGTCTTTAGTAAATACTTCAGACATTTTTTGTCCATTGATAGTAATGACTCTAAATAGTTTAGCATTAGTATTATAATCATATTTGGGAGCATTTCTATAATATCCAGTTGCTATTCTTTGAAACATTTCATCACTAGAAACTTTACCTAGAATTATCTTCTTAATAAAGTTATATAGTCTTTTAAATAAGCTTATTTCTGTATTACCAATTAATACATATTCTCTAAACTTCTCTGCTAGTACTTCTTCTGCAACTCCTATTTGATCTAATTCTGGATAAGCTTTAGCCATTGCTTTCATAGCTTCACTATCCTTCATAGCTTCTTCTATAAGAGATCTTCTCTCATAATCAGTAAAGTATAAATTATGAGCTTTGTGATAAGCTTCATGATATATAGTACCTTCTTCAGCTATATCACTTAGTAATATTCTTCCAACCTCGTTGAATTCGCCAAAAGCTCTAGTTCTAATAAGACCTTCTACTACATCAAAATCTTCATCACTACCAAATACAGATTTATACCACTCTCTTGCTTTCTCAATATTTTCAACTTTATAACCCTTAAGAGTTAGAGTTGAACTTCTTTCAAAAGAAGGCTTATTAACATCTTGTCTTTTCTTCCTAAGTTCAGCTTGTAACTCCGCTACAGTTTTCTTAGACTGCACTGTTTCAACAGGCTTAACTTCTCTTGCTATAGTAAAATTATCAGGAGCTTTATCAGTCTTTCTCTTTAAGTATATAGTTATTGTCTTGCTTAAATCTAATAATAACTTAGGATTAGCTACTCCATCTTTAACTCCCTTAGCTAGAGTCTTAAGTCCATCATTAGCTTTGCTTTTATATTCTTCTTCTCCTACTATGTTTTTAGAAGGATCTTTCTTATCAATACGAGATACAAACTCCCCTTTAGAATTGAAGGTGAAAGTAGCGTTAGCATTTTCTAATACAATGGAATCACCTTCTTTAATATCTCTTAAGTCATTAATAGTTATATCTGTACTATTTTGAGTCTCATCTTGGATAGGGGAGGAGTCAGCGGTTCTTGTATATGTCTTATCTTCATATACTAGGTATCTACCTATAACTTGTGGCTTTCCGTAAGTTTGAACATTGCTTGTAAATGGTATAGTAGTTTTATCTCTAGTTGTACCATTAGGTAGTTTATCAGATAGTAAGTATTCATTATATGAATTCCATACTCTAGTAGCTAATAAATCTCCTGTTGTATATATCTCAGTATATTGTTCTTTTTGAGACTTTAATGTAGCATTACTTACGTTTATATACTTATCAGCTAAAGCTACTTTAACATCTTCATTAGTAACTAGCTTTCTCTTACCATACCATAGATCCTTTTTATTATCAATATAGATCATATGTTCAGATGGTTTAGAAGTATTAGCTCCAAAGAATATTATATTTTGTAAAGCTTTTCTAACATCTATTTTCTTTCCATCTATACTAAGATATTCATTACCAGCTTTAAATTCTTTTAATAAAACAAATGCAGTGTCTATCTCATTCTCAGTAAGTTTTCTATTATTAAGAATAAGTGCTTTTCCCTTAAGAGTAGTCCAAAGAGTTCCTCTTCTTAAAGAAACTTCTGATCCAGTATTATCAGTAATCTTTTGGTTTTCAGTAGATAATGCTAAGTTAATTCCTCTATAAGCTTTAGCTACATTTGTAGTACTAGCTAATTCTGGATTTATAAAAGCTAATGGACTTGATTCTAGTTTATATACAAGTTGTCCAGAATTAAAATTAACTATATTAAAGAATATATCTTCATCATTAGCTAATGCCTTTTCTATTTCTTCTTTTAATTCCTTGAATCTAGATAGCTTATCTGTAAATACTTTTAATTTAGCAGGATTATTTTTAAAATAATTAGTCCACTGCTTTTCTAAACTATCAGCTAATGGTAAATATGTATATACAGGACTTCCTTCAAAAGATACTCCTTTTCCTTTTTTATCAACTACTTGTAATATAATAGCATCTGGATATTCGGAATTATATAATGGAGTTTTCTCCGGTTTATTTACTGCCTTAAACTTAAGCTTACCATCTTTAATATCATCAAGTGTAAGACTTTCTGTAAATGAATGATAATGATTTAAGGCTTTTTGCTTTTCAGTAGTAGCAGCTCCTTCATTCCTCTTATCAATACTAGCGGTCTTAAAAGGAGTAGGTATATCAGTAATTTTACTTTCAATTTCATTTAAATCAGTAATATTATAAGGAATTATTTCATCTACTTGCTCAGTAGTATCCTTCTTGTTTACCGTTTTTTCTACCTTATTTTTTAAGCCGTTCTCATTATTAATGTTATCATTTGCAGCCAATCTCTCAGCTTCCATAGCAAGTTGTTGCTCACTAATAGCCTTATATTCATTGATATTTTCAGGAGTTATATTGATTTCATCTCTATTAAACCTAATACCTTTTGAATCTTCTAAAAATCCTGAATCCGCCTTTTCTAGTAACTCCTTTTTACGATATTCAAAATCTCTAGTTTCTTGTGCAGAGACTTCATCATCAGAAGTTTTAGCTTCTTTTTTACCTTCTTCTTGTAGTGTCAAAAATGCTCTACCTTCAGGAGTAGTAGCCATTTGATACATTTCATCTGCTATCTCTAATCCTTGTTCTAAATCAGTTCTTTTCTGAATTAGATTTTTATATTCTTCAAATTGAGGATATTTATCTAAATTAATTTCTGCTAATACTTCATCTACTTGATCTAAAGATTTTATTTTTTCTTTAGCTAATTTAACTTCTTGTTGTAGAGATTGAATTTTTTTATCTAGCTTAGCATTTAGTCTATCAACAATAGGCTTTCTTGCCTCATATCTTCTCTTTCTAGTTTTATCTCCTTTAATAGTTTTAGTCTTAAGAATATTCTTAAGACTGTTGGTATTCCTACCTTTTTGAGCTGCAAGTTGTCTAATTCCTTCATTAATAAATGGAATAGTAACAGCTTCCATTAGTATAGTCTCTTCTTCAAGTTCATTAGCTGTTTTAACCAAGTCTGCTTTCTTAGCATTAATTTCAGCATTAACTTTAGTTAAGTTATCTAAATAGACTTTCTTATCATATAATGATTGAACTATCTTCTTATTAAAGTCTATAGATCCCTTTGACTCTCCATACTTAACAATAGTATCATTATAAAGATCTTCTATTTGCTTAGCCTTAGCAATCTTCTCCTGTAGCTTATCTCTTTCTAAACCTAAATTAGCTAACTCTTCTTCTGAATAAGATTGTACTTCTTTTAGCTTATCTATAAATGCTTCAGATGTTCCTAGTTTTGCATTTTCATAAGCATTTTCAAATAGAATTTGATCTTGACCTTCATTAAATAATTGTTCATTATTAGTCTGAATTCCAAGTTCAGTTGCTCTTTGTCCAGCTAGTTTAGCTAATTGCTGTTCTTGATTATTTCTTATTTCAGCTTGAGCTTTATATTCTCCTGTTATTCTATCTTTAATGTGAGATACACCTTGGAATACTCCACCTCCAATAGCTCCGAAAAATGAGGCTGTCCACAAGTCAGGATCTTGTAGATATTTATCCATTACTCTACTAGTAAATGAAGATTCATCATCTTCAATTTTACCTATCTCTATATCAGCACCTCTTTCAGCTTCAGCTTTAGATATAAAGTTAGTTGCTTCTTGAGCAGCTTCAGGAAGAACTTCCATACCTAAAGCCTTAGTAATGTTATTCTTTTTAAGTAGATTTCTACTACTCTTAAAACCTTTTAATAAAGTAAAAGTAGATGGTAAATCTAATGCTATATTAGTTAGATTTCCTGTGTACACATTCCATCCTGCCTTAGATCCTATTTCTCTAGCTTCACCTTCACTAAATCCTGCTTCTAAGGCTTCTTGATATTTTTGTTGAGCTAATGGAATAGCATCTTGCATTGATTCAGCAAGATTTGAATATATAGTACCTGCTAACCCTCTTGTAACATAATCTCCCTTTGCTCCCAACATTTTAATTAAGCCTGTAGCTTTAGTAGCCATTCCTGCTACTTTTGCAGCTAATAGTGTAGGTACAATAAATGTTGCAGCACTAGCTATAGAAGGCATATTATTAGCCCACCAAGACATACTTGTAGGAGAAAACCCTTCTGCTGATTGTGGTGTATATATTGGATTTGCTTCTTCTATATCCTGCTTAAGAGATCCAAGCCAATTAGAAAGATCATTTGTAAAATCTTTTTCTACTATACCTGTTTGATCAAATATAGCTCTTATGTTATCTGGAATATCAGTAATAGATTTAAGTGTTCCTAAAGTAAGCTCACTTCCAGTCCTTATTAATGCGTTTCCTAATTTATCCCAATTAGATTGATTATTTGCTCTAAGTTCATTTTGATCTTCTCCTAGAACTAAATTTTTATCTAGTTCTCCTAGAGTATCATATTTGGCAGTTCCTCCTGCTGCTGAAGGATCATATATGCCAGAATTAGCTAAAAATAAAGCCTTATTGGTATTGGTATATTCATCTGTTTTCTCTTTGATGAATTCCGTTAATGGCTTCTTGCTTTCTACTTTCTCAGATTGCTTACTAATTAAAAAGTCTTTTAATGGCTTCTTGTCAGGCATATTAATTTTCTACGTTAGCTTTTCCTTGTGAACTTATTGATTTTACTCCTGCTGGATTCTTGAATACATCTATAGCATCAGTATAATGAATTATATCATCTAACACAACCTTGCCTTCATCATCTATTCTGTATACTACAGGTTCATCATCTGGATCATTTTGATCCTCTACTAATACTATTCTATGACTATATTTAGTATCTGTATCTAATGCTGCTGGTGTTTTACCTCTTCTTGATACAAAGTTTCCATTTGTATCCTTATATTGAGCTATCTGGTTTCCTGAAGGGTCTACCCAAATATCTACTGGTTTACTTACTATCTTTCTACCTTCAATTTCAGTAGTTTCTGATTTATCAAGGGATAAATTAAATAGTGGAGCAGATAATTTATGTAGAGGATTTCTTACCTTTGCAGCTTGTTCTGATTCTCTATCTATAAATACCTTTATATAATTACCATTTCCATCTAATAGAGATGCAGATACAGCAGACGGTGCAATAGGATTATCTGGTCTAGCTCTGCCAGTTACTCTACCTGTTGATGCTAATTGTGCTGGTGTTGTATTTAACTCCTTAGCCAAAGTTTCTAAGTTATATAACTTACCATTATGCCAAATACCTCTTTTATCAATAACTCCTAAGCCTCCAGTTGTACCTTTTTCTGTTTGTCTTACATCTCCAAAATATCTAAGAGTCTCTTTTTCAGCTTGCTCTACAGGCATTTCATCTATAGTAATTTTCTGAGTTTGATGAGACTTAATAGCTTCATTTATCTTAGATAATACAAGTTGCTTGTAAGCTTCATTAGACATATCCCCTTTAGGAATTGAGGCAGCTATTTGTGCAGGAAGATCACCATACTGAGCTTTAACTTCCTTACTATTTACATAAGTATTAATATCTGATTTAAGTAGACTATACTCTTTTTCATATTTCTTCTTAAGATCAAAATATTCTGCATTTGATATTACTTTACCATTTAATTTTCTAGTTCCAGTAGGAGCAGGACCGGGATTAGTCCATAGAGGATTACTCCATAATCCTTTACTAGCTGCATAATCATCGAAAGACATATTACCTTCTACAGATGTAATTTCTGGTAGAGAGTATGGATTATTTATAACATCATTTATAGATGATGCAGGATTAAGCATTTCTTCAGCTTTATTATCTCCAAGCTTTCTTTGAGCTGCTTCCCATGCTGGATCAAATTTCCAGTCAGAATCTATATCTTTAAATGCAGCTTTATTAGCTGCTCCACTAACTGAATCATTATAAATAGAGAATTCTTTATAATGATTATAAAGATCCTTATTTGACATATTTTTAATATCCTTAGTAGATATACCAAGTACAGGTGCTATTTGTGTAACAGCTTTTTCTAAAGAATCTCTATCAAGACTATTTAGATCTTTACCATAAGTTTCAAAGTTTATTAAATCTTTTACATATGCTTTATTCTTTTCATCATTTCTAAGCATACCTAAAACATTGGTATAAACCTCATTAAACTTTACTTCTTTACCTTTATAATTAACCCAATAGGCTCCATCTTTTCCTAATTTTGGTTGTGATACTGTTCCATCTGCCATCCAACCTTGAACTGTATCTAAGGCTTGTTTATTTAAATCCCTGTATTCTGAAGGCGTATAAGCATTATATCCTCTATATGCTCCTGTAACAGGATCTTTAACTCCAATACCATCCTGAGTTTTATATCTATCTCTAGATATTTCAATTGACTTCCTTAAGGCTTCTTCTGTGATTTCACCCTTATTAAATCTATCAGTCTGATTTTTTATGAATGCTTGTTCAGCATTATAATTACCAACTATTGATTTTCTTTCCTCATCATCAACATACATTTGAGCTAACTTTCTAGCTGCTCTTAGTTGCTCATGTGGCTCATAATTAGTAATTTCATCAAGCTTATTCTTATAGAAAGAATGTCTCTCTCTACTTCTATTTAGATCAGGATCTAAAGCTGGATCTGGTTTTATAAAGCCACCGATTAAATCAGCTTGATCCTTAATAGCTTGAAGTTTATTGATAGGTGTTAATACATCTACACTACCTACAAATTGAGAGACAGGTCTAGCGTAGGATAAGTCTCTAAAAATATATCTACCTTCTGGCATCTTAGTAATTTACTTTTAAAAGCTTTCCACCATATTTTCTTATTCCAAGTTCAGCATCTCTTCTTTTAGCTTCATCATACTGAGCTTTCATTTTAGCTAAATCTATTTTATATTTCTTAGCTAATTCAGGATTAGAAGCAAGATAAGGATAAGATGTTCTTATATCAGTAGCAGCCAAATTAAAAGTATTTTGATCTCTAACTAATTCATCTAATTTTCTGTCTCTTCCATATACTCCTGTCTTCTCAACCACATTAGCCATATTCATAGAATCTTCTCTTCTAATATCATCTCTAGCTCCAAGTTTTCTCATTCTATTTGCTAGTAATATAGCATTGTTATTTGACTCTATACTCTTATTAATACGAGATACGTTAGATTTCTCTTGATTATTAATATTAGTCTCTCCTTCATTAATAAGATTTTTAGCTCTTATGGTTTGATATAATCCCATAGCCTTATTGCTATTTCCAACACCAGTGCTTAAATTACTATCATCAATAGACCTATTAAACATTCTTCTTTGAGTATCAGCTTCACTTCTTTGAGCTGAATAATCATATTTAACTGGCTCTAAATAAGTAGTTAATCCTTGTTCAGGAATACTCTCATTAGCCCTACTTCTATTAAGTGTAAAATTTAGTATATTATCAGCATAAGGAGTTATAGCTCCAATGTTTAGGTTCCCCCCTATACCAACGTTGGACTGAGATTCTGTAATAGGTTGATTACTTCCTACACCTGCTAAAGCTCCTGCTCCTAGTAATTTCTTATAAATACTACCACCATCTTCCATCTTCTTTCCTCCTACTACTGATTTATAAGGTGTAGGGTTGTAATGAGGTGTATTTTCTTTTTCTTCTAGAATTTTTTGTGCTTTATTTTTAACATCCTCATACTTAGCTGGTTTTCTTTTTGAACTTCTAACCATTACAGAAGTAACGCCTTCATCTCCGGATGGGAGAAGTTTTCCTCCATATTTTTTCATATTAAGATCATTAGTTAATCCTAGTAATCCTTTAGTATGTTCTTGTTCGACTTTAAGTTGCTCTTCTCTTTCTTTAAGTCTATCTAGAGTATTACTTGTAAGTACTGTATTTGGTTTCTTTTCTATTTTTCCTATAGCCTTAGCAATAGGTTTATGTTTTTGTGCAAATCCTAACTCTTCACTAAATACAAAATCATTACTAAGAGTTTCTCCACCTTCTAACTCCACCCCTAATTCAGGGATTTTGACTCCTCCTTCTTCATGCGAATTTCCTACTACTTCAGAATTCTCAGAAGATAGTGATTCTATATTACCACCTATTCCTAACTTCTTATACAGCTTACCACCATAACGGTAGTTATCAACAAATTCATTACCATTAGGATTAAACCCATTAGCAATAGCCATTTTATATCTTTCTTCACCATCTTTATCTTGTTGATCTCCAATAGCACCTAAGAATTCTTTTTTCTCTGCCTTAGCAATTTTATTCTTATTTAATACTGCTCCTATAGGTGTAAATCCAATTACTTTATCAAAAGTGGATAGATTATCATTATTAAGATTATTAAATCCACTGGTAACCATTCCTAGAGGATCTATAGCTTCTCCTAAAACCTGAGCTGCACCTGCACCAAAACTTTTACTTTGTCCAAAACTATTAGTAGCATATTTATCAATGGCTTCAGATCCGACTCTTCCTACTTTTATAGCTGCTCCTGCTGCCATAGCATAAGGATTTCCACTCTTTAAAGCTAGATTTTCTAAATTAGATTGAATTCCTTGTCTACCTAAATCAACTTGTTGATTGTTTTTGGTTTCAGTACTATAATCTAGAAAATCTGCTCTATAATTCTTTTGGAATAGTGGAGATAATGTATCTATACTACCTGCAACAGCAGTAGGATCAAATTTACCTCCTGTTAGATATTTCTTATATAGTTTTTTCTTATCTTTTTTCATAGACTAGCAGCACTTATAAATATAATTATTATAACTCTTAAAAGCAAGAGTTATCTAAAGGAAGGTCTAGATTCAGCATTAGCTTCATATAGAAATATCTCTTTATTATCAACATTATCGTATTCAAATCGTACAATAAAGAATTTATCTTCCATTCTTCTCTTGTTGAACCAAGACATATTATTGTCTATATTACTTGTTATAGGTCTATAATCTTCAAAGATTGTACCTGTAAATCTAATTGCTCTATTCTTAATTAAATCTCTAAACTTATTAAAGCTCCAAGTACCATTTGGATTTCTATTATTAAGCTCAACATTAGCTATAGATCTTTCTTTAGTAAGTGGTATTTTACCACTACTTTGATAACTATTCCAAATAGTAATGTGATCTATAGTTTCATCAAATATAGATATATCATTATCTTTAACTTCACTTATCCAATTTATATTTTGTAATATAGTAGTTAAGCTTTTACCCTTAGCATCTTTAGGACTCTTAAATACTACATCAATAAAAAAAGGATATGGAATAGGATTAACATCAATAGCATTATAATAGATACCTTTTTCACCTTTATTATGTTTAAATATTTTAGAAGAATTATTTTGAGTTTTAAAGGAATATGTGTTGATTCTAGTATTAAATAGAAAATCAGGAATATAACTATGAAACATAGCCCATCCATCATTTTCTGGCATATAACTTAAAGTAAATGATTTATCATTTACACCATCTATATTCTTTACTCCTAGTATTATTCTATCATGCTCTTCATCCCATGCTACACTTATACCATTACCGGTAAAGGGGTTATCTATACTTCCATTAACAGGAGTTATAACTAGATTTTCCTGTAAGAATGTACTTAATCCTGGAGTTAAATCCTTTGGTTTTGATCCATTATATAGATACACTCCTCCTAATTCAGCATCTACAAAGAAATAACCATAAGGAGTCATTAGACAAGATAACTGATGTTGTGTACCTAAATAACCATGTTTTGAAGGTATGGCTTCATCTGGAGGTAATTCAAATATATCTCCTGAACCCAATACGATTTCAACTACATCTGTTTGTATCTTAGCATTAGTTTTAGTTATATATAGTCCGTTTTTATGATGGATTATAAGTCTGTCATTACCTAAACCTTGTATGTTAATTATTTCTCCTCTATGTTGTACAGATTCAAAATAATCATTAGGTAAAAATGTTTTCCATGATACAGAATCTCTATCTTCTCGCGAATTTGCTTTACAACGAATTATTCTAAATGGAAATTTATTAGTTACTACATCATCAGTGTTAAATGGATCTACAGCATGTAAATCATTTACACTAGTATAATCCTTATTATAAGCCCAATTATTAATAGATGAAGTAGCATCAATAAGAGTCATATCAGCAGCACTTGTCTTTGGAAAAAACTTACTAGATGTAGCAGTAGTTTCATGTCTAAATGCAGCATTATTTACAGATTCACATACAAATCTTCTAACAAATCTATTAAAATGTATTGGGTTATTATCTACTGGACTTCTAGGGCCAAATGTCATATATGAATGTTCTACAACATATGTATCACCACCATGTACATCAAGTAATGAAGTTTGATTTAAGTCTGTTTGTATTCCTCCTGTAGATACTAAGTCTTGTTCAGTAAATGAGTTATAAACATCAGATCTTAATACATTAAGATTGCTAAGATATGACTCTTCATAAGGTAAAGTATCAGAATATCCTATACCTATATCAGTAACTAGGAATGGTACATTAAGATCTAAACCAGTTCCCTCTATTTTGGCATGTATAAATTCTTCTGTATTTATATTAAAAATAGAAGTACTAGGAACAGAAACATCTCTAGGTACATATTGATATTGACTAATCCTTCTAAGCCTATTATTAGCATCGACAAGACTTGAGCTACCAGTTAGATAATCTAGAGAATATCTCCAATAATTTTGATCTGGATCAGGGATGAAATTAGGAGTTGTACGTAGTTTTAATTCCTGAGTTATAAATGAAGGATTAACTGAAGGTTTATTCAATAACAAATCAAATGAATAAAACCTTAAATAATCTTTTGTTAAATACATAACATCAGAACCATCTGTAGATCCTTTATCATTATCATCTAAATTCCAATTACCTCCTGTTGTCCAAGCTCTATCGTAATATGTAGTATAGTTTAATCTTTGATAACTTCCAAAATGTAGCAATGATTGTCCTGCAACGGTAGTATTATCAGTAGTTCTTTTAGCATAATAAATCTCCCATCCTTGAACCTTATCAGCAATATCAGCAGGTATTACTACATTAGATATATCTATACCCAGAACATCTAACTCTGTTATACCATAATTAGAATTAGTAGAATAATGTCTTTCTTTACATGTAGCAATAGTAGGAAACTTATGGTGTCTAACAGGAGTTCCTCTCAAATCTTCTCCCCCTAGTGAATTACCTAAATAATCTACTGTACTATTAAAATCATCAGTATTAGGATATAGTTCAGTCTGATTCTCCCAATATCCCATTCTACCTCTACCAATACCTGTAGTAGCATCTTGACCTATAAAACCAGTAGTATCTTCTAATTGAAATTTTTTAGCAGTTAATCCTTGGGTAGCCCCTACACTTGAATTATCTTTTTCTCCAATCAATGCAGCTCTTCCAGGTATATGAAATGCAGGAGTTCTATTATTTCCATCTATATGAAATGATATATAAAAAGCCATTACTTCTCCATGTGGAAACCCTTTTGGAGAAGTATTCATTCTTTGACTTGCATATTTTGTAGCTTCGTCAGTTAATTGTCCTGCTTTAGTTATCTTTGTAGTGTAATTTATTACTACATTATTAGCTATCTTTTGATATTTAATAAGATCAGAAGTTGAAAGATTAGCTCCGTATAATATACCATTTATCTGAGTAAAACATCCAACAGTTCTATAATTAGCAGTAGGAGTAAGTATTTCTGCTAAAGTTATATCCTCTGTAGTCTCTGCTCCAGTATAAGTTAGATCTTTACTTACAGATCCTAGTATATCTATTTCTGGTAAAGTTTTAGCTGTAACTACTCCGTTTATTTTGCTTATAATAGCTACAGTCATTTTATCATATTCTGTATCTATATTCTCTACCCTAA
>Ga0196958_10000225_pt1 | contig 18623 bp, 18 predicted proteins | sample S1v_10metaG_FD_148654 | JGI IMG/M metagenome (GOLD analysis project Ga0196958, IMG submission 148654) | Soil microbial communities from Anza Borrego desert, Southern California, United States - S1+v_10 | ecosystem: Environmental > Terrestrial > Soil > Desert | place: USA: California | collected...
GAGTCTCCCGTTCCAGCACGGCGAGTCTCCCGTTTCGCTGGGCGAGTCTCACGTCTCGCCGGGCGAGTTCTGCATCCAGCCGCCCGGAGGGGTCAGCCGCGCTGCAGGACCGGCACCGGGAACTCGAGCTCCTCGCTGTAGCGCGGCGACCCGTCGGTGGCGTCGCCCAGGTAGAACCGCGTCGCCATCGTGGCGCGCTCCAGGTCGAACACCGAGCGCCAGAGGGTGCGGACGGGGTAGCTCGTGCCGCTCCTGGCGTCGACGCGGGCCGCGTCGAGCGCCTCCCGCATCCGGGCGGCGGACAGGCCCGGGCCCGCCGAGTGCTCGGAGATGGTGCGGTAGCGCTGGTAGGTCAGGAGGCTCTCGGCGGTGTCCGGCGGCAGGTCGTGCGCACCCTCGTGGCGGTGCAGCAGGTGGTTGGTGACGCACAGGGCGCCCGCTGCCACCCGGACCGCCCGCTCGTCGCCGCCCGGCCCGCGCTCCCACACGAAGGCGTCGCCCGAGGGGTCGCCCACGAGGTGGTGCAGCGGGGTGCCCAGGTCGTACTGCTTGGCCGCGTACAGCGCGTCCAGGGCCTCGGCGGCGCTCGCGCAGGTGTCCAGCAGGTACCGCGGGAGCTGCACGCTGGACACGCCCACCTGCGGGCCCGCGTCGACGGGTGCGGACACCGACTCGACGTCGGCGATCAGCAGGGCGACCGCGAGGCCGTGCTCGTTGACCCCCTCCATGCAGCCGTCCAGCTCGTTCATCGTGAGCAGCGTGGTGGCCGGGCCGTCGTCGGGCACGCTGGTGAGCACGTGCGGCCGCGACGACATCGGCCGTTCGGCCAGCTCCGGGACCGGCGCGCCGGACATCAGGGCGAACAGCTCCGTCGCGCTCGTGGTGAAGAAGTCGTAGTTGCGTCCCAGCACCGCGCGCCCGTCGGCGGTGGCGGCCGGCGGGTAGTAGCTCGCGGAGCAGGCCGACCCGTCGGGGACGCCGGTGAGGCCGTCCAGGTACACGTCGTCGGCCTCGGGGTCGACGCCGATCGCCTCGGCGGCCCCCTGCATCCGGGCCAGGTGCTGCGGCCAGTGCCGGGCGAACCAGGCGCGGCGGGCCCGCGCCTTGACCGGGTCGGCGGGCACCGGGGCCCAGCCGAGGACCCGGCGGGCCTGCGCGGCGTACGCGCGGCCGATCTCGGCCTGGCTCCCGGTCGCGGTGAGGTGCGGGACGGTCAGGAAGTCGCCGCCGCCGCCGGCGACGATCTCGTGGGTGACGGGCATGGTCTCCTCCTGGTCGGGTGGGTCGTGGCGCTGCTCGGTGAGCCGCAGGAACGCGCGCAGCCGGGCGAGCCGGTCCGGGAGCGGCTCCTCGTCCGCCGGCGCCTCGGCGCTCCGCGGCAGCCAGACGGCGACGGCCGATCCGTCGGCGGAGACGGCGAGCTCGCCGTGCGCCGCGGACTGCTCGACCACGGTGCGGAACACCACCTCCACGGCGCCGTCGGGGCGCAGCCGGCGCGCCGCGGGGATCGTCCGCGAACGCGCCGTCAACACGCGGATCGCCGTGGCTGCCCGGTCCATGCGTACACCGTATAGACACCTCGACGCCGCCGTCGATCGTGGAGAGTGCACTTCCCGGAGCACGCCAGCAACCTCCACTCCTTCCCCTAGGGCAAACCCGAACCGGACGCCCACGGGAACGCATCCGCACTAGTACAGTTGGGACGGTGAGCGCCGACGACGGAAGCGAACCGCCCTCCCTGCGCGTAGCAGCGGCCATCCGGCACCGGATCACGTCCGGCGCCCTCGGTCCGGGTGACCGGGTGCCGTCCACGCGCCAGCTGGTCCGGGACTTCGGCGTCGCGATGGCCACCGCCACCAGGGCGCTCGCGCTACTGCGGGACGAGGGGCTGGTCGTGAGCCGCCCGGGGTCGGGCACGGTCGTGCGCGCACCCGAGCCGCCCTCCCGCCGCGGCGGCCGTTCCCCGGTACCGGAGCTCACGGCGGCCCGGATCGTGGCCACCGGTCTGGCCGTCGCCGACGCCGAGGGCCTGGAGGCCGCCTCGATGCGCCGGCTCGCCGCCGAGCTCGGCGTCGCGCCGATGTCGTTGTACCGGCACCTCGCCGGGCGCGAGGAGCTGGAGCTCCTGCTGGTCCGCGCCGTGTTCCGGAGGCATCCGCTGCCGGATCCGGGCCCGTCCGGGTGGCGGGCCAAGCTGGAGCTGGTGAGCCGGGTGCAGTGGCAGGCCTACCGCAGGCACCCGTGGTTGTCAGAACTCGTGTCGCTGACCCGGCCGCTGCTCGTCCCCGAAGCGATGGCCCACACCGAGTGGACGCTGCGCGCACTGGACGGGCTCGGCCTGCCCGCCGCCGAGCGCACCCGGGAGGCGATCACGCTGGCGTCGTTGGTCCGCGGCCTCGCCGCCAGCGCCGCGGCGGAGACGCGCGCCGAGCGGGAGACCGGGCAGGCCAACGACCAGTGGTGGGTCGCCCTGGACGAGGAGGTGCGCACCCTGATGGCCTCCGGCCGCTACCCGCACCTGGCCGCGGTTCCCGAACGCGCCGTGCAGGACCTGGACGCCCTGCTGGAGCACGCACTGGCCCGCCACCTCGACGGTCTGGCCACCCGCCTGGCCGGGACTCGGCCGGCTGAGGAGCGCTAGGCCCCCGCGGAGCGGTCGCGGTGGTGGCGCGGGCGGAGGCGGCAGGTCACCAGGCCCGTCAGCAGCCCCGCGCCCAGCAGACCCAGTGCCGTGCGGCCCGTCGGGCCGCTGCGCACCACGACCTCGGAGTGCAGCACCGGCGGCTCCGGCACGGGCACCGGCTCCTCCTGCTCGTTCTCCCGCGCCGTCGCGGCCCACGCCGTCACGAAGAGGACGAAGCGAGAGGCGAAGAAGACGAAGACGAGCAGGCCGAGGAACGACCCGAACACCGCGCCGCTCGGCGACGCCGTCACGGTCGTCAGGTAGATCGTCATGATCCGCTTCAGCACCTCGAACCCGACCGCGCCGAACAGGGCCGCCTTCGCCGCGCTCCGCAGCGTGGCGTGCTGGCGCGGCAGCCGCGCGATCACCCAGAGGAAGATCAGCCAGTTCGCGGCGAGGCCGAGCAGGAACCCGAGCACGCCGAGCAGGACGCGGGCCCACCCCTGATCAGCGAGGCCCACGAGGGCGAGGACCCCTTCGGCGAACGTCGACGCCACCCCGGTGATCGCGAACGAGCCGACGAGCGCCAGGCCGAGCCCGCCCAGGGCGAGCAGGTCGAACAGCAGGCGCTTGGGCAGAGCCGGGGCGTCGGGCGCCTGGGCCCACTGCTCGGACAGCGCCTCCCGCAGGTTCGACATCCAGCCGATGCCGGAGTACAGCGCGCCGAGCAGGCCGACCAGGCCGACGGCACCGCGCTGGGCGATCGCCTCGTCGACGACGCCCGTGATCATCTCGTTCAGCCCGGGCGGCACGTTCTCCGTGATCGCGTTCCGCAGCTCGTCCAGCAGCGCGGGGTTGAAGAACAGCACGTAACCTGCGACGGCGAAGCCGATCATCAGCAGCGGCACCAGTGACAGCACGCTGAAGAAGGTGATCGCGGCGGCGTAGTGGTCCCCGTGCCGCTCCGTGTAGCGGGCGCCCGCCCGCACCAGGTGGTCGAGCCACCCGTACCGCGCACGCAACTGCTCGAGCTTGGAAGGCTTCTTCTCCTCGGCAGCCGGCGCGGCCACGGCGTCACCCCTTCGGAGTCGGCGGCAGGAAACCGATCCTCTCGTGGACGGTGGTCAGCGTCGCGCCGGCGACCTCGCGCGCCCGGGTGGCTCCGCGGGCGAGCACCCGATCGAGTTCGGCCGGGTCGTCCTGGTAGGTCCGTACCCGTTGCCGCAGCGGCTCAACGAACGTCGCGACGACCTCGGCCAGGTCCTTCTTCAGGTCGCCGTAGCCCTTGCCCGCGTAGTCCGCCTCCAGCTCGGAGACCTTGCGGTCGGCGAGCGCCGAGTAGATCGTCAGCAGGTTCGAGATGCCCGGCTTGGCCTCCGGGTCGTAGCGGATCTCGCGCTCGGTGTCGGTGACGGCCGAACGGATCTTCTTCGCGCTCACCTTCGGGTCGTCGAGCAGCTCGACGATCCCGCCGGGGGTGGACGCGGACTTGCTCATCTTCGCCGTCGGCTCCTGCAGGTCCTGGATCTTCGCGTTGCCGGTGGGGATGAACGGCTCCGGCACCGTGAACGTCCGGCCGAAGCGGATGTTGAACCGCTGCGCGAGGTCGCGGGTGAGCTCGAGGTGCTGGCGCTGGTCCTCGCCCACCGGCACCCCGTCGGCCTGGTAGAGCAGGACGTCGGCGGCCATCAGGACCGGGTAGGTGAACAGGCCGACCGTGGCCCGGTCGGCGCCGTGTCGCGCCGACTTGTCCTTGAACTGGGTCATCCGGCTGGCCTCGCCGAACCCGGTCAGGCAGCCGAGCACCCACTCCAGCTGCGCGTGTTCGGGCACGTGGGACTGCACGAAGAGCGTGCACCGCTCGGAGTCGAGCCCCAGGGCGAGCAGCTGCGCCACGGCGATGCGGGTGCGCGCGGCGAGCGCCTTCGGGTCGTGCTCGACGGTGATCGCGTGCAGGTCGGGGATGAAGTAGAACGCGTCGTAGGTGTCCTGCATCGCCACCCACTGCCGGACCGCACCGAGGTAGTTGCCCAGGTGGAACGAGTCCGCGGTCGGCTGGATGCCGGAGAGCACCCGCGGTCGGCGATCGGTGGCAGCGGTCATGACCCCGATTCTCCCAGCAGCGGTCCGCCGCGGAGTCCCGGCCCGCAACTATGACCGGCGAGGCGCGTACAGTCAAAGTTGTGCGTACCACCCCCGGTCCCCCCGGCCGCCGCGACGTCCGCGCGTGGACCGAACGCACGGAGCGGATCCTCGACCGCGCCGCGGAGTCCGTCCTCGCGGTCGGGCACGCCGGCACGACGATCGAGGTGGTCGCGCGCAGCGCGGGCGTCGCCAAGGGCACGATCTACCTGCACTTCCCCAGCCGCGACGCCCTCTTCACCGCGGTGCTGCGACGGGAGCGCCTCGCCCTGGTCACCGCCACCGCCGACGCCGTGACCGCCGAGCCCTCCGCCGCCACGCCGCACGGCGTCGTCGGCGCCTCCGTCGCCGCGCTCCAGCGCCGCCCGCTGCTGGCCGCGGTGCTGCGCCGCGACGCCGACGTGCTCGGCCGACTCGCCCACGCCGTGCCGGTGCCGGAGATGCCCGGCACCGCCCGCGGGTTCGCGGCCTACCTCGACGAGCTGCGCGCGGCCGGGCTCGTGCGCACCGACCTGCCCTCCGCGGAGCTGCTCGCCACCGTGGCGGCGGTCCTGCTCGGCTTCCTCACCACTGGGGGCCTGCTGCCGGCACCGGTGCCGGCGGACCGGCTGCCCGGGCTCGTGGCCGACACCGTCGCACGCGCCCTGGACCGTGGCACCGCGCTCACCCCGGACGACGCCGGAGGCACGGCCCGGATCACCACCGCGTACCTCGCGGCGGCCGTCGACCAGGCCGCGGCGGCCTACCGGCTCGCCGCGGGCCTCGCACCGCAGGAGCGACCATGACCAGCGACACCACCGCGCTCGAGGTGTGGGACGACGCCGCCGGCGTCGACCACCTCTGGACCAACGCCAACCTCGGCGAGGCCGTCCCCGACGTCATGACGCCGGCCACGTGGTCGGCGGTCTCACGGTTCATGTCGCGGGCGATGATCACCGCGTCGGTGCCGGGAGCTCGCGCGTTCGGGCGCATCCAGGGCCGCTTCTACCTCGACCTGAGCGTTCTCGCGTCGCTCGCCGCGACCTTCGGCGTGCCCCCGCACCGCGTGCTCGCATCGATGGAGCCGGTCTTCGGGACGGTGCCGCCGGACGTCGAGATCCCCCTCGTCGCACTGCCGAGGGCCCGCACCGCGCTTGCGCTGCTGCGCGCGTCGCTCACGGGTGCGCGGCGGGCGCGCGCCGCCCGCCGCGGCCTCACCACCGTGCTGCCCGCCCTCCCCCGGCGATGCACCGAGCTGCGCGCGACGATCGCCGCCACCGCCGACCCGCACGTGCTCGCCTCGCTCTGGACGGGCGAGATCGAGCCGCTGCTGGCCACCGTGGGCGACCTGATGGACGTGGTGCGGCGCGACGGGAAGGCGCTCGTGACCGTGCCGGCCCGGCTGACCCGGCTCGTCGGAGCCGCCGACGCGGCAGTGCTCACCTCGGGGGGCGAGCACCTGGCGAGCCTCGGACCGCTGATCGGGCTGGCACGGCTGGAAGGCGGCGAGATCGACCGGGACACCTACGTCCTCGAGCACGGGCACCGCGGCCCGCACGAGTTCGAGCTGTCGGTGCCACGCCCGGCCGAGGACCTGGAGCGCCACCTCGCGCAGCTGCGCGGTGGCCCGGACCCGCGGGCGCTGCTCGCCCGTCGGGACGCCGCCCGACGCGCGGCGTGGCAGCGGCTGGGCGACGCCTGGCCGCGGCGGGTGGAGTCGACCCGCCGCGGCCTCGCGGCCTGGGCGGACGCCGCCCGGCAGCGGGAGCGGATCCGCTCGGAGAGCATGCGCGTGTTCTGGGTGGCGCGGGAGTTCGTGCGGCGGGCGGGCGAGCTCACCGGGCTGGGCGAGGACGCGTTCCTGCTGTCGATCGAGGAGGTGCTCGACGCGCTCGCGGGCGCGCCCGTCACCGCGGACGTCGCCGTGCGGCGGGCGACCTACGCGCACTACCGCTCGCTGCCCGCCCCGCCACCGCTCGTCCGGGGGTCGGTGGCCGCGGCGGCCGGGGCGGGAACCGCCGGCACCGTGCGCGGCACGGGCGCGTCGGCCGGCGTCGTCACCGGCCCGGTGCGCGTGCTCGCCGAGGTCGCCGACGGCGCGGCGCTGCAGCCGGGCGAGGTACTGGTCACCACGGTCACGAACGTCGGCTGGACACCGCTGTTCCCGCGCGCCGCCGCGGTCGTCACCGACGTCGGGGCCCTGCTCTCGCACGCCGCGATCGTGGCCCGCGAGCTCGGGATCCCCGCGGTCGTCGGCTGCGGGGACGCCACCACGACCCTGCGCACCGGGGACCGGGTGCGGGTCGACGGCATCCTCGGGACGGTGCAGCGCCTGCCCTGATTCAGCTCTCGGTGCCCGGCTCCGGGTCGGGCTCCACCGACCGCACCTCGACGGTCCGGTTGTCGAGGTCGATCGGCCCGAGCTCCCACACCTGCTGACCGTCGCCCGCTTCGGTCGACTCGTCGCGGATCTTCCGCCCGGGGAACATCTCACCCAGAACGCCCATGCCGCCACGGTACGCCGGGCAGGATGGCCTCGTGGACGTGACCGATCTGCCGCTGCCGGGCCGCGTCGTCCAGGACGTCGTGCGATGCGGTCGGCAGGTGCGGGTGGAGCTGTCCGGGGCCTACCAGCTCGTCATCGAAGCGGCCTTCAGCGTGGCCGGGGCCGGGAGCGCGGAGCGGACCGACCCGGAGGACCCGGCGGTGGCCCTCGGCCCGCGCGTGCGCGCTCTCGCCGGGCGCACCGTCACCACCGCGGCGAGCAGCGGCGGGAACCTGGGCGTCGAGTGCGCCGGCGGGGTGCGGCTCGACGTCCCCGTGGACGACTCCTACGAGGCGTGGCAGCTGCACGGGCCGGATGGCTACCGGGTCGTCTGCACGCCCGGTGGCGAGCTCGCGGTCTGGTCCGCGCAGTAGGACCCGAGGCGTCGGGAGGCGGTGTGCGAGCGGGCCGGAACCCGGTGGACGCCACCGCGGCCGGCTCCTACCGTCCCGCCCGATGGGGGACGTCGTCGTCGTGGGCGCCGGGATCGTCGGCGCGTCGGTGGCCTATCACTGCGCCCGGCTCGGGGCGGCCGCCACGCTCGTGGACAAGGCGCTGCCCGGTGCGGGGGCGACGGGCGAGTCGTTCGGGTGGATCGGGGCGTCGAGGCGCGTGCCCGCGCCGGGCCGGCCACTGCACGCTGCCGCCGTGCGGGAGTACCGGCGTGTGGAGCGCGAGCTCCCGGACGTGCGCGTGCGGTGGGTGGGCTCGCTCTCGTGGGGCGGGCCGCGGCCTCCCGGTGACCTCGACCCCGGCAGCCGCCTGCTGGACGCCGAGCAGGTCGCCGCGCTGGAACCGCACCTGGGCCGGCCACCGGAACGGGCCGTGCACACCGCCGGTGACGGTGTGGTGGACCCGCGGGCCGCCGCCGACGCCCTGGTCGCCGCGGCCTGCGCGCGCGGGGCCCGTGCGGTGTTCGGCACCGCCGTGACGGGGGTGCGGGTCTCCGGCGGCCGGGCCACCGGGGTCGACACGACGGTCGGGTGCCTCGGCGCGGACACCGTCGTGCTCACCGCGGGCGTCGACGTGCCCGTGCTGTCCGCGCCGCTGGGGGTCGCGGTGCCGGTGGCCCCGTCACCCGCCGTCCTGCTGCGGCTCGACGGACCGCCGGACCTCGTCCGGACCGTCGTCGCGACGCCCGAGGTGGAGGTCCGCGCCGGCGCCGACGGCGAGCTGCTCGCCGCCCTCGCCCACACCGGCGAGACCACCGCCGCCGCGCTCGCACGTTCCGCGGAACGCGCCCGCGACCGGATCGCGGCGCTGTTCCGCGGCGGCGAGGACGTGCGGCTGCGCAGCGCCCGCGTGGGGGTGCGCCCGATGCCCACAGCCGGCCACCCGCTGATCGGGCCGCTGGTCCCCGGCGCGTACCTGGCCGTCACGCATTCCGGCGTGACCCTGGCACCCGTGGCCGGGCGGCTCGTCGCCGAGGAGGTCGTCCACAACGTCGAGGCCCCGGAGCTGCGCGGCTGCCGCCCGAGCTGAGCGCACCCGCATCACGCGGGGGTCAGCGGCAGCAGGCGCGGACCCCGCGCCGGGACCAGCCGCTGCACCGGCTCCCGGTAGGTCGTGCTGCGCTGCCGCAGCGGGCGCCCGGCCGCCGTCGCGATCGCCGACAGCTCGGCGACCGTGCGCGCCGAGCCGTTCTCCGAGCCGGCCATCCGGCTGATCGTCTCCTCCATCAGCGTGCCGCCCATGTCGTCCGCGCCGCCGCGCAGGATGTCGGCCGCGAGCTCGTCGCCGAGCTTCACCCACGAGCACTGGACGTGGTCGATCCGGCCGTGCAGGGCGAGCCGGGCGAACGCGTGCACGGCCCGGTTGTCCCGCGTGGTGGGGCCGGGGCGCGCGATCCCGGCGAGGTAGATCGGCGCGTTGTGGTGCACGAACGGCAGCGGCACGAACTCGGTGAACCCGCCGGTCTCGTCCTGCAGCGCGGCGAGCGTGCGCAGGTGGCCGAGCCAGTGCCGGGGCTCGTCGACGTGCCCGTACATCATCGTGGACGAGGACGGGACGCCGAGCCGGTGCGCGGTGCGCACCACCTCGAGCCACTGCGCGGCGGGCAGCTTTCCCTTGGTGAGCACCCAGCGGACCTCGTCGTCGAGGATCTCCGCCGCGGTGCCCGGGATCGAGCCCAGGCCCGCGTCGCGCAGCTCGGTGAGCCATTCCTCGATCGACACACCCGCCTTCGCCGCGGCGGACACGATCTCCATCGGCGAGAACGCGTGGACGTGCATGCCGGGCACGGCGGCCTGCACCGCGCGCAGGAGGTCGGCGTAGAAGGTGACCGGCAGCTGCGGGTCGATCCCGCCCTGCATGCACACCTCGGTGGCGCCGGCCTCGGCCGCCTCGACCGCGCGGGCCGCGACCTCGTCGAGCGAGAGCCGGAAGGCGTCGGCGTCGCGCTCGCGCTGCGCGAAGGCGCAGAACCGGCAGCCCACGTAGCAGACGTTCGAGAAGTTGATGTTGCGGTTGACGACGTAGGTGACGTCGCCGCCCACGACGTCGGCGCGCACGGCGTCGGCGAGCCGGGCCAGCTCGTCGAGGGCCGCTCCGGAGCAGGTCAGCACGGCCATCGCGGCCGCCTCGTGCGCCGGGTCGAGCAGCCCCGCCGGGTCGGACGCGGCAAGCGCGAGCCCGGCGCGCACGTCCGAGTCGAGCCGTTGCGGGGCGGCGCGCTGCGTGGCGGCCAGCTCCTCGGCGACGGCGTCCCAGTCCCCGTAGACGGAGGCGAAGTCGCCGCGCCGGTCGTCGGTCCGGCCCTCGGTGTCGATCGCGGTGTGCAGGTCGGTGCGGCCGGTGGAGGCGAACCCGCCGTCCGGCTCCTGCCACGGCCGACCGGCCACCGCGGCGCTCTCGCAGGCCAGCCCGGTCTCCGGCTCGGCGAGCGCGGCGACGTGCGCGGAGATGCGGGAGTCGATCCACGGCGAGCCGGCCAGCACGTACTTCGGGTAGACCGCGAGCCGCTCGCGGATCGTGAAGCCGGCCGCGACCGAGCGCGTGGCCAGCTCGTCGATCGCGGGCCACGGCAGCTCCGGGCTGACGTGGTCGGCGGTCACGGGCGAGACGCCACCCCAGTCGTCGATGCCGGCCCGCAGCATCAGCCCGAACTCGTCGCCGATCAGGTTCGGCGGGGCCTGGATGCGCATCTTCGGCCCGAGCACGATCCGCGCGACCGCGATCGTGGCGGCGAGGTCGTGCAGGTCGGCGTCCGGGTCGTTCGCCATCGCCGTGTCCGGCTTGGCCCGGAAGTTCTGGATGATCACTTCCTGGACGTGCCCGTGCGCCCGCGCCGCGGACCGGATCGCGAACAGCGACTCGGCGCGCTCGGTGCGGTTCTCGCCGATGCCGATCAGGATCCCGGTCGTGTACGGGACGCCGACGCGGCCGGCGTCCGCGATCGCGCGCAGCCGGACCGCGGGCTCCTTGTCCGGGCTGCCGTAGTGCGGCCCGCCCGGCTCGCTCCACAGCCGCTCGGCCGTGGTCTCCAGCATCATCCCCATGCTGGCCGCCACCGGCTTGAGCCGGGTGAGCTCGGCCCAGGACAGCACGCCGGGGTTGAGGTGCGGCAGCAGGCCGGTCTCCTCCAGCACCGCGATCGCCGACGCGCGCACGTAGTCCAGCGTGGAGCCGTACCCGCGCGCCTCCAGCCACTCCCTGGCCGCGGGCCAGCGGTCCTCGGGCCGGTCGCCGAGGGTGAACAGCGCCTCCTTGCACCCCGCCGCCGCCCCGGCGCGGGCGATCTCCAGCACCTCGTCGCGCTCCAGGAACGCCGCCGGCAGCCGGTGCGGCACCGTGGCGAACGTGCAGTAGTGGCAGCGGTCCCGGCACAGCCGGGTGAGCGGGATGAACACGTTCTTCGAGTAGGTGACGACGCCCGGGCGCCCCTCGGCGACCAGGCCGGCGTCGCGCACCCGGGACGCCACGGTGAGCAGCTCGTCCAGCGCCTCGTCACGGGCGCCGAGCAGCACCGACGCCTCGGTGACGTCCAGCGTGGCGCCGTCACGGGCCCGACGCAGCGCCCGGCGGAGGGAGGAGTCGCTCGGTGCGGGCTCGGGGAGCACATCGACCATGCCCCGACAGTAGGCGCGCAGGTTCGTGAATGGTGACGAGTGCTGGAGCACTCTCATCCACTCACGACCGGGGAAGGACGGCGGCGAGCTGGGCCGCGACGCCTAGATCATGCGACGCATCACCAGGCGCGGCAGGCTGCTGGCGACCGCATCGGTGCTCCCCACCACCTCGAAGCCTGCCTTCTCGAACATCGCCCGGGTGCCGACGAACGCCATGGTCAGATCGATCCGCCCCGCGCCGGGATCCACCGGGTAGCTCTCCACGGCGGGCGCCCCGCGGGATGCGGCGTACTCGACCGCGCCGTGGATGAGTGGCGTCGTGTAGCCGCGCCGGCGGCGGCCGCGGCGGATGACGACGCAGATGATGCTCCAGACCGGCAGGTCGTCGATCGGCCGGATCAGCCGCGACCGGCTGAGCCGGGTGTTCTCCGAGCGCGGACCGACGCTGCACCAGCCGACCGGCTCGCCGTCGTCGTACCCGATCACCCCGGGCGGGTTCGCCCGCTCGCAGAGCGCGCGGAACGCCGACTCCCGGCTCCCGCCGCCGAGCGCGGACACTTCTCCGGCCGTCAAGCGGTGCGACAGGCACCAGCAGTGGCTCGCCCGCCGGTTCGGGTTCGCCACCGCGACGAAGTCGTCGACCCGGCCCGACGTGACGGGACAGGTGTCGAACGCCACCGGTCGAGTCAACCGGCACGCGTACGGGCGGTCAACCCCGGCGCGGCCGTTCCGGTGGTGCACCGCGTCCTGACCGGCCGCGACGGTGGACCAGGCGCGCTGCCCGATCGGGTCCCTCGTCCACGAGCTGGGCGAGCACGACGGCGCGGCCCGGACCGCGCTCTCGGACGGCTTCGCGCACTGGCGCGCCGCCCTGGCCGACGCCCGGCGCCGCGTCGCCGACCGCGGGGGGCTCGCCGCAGGCGTCGACCCGGAGACCGCGGCCAGCGGGCTGCTGGCCGCCTACCAGGGCGGGATCGTGCTCGCCGGCGCCACGGGCGACCTCGCGCTGCTCCGCCTCGCGCTCGCGACGTTCGAGGCCACCGTGCTGGACGAGCAGCCCGATGGGCCGGAACGAAGCAGCGGGTGATGCTCGGCGTGGTGTTGGCGGTGGTCGCCCGCGTGGCGTACGGGGTGAGCGATGTGATCAGCGGCTCGGCGGTGCGCCGCCATTCGACGGCGTCGGTCGCACTGTGGTCGCAGCTGACCGGACTGGTGCTGCTCGGGCTGGTCGCGCTGGTCGTACGGCCAGCGCTGGACCGGCCGGTGCTCGGCTGGGGCCTCGCCGCAGGCGCGCTCGCCGCCGTCGCACTGCTGCTGTTCTACACCGCCCTGCAGCGCGGCCGCACTGCCGTCGTCGCCCCGGTGGCGGGCTCCGGGGTGGTGGTCCCGGTGGTGGCCGGGGTGCTCGGCGGCGAACCGCTGGCCTGGCCGGTCGCGCTCGGGGTGGCAGCGGTCGTCGTCGGCGTTCTCGTGGTCGGCGCGACCGGCGACGGCGACGGCACGGACGTCAGCGGCTCCCCCGACCCCGCCGACCGGCCGCACCGCCGGCTGATCCGCTCCAGCCCGGCCCGGGCCCACCCCGTTCCCGTCGACGACCGGTGCGTGCCGGAGCACGACGCGAGCCCGACGCGGTCCTCGGTGGTCCTCGCGACGCTGGCCGCCGCCGGGTTCGGGACGTTCTTCGTCCTGCTCGACCTGGCGACCGCCGCCGCCGGAGGGCACGGCGCCGTGGGCCCGGTGCTCGCCGTCGCCCTCGCGGTGCAGGCCGGAGCGCTGGCGGTGACCCTGGTCGCCGCAGTCGGGCACATCCGCGCGTGCCTCGCGCCGCGCCCGCGGCTCCTGCTGGCGGCCCGGGCGGTCGGGTTGGTCGACGTGGTGGGCGACCTGGCGCTGGTGGTCGCGGTCGGGGATCGGACCGCACGCGGTCGTCGGACCGCTGGGCTCGCTCGACCCGGTCGGGTCGGTGCTGATCGCCGTCGCGGTGCTCGGGGAGCGGCTACGCGCAGTGCAGGGGATCGGCACCGCCGCCGTACTGGCCGGCGTCCTCCTGGTGGCAACGGGCTGGCCCGCGGCAACCGTGCGGTCACCGTCGCCCGTCGATCGGGCGTTCGCCCGTGCCAGAAATCGCCTCGTTCACGCCAGCCACGGCGGAAGGGGTCGACATCCACGGCCGGCTCGGCAGGATGGTCCTCCCGACGTCCGGCTGAGGAGCTCCAGATGGCCAAGGTGATCATGCAGGCGGTCGTGTCGGTGGACGGCTACATCGCCTATCCCGACGACTCGGTCGGGCCGCTGTTCGACTGGTACGGCAACGGCGACACCGAGCTGTCCGCCGGGTCGAGCGGCTGGACGTTCCACGTCTCGCGGGCCTCCGCCGAGTACGTCCAGCCCTTCTGGGACGCCGTCACGGTCACCGTGATCGGCCGTCACCTGTTCGACACCACCAACGGCTGGGACGGCAAGCCGGCCGCGGGAGACGAGCTGGTCGTCGTCACCCACCGACCCCTGCCCGAGGAGTGGCTCGCCGATCACCCGGACGCACCGTTCCACACCGCCGGCTCCGTCGAGGCGGGCATCGCGCTCGCCAAGGAGCTCGCGGGCGACGGCCTCGTCTGCGTGACCGCGGGCGATCTCGGCGGGCAGGCGTTCTCGGCGGGACTGGTCGACGAGATCGCGATGGACGTCGCCCCCGTTGTCCTGGGTGAAGGGGTGCGGTTCTTCGGCGGCCACGTCGGCACGGTGCTCCTCGACGATCCCGACCGGGTGGTCCAGGGCGACCGCGTGCTGCACCTGCGCTACACGGTCAGGCGCTGACCGTCCGCGGCACCGGCCGGTCCGCCAGGCGCCTCAGCGCCTGCATGGCCTCGCGCTCTATCCGCGACAGGTCAGCGAGGATGGAGCCCGCCTGCACCAGGTGGCGCGCGTCGCGTGATTCCCCCGCTCGTGCGATCAGTGCTGCGGCCTCCGTCCACAGGGTGGCTGCCTCCGCGTACAGACCGTGGCCGGTGCGCAGGTGGTCGCTGTCGAGCAGCCGGGTGCACTCGGCGAGGAAGTCGCGGTAGAAGTTGCGGAACAGGGCACCGCCGGTACCGGCCTTCTCCATCAGCAGGGCGGCCTGCGGCAGGTCCCGCACCGGGTCGTCGGTGCGCTGCATCCACGTGCGTACCAGCTTGCCGGCCTTCTCGATGCCTCGGTGGCCGAGGTTGGCGATGGGCGGGTCGAGGAAGGCCTCGGCGCAGGCGGTGATGGCGGGAACGATCTGAGCCTGCGGAGACCGCGAGCCGGGTGGAACGGTGAGGGTGAAGGACCGGTGCTTGGCGGTCATCGGGCCGCGCGCGGCCCTGGCCTCGGCGAGGCTGGACAGGCTGGTGGATACCGTTCCGCCTTGCTGGTCGGTGTCCACCAGGTAGGCGTCGTGGTCGTCGTAGCCGTACACGGCGACGACATGGCCGCCGAAGTGCACCTTCGACCCGAAGTAGTCCAGGTAGTAGCTGTCGAGCTGCAGCCCGACGGGGTGGCCGGCTTCGATGGGGGCCACCACGTTCGCCCATGCCCTGCGGGGCGAGGTGGTCTCCTGGACGCGGAGTTCCAGCCCGAGTCTGGCGGCGAGGTTCCTGGTGAGGTCGAAAGGCTTGACCCGTCCGCCGAGGAAGGGCATGCCCATGGTCTTGCTGTCCCAGTAGACGAAGGACAAGCCGGAGCCGAGCCCGAAGAGCATGGGCTCCGACAGGTCGAGCCCTTGGTGGCGCAGCAGCACCCCGAGAGCCGTCGTCTCGCAGTGCTGCCCACCGCCGGCGTCGACGTCGACGTCGATCATCACGGTCATGCCGTGCTCTCCGGACCGGGGATGTGCAGCCGTGCGACCGATGAGTTCGGGCCCGGCGATCGGTCTGACCTGCATCCCACCCTGAGGAGGCTCCGATGAGTACGGCTGACAACCCGGGCCCGGTCAAGGCCGCTATCAGCGTTTCGCTGGACGGCTACATCACCGGCCCCGACGACCGCGCGGGCCAGGGGCTCGGCGTCGGCGGAGAACGGCTGCACTACTGGGTGATGGGCGGCCCGTGGACCTACGCGACCGACCATGAGCCCGGAGCCGGCATGACCGACGCGGACCGCGCCTACTACGACGCGCTGCTCGAGGGGACGAGCGGTGGCCTGTGCGGCCGGGCCATGTACGACAGCGCCGGCGCCTGGGGCGGCCGCAACCCGTTCGGCGGCACCATGGTCGTGCTGACGCACCGCACGGCGGACCAACCCGACCCGGACGCGGGTTTCCTCATGGTCGAGGGCTTCGACGAGGCGCTGGCGGCTGCCCGGAAGGAGGCCGGTGACGGCGCCGTCGCCATCGGCGGGGGAGCCGACACCATCCGGCAGGCCCTCGCGGCCGGGGTCGTCGACGAACTCGGGATCACCACCGCCCCCGTCCTGCTCGGCCGCGGGAAGCGGCTCTTCGAGGGATTCGACCGGGACGTCGACCTCGAGATCCTCTCGGTGCACCACTCCCCGTACGCCGTCCACGTCAGGTACGCGGTGCGGCGTTGACCCGGGGCGCGAGGGGCGCACTGCTACGCCACGTCCGCCGGCTCGCCACCCGTCACCGCCACGAGCTCGGCGAACGTGGTGGGGAACACCGCGTGCGCGATCCCGCCCGCCGCCCACACCTCGTCGTAGCCGGCCAGCGCGCGGTCGACGAGCGTGCGCAGCGGCTGCGGGTGCCCGACCGGGGCGACGCCGCCGATCGCCTGCCCGGTGGCGGCCCGCACGAAGTCCGGCGACGCCCGCCGCACGCGCTGCGCCCCGACGAGCGCGGCGACCTTGCCGGTGTCGACGCGGTGCGCGCCCGAGGTCAGGACGAGCAGGGCGGCGCCGTCGGCGTCGAAGACCAGCGAGTTGGCGATCTGGCCGACCTGCACGCCCAGGGCCGCCGCCGCGGCGGCCGCGGTGGTGACGGCGTCCGGCAGCACCTGCAGGCGGGCGACCCGCGCCGGATCGGCACCGCCCGCCGTGAGGGCGGACACCACGAGTTCGACGTTGCGGTGGGTGGCCGTGCTCATGACGCAATCAGACCACGCGCGGTCAGCCGCCCTCACCCGAGATCCGGCTCCCGACGAGCGGCACGCCGGCGGCGGAACGCAGCAGGCAGTGCACCGCGCGCCCGCCGGGGGCGCCCGCCTCGAACGCCGTGCGCGACGGCACGAGCGCCACGACCTCCAACCCGTCCCGCTCCGGAGCGGTCACCAGCGCCTCGAACGTCGCGGTGCAGGCCGCGGCCGCGTACGCGGAGAGGTCCGCACGCCCGGGGTGGGGCACGGCACGCGCCGCGAAAGGGTCGAGCGTCGCGAGCACCTCGAGCTCGTGCGGCCCGGCGCAGTCCACCCGGTCGTCGCCACCCCACCGGCCGGCCGCCGGTGCGCCGCGCAGGCACGCGGCACCGGGCGGCGGGGCGAAGCGCACATCGCCGTCCGGACCGTGCGTGAGCGTCGTGACCTCCGGCCCGCCCGTGCCGGCCAGCGCGGAACCGGCCACCACCCCGGCGGCCACGCCCAGCACGAGCGCGGCGGCCGCCCACCAGCGCCGGTCACCGCGCCCGCGGGTCGGCGGCGGCGCCCCGGTCTCCAGCAGGGCCGTGACCTGGCGGGCCGTCAGCCGGGCCTGCGGCGCGTCCCGCAACATCCCGGCGAGCACACCGGCGAGGGCTCCGTCGCGCTCCTCCCGCACGTCGCGGGGCGCGGGCGGCCTGCCGTGCAGCGCGTGGAACACCGTGGCGCCGAGGGCCCAGACGTCCGACTCCGGCGAGGCCGCGCCGCCGTCCCGCAGCTCCGGGGCCAGGAAGCCGGGCGGCGGTGCGACCGCGGCGTCGTCGGCGGCCTCGGCCACGCCCAGCCCGGCGAGCCGGACGCGCGGCCCGAGCAGCACGGTGTCCGGTGCGACCCCGCCGTGCGCGACGCCCACGGCGCGGAGCGCGTGCAGCGTCCCGGCCAGCTGCTGCGCGAGCTCCCGCACCGCGGGCTCGTCCAGCGGTCCGTCCGCGGCCACCCGCTCGGCGAGGGTCGGCGCTTCGACGAGCTCGGTCACGACGTGCTCGACGTCGTCGTCGGTCACCACGTCGTGCACGGTGACGAGGACCGGGGCGTCGGTCCGGCCCGCGGCGCGCGCGGCGCGCAGCAGCCGCTCCCGGAACTGCAGCCGCTCCTCGGCGCTCTGCCGTGGCAGGTGCAGCTCCTTCACGGCGACCTGCCGGCCCGTCACGCGGTCCTCGGCACGCCAGACCACCCCGCCCGCGGCGCGGCAGAGCTCGCCGAGCACGACGTAGCGGCCGCCGATCACGCGCGTCGGGCTGATGTCGGTCATGGGCACCGGGCCGTGATCATGCCCGCGGGTGTGGTCAACCGCAGTTCGTGCCCGGCAGCGGGGTGAGGAACTGGTCGGCCGCCCAGCGGCCCTCCTCCAGCTCGCGGTAGCCGTCGGTGACGACGGTGGTGGCGTCGACCTGGGAGCCCCGGGGCAGGGTCTCGATGAGCGCGGCCCCCTGGCTCGGGCCGTTGCGGACGTTCAGCTCGTCCGCGACGACCTCGAGCTGGCAGCCGGTGGACCCGTCGGCGGCGGTGACCTCGTTCAGCCCGCCCCGGTCGAGGACCGCGATCAGGGCCAGCACCACGCCGGCCACCAGCACGAACGCCCAGCCCTTGAACGTCGAGGCCTCGAGCTTGGGAATGCTCACCCTGGCCACTGCCACGCCTCCCCGGAACGGTGTGTGGACCCACGGTAGCGGGCCGCACGTCACTCGCGCCTGGTGTTACGCACCCCTCATGCGGGCGGATAGCGTGTCGGGCGGGGAGCCGCGCTCCTCCGACCAGGTCCGACACCCGTCCAGAGGCAGGCCGAAGCAGAAGATGAAGGTCATCTACACCTACACCGACGAGGCGCCCGCGCTGGCCACGCACTCGCTCCTGCCGATCATCGAGGCGTACGCGGGCAAGGCGGGCGTCGAGATCGAGACCCGCGACATCTCGCTGGCCGGGCGGATCCTGGCGGCGTTCGACCGCGTCCCCGACGCGCTCGGGGAGCTCGGCGAGCTGGCCAAGACGCCCGAGGCCAACATCATCAAGCTGCCCAACATCAGCGCCTCGATCCCGCAGCTGAAGGCGGCGATCAAGGAGCTGCAGGGCGCTGGCCACGACATCCCGGACTACCCGGACGACCCGCAGACCGACCAGGAGCGGGCGGCCCGCGCGGCCTACGACGCGGTGAAGGGCAGCGCGGT
>Ga0196958_10000226_pt1 | contig 18575 bp, 9 predicted proteins | sample S1v_10metaG_FD_148654 | JGI IMG/M metagenome (GOLD analysis project Ga0196958, IMG submission 148654) | Soil microbial communities from Anza Borrego desert, Southern California, United States - S1+v_10 | ecosystem: Environmental > Terrestrial > Soil > Desert | place: USA: California | collected...
ACCTGGCGCGGCCACCGAGCCGGCCAGCACGTGCTCGTCGGCGTCGACCTGCCCGGCACGGCCAAGCGGCTCACCCGTGCGTTCTCGATCTCCTCGGCGGCCTCGGCGCCGGGCGAGCCGATCACGCTCACCATCCGGGCCCACGACGAGGGTCAGGTCTCCAAGCACCTGGTCCACCACGCCCGGCCCGGCCAGGTCCTGCACCTGAGCCAGGCGCAGGGGGAGTTCACGCTCGTGGGCAGCCCCGCCACCCCCAGCAACAGCCGGCTGCTCTTCATCACCGGTGGCTCCGGCATCACGCCGGCGATGTCGATGCTGCGGACCCTGCTGAGGGACGGTTACGACGGCCACGCCGGCCGGAAGGTCACCTTCCTCCACTACGCGCGCGGTCCCGAGGACCAGATCTTCGCCGAGGAGCTGCGCCGGGTCGCGGAGGGCGACAACGGCGTCGACGTCCACCTGCGCTACGGGGAGCGGCTGTTCAGCGAGTTCGAGCTGCGCCGGCTGGTGCCCGACTTCCGCGACACCGACACCTGGCTGTGCGGACCGGCCGGACTGGTCGAGCTGGTCCGCGAGGCGTACGCCAGTCCTGAGGACGCGGGGGACGAGCCGTCTCGGAGGGGTGACAACCCGCGCCTGCGGATGGAGTTCTTCAAGCCGGCCGTGGCCCGCGCCGGGAGGTCGGGCGCCGCCGCAGAGGGCGAGGTCGTCTTCGCCCGGTCCGGCAAGACCGCTCCCAACACCGGTGCCAGCCTCCTGGAGCAGGCCGAGGCGCTCGGCCTGCGGCCGGACTTCGGCTGCCGGATGGGCATCTGTTTCTCCTGCACCAGGACCAAGACCAGCGGCACCGTGCGCAACGTCCTCACCGACGAGGAGTCAGCGCTGCCCGACGAGGAGATCCGGCTCTGCGTGAGCTCGCCCGTCGGCGACTGCGCCGTCGACCTCTGACCAGCCCGTCCTCACGTATCTCGTAAGGAGCAACGACACATGACCACCCAGACCCAGGAACCGACCTTCCGCGGCCTCACCGAGGAGCAGATCGACCGGTTCGGCGCCGAGCTGGACGCGATCCGCCAGCGGATCATCGCCGACCTCGGCGAGGCGGACGCGGAGTACCTCCGCAAGGTCGTCAAGGCCCAGCGGACCTTCGAGGTGGCCGGCCGCGCGATGTTCTACCTGCCGCCGCTGTGGCCGATGGCGGTCGCTTCGCTGAGCGTCTCCAAGATCCTCGACAACATGGAGATCGGCCACAACGTCATGCACGGCCAGTACGACTGGCTCGGCGACCCCGCCTACAACTCCCGGATGTTCGAGTGGGACAACGTCTGCCCGAGCGAGCAGTGGAAGTACTCGCACAACTACATCCACCACACCTACACCAACATCGTCGGCAAGGACCGCGACATCGGCTACGGCATCCTCCGGATGGACGAGGACCAGCCGTGGCACCCGTACTACCTGGGCAACCCCGTCTACGCGTTCCTGCTGATGGTCTTCTTCGAGTGGGGCGTCGCGATGCACGACCTCGAGATCGAGAACATCGTCAAGGGAACGCGGAAGCTCGAGGAGAACAAGGCCCTCCACGCCGGCATCATGCGCAAGGTGAAGCGGCAGGCGCTCAAGGACTACCTGCTGTTCCCCGCCCTGACCGGCCCGCTGTTCCCGCTGACCCTCGCCGGGAACGCCACCGCGAACCTGGTGCGCAACATCTGGGCGTTCAACATCATCTTCTGCGGCCACTTCCCGGCCGACGTGGAGACGTTCGCCCTGGACGAGGCCGACGACGAGAGTCGCGGCCGGTGGTACCTCCGCCAGCTCCTCGGCTCCGCCAACATCGACGGCGGGAAGCTGATGCACGTGATGAGCGGCAACCTCTCCCACCAGATCGAGCACCACCTGTTCCCCGACCTCCCGGCCCGGCGCTACCCGGAGATCGCCGAGGAGGTTCGCGAGATCTGCGAGCGCTACGGCCTGCAGTACAACACCGGCCCCCTCCACAAGCAGCTGTTCAGCGTCGCGAAGAAGATCTTCCGGCTCTCGCTGCCGAACCGGAAGGGCGAGGAGCCGACGCCGGTCGCCGACGAGGCCCGGTCGCCGTTGGCGGCATGACGCCGACCGGTCACACTGGAGACATGAGCGAAGGTAGCGACCACCTCAGCAGGGCCGAGATCGGCAAGGACGCGATCCAGGCGACGGCGGAGGCCGCGGCCACCACCGTGGGCGAGGTCGTCACGATCGTCACCGGAGCCATCAAGGACGTCGCCGGCGCCGTCGGCGGGTTCGCCACCGAGGTGTTCGAGATCCGCGACGCGTCCAGGAGGGCGCTGGAGGAGCACGGCGCGGACGGGGTCGCTCAGCTCGACGACCCGGCCTGAGTCCTACTCGAACCTGAGCCGGAAGTCGGCCATCCGGAAGGAGCCGAGCTGCCGCGCCTCCCGGAGGAAGGCAAGTGGTCCGTCGGCGTCGAAGGACCACCGGCCGCGGCAGGGGAGCGCCTTGGCGCTCCCGCTCATCCCGGCCCGCCCGCGCCCCGGGTGCTCCGGGATGGGTGGCTGGTCGACGAGGCCGCGGAACGGTGCCCGAGGTGCGGCCCGCGAGACGTCGGTGAAGCTGGCCTCGGCGACCGGGCGGCGCTCTACGGTGGCACGCCACGCCGTCGACGTCAGGGGACCGCGGAACGTGCTCTCGAGGTCGAAGTCGCACAGGTCCTTCGGGATCGCCCACAGCGTCCGTCCGCCGGCGAGCGAGGCGGGGGAGTCGACCCAGATGTCGGTGATCGTCACCGCCTTCCCACCGGAGGGGGTCTTCGTCGTCCGGGCGACGAGCAGCTCGCCGTAGGTGAGCGGACTCGGCTCGCGGTAGCTGACGAACGCGGCGCCGTAGACGCCGGCGGGGTGCCGGTCGCCGGCGTCCCTGCCGAGGCGGAACACCGACAGCCACAGCGACCCGTGCATCTGCCACGGGGCGGGTGGGAAGTCGGCCGGCCGGTCGGTCTTCTCGTGGGTCTGCGGGTCGGTCATGCGATGCCTCGCTTCCTGGGAACGGACGCGGATCAGTCCTCCGGGTCGTCGAGCCGTGCCAGCCAGGTCGCGAACCGCTCCACCGCGGTCTCGAACTCCGGATGGGTGTCGGTGAACTCGACGAGCCGCTCGGCGAGCCAGGCCAGGGTCACCTCCTCCTCACCCCGGCGCTGCTCGAGCTCCTCGATCCCTCGATCGGTGAAGTACATCGTCAGGACCCGTCACGCGAAAGCCCGCGCGACCAGCTCCTTCTGCTCCTCCAGGTGCCGCTTGGCGGTGCCGACGGCCGGTGAGGTCGAGGCCCGCCGGGTCACCGGCTCGACCTCCGCCCCGGTCTGCGGCCAGACGTTGAACTGGTAGTGCGGCCAGGCGCCCATGTTGTGCGGCTCGTCCTGCACCCAGCGCACCGCCTTGAGGTTGGGGTACCTGGAGATCTCGGCCTTGATGTCCTCGAGCGGCTCGGGGTAGAGCTGCTCGACCCGCCCGATCGCGAACCGGGCGGCGTCGTCGCGCTTGCCGCGCTCGACCATCAGGTCCCAGGTGACCCGGCCCGAGCACAGCAGCAGCACCTCGACCGACTCCGGGTCGGCGGCGTCGTCCGCGATGAACGGTCGGAACGTGCCCTCGGTGAAGTCGGCCGGCTGGGAGGCCGCCTCCTTGCGCTTGAGCATCGACTTGGGCGTGAACACGACCAGCGGCCGGTGCTTCTCGCCGAGGGTGTGGCGCCGGAGCAGGTGGAAGTGCGACGCCGGCGTCGACGGCTGGGCTACGACGAACGCGCCCTCCGCGCACATCTGGAGGAACCGCTCGATCCGGGCCGAGGAGTGGTCGGGGCCCTGACCCTCGTAGCCGTGCGGCAGGAGCAGCACCACGCCCGACTGCTGACGCCACTTGGTCTCGCCGGCAGTGATGAACTCGTCGATCACCGTCTGCGCACCGTTGACGAAGTCACCGAACTGCGCCTCCCAGGCCACCAGGGCCTCGGGCCGGGCGACCGAGTAGCCGTACTCGAAGCCCAGGGCGGCGTACTCCGAGAGCAGGCTGTCGTAGGCGAAGAACTTGGCCTGGTCCTCGCTCAGGTTCGACAGCGGGGTCCACTCGCTCGCGTTGACCCGGTCGATGATCGTCGCGAACCGCTGCACGAACGTGCCGCGCCGCGAGTCCTGGCCGGCAAGCCGCACCGGTCGGCCGTCGAGCAGGAGCGCACCGAAGGCCAGGATCTCGCCGGTGCCCCAGTCGATCGGCCCCTCGGTGATCGCGGTGGCGCGCCGCTGCAGCTGCGGCATCACCTTCGGGTGCACGGTGAACCCGTCCGGCGGGGTGACGTAGGCGTCGGCTATCACCTTCAAGGTCTCGAACGATACCGCCGTCCGGGTCTCGCCGGCCGGCTTGTCCGGGTAGTCCGGGACCGTCGTCCACTCGTCGGGATGGCTGCTCGCCTCGCGGACCTCGGTGAAGACCCGCTCCAGCTGCTGCTGGTAGTCCTTGAGGACCTGCTCGGCCTCCTCGATCGTGATGTCGCCGCGCCCGATCAGGGACTCGGTGTAGAGCTTGCGCACCGAGCGCTTCTGCTCGATCAGGTCGTACATCAGCGGCTGGGTGTACGACGGGTCGTCACCCTCGTTGTGACCGCGGCGCCGGTAGCAGACCAGGTCGATCACGACGTCCTTGTGGAACGTCTGGCGGAACTCGAACGCCAGCCGCGCCACCCGGATGCAGGCCTCGGGGTCGTCACCGTTCACGTGGAAGATCGGCGCCTGCACCATCCGCGCGACGTCGGTGCAGTAGAGGGAGGAGCGGGACGCGCCCGGGGACGTCGTGAAGCCCACCTGGTTGTTCACGACAAGGTGGATCGTGCCGCCGGTCCGGTAGCCGCGCAGCTGGGAGAGGTTCAGCGTCTCCGCGACCACGCCCTGGCCGGCGAACGCGGCGTCGCCGTGCAGCAGCAGCGGCAGCACCGGGAAGTCGGTGCCGCGGTCGAGCACGTCCTGCTTGGCGCGGGCGATGCCCTCGAGCACCGGGTCGACCGCCTCGAGGTGCGAGGGGTTCGCCGCGACCGAGACCTTGATCCGGTCGCCGCCGCCGGAGAGGAACTCGCCCTCGGCCCCGAGGTGGTACTTCACGTCGCCCGAGCCCTGGACCGTGCGCGGGTCGATGTTGCCCTCGAACTCGCGGAAGATCTGGGAGTACTTCTTGCCCACGATGTTGGCCAGCACGTTGAGCCGGCCGCGGTGGGCCATGCCGATCGTGACCTCGTCGAGCCCGATCTCCGCGGCCGCCTCGCAGATCTCGTCGATCACCGGGACCGTGGTCTCGCCGCCCTCCAGGCTGAACCGCTTCTGGCCGACGAACTTGGTCTGCAGGAACGTCTCGAACGCCTCGGCCTGGTTGAGCTTCAGCAAGATCCGCAGCTGCTCCTCGCGGGGTGGCTTCGTGTGCGGCTGCTCGACCCGCTCCTGGATCCAGCGGCGCTGCTCGGGATCCATGATGTGCATGTACTCGATGCCGGTCGTGCGGCAGTAGGAGTCGCGCAGGATCCCGAGGATGTGACGCAGCTTCATGAACCGGCGGCCCTCGCCGCCGAAGGAGCCGGTCGCGAACTCCCGGTCGAGGTCCCAGAGGGTCAGCCCGTGGTTCTCGATCCGCAGGTCAGGGTGGCTGCGCTGGCGGTACTCCAGCGGGTCGGTGTCGGCCATCAGGTGCCCGCGGACCCGGTACGCGTGGATCAGCTCGAGGATCCGGGCCTGCTTGCTGATCTCGTCGTCGTGCGACGTCGCGATGTCGTTGCTCCAGCGGATCGGCTCGTAGGGGATCCGCAGCGCCCGGAAGATGTCGTCGTAGAAGTCGTCGCCCCCGAGCAGCAGCTCGTGCATCTTCTTGAGGAACTCGCCCGACTGGGCGCCCTGGATCACGCGGTGGTCGTAGGTCGACGTCAGCGTCATCACCTTGCTGATGCCGTTGCGTGCGATCGCCTCCTCCGAGGCCCCCTGCCACTCGGCGGGGTACTCCATCGCACCGACCCCGATGATCGCGCCCTGGCCCTTCATCAGCCGCGGCACCGAGTGCACGGTGCCGATGCCCCCGGGGTTGGTCAGGCTGATCGTGGTGCCCTGGAAGTCGTCGAGGGTGAGCTTCCCGTCGCGGGCCTTCCGGACCAGGTCCTCGTAGGCGGTCCAGAACGCCGCGAAGTCCATGCTCTCCGCGGCCTTGATCGACGGCACGAGCAGCTGGCGGCCACCGCCGGGCTTCTTCTGGTCGATCGCCAGACCGAGGTTGATGTGCGCCGGCTGGATCAGGTTCGGCTTGCCGTCGATCGTGTCGAACCCGACGTTCATCTCCGGCATCGCCTTCAGGGCACGGACCAGCGCGTAGCCGATCAGGTGGGTGAAGGAGACCTTGCCGCCCCGGGCCCGGGCGAGGTGGCTGTTGATGACGATCCGGTTGTCCCAGAGCAGCTTGACCGGCACCGACCGGACCGAGGTCGCGGTGGGGACGGCCAGGGAGGCATCCATGTTCTGCGCCGTGCGGGCAGGGGCGCCGCGCAGGACCGTGTAGGTCGGCTCGTCCTTGGCGGCCGCGGGCACCGGCCGCGGCGACTCCTTGGGCGTCGGCTTGGCACCTCCCCCGGACGACTTCTCGGCCGGGCGCTCCTGCTTCGCCGCGGGCTCGGCGGTGTTCTCAGCGGGCTCGGCGGTCTCCTTGGCGGGCGCGGGCTTGGCAGTCTTCTTTGCGGGCTCGGCGGCCTGCGCGGCGGGCGAGGGCTTGGCGGGTGCCGCTTCCTTGGCCGGCGCGGCGTCCTTGGCGGGCGCGGCGTCCTTGGCGGGCGCAGCGTCCTTGGCGGGCGCGGTGCCGTTGCCGGCCGCGCCGAAGTACCGGGCCCACTCGGGGGAGACGCTGTCCGGGTCGGCCTCGAACCGCTCCTTCATCTCCTCGACGAGCCACTCGTTCGCCCCGAAGTCGGCGGGGATCTCGGAGGATGGGTTGGACTGCTGACCTGACGTCTGCGTCACGACTTGCTTCGCCTCTTCCGGGTGAGCTGCTTGCTGCGCTGAGAGGTGCACCCTGACCAACGACCGCACCAGGCTCAAGGCTAGTCCCCGGGCAAGGCGTTTGCGCTGCCGGATCAGCGATTGCGACACGCGCGCCGGGCCACCTCGCGTCCCGGGCGGTGACGGGATGTCACCCTGGGGCCGACCGCTGTCCAGAGCAGGGACCGGGAGGCCTCCAGATGCTCCGCACCCGCGTGCGCACCGTCGCCGCGCTGCTGCTCGTGCCGGCGCTCGTCCTGGGCGGGTGCACCGGCGACGACGGTGTCGGCAGCGACGACGAGAGCCGCGGTGGGGCGGGTGATGGTGAGGACCGGCTCAGGACCACGGCACGGATCGGTCAGGTCGCCGGCGGCAGCCTCGCCGACCAGCCGCGACAACGGCTGGTCGAGGAGGTCACCGCGGTGGTCGACGACTGGATCGACGCCGCGTACGTCGTCGGCGACTACCCACGCTCGGACTTCGACGCCGCGTTCCGCGCGTTCACCGACGGTGCGGCCCGGCTCGCGGCCGACCGGCCGGAGGTGATGAGCAACCAGGCGGTGGGGGAGCGCGTCGACACCGTCACCGCCACCCGGCGGACCCTGTTCGTCGACGTGCTCGCACCGCAGGGCCGCCCGGCGGGCGTGACCGCGCGGGTCACCGTCGTGGTCGACCTCGACGGGGAGCTCGACCGCACCGACAAGATCTGGGGCCGGCTGATGCTGACTCCTGACGGGAAGGGTGGCTGGACGGTGTTCGGGTTCGACGTCCGGCGGAGCGAGATGAGGGGACGATGACGACGCAGTGGTCCCGGCGGTGGTGGCGGGGCGGGCTCCGCACGGCCGCGCTCGCCGCGGTCCTGGCGGTGGCCGGGCTGGTGGTCCCGAACGGCAGCGTCGCGCCGACCTACCTCTCCTTCGTCAAGGTCGACCAGGCCGACGGGGTCGACCACACCCCCGGCGTGATCTGGATCCTCGCGGTCGGCTCGGACGCCCGGCGCGGCCAGGACCCGCTCCGGTCCCGCGGCGACACGATCCAGCTGGTGGGTCTCGACACCGAGACCGGCGCAGCGACGTCGATCGGTGTCCCGCGGGACAGCTGGGTCCCCATCCCCGGCCACGGCTCCAACCGGGTGAACGCCGCGCTCTACTTCGGAGGGCCGCAGGTGATGGGGGAGACCGTCGGCAACCTGGTCGGGATCGAGCCGGACTACGTCATGGTCAGCACCTTCTGGGGCGTGGAGGCGATCGCCGAGGCGGTCGGTCCGATCACGGTCGACAACCCGGTCGCGTTCTCCGACCCCTATCTCAAGCCGCAGGGCTTCGCGAAGGGCAAGATCGTGCTCCGCGGCTACAACGTGGTCTCCTTCGCCCGGATCCGCAAGAACCTCGCCGGCGGCGACTTCGACCGCTCGCACAACCAGCAGCGGGTGCTGCGGGGCTTCCAGGCGAAGGTCGCGGACAACGCCGACCGGCCCGGCTGGATCGAGCGCGGCGTGCTCAGCGTGATGGACAACGTCGACACCGACGTCGCGCCGGCCGAGCTGTTCCGGATCGCGCAGGCGGTCGCGCAGGTCGACCCCGCCAAGATCACCGGCTGCGTCGTGCCGGGCGGGATCGGCAACATCGGCGGGGCCAGCGTGGTGATCCCCAACACGTCGGTGGCGCGGAGCTACGGCGACCAGGCGCGCGACGACGCCTCGATCGAGAGCTGCTGAGCGGCCAGCCCACCGGTCTGTAGAGACCAGGCTGGCGCCGAGCGAGCTGGTCAATAGCAATTGTTCGTCAATTTGTCGGGCCCGGATCGGGCTCGTATTCGTCATGGTCCTGCTCTCTCCCACGGGCGTATACCGGTGGGAAGCCGACTCGGCGGGCTCCCACGCTCGAGCGGCGCTTGGATTGCGAGGACCTGGGCCATGCCTGTTCTGCCTGTTCGCCGTACCCGTCCCCACCACTTCCACGCGGCGCGCTCTCGGACCCTGGTGTCCGCGCTCCTGCTCGCCCTGGCCGGCTCGCTCCTCGTGTTGGCGTCCGCGCCACCACCGGCCCACGCCGACGACTCTCCTTTCGTGGTGACGATGACGCCATCGACCAACCCGGTGTCGTCCGGCAGCCAGCTGACCTACACCATCGACGTCACCAACGCCGGCGGCGACATCACGCAGGACACGGTGCTCAACACCCAGATCAACGGCATGACCGGCCTGATCCTGACCAGCAATGTCGGCACCTGCACGCAGAGCGACAACCAGGTGACCTGCCACGCCGGGATCATGGGCGGACAGCAGTCCTGGCGGGTGACCATCCGGGGCACGGTGACTGCGCCGGACGGCTCGACCCTGTTCAACGGCGTGACCGTGACCGGGAACCACGAGAGCAGCGGGTACGAGACCTCGGCCTTCTCCCAGGTCCTCGTCGACAACACCGGCTCGAGCCCGAAGGCCGACCTGAGCGTCAGCGTCCAGGGTCCGACCACGATCCCCGACGAGGGCAACGTCAACTACCACCTGACGGTCAACAACTCCGGGAACGCGAACGCCGTCAACGTCACAGTCATCGACACCTTGCCGGACGGCACCAGCTTCGCCTCGGTCACCGCCAACAGCCTCTTCTCGTGCGTCCCGGTGGCCCCACGAACGGTGCAGTGCACGGGCGGCCGGGTGAACGCGGGCGCCAACGCGACGATCTCGATCACCGCGGCGGTCGCCAACCCTGACGACGGCAACCAGATGAAGAACACCGCGGTCGTCGACCCCTACGACTTCATCGACGAGTCCGACGAGCTCAACAACACCGGCTCACTCGTGTCCGTCAACGGCGCCCAGGCCGAGCAGACCGGGCTGACGATCACCAAGACCGGAACCCCCGACGTGGTGCGACCCGGCGACAAGCTGACTTACACGCTCGTCGTGACGAACCTCGGCGCGAGGCGCGCCGACAATGTCGCAACCACGGACATCACCCAGGGGCTGGACGCCGCGAGCATCACTGCGACCACGACCAAGGGCGCGTGCACGGTGACTGCGCCCCAGGTGACCTGCACCCAGAGGAAGCCGACCCTTCGGCTCGAACCCGGTGAGTCCCTGTCGATCACGATCAAGGGCACGGTCACGAGCCCGGCGGGCACCCTGATCACGAACACGGCCACGACGACGGGCGAGATCCACAACAAGTCGACGACCAACACCTCCCGCACGACGACCACGGTCAAGCCCGGGGTCGACCTCTCGGTCGTCCAGAAGGCCGTCACCAACCACCTCGACGCGGACGCCACCCCGGACGACACCGACCCGTTCCGTGCCTGGGACCACTTCCAGTACGACATCTCGATCGGCAACAGCGGGCTGGACGACGCAACCGACGTCCTGGTCCGTCAGGTGGTCGCGCCAGGGGTGAAGCTCCTCGACGACGACCGCGCCGACGTGATGTGCGACCAGCCCAACGGCATCGGGACGCCGATCGTCTGCACCGTGCCACTGGTCGAGGGCGCCAACAGCAGCGGGGTGCCGTTCGGCACCTTCCAGTTCCTGACGCTGCACGTCGTCTCGCCGCCCCACCCGGGAACCATCGACGCGACGGTGACGGTCGACCCCGCCAACGCCATCTTCGAGTCCGACGAGACCAACAACACCTGGTCGGTCAGTACGCCGGTCGCGACCGGCATCGACCTCACCGTGTCCAAGACCAGCGAGTCGCCGATCGCTCCCAGCGGCACGCTGACCTACACGATCAAGGTGTCCAACATCGGGACGGAGGACGCCACGGGTGTAACGGTCAAGGACACCCTGCCCGCGGGCACGCGGTTCCGCTCGGTGCAGGACGACCCTGCCGACCCGCACAACTTCACGTGCAGCCACGACGGGTCGGCGACCGGCGGTGAGGTGACCTGCGTCGGCGGTCGCCTGCGAGGCACGCACGACCACAACCTGGCACCTGACGTCGCCACCGTCACTCTCGTGGTCTTCGCCCCGGCGGAGCCGGGCTTCATCCGCAACCAGGTGCGGGTCGATCCCAACGGTGAGATCCCCGAGCTGCTCGAGGACAACAACATCAACACGTTCCGCACCGAGATCAAGATCCAGGGCGGACTGCACCCGTTCCACGAGCTCGACATCACCAAGACCCAGGCGTCCCCGGCCGGTTCGGTCGCGCCGAACGGCATCGTGGTCTACGACCTGGTCGTGACGAACCACGGCTCCGACGTCGCCTTCGACGTCACCGTGCAGGACATCATGCCGCCGGGCTTCACCTTCAGGTACGCCGTCGACAGCAACCCCGGGACGGGCGACTTCCAGTGCAACGAGTCGGGTGGCATCGTCACCTGCGGTGGCGGCACCCTCGACGGAGCACAGGACCAGACCGCCCAGGCCGGCGACTCGACCCGGACGATCCACGTCAGCATGTTCACCGCTGGGCAGCCCGGCGACTACACCAACAAGGCTCTGGTGGACCCCGGCAACACCCATCCGGAGGCGAACGAGACCAACAACAGCGCACAGTCCGTCACCACTGTCGCCCTCGGGGGCGGCGGCCGCTTCAAGGACCTCCAGGTCGACAGCAAGCAGACCGCGCCGGTCGGTGACGTGGTGCCGAGCGGGACCCTGCAGTACACGCTGGACGTCACCAACAGCGGTACCGCTGTGGCGTTCAACGTGAAGGTGCGCGACACGCTGCCCGACGGCGCCGTCTTCCGAAGCGCTGTCGACAGCGCACCGGGCGCTGGCGCGTTCGAGTGCTCGGCGTCGGGCATCGTCGTCACCTGCACCGGCGGCACTCTCGACGGGTCCGCAGGGCCCGACGAGACGTCGAGTCCCTCGACGAGGTCCATCGTGGTCGAGGCGTTCGCGCCCACCGAGCCCGGTGACTACGTGAACACCGCGATGGTGGACCCCGACGACGCGATCGCGGAGAACGACGAGCTCAACAACACCGACACGACCGTGACCAAGGTGCGGCTCAGTGGCGGCGGCAACTTCCGCGACCTCATCGTCGAGTCCGTCCAGACGGTGGACGTGAACGGGAATGCCGAGCCCGGTAAGGAGCCGCAGCCCAAGGAGGAGTACCGCTACAAGGTCACTATCAAGAACACCGGCACGAACCCGGCGTACAACGTCGTGACCCGGCACGTGCTCGAGGACGGCGCCACGTTCGTGAGGGGCAGTGGTGGCAACGACTTCACCTGCTCGATCGCGAACAACGTGCTGACCTGCGACGGTGGTGCCCTGGACGGCACCAGCAACCTCGACCCGTCGTTCGACAACACGGCGACGTTCACGATCACCGTGCGTGCGCCGGCCCGACACGCGTACACCTACTCGCTGAACAGCAGGATCGACCCGGGCAATGACATCCCGGAGGCCAACGAGGCGAACAACTCGAACTTCAAGGCAGTCACGGTCAAGTCGAGGGTGGACCTGATCACTCAGGTGACCGATGTGATCGGTGGTCAGGGTGAGGAAGGCAGCGTCTCCTTCGAGGTGCAGTTCGGCCCCGGGAGCAGTGTGGGTGCGAGCAACGTCTACGCCGTCCTCGAGCTGCCGGTCGGGGTCATCCCGCAGGACGTGTCACTGGTCCACCCGGGCTGGTCGTGCCAGATCGAGGAGAACCCGATCAACAAGGTGACCTGCCACGGGGACATGGTCTACAGCGCCCCCGCGAGGTTCACCGTGAAGACCTTCGTGACCGCGACGTCCACGACGGCCAACGCCTACGTCGACCCGGACAACACCGTGGTCGAGATCGCAGAGGGCAACAACGCGCACTCCTACGACGGCAACTGACCAGAGATGATCAGCAACGGTCGCCGCCGGGTGACCACCGCCGCGCTCGCGGTGGTCACCACGGTGGCCCTCTCGGTGATCACGCCGTCGGCGTCACCCATCGCGGCGGACGAGGGCGACCTGCCCAGCGCCGAGCCGTGCGGCAAGCCGATCGAGATCCCCTACGTCGCGGTCGGCGACGGCGTCCCGTTCGGCTCGAAGAAGGTGGAGAGCACCAACGCGATCTCCGAGGCCGAGCGGTTCCCGGAGGAGCTGACCAAGCTCCTCCAGGAGGACCACTTCCCCTTCTGCCTCCACAACGTGTCGCAGGGGGAGACCACCACCGACGACTACCAGGACGCCACCGACACGCCCTCGGGATTCACCCAGCAGAGCCTCGCGCACGACCTTCGGCCGCGACTGGTCACCTTGATGCTGGGCCGCGAGCAGGACATCATCCGCGAGCACATCTCGACCTGCATGGGGTTCATCAAGAACCACCAGTTCATCGAGGCCAACGCGTGCGCCCTCGCCGTCCTCACCGGTGGGCCGTGGAAGAAGCTCAACGACGACCTCTCCGACATCCTCAACCAGCTCAAGGTCCAGATGGACGGCAACCCGCGAATGGTCGTCGCAGTCCTGGGCTACTACAACCCCTACCCGCGCGCGCTCGAGGTGGCGGCCGAGATCCCGGGGTTCTGCGGCAAGCTCCAGGACACCATCCCCACCTGTCTCGTCCGCTGGCTGATGCTCCCGCCCGTGCTGGTCACGATGGACCAGATCACCAAGAAGCTGAACAGCACGATCGAAGCGGTAGTCGAGAGGTTCTCCCTGGCGTCGCAGGGTCGGTACTACTTCGTCAACCCATATGACGCCTTCGAAGACCACTGCATGAGGTTGGAGACGGAGATCAAGACGACCGTCTACCACCCGACGAACACCGTCCACACGCACGACTCGAAGAACGACTTCGGGTGCGACGAGGAGTGGATGGAGAGCGATGGCGACGCTGGCAGGTTGCCGCCCTGGCACTATCTGCCGCCCGCCGTCACCGGTGTCCTGATCAACACCACCCAGTCGACCGAGGGGATGGGCGCCTTTCCCAACGCCGAAGGGCACGAGTGCCTGGCGAAGCTGGTCTACAACGCCGACAACGGCTGGGAGCCGCTGAAGCAGAAGCTCGGGATACCCGAGCAGGCCGAGGAGGACCCGTGCTGACCGTGGCCCGTCGACCGCGCCCCACATGGGTCCACCCGGTGGTGGCCGTGGTTCTGGCGCTGGCCGGCCTCGTCGTTGCCGCCAGCCCCGGGTCCAGCGACTCCAGCGAGGGTGCCGTCGCGGCCACCCGCGACATGCAACGGCTGATCTCGCTCGGCACCCAACACAGCTGCGCGATCACGGACGCCGGAGCGGTCGAGTGCTGGGGCGACAACGCCCACGGACAGCTGGGCACCGGGGACACCACCACCAGCACCAAGCCGCGACTGGTCTCGGGCATCACCGGTGCTGTCGAGGTCGCCGCCGGCGCCGCTCACACCTGCGCGCTCCTTCACGCCGGCGCCGTGAAGTGCTGGGGACTCAACGGCAGCGGCCAGGTCGGCGCGCCGAGCGATGCCGACCAGCTCGTCCCGTTCACCGTGCAGCTCTCCGGCGTGCGGCACATCGCGGTCGGCGGGGTGCACTCCTGCGCGCTCCTCGGCGACGGCTCGGTCTCGTGCTGGGGCCAGAACGGGATGGGCCAGCTCGGCGACGGCAACCCGGGCGGCACGAGCTCGACCCCGGTCGCCGTCGCGGGCATCGGGGCCGACGACCCCGCTGCAGACCTCACCGCCGGCGAGCACCACACGTGCGCCCGGATGACCGACGGTGGGCTGAGGTGCTGGGGACACAACGCGTTCGGCCAGCTCGGCGACGGCACCGAGGACGGGCGGTCGACCCCGGCCGTCGTCGGCTCACCCGATGACCCCGACGACCCGATGGCCGACGTGCTGGCCGTGAGCGCCGGCGGGACCCACACCTGTGCACTCCTCGGCGGCGACGACCACCCGACCAACCCGGTCTACTGCTGGGGCGCCAACTCCTACGGTCAGCTCGGCCACGCGACGCCCGTCGACCCCGACGACAACCTGATGTCGAACAGCACCAGGCCGCTGCAGGTGCAGATCGACACCGCCCCCGACGACCCCGTAATCGACAACGAAGCGCCGATGCAGGAGGCCCGGTCGGTCTCGGCCGGTCAGCTGCACACCTGCTCGGTGATGGACACCGGCGCGGTCCGGTGCTGGGGACAGGGTGGTCACGGGCAGCTCGGCCGGGACCGGGTCCCGTCCGACGACGAGCCCGGCGAGTGGGAGGACTCCCGCTGGGCCAACCCGGTGCCGGACCTGACCGCGACGGCCGCGGTCGCCGGCGGCTTCCACACCTGCGCCCTGACCGGCGCGAAAGTCCAGTGCTGGGGCTACGACTTCTACGGCCAGCTCGGCGGGCACGTCCAGAAGGTCGGGGTCGCGACGACGGTCACCGGCGTGCGCGGTGCGACCCAGGTCGCCACCGCCACCGACGCCTCGTGCGCGCTGGTCACCGACAGCATCGACCCCGCGGTCCGACCTGTGTGCTGGGGAAGCAACGGCAACGGTCGGCTCGGTGTCGGGTCCGCCCAGCCGACGTCGACCGAGGTCGCGGTGCCGGTGGACCTGGTCCCCGGCACGCCGGAACGCGAGGAAGCGACGGCGCTCCACGCCGGCAACGGGACCTTCTGCGGCGCCCCCGTGGGGGCTCCAGGCGAGCGGTGCTGGGGGCTCAACGGGCACCGCGAGGTCGTCGACAGCGGGACGACCGACCTGCTGTCCCCGACCACCGCGACCCACCTGGGAGGCGTGTCGTCGTACGACCTCGGCGGGACGCTCGTCGGCGGACTGGAGCGCGGTACGACCTGCGCGGTGGTCTCCGGTGGTGCACAGTGCTGGGGCTACAACGGTCAGGGCCAGCTGGGCGACACCACCACGGCCGACAGCGCGGCTGCCGTGGACGTGCTCCACGACCCCGACCCGGACGACCCGGACAACCCGCTGGTGCCGATCTCCGGCGTCAGCTCGGTGGCAGTGGGCGGCGACCACGCCTGCGCGATCGTCGGCGGGGGACAGGTGCGCTGCTGGGGCGCGAACGGCGTCGGTCAGCTCGGGGCGGGCACCACCGACCCGCAGACCGGGGCGGTGCTGGTGCAGCAGGATGTCGACCCGGACGAGGACCAGCCGCTCACCGGTGTGACCGGCCTGGTCGCGGGCGACAGCCACACGTGCGCGCTGCTGTCGTCGAGCCGGGTGCGCTGCTGGGGCCTGAACTCCCGGGGCCAGCTCGGAACGTCCGGAGACAGCCGTGAGCAGGCGGACGAGGACGTCCGAGCGCTCGGCCCGCACCCCGCGCAGCCGGAGGACGTGCTCTCGGACGCGAGCCGGCTGGTGGCGGGCGACGACCACACCTGCGCGCTGCGCGACTCCGACGCGCTCACCTGCTGGGGCGAGAACGTCGACGGGCAGCTCGGGGCCGGCGTCGGTGACTTCCACAGCGTCGGCCAGCGCACCCTGCTCGCGCCCGACACGGCGCTACCCGACGGCCTGAGGTGGATCGTCGACGTCTCGGCGGGACGGGGCAACACCTGTGCCGTGCTCCTCGACCGGACCGTCCAGTGCACGGGGGACAACACCCTCGGACAGGTGGGGGACGGCATCGGCACCCACTCGCTGACGCCCGTTCTCGTCGGGGGTCCCTCGACGTACGGCGCCAACCACATCCCCGAGCCGGAGGACCTGACTGCCGAGACCGAGCCCGGCACCCCCGTGGCGGTCCCGGTGCCGCTCACCGACATCGACGCCGACCTCGAGCCGGTGACCCTGGTCGCGGTCAGCGACCCGTCGCAGGGAACTGCCGAGATCACCGGACCGGCCGAGATCAGCTACACCCCGGACCCCGGCTGCCACGACGACACGTTCACCTACGTCGTGGGCGACGGCACCGCGCAGGTCGCCGCGGAGGTGCGGGTGCTGATGAACTGCGCCCCGGTCGCGGTCGCCGACAGCGCCACGACCCCGGAGGACCAGGGCGTCGACCTCGACGTGCTGGCCAACGACACCGACGAGGACGGCGACACGCTGACGGTGACGGAGGTCGTCACCCCGCCCGCACACGGCACCGCGGAGGTGGTCTCCGGCAACGTCCGCTACACCCCCGCCGCCGACTACTGCTCGCCCCCGGCCGACACCTTCACCTACCGGATCTCCGACGGCGAGGGGCACCAGGCGACCGCCGCGGTCACGGTCACGGTGAGCTGCGGCAACGACGACCCGGCCACGGCCGCCGACGCGGTCGACGTGCCCGAGGACACCCCGACGGTGATCGACGTGCTCGCCAACGACACGGACGCGGACGGTGACCAGCTGTCGGTCACAGAGGTCGGTGACGCGACGAACGGCAGCACCTCGACCAACGGCGGGACGGTGCGCTACGCGCCGGAGGCGGATTTCTGCGGCGCGGACTCGTTCACCTACACCGCCGGCGACGGCACGACGACGACGAGCGGGACCGTCAGCGTCTCCGTGGTCTGCAACGGAGACTCGCCCCGGCCGCAGCCGGACACGGCGACCACCCCGGAGGACACCTCCGTCGACGTACCGGTGCTCGCCAACGACACCGACCCTGACGGCGACACCCTCAACCTCACCGGCGACCTCGGACAGCCGGCGCACGGCACCGTCACCGTCGTCGACGACCAGGTGCGTTACGTCCCCGACGCCGACCGCTGCGGCCCGGACGCCTTCACCTACGTCGTCTCCGACGGCGCGCTCACGGCGACGGGGACCGTCGACGTCGCGGTGAGCTGTGTGAACGACCCGCCGCTGGCCGCTCCGAACGCCGCCAGCACCGACGAGGACGTGACCGTGCACGTGCACGTGCTCACCAACGACTCGGACCCAGACGACCAGCCGTTGACCGTCCGGAACATCAGCGAGCCGGCGCACGGCACGGCCGTGGGCGCGGTCGACGATGCCATCGCGTACACACCGGACCCGGACTACGTCGGGACCGACAGCTTCACCTACGAGGCCGTCGACCCGTCAGGTGCCAGCTCGACCACCACGGTCACGATCACGGTCCTGCCCGTCGACGACCCCGTGGAGCTCGCGGCCGTCCCCGACCAGGAGATCATCTGGGGCGACCCGGTGAACGTCCTGTTCGCGGGAGCGGACATCGACGGCGAGCCGATCACCTACGCGGTCGTCCCTGCGCTGCCGGGCATGGAGGTCACGGGCGCCTCGCTCACCTGGACGCCCACGGCCGCTCAGGTCGGCAGCCACCAGCTGACGGTGACGGCGGAGGCCGGTGGCGCCACGGTGTCGCGGACGTTCCGGGTGACGGTGAGCAAGCGGGCGACGGTGCTCACCTACGAAGGATCCACCAGCGGCCAGCTCTCCGACCCGGCTCCCGCGCGTGCGGTCCTGCTGGACGCCGCCACGCTCGCGCCGGTCGAGGGGAAGCAGGTCCGGTTCTCGCTCGGGTCGGCCAACGCGTCGGCCGCGACCACGGCCGCAGGCGTCGCCACGTCGGCGTTGCCGGTCACTGCGCCGGCGACGCAGAAGGTGCTGACCGCGGACTTCGCCGGCGATGCCGCCTACCGGCCGGCCGGCGACGCTGAGAGCTTCCAAGTGCTACCCGAGGGCCTGATGGTCCAGCTGCGTGGCTCTCCGCACGTGGTGGCGAGCGGGAACAGTGCGA
>Ga0196958_10000227_pt1 | contig 18535 bp, 13 predicted proteins | sample S1v_10metaG_FD_148654 | JGI IMG/M metagenome (GOLD analysis project Ga0196958, IMG submission 148654) | Soil microbial communities from Anza Borrego desert, Southern California, United States - S1+v_10 | ecosystem: Environmental > Terrestrial > Soil > Desert | place: USA: California | collected...
AGGAGATCGAGCGCGGCTCGAAAAGGGCCCAGATGCGCTGGCCGGGATAGCGCTTCTTCGCGCCGGCGACGGTGGTGGCGATGGCGGTCGGGTGATGGGCAAAGTCGTCGATCACCGTCACGCCGCGCTCGACGCCGCGCACTTCCATCCTGCGCTTGATGCCCTGGAACGACTGCAAACCCTTCTGGATCGCGTCGTCGGAAACGCCGCGCAGCCTGGCGATCACCGCGTCGGCGAGTGCGTTGAGCACGTTGTGTTTTCCGGAGAGGGTGGACTTGAAGCGATACCACTCCTTCCCCTGCCACCACGCCGTGAACTCCGTACCGTCCGGATGCTCCTCGGCGTCGGTCGCGAACGCGTCGCATTCGCGCGACCAGCCGAAGGTGACCCACTTCCCTCTCGCTTCGGAACGGAGCGACATCACGTTCGCGTCGTCGCCGTTCGCGACGATCGTGTCTTCGGGCGCCACGCGCTGCACGGCTTTGCGGAACGCGTCGAGGATGGCTTCGAGGTTCGGATAGATGTCCGCGTGATCGAACTCGATGTTGTTCAGCAGCAGCGTGTTCGCGCGGTAGTGGAGGAACTTCGGCCCTTTGTCGAAAAAGGCGGTGTTGTATTCGTCGCCTTCGATGACAAAGTCCGGCCCGTCGCCGAGCTTGAAGTTCTGATTGAAGTTGAGCGGGATGCCGCCCACGACCATGCTGGTATCGCGTCCGGCGGACTCGAGCAGCCAGGCCATCAGCGAAGTCGTGGTCGTCTTTCCGTGCGTACCGGCCACGACGATGGAGTGTTTGCCTTTGATGAAGAGGTGATAGATCGCCTCCGGCATCGAGGTGTACGGCAGGTCCAGCTCCACGGTCGCGGCTGCCTCCACGTTCGTGTTCGCGGCGGCATTGCCGATGACGACGAGGTCAGGGCGAAACGTCTCGAGATGCTGTTTCGTATACCCCTCGAGCACCGGGATCCGGAGACGCTCGAGGTATGTGGACATCGGTGGATAGACGTGCTCATCCGAGCCGGTGACCTCGTACCCGCGCTCCCGGAGCATGCCGGCCAGAGAGGCCATCGCGGTGCCGCAGATACCAATGAGATAAACGCGTTTGACTTCGGGGATTTCGGTCAGGTGAGGCATCGGCCCGCTGCCTCGCAATTTCCGTGCTCCATTCGTCGAGAATCGTATGGAATGGCCTCCCAAAGGGGGCTGTTCGAGTCGGGCAGACAAGGTTCAATTCAGGAGGATTCTGCGTAATGTCGAAGCGACTGTTTTCCATGACGCTTGCGCTGGCGCTCACGGCCGCGACCCCGTTCGCCGCCGTCGCCCAGGAAAAAGCGACCGCCGAGGCGAAAGCTCCCAAGCTGACGCTCGTCGAGCCGATCAAGGACTTCGGAACGGTTCCGAAGGGCCAGAAGCTCGATTATTCGTTCGAGATCAAGAACAACGGTACCGCCGATCTCGAAATCCTCGCCGCGAAGCCGGCCTGCGGCTGCACGGTCGCCGACTTCGACAAGGTGATCAAGCCCGGCCAGACCGGCAAGGTCACGGCGCACGTCGATACGACGGGCTTCGCCGGTCCCATCGCCAAGGCCGTCACGCTCGAGACGAACGACGCCAACGCTCCGACCGCGCAGGTGACGATCACCGCGGTGGTCAAGCCGTACGTCGACGCGTACCCGGCCGGTTTCGTCCGCTTCAACATGCTGCAGGGCGACACCGAGAAGCAGACCATCACGCTCTACTCGGAAGACGAGACGCCGTTCGAGATCACGAAGATCGAAGTCCCGCAGGACTGGATCCGCGTCGATTACAAGAAGGCCGAGGGGACGGACATCATCCCGAAGGTCGGCCGCACGGGCCAGAGCCAGTACAAGATCGACGTGACCGTCGGCGGTCCGGACACGCGCATCGGTCCTCTCGCCGAGAAGATCAAGATCCTCACGAACTCGAAGCACCAGCCGGAGTTCAACGTCGCCATCAGCGGCGTCGTCCGTCCGACGTTCCGCATCGAGCCGCAGGCCATCAACTTCGGTGAAGTCGCCCCGACCGACACCGCCGCGACCCGCACCATCACCCTCCGCTCGAACAACCTGAAGATGCCCGAGACGTTCTCGGTCACGAAGGTCGAGTCGGGTGTCGCCGGCGTCACCGCCGACGTCAAGCCGACCGCCAACAAGGGCGAGTACGAAGTGACGCTGCAGGTGGCCAAGGACTCCAAGCCCGGTACCCTCGACGGCTCGATCCTCATCCACACCAACGACAAGGTGAAGCCGGTCGTGACCATCCCCATCAAGGGCACGGTCAAGGTGAACCAGGCCGCAAAGTAAGCAGCACCGTCAAATGACGTCATGCACGAGCGGCGGGCTTCGGCCCGCCGCTTTTTTGTTGACGCGTGCGTGGGGCCGGTGAGGGACGCCGGCTTTCCGGTCTACACCACCACGGAGACGCCGGTGCCGTCGCCCACGGGGAGGATGCTCGTGATGAGGCGCGGGTCGGACACGAGGCGCTTGTTGAACGCGCGCAGCGCATCGGTCGACGCGTCGTGCTCGCCCGCCGCGACACGGCCCTTCCACAAAAGGTTGTCGCAGACGATCACCGCACCGCGCTCGAGCTTCGGCAGGAGCGCGTCGAGGTAGTCCTCGTACTCGGTCTTCACGCAGTCGATGAAGACGAAGTCGAACGGACCGGTGAGGCGCGGCAGGACCTCGAGCGCCGCACCTTCATGAAAGACGACGCGGCACGGCAGCCCCGCCTCGGCGACGAAGCGCCGCGCGGTGGTGAGCGTGTTGTGATCGATCTCGATCGTCTCGACCACGACGTCGGAATCGCATTCACGCCCCAGGACGATGACGGAGTAGCCGATGTTCGTGCCGACTTCGAGCACGCGCCGCGGCCGCGTCAGCCGGATCAGCGCGCGCATGAGCTGCGCGACTTCCGGGTCCGCGATGGGATGCCCATGCTCCTCCGCGAACTTTTCCATCTGCTCGAGCAGTGCGTCGCGCGGCGGGAGCAGCGATTCGAGATACTCGGCCTGATTGCGGCGGAGGATGGCGTCGATGCGATCCTTCATGACGGCGAATGCTACTGCATGGCGTGGGGCCGTTGCGGCGGTTGCCCCTCCCCCGGCCTCTCCCCGCATGGCGGGGAGAGGAGGGGACGATGAGGCGGGGTTACTGGTTGACGACCGCGTCGCCGGTCTTGTTGTCGGTGACGGCGCCGTAGACGAAGACCGGCTGCGTCGAGGTCCACGTCACGTAAAAGTCGTTCTGCGTGCGGTTCGCTTCGGACACATTGGAGATGAGGTTGAACGCGGGCTGCTGCACCATCGACCAGGCCGGGATCGTCACGCTGTTCGTACCGAGAACGGCGCCGTTCGCGCCGCGTGCGGTGAACGTCACGGTCGCGGGCGAGCTGCTGGTGTTGAAGTAGCCGACGTTCGTGCGGTAATCGGCCGAGTTGGCGAGGAACAGCACCGTACCGGAGGTTTCGCCGGCGTCGGCGGCGTCGATCGCGAAACCGGCCGTGCCCTGATTCTGCGCGCGCAGGTCATTGATGATGCGCGCGGAGGCGAGGACGCTCTGGTCGGCGGTGATGCGCAGGCCGCCGAGACCGGTGGCGTTGAGCGTGGCACCGACGACGTCATTGAGCACTTTCTGCTCGCCCGGAGCGACGGTGATGGTCTGCGTTGCCGACGGCGCGGCGTGCCCGGCCGGCGACTGCACGAAGTAGTCGAGCTTCACGTTCGCCGTCGCGCCGCCGGTGTTGACGATACGCAGGTCGGTGACGAAGTTCGTGTTGTTCGCGCCGGTGACTTTGCCGACGACGGGGATGTACGACGTCAGCGTCCCTTCACCCGACGACGCGGACGCGAGCTGGCCGCGCAGCGCACCGTTGGGGAACTCGGAGTTGTGCACGTTGACGTAGAAGCCGGAGGGATTCGCGCGGATCTGATCGGCCACGGCAACGCTGATCGTCGTGGAGCCGTTGAAGAGCATGTTGTGATCGAGCGGCACGACGATGTCGCCCGCGACGCCGGCAGCACCGGTGTGAATGTGTGCGGCAGTCGGCGCGGCGATGTTCTGCGTCCAGACGGTGTAGCGCAGCGTGGTGCCGTCGATGGTGACGACGGCGAGGCCGGCGCCGTCCGCATCGCCGGGACCCGGAACTTCCGCGGCGCCGGTGAGGAGCGCGCTGTACGGCTGTGCGAGCGCGGCCGGCGCGAGCGCCAGCACGAACAGCAGCAGGATTGAGATGCGTTTCATCGATTCGTCTCCTTAGTTGTCCGAGAAGTTCGCCCAGCCGGTGAGGATCCAGTCGTGGCCGGGGCCGACGGCGCCCTGGAAGTCGACCGGCTCGAGGAAGCCGTTGTCCGGCGGATACGCGACGAAGTCGGCGTCGAGTGCGGGCGACGTCGCCGCGGGCATGAGGTCGGGCATGTACGTGCGCAGGAGCGACGGTGTGCCCATCGCGAGCTGCGGGTCGGTGTTGCGGTTGCGCGTCATGTTCGTGAAAAGGAAGTTGCGCGTGTTCGCGGCCTGATCGCCGCTCGCACCCGTGCCGGGGAACGCGGCGTCCTCGAAGCTGCCGTGCAGGATCGAGTGATCGAACACGAGCTCGCCCGCGCTGGTGTTGGTGAACGTCGAGTTGTCGCGCAGCGTGAGCGGCGCGAGGCGGCTGCCGGTGACGACGACGTTGTGGTACCGGCCCGCGGTGTTGCGCCGCAGCACGCCGCCGTACTGGCCGACGTTGCTCGCCACGCGCACGGCGGTGACGTTGTAGACGTTCGGGTTCGTGAGCGGGCGCGCGGCATCCGCGTTCTGGGCGATGTTGTTGTCGGACTCGGTGAAGAAGTTCGAGTCGCTCTCGTCGTTGACGGCGCGCTTGATCAGCGCGGCGAACTGGATGCTGCCGCTGTAGCCGAAGTCGAAGTCGAGACCGTCGTCGGCCGCGGCCACGCTCAGCAGATGCTTGGCGTTGACGGTGCCGCCGAAGAACTCGAACGCATCGTCTTTGTTGTGCAGCACTTCGACGTGATCGACGATCGTGCGATTGCCGACGCCGGCGAGCGTGAGGCCGTTGATCTCCTGGTTCTGCGCGATGAGGAAGCCGCCGAACTCGAGACGGACGTAGCGCAGGATGCCGCTGTCGTCGCTGGCGTCATTGCCACCGAAGCTGTACGCGGCTTCGCTGGGCAGGCCTTCGAGGAAGGCCGAGCCGCCCTGCACGTTGATCGGTGCGTTGCCGAGGATGACGAGGGAGCCCCAGTCGGTCTGCGCGCGATCGCCGGTGCGGCGTGGCGAGGTGAAGATGATCGGACGGCGCGCGGTGCCGTCGGCGATGATCTTCGCGCCCCTCTGGACGAACAGCGTGGCGCGGCTCGTGCCGCCGTAGATCACGGTGCCGGGCTCGATGGTGAGCGTGGCCGGCGAGGCAACGCCGACGAATTCATTGAGGACGTAGCGATTGTTCGCGGTCCACGTCTGCGACTGGTTGATCGTGCCGCTGACGGTGATGCTCGACTGGATGTTCGCGTACATCGCGTTCGAGCGCGAGAGCACGCGCTTACCCGCGGCGTCGCGCAGCTCGAGCACCCACTGGTACTGACCGGCATCCCCGGCCGCGAGCGACGCGCCGAGCGCGCCGTTGACGCCCCAGCTCGTTTCGCTCGTGTCGCTCGACGAGCCGAAGAGGACGAAGTCGTTCAGCGCCGGCACGAACACCGGCGTACCGAAAAGGTCAAGTTGTTGACCAGCAGGCAACTGCCCGGCCCCGACGTTGTAGTAGCGGCGCGCGCCGGTGGTGCGGTTTTCGTTGTAGAGATACATCGTCACCGGTGAACCGTAGCCGTTCGGGTTGACGGTGAGGCGGAGCTGCAGCCGGTCGGCGGGAAGGAACGTGTAGTAGTTCGTTTCGAGCAGCACGATCGGGCGCGGACCCGTGACGTCTGCAAGGACTGCGTCGGCGACCACGGCGGCCGGCGCGCGCCGGACCCAGCTCGTGCTGCTGACGGCGCGCTCGCGCGCGACTGCCTGCGTTGCGAGAAACGCTACCGCGGCGAGGACCATGATTCTTCGCATCGATTCCAATCTCCTTGTGGGTTGTGGGTGGTGGCTAGAAGGGGGAGTAACTGAGGCTGAGGCTGAGCTTCCGGCCCGGGTCGAAGCTGCGGTGGATCCGCCCGCCCTGCGTGAACTGGCGACTCGCGTCGAGCAGGTTCGAGGCCGCGACTTTGATCTCCAGCCCCTTCGCGAAGGCGAGGCTCTGCGAGAGCACCGCGTCGACGGTCGTGTACGAGTCTTCGTAGATGTCAGGGAGTCCGAACGCACCGACTTCCGTCAGGCGCGAGCCGCTGTAGCCGCCGAGGATGCGGAACATCGTGCCCCATTGCGGGTGGTAGAACTGCAGGGCGAGGTTCGCGACCTGGTCGGACTGTCCTTCGAGCGGCCTGTCGCTGCTGGTGACGACGGAGAACTGCTGCGCGCCGACGGTCACGTCGGACTGGATCCACGCGTAGTTGAAGTTCATCGACCAGTACTCGACGAGCGAGCGGCGCAGCTCGAGCTCGAGCCCCCACAGCGTCGCGCTGTCGGCGTTGACGAACGACTGGCGCAGATCGGTCGTCGGCTGGATGATGCGCTCGATCGGCTGGTCGATGCGTTTGAGGAACGCGCTGAGCGCGATCACTTCTCCCGAGCGCGGGAACGTCTCCCAGCGCACGTCGTATGCGTCGAGCGTGGCCTGTTCGAGATCGGGATTGCCGGAAACCGAACGGCCACCAGCGACTTCGGTGAACGTGAACGGACTCAGCTCGCGGAACTCCGGACGGTTCACCGAGCGGCCGTAGCCGAAGCGGAGGTTCGTCTGCGCGGCGAGCTGGTAGACGACGTTGAGGGAGGGAAGGATGTCGTTGCTTTCGTTGATCGAGTCGATCGCGTTCTCGACGGCGAACGGGTTGAACGTCGTCACGACCTGTTCGGAGCTTTCGTAGCGCGCGCCGCTGATGAAGCGCCACTTGCCGAACGTCGTGTCGGCCATGAGGTACGCGGCGTCGATGGTGTGTTCGGCGTCGTACGCGTCGTTGACGCCGGTGAACTCGCGGATCTCGAAGCGGTTCGGGCCGATGTTCTCTTCGAGGAAGATCTCGTCCGGCATCGCCGTGAGATCGACGTTGAGATTGCCGCCGGCGACGAAGCGCAGGCGGCGCGCACCGAAGTCGCGCGTGCGCTCGAGTCGGTCGAGGCCCGCTTTCATCGTGCCGGACCAGCGTCCGCTCTCCGGCGCGAAGAAGACGGAGTACGCGACGCCACCCTGCTGCACCTGATCTTCGAGCGCGTGCAGCTCGATCTTGCCGCTGTCCGCGTAGCCGGTTTCGAGCGCGAACACGCCCGGATCGGTCTCGCGGTAGACGTTCTCGCGCAGGTCGGAATCGTTCGTGGCAGTCGAATGCGCGAGGCTCCATTCGACGAGGCTGCCGATGCCGGGGCCGCCGAGGTTGTGCTCACCACGCAGTCGCGACGAGAACATTTCTTCGAGCTGATGGCGGACGCGGTAATCGCGAATGTTGCCGCCGGTCGCGCTCTGCAGTCCTTCCTGAAACCGCGCCTCGGACGACGCGTCGCGCGTGAGGACGGAGTTGAGGAAGAGGCGGTTGCTGTCGGTGAGGCGATAAGAGAGGTTGCCGACGAAGCCGTTGGTCGCCGTCTCGCGATCGGTCCGGAGGTCGTACTCGTTGTACGGAATGAGCTCGCCGCTGTCGACGCCGAAGAAGCTCTGGTGCTCGTCGATCGAGTCGTAGCCGTGATTGGAGGTCGCGGAGAAGACGACGCCGAGGCGGCCGAAGGTGTTGCCGTAGGTCAGCGCGAAGTCGGTGTTCGGCGACGCGGCGCTGCCGGTGCGGCCGTTCCAGTTGCCCACCAGCGCGCGGCCGAACGTCTGCAGCTCTTCGGCAGTGAAGCCGCTCGGGTCGAGGATCGTGCGGCGACGCAGCACATCGGAAGGAATGCTCGAGGGCAGCGGCTGGCCGCCGTTGCCGAAGCGTCCGACGCCGCCCGCGTAGCGACGGAAATCCGAACCGGTCGCGCTCGTGTACGCGGAGCCGAGGGTGAGCTTGAGCGCGGCCGCGCCGGGGAACTCGGTCGTGGTCATCTCGACCAGACCGCTGCCGAAGTCGCCCGGCTTGTCGGGCGTGTACGTCTTCACGACGTTGACGGTTTCGAGGAGACGCGCGGGAAAGAGATCGAGCGGCACGACGCGCTTTTCGGTTTCGGTAGTCGGCAGCGTCGAGCCGTTGATGGTCGTGCCGCTGTAACGCTCGCCGAGGCCGCGGACGAAGACGTATTTGTCACCGATGAGCGTGACGCCGGTGAGGCGCTCGACGACACCGGCCGCCGTCGAATCAGGAGTCCTGCGGATCTCTTCCGAGGAGATCGAGTCGCTCACCACCGCGGCCTGGCGGCGCGATTCGAGAATCGCGACTTCGCCGGTTCTCACCACGTCAGCGGTGACTTCGACGGTCTCGCCGAAGGCGGGGACGAGCTTGAACGCGACTTCGATGGTCTGCCCGGTCACGAGCTTGACCTGCTTCGAGACGGTCTGAAATCCGTCGAGCACGGCTTCGATCGTGTGCGCGCCGGGCTTGAGGCCGGTGATGCGGAACGTGCCGTCGCTGTCTGTCACGGCCACGCTGCCGCCGGCGGTGACGGTCACGCCGGGAATGACGGCGCCGGTGTCGTCGCGCACGACTCCGGTGATGGTCTCAGCAGCGATCGGCAACGAGAGGAGCACAGCGAGGGCAATCAGGAAACGCTTCATGAGCCGGCGTTGTACGCGCCGCCTCGTCGCGCGGGATTGCACCACGAGTGAAGGGCGCGTAAAGCGTGACGGTGTTTGCGTGAACCCGCGTTTCTTCACACCACGCGCCGCGCGATTTCACGGGCCCTTCACTCGCGCACCGTAGATTTCGTTGTCAGTGAACCAGACCCTGGCGATCATCGAGCCCGACGCACCCACCGCCGAAAAATTGCGCGAGACGTTCGAAGCTGCGGGTTTCCGCACCGATTGCTTCCGCGACGGCGCGACTGCCCTCTCCACGCTCCGCACCCGTTCGTTCGCACTGGCCATCCTCGATCTCACTCTCGGATTCGACATCTGCACCGAAGTGAGCCGCATCGTGCCGCTCGTCACCGTGACGACGGACGCGCGCGAGGAGACGTGCGTGCGCGCGCTGCAGTCGGGCGCGGATGATTGCGTCTGCCGCGCGGTGCCGGAGCGCGAGCTGATCGCGCGCGTGCGCAATGTGCTCCGCCGCGCGTCGGCGGATTGCGCGCCGCACGAGCTCGAGGAGCTGACGATCTCGCTCGCGGAGATGCGCGTGCGCAACGGCAACACGACGCACGAGCTCAGTCGCGGCGAAGCGGAACTGCTGCGGGTGCTCCTCGAACAGGCGCCGCGTCCGCTGACACCGCTGCAGCTCGCGGAGATTCTCGAGACGCCGCGCGCGACGATCGAGTCGCGGATCAAGAGCCTGCGGCGGAAGATCGGACCGCAGCGCCTCGTGACGCAGGGACGGCTCGGATATCACCTGGAAGGCTGATCCGCACGGATCCGATTCGCCGGACTGGCTCCCCTCTTGCTCCTACTAATAACTCAGGAGGAAAGTGTGTATGAAGAACAAACCCGGCTGGTACACGAACGATCACGACAGTACGTGGGAGCGTGTGAAAACGGCCTTCCGCAATGACTGGGAGCAAACCCGGCACGACTTCGGATCGAAGACGGCGCGCGACCTCGATCAGGACGTCGACGATACGGTGAAGCAGGCGGCTGGTGCCGAGGATGGGTTCGATCATCACGAGCAGGCGTTCCGCTTCGGCCACGCGGCGAATCGCCAGTTCCGCTCGCAGCACGCGACGTGGAACGACGATCTCGACCGCTCGCTGCGCAACGATTACGGTCCGGACTACGACCGCGATCGCTCGTACATCCGTCATGCCTACGAGTACCGCTACGGCTCCTCGGCCACCTCGCCGTCGACCGAGTCGCGCGACGAAGTCCGCTAACTAGTCACGAGCAACGCACGGTTCGCAGCGCGGGCTGGACAGGAGTCCGGCCCGCGCTGTTTTGCGCGCGCCGCATCAGCACCGCGCCGGCCACACACACCGCGCAGCCGATGACGGAGAGCAGCGCCACATGCTCGCCGCACGAGCACTCCCAGCAGCAGCGCGACTCCCGGAATCAGGAACACCGTCGCCGATGCGCGCGTAGGTCCGACCCGGCCCGCGGCCATCAGCACGACGGCGATGCCGGTGCCGAATGCGCCGAGGGCGAGGATCGAGAGCAGTGCGCCGCGCGTCCAGTGTGCGTGGAGAAGCTCCGGAGATCCGAGCGGCGCGGTGAGGATCATCGCGACCGCCTGCGCGCGCCAGATCACCCGATGGCGCCCCAGTCCTTTCCGGCTCACGCCGCGCCATGTCGCCGGAAAGAACGCGAGCGTGGCGAAGCGATCAGCAGGCGCACGAACGTCGCTGAGTACGAGTTCCGGCTTGCGCATCCGGCGACGCAACTCGTGCTTATACTCCGCTGCGATGGTGGTCCTCACGATCTGCGCATTCGCCATCATCAGTGCGGCTCTGGTCGTAGCTTGGAATCGTGCTTTCCGCGCCGTGCCGTGGAGCGTCGCGCTCACGTTATGGTTACTCTGCGCGGTTTACCAGGGCACTACGCTCCTGACCGACCGCGTGGATCTCCCGGCGAACCTTGCGTTCGTCGCGTATCCATGGGCAGCCACGGAACGGCCGGCCGTGCAGGCCAACACCGGTATTCTCTTCACGCAAATCGCACCGTGGTCGCGCATTGCCCGTGACATCCTGCTCACGGGCGAAGCGCCATTATGGAATCGCGCATCTGCAAGCGGGGCCCCTCTGCTTGCGAATCAACAGACCGCCATCTATCACCCTTTCACTCTCGCCGGCCTGCTCCTGCCGATCGGAAAAGCGTTCACTCTTTCCGCGGCTCTACGGCTCTTCTTCGTCGCGTTTTTCACGTTCGTGTTCCTGCGCCACTGGGACATCAGCGCAGGCGCGGCGATTTTCGGTACGGTCGCGTTCACCTTCTGCTCGTTTCACGTGATATGGCTGCTGTTTCCTCTCGGCCTGTCGACGATGATGCTTCCGCTCTGTCTGGTCGGGGTTCAGGAGTTCGTGAGCGAAGCGCGGCTGCGCTCCTATGGAGCTCTCCTCGCCGGTCTGACGCTGTCCGTTCTCGGTGGGCATCCCGAGTCGGCATTATGGGTATGGATCGCCACGACGCTTTTTTCGATCTTTCTCTGCGTCACAATGAACGCGTCACGCGCGCAGCAGGCGAAGCGCCTCGCCGCCATTGCATCGGCGTTCCTCATGGCGATGATGCTCACTGCGTTTTTCTGGTGGCCGACACTTCGCGTTTTGCGCGAAACCCCGCGCTACCAGGCGATGTTGCTGCACGAGGCCAACCCGGCCGATCACGGGCTCAGCGCCGAGTGGCTCCTGCCGCTCATCACGCCGAATGTACTGGGGACGCCCGCGAACGGCACCTTCACGCCGCCACGCGGCTTTCACCCGGCCGTCCTCAATGATTATGGTGAAGTGGCGTCCGGCTATGCGGGGCTCGCGACGCTGGCATTCGCGCTCGCCGCGCCATTCGTCGAACGGCGCCGCGCGGTCGTGGTCGCCTTCGGGCTGATGCTGTGCAGCTTCCTCACCTTCGCAGAAGCACCGGTCTGGCGCGACCTCATTCGCGAGATTCCGCTGGCGGGGATCAGCATCCATCAACGCCTGCGCATCTTCTGGAACCTCGGCGTATGTCTCGCGGCAGCCATTACGCTCCACGCGGCGATCCGCGGCGAGAAGCGCCGCAGGATCGCCGTCGCGGTTGCCGTCATGCTCGGGGCATTCGCCACGATCTACTGGCTGCGCGAGCCGGCGTTCCTGCGCGAGCCTCTTGGCGCAACGCAGATGGCGATTCCTCTACTGTGCGGAGCGATCCTGCTGTGCGCTCTTCCGCATCCACGCCTTCTCGGCGGAATCGCCACGCTCCTCGTCTTTGCCGACTTGACCGTGACGACATACCGATACAACCCGTCGAGCACGCCCGCCGACGTCTATCCGCTCACAGGAGCCATTGCCACACTGCAACGATCGGAGAAACCCTTCCGACTTGCTGCCTGGGGGTGGTCTTTCCTTCCCGACACTCCCGGCTATTACGGGATCGAAGACATCAAAACGACGGATCCGATTCAACACGCGGGCTACATGCGTCTGATGAAGGGCTATCTCAACGCTGATCCGACGAGCTACGATCAGATTCTGCGAGATGCTTCGCAGCCGTTCTTCGACTACCTCAACATCAAATACGTCTACGTTCCGCCCGACCAGACGCTTTCCGACCCCAGGCTCGTCGAGATTTATCGCGGGACGGATGGCGTGGTTCTGGAGAACACGGAGGCTCTTCCGCGATACTTCCTCGTGGAGCGGTTCTCCGTCGAGCCGGATTTCGGGCGCGCCGTGTGGCGCTCGAAGCAGATTCAGAACTTCTGGACCGACGCTCTCGTCGATCACGTCCCTGCGCGCGTGCTCCGTGCTGCACCGAGCCTCGGTCAGCCGGGTGTCGTGCTCGTTGGAGGCGACGTCCGCATCCGTCGCTATCGCGCCAATTCCACGACGCTCGACGTCGAGAGCAACGGCTGGAATTTGCTCGTGAGCAGCGACGTGCATTGGCCGGGATGGCGCGCCTACTGGAACGGCAAGCGCCAACCCCCGGTCATCGTAAATGGCGCGTTTCTCGGCTGCTTCGTTCCACCGGGTACAGGAAGGCTGGAGTTTCGATACGTCCCCGACGAATATACGAAAGGCCTGCGCGCGGCCGGTGCCGCAGCCATTCTTCTCATCGCGCTGGGCATCGGACGAACGGCCAGAAAGCGGATCGCTTCGGCGCGGCATTGACCGGCGGACGCTGACCTCCCCGGCGCAGTGTTCGGGTCCAGCTGCACGCCGCAAGGTGTATCAGCTACGGCGCGTCACTGCGTCTCGACCGCTTCGCGCAGCTTCTCAGCCTGGAAGTTGGCGATCAGCGAGTCGACGACGACGTCGAGATTGCCGTCCATCACGCTCGGAAGGTTGTGCACGGTGAGGCCGATGCGGTGGTCGGTGACGCGGTCCTGGGGGAAGTTGTAGGTGCGGATCTTTTCCGAGCGATCGCCGGAGCCGATCATGCCTTTGCGCGTCGCGGACAGCTCGGCTTCGCGCTTGAGGCGCTCGATGTCGTAGAGGCGCGCCTTGAGCACGCGCAGCGCTTTCGCGCGGTTCTTGATCTGCGACTTTTCGTCCTGGCAGGAGACGACGACGCCGGTCGGGAGGTGCGTCATGCGGACGGCGGAGTAGGTCGTGTTGACCGACTGGCCGCCGGGACCGGACGAGCAGAAGGTGTCGATGCGCAGATCCTTCTCGTTGACCTGGATGTCGATGTCTTCCGCCTCGGGGAGCACCGCCACCGTGATCGCCGATGTGTGAATGCGGCCCTGCGTTTCCGTCGCCGGGACGCGCTGCACGCGATGCACGCCGGACTCGAACTTGAGGCGCGAGTAGACCTTGTCGCCTTCGATCTGCAGCGTCGCGTCCTTGATGCCGTTGACGGACGAGTAGTTCGCGTCGGTGATGTCGACTTTCCAGCGCTTCGACTCCGCGTAGCGGATGTACATGCGCATGATCTCGGCCGCGAAGAGCGACGCTTCGTCGCCGCCGGTGCCGGCGCGCACTTCGACGAACACGTTCTTGTCGTCGTTCGGATCTTTCGGCTGGAGGAGGATTTTCAGCTCGGACTCGAGGGCCGGCTCGCGCGGCTCGAGGTCCGCCAGCTCCATCTCGGCCAGCTCGCGCATCTCGTCGTCGGAGCGCAGCATGTCGCGTGCATCGGCGATGCGCTTGCGGATGTCGCGCAGCTCGCGGAACTTGACCACGACTTCCTCGATCTCGGCGATCGACTTCATCGTCGAGCGGTACGCCGACACGTCGGTCACGACGGAAGGATCTTCGATCTTCCGCTGGAGCTCCTGATAGCGCTTTTCGATCTCGTTGAGTTTTTCGTACATTTTTCAGAGCCGAGGCTGAGGGCCGAGAGAAAACAATGAGGGCCGAGAGCTGAAGACCGCGGGGACCCTCTGCCCACGGTCTTCAGCCCTCGGCCCTGCTCGCTAGGCGACGGCGGCCTGTTCGGGCTCGATCGCGTCGTAGATCAGCGCTTCTTTGAGCGCGATGATGGCGATCTCGAGCTGCTTGTCGTCCGGCTCTTTGGTCGTGATCCGCTGGAGCCAGAGACCCGGACGGATGAGGACTTTGCAGACGGGGTTCGCCAGGTGACGCGCCGAGAAGCGGATGATCTCGTACGCGAGACCGGCGATGAGAGGGATCAGCACCACGCGCGCGCCGAATTTGATCGAGAAATGCGCGGACGAGGGGATCAGCGAGAAGACGAGGATCGAGATGGCCATGACGAACATCAGGAAGCTCGTCCCGCAGCGCGGGTGCAGCGTCGACTTTTTGCGCGCGTTCTCGACGGTCAGCTCTTCGTTCGCTTCGAACGTGTAGACCGTCTTGTGCTCGGCGCCGTGGTACTGGAAGACGCGGCGGATGTCGTCCATCAGGGAGATGGACGCGATGTAGACGAAGAAGAAGATGGCCCGGATGACGCCGTCGATGGCGTTGTAGGCGAGGTTCCCCATCTCCGGCAGGAGGTAGTGACGGATGAGGTTCGTCAGGCCCAGCGGCGCGAGGATGAAGAGGCCGACGCCGAGGACGAGGGCCATGAGCATGGAGCTCACGATCGCCCAGTTCGACATCTCCGGCTCGCCGTCCTCCCCGGCCGAGGAAACGCTCGCCGAGTAGTTGAGCGCCTGGATGCCGAGGATGAGCGACTGGATCAGGACGACCGAGCCGCGCAGGACCGGAGTCCTGAGCAACGGGTACTTTTGCGTGATCGACACGAGGCGATCCTTGCGGATGGCCACGCCGCCGTCCGGCTGGCGGACGGCGACCGAGTAGCCGGTGAGGCCGCGCATCATCACGCCTTCGATGACCGCCTGGCCGCCGACGAGCATGTCGACGTTCTTGTCCTTGACGCCGGATGGCATGGCCGAGGTCAGACCATTCGTGAAGGCGTTGAAAGCGCCTGCGAGGATGCGTGCTGAACCGCAGAATGCCTTGACGATCATAGGGAGAAGTTTACTTCTTGCCGTACTTGCGCTGGAAGCGGTCGATGCGGCCGGCGGTGTCGACGAGCTTCTGCTTGCCGGTGAAGTAGGGGTGGCACTTGGAGCAGATGTCGACGCGGAGCTCGCCCTTGGTGGAGCCGGTCGTCCAACCCTCGCCACACGCGCAGTGGACGTTGACCTGCTGATATTTCGGATGGATTTCTGGTTTCATGAAGGCACCTCGTAAGAGTCGTGAAGCGTGGGAACGGGGAGTATAGGGTAAATATTCTGGGGAGCCTGCGGCAGGATCCGTCTGCGAGTTTTCGCCTGGACGGAGTTCGAAGCGAGCAGGGCCGTGGGTTTCGTTAGCGTGAGGTTCGTTGTCGAAACCCGTGCGCGCCGTGCGGCGCGCACGGTTCCGGGCGGAAGCGTCAGCGCCCGCCGAACAATCTCACGAGCCACCACGTCCCCGCCCCGATCAGCGCGGACGCGGGAATGGTGAGCACCCACGCCCACACGATCCGCCCCGCGATCCCCCACCGCACCGCCGACAGCCGGCGAGTCGCGCCGACGCCGACGATGGCGCCGGTGATCGTGTGCGTGGTGGAGACGGGGATGCCGAGGGCCGTGGCGAGGAAGAGCGTCATCGCGCCGGCGGTCTCCGCGGCGAAGCCGCCTACCGGTTGCAGGCGCGTGATCTTGCTGCCCATGGTGTGGATGATGCGCCAGCCGCCACTCAGGGTGCCGAGGGCGATGGCGGCGTGGGCGGCGAGAACGACCCACACCGGAATCGAGAACGTCTTCAGATAGCCGGCCGTCACGAGCACGCCGGCGATGATGCCCATCGTCTTCTGCGCGTCATTGCCGCCGTGGCCGAGGGAGTACAGCGCCGCCGACACGAGCTGCAGCTTGCGGAACACGCGGTCCACCCGTTGCGGCGCCGCGCGCTTGAACACGTTGAAAATGATGACCGCGAGCAGCAGCCCGAGAGACATGCCGATCATCGGCGCGAGGACGATGTAGATGAGCGTCTTCGTCCAGCCCGAGACGATGATCGCGCTGAAGCCCGCGTTCGCGACGGCCGCGCCCGCGTAGCCGCCGATGAGCGCGTGCGAAGAGCTCGTCGGCAATCCGAAGTACCAGGTGATGAGGTCCCAGACGATCGCGCCCATGAGGCCGCCGAAGATGACGCCGAACGTCACGGCCTCGAGGTTGATCATCCCCTTGCCGATCGTCTTCGCCACCGCGGTGCCGAACGTGAACGCCGCGATGAAGTTGAAGAACGCGGCCCACACCACGGCCTGTCCCGGCGAAAGCACGCGCGTCGACACCACGGTGGCGATCGAGTTCGCGGCGTCGTGGAAGCCGTTGATGTAGTCGAAGATCAGCGCGACTGCGATGATCGCGATGACGGTCAGGAGCAGCATCGTTCAGCCGTGCTTGACCACGACGTTTTCGAGCAGGTTGGCCACGTCTTCACACGCGTCCGTCGCCTCTTCGAGAATGTCGTAGAGCTCTTTCCACTTGATGACCATGATCGGATCGCGCTCTTCCTCGAAGAGCTGGCTGATGGCCTGGCGGTGGATGCGATCCGCCTCGTTCTCGAGACGGTTGATCTCGATGGCGCGCTCGAGCACACCCTTGCGCTGCTCGAGCGCCTCGACCGCCGCGCGGATCTCGTCGGTCTGCTGGATGATGATGCGCGTCAGCTCGCGCGCACCGGGACGCACGTGGCTGATGCGGTACAGCGGGATCAGCGACGCGGCGTTGTCGATCGCGTCCATGACGTCGTCGAGCGTGCGCGCCAGCTCGTGGATGTCCTCGCGGTCGATCGGCGTGACGAAGGTCTTGTTGAGGCGCTGGATGATCTCGTGGGTCAGGAAATCGCACTGGTGCTCGACTTCCTTGATCTCGTGGGCTTTGTCGGCCACCGGTGGATCGACGGCGAACATCGTCTCGAGCAGGCGCGCGCCCCGCTTGAGCTGGTCGGCCATCATTTTGAAGTCGTCGTAGAACTTCTCTTCACGAGGGATCAGACGGAATCGCGCCAAAGGGACCTCCTCAAGGCGGGCGGATTCTACGTCAACTCGTTCGGCAGTCTCACCTCGAACGTCGCTCCCCCCGCCGGACGGTTGTACGCACGGATCGTCCCGCCATGCAGCACCGTGAGGTGCTTGGCGATGGCCAGACCGAGCCCGGTGCCCGGCTGGGAGCGGCTGCGGTCGACGCGATAGAAGCGGTGGAACACGCGATCGAGCTCCTGCGGCGGGATGCCCGCACCCTGGTCGGAGACGCACACGACGGCCGCCCCATCCTCGCTCGCGATCTTCACGGAAACACTTCCCTTGCCGTGCTTCTGCGCGTTGTCGAGGAGGTTGGCGAAGATCTGCTGCGCGCGCAGTGGGTCGAGCACCGCCGTGGCGTCGCCGGCCAGCGCGAACTCGAAATCCTCCGCCAGCTCGCCGATCAGCGCGCGGAGGGAGACGGCGCGCTTCTGCAATACCAGCTCGCCCGTCTCGATGCGATTCAGCTCCGACAGATCGTTGACCAGCCGCTCGATGCGCGTGATCTGGCGCTGCATGACGTGACGCAGTTGCTGCTCCTGCTCGCGTGTGACCCCGCCGTGGTCGAGCGTTTCCGCGGCGGACTTGAGTCCCGCGAGCGGCGTGCGCACCTCGTGGGAGAAATCGTCGAGGAACTCCTTGCGCACGCGCTGCAGCCGCTCGATGGTCGTGACGTCGATGAAGAGCGCGACGGCCGCGATCTCCGCCGATGCGACCGGCACCGCGCGCACTTCGATCTGGCGCTCGTTGTCGTCCGCGCCGACGATCACGCGATCGGACGTGGCTTCGCCATGGAGCGCGCGATCGAGCGCCGCGAGCACGGGCTTCTTGCGCACAACCTCGATGACGGTGCGGCCGAGGAGATCGCCGCTGGCGCCGAACATCTCCGCGAAACGCGAGTTCGCGAAGACGACACGCCCTTTCGGGCCGATGGCCAGGAGTCCCTCCCCCAGCGACGAGACGATCTCCGCCATCGCGGCGCGATGCTCTTCGTGCGCGTCGCGCTGCCGCACGATGGTCGCGCGCAACTCTTCGATGCCGCGCGCGAGATCGTCGAGCTCCGCGTGATAGATGTGATTGGTGACGAGCGACTCGCGCGGCTTTTCCGCCGCGATTCGCGCGCGATCGGTCAGTTCGTCGAGATCGCTCGCCCGCCGCACCGCCCAGAGAAACACGCCCGTCCACGGCAGCATGAAGGCGAGGAACGCGAAAACCGCGATGACGATGGCCGCGGAACGCTGCGTGCCGCCATGCACG
>Ga0196958_10000228_pt1 | contig 18519 bp, 11 predicted proteins | sample S1v_10metaG_FD_148654 | JGI IMG/M metagenome (GOLD analysis project Ga0196958, IMG submission 148654) | Soil microbial communities from Anza Borrego desert, Southern California, United States - S1+v_10 | ecosystem: Environmental > Terrestrial > Soil > Desert | place: USA: California | collected...
CCGTTTTCCTGACGTTCCCGCGGCCGCCGCTGTTCCCTTCCGGTTGCGCAGCGGACGTCGCGGACCTCATCGGCGCCGGGAAGTTCGCTCGCGTGTTGAGTCAACCTCTTCGCGTTCCACATGGCGCCGATCGCGACTTCGTTCGCACCCGTCGCGAGTACGCGTGCGTCCAGAATGCTTTCGTGCCGGAGATCTACCCGAAAGGCCATTTTCACCGTCTCGGACCCCTCGTCACCGGACGCCACCTCGGCGACTACGTTCACGTCGACAACGTGTATGAGGAGTACATCCGCGCCGCCGACATCCTCGTGGGCAATGCGTATCCGCGTTCGCCGCAATCGCCATACGCGCGCCTCGACAAACCACCGGCCGATTGCAGAAACAACGAAAAGCGTCCCACGTACAGGAACGAAGCTGACGGGCCAACGCTCGGTCCTTCCGACATCTACTCGCTTCTCGGCGGCGTGCGTGAGGTCGCCGAGCGCGCGGCGTTTACGCAGAAGTGGCTGGTCGCTCGGCGAGCACGTCCCGAAGTCATGGCGGCGCTGGTTGACCGCGCACGGAATGCGAAGACGGGCGACACGATCGGATTACAGATTCGCGAGCGCCTTTCTGGCTTTCTTACCGCTGGCAGCGGCCCGGTCGTGAAACTCCTGAACAGCGTTGCGGCTTTCAACAAGAGTCGTGGTGGGGAGAGGAACTTCCTGTTGCCGCAGATGTACCCGGAAGGGTCGCCCGCGCATCCAGCCTGGCCATCTGGACATGCGACAGTAGCGGGGGCTTGCGTGACGGTGCTCAAGGCGCTGTTCGACGAGTCCGCTCCGATTCGTGACCCAAATACGAAGGTCAAAGCCGCGTCAGGCAAGACGCAGGGGTGCCAGCCGCCGCTCGATCAGCAAGCGACGCCGAAAAATCTCGGCCTGACCGTGGGTGGCGAGCTCGATAAGCTCGCATCGAATGTCGCGCTCGGCCGTGATTTCGGAGGTGTTCATTTCCGGACTGACGGGGAGCACGGCATTCTCCTCGGCGAGGAAGTCGCCATCCGTTATTTGCAGGATCACTTGCGGGAGTACCGCGAGACAATTCGTCCGTGTGGTGTCAAGGATCATCGCGGTCTGACACTGACGCGGCGCAACGGTCAGCCGATCTGCATCACGGCCGATGAAATCCATAACATCGAACCGGTAACCATCATGACAGCCGCCATTGACGCAGCCGCGCCTGTTGCAACCGTACTGGGGTACTCGCCGCTGTAACCCACTGAGGCGCGCGCACCTGCGTTCAGGTGCGCGCGTCTTCGGGTGATTTCAACAATCGAATAGATCTCCTCCGGTTGCGCGGAGCCGTTGCCCGGTGAGCTGCGGGGGGCGGGCAGCCACCGTTTCGACGACACGCACGAAGCATCTCTATGAGCGAACCGCTGGCTGGAGGCCACCGCTACACCTGTTTCCGTCGCCGCTCGCGCCGCAACGGCCAGGTGATCCACCCTTTCCACGCGAAGTAGCCGATCATCAGCGCGGAGACGCCGAGCATGAGGCCTAGGGCGAATGGGTAGCCGTGCACCCAGTGCAGCTCCGGCATGTGCTCGAAGTTCATGCCGTAGATGCCGGCGATGAGCGTCAGCGGGAGCATGAGCGCGGAGAAGATGGTCAGCACCTTCATCGTCTCGTTCGTGCGGTTCGCGACGACGGAAAGATACGCGTCCATCGTTCCGGTCATCTGATCGCGGTCGACGTCGATTGTTTCGCTGATGCGGAACATGTGGTCGTACACGTCGCGGAAGTAGATGAGGTGCTGCTTCTGTACGAACGTAGCGTCGCCGCGCGAGATCTGGTTCAGCAGCTCGCGCTGCGGCAGGGTGTGGCGGCGCAGCACGTTGATGTCGCGCTTGAGATGCAGCAGCTCGTCGAGGTGCATGTCCTCGGCCGACTCGAAGATGCGGTCCTGCAGATCGTCGACCGCTTCTTCGATCTGCTCGATGAGCGGAAAGTGTGCGTCCACCATCGCGTCGACGACCGAGTACAGCAGGAAATCGGGGCCGCGCTCGAGCAGGCGTCGGTCCGCGGGGAGGCGATGGTGCACGCTGTCGACCGCGGGCAGCGGACGGCGATGCACGGTGAAGAGGAAGTTGCGTCCGAGGAACGCGGCGATCTTGAACGTCTCGGAGGCGTGCTCGGAGATGCGCACGTCGACCGTGCGGAAGATGAAAAAGTCGTAGTTCGCGAACGAGTCGTACTTCGGGAGCGTGTTCGGCGAGAGCGAATCCTCGGTCGCGAGCTCGTGGAAGCCGAACCGGTTTTCGAGCATCGGCTCGATCGTTTCGTGATCGGGATTCTGGATGTCGACCCAGAGCCTGTCGTCCGAGTCGCGGCCCCACTCGTCGATGAGAGCGGCGTCCCCCTGACGGAGGACGCCGTTCTGCAGCAGCGAAGTGCGGATGATGGTCATCGCGCTAGAGCAGCGATGAGAGTGCGGTGTATTTGCGATCCTGCGAGGTGGCCACCGCTTCGTAAGTGATCTCGCCCTGGTAGACGTTCACCCCTTCGGCGAGACCGGCGTTCTCGCGCACGGCCTTCTCGAAGCCGTGGCGCGCGAGCGTGCGCGTGTACGGCAGCGTCGCGTTCGTGAGCGCGATCGTCGATGTGCGCGGCACGGCGCCCGGCATGTTGGCGACGCAGTAATGCACCACGCCGTCGACTTCGTAAACAGGATTCGAGTGCGTGGTCGGATGCGCGGTCTCGACGCAGCCGCCCTGGTCGATGGCGACGTCGACGATGACCGAGCCTTTTTTCATCTGCCCGATCATCTCGCGCGTGACGAGCTTCGGTGCGGCCGCGCCCGGAATGAGCACGCCGCCGATGAGGAGGTCCGCGCGGCGCACGGCGTCTTCGAGATGCGCGCGGCTCGAGGCGAGGGTCTGCACTTCACCGCGGAAGATGTCGTCGAGCTGGCGCAGGCGGTCGAGCGAGACGTCGAGGATCGTGACACGCGCGCCGAGGCCGACGGCCATCTTCGCGGCGTTCGTGCCGACGACACCGCCGCCGATGATGATCACGTCCGCGGGCAGCGTGCCCGGGACGCCGCCGAGGAGGACGCCGCGGCCGTTGTTCGGCTTGTGCAGGTAGTACGCGCCGACGTGCACGGACATGCGTCCCGCGACTTCCGACATCGGCGTGAGCAGCGGCAGCGTGCGTTTGCGCTCGTCGGTGATGGTCTCGTACGCGACGCCGGTGATCTTCTTTTTGAGCAGCGCGGCGGTGAGGTCCGGAACCGGCGCGAGGTGGAGGTACGTGAAGAGAAGCTGACCGTCCTTGAGGCGCGCGAGGTCGGCCTCGATCGGCTCTTTCACCTTCACGATCATCTCGGCTTCGTTGTAGACGGCGTCGGCGTCGGGGAGGATCCTGCCGCCCGCGCTTTCGTACTCGTCGTCGCCGAAGCCGCTGCCGTTGCCGGCGCCCTTCTGCACGAACACTTCATGGCCGTCGGACGCGAGGTCGCGGACGCCGCCGGGCGTCATGCCTACGCGATATTCGTTGTCTTTGATTTCGGTCGGTACGCCGATCCGCATGTGGTGAGTCTCCGTTCCTGCGTTCTTCAACAAGGATCGCGCGAGGGGCGCGCGTCAGCGGGGCGCATTGTATACAACAAGGCCGGGCGTTTAAGCCCGGCCTCGTGAGTGTTCTCTAGCGAACCGCTCGCCGTTTCGGTGAGACCACCGGTGGCGGCGGAGAGACGCCGAACTTCTGCGGCGCGACCCACTTCGCGGCGGCGAACGCATCGACGATGCCCCACGCCGTGTTGTAGTCCCAGCCGGAAACGTCGATGTCGTGCGCCGAGTGGCGCAGCACGTAGTCGATCTGCGCGACCGCAAGATCCGGGGCGGCGGAGAGCATCAGCGCCACCGTGCCGGTGACGTGCGGTGCCGCCATCGACGTGCCGTCCATCTCGCCATACAGCGCGGTACGGTGCGAGACCGTGATCGGGCTGCTGGATTTCGCCAGCTTCTCGCCGGTCTCGTAGTACGTCCCGACCGTGAGCGGGAACGGATACGACTCCCAGAACGGGTCGGGGGTGAGCGGCGGCAGCGTCCAGTCGCCGCTCGGCGCCCGGTCTTCCTCGAACGTGGCGATGATCACGGCAGCCGCACCGGCTTCATGCGCGTTGCGCACTTTCTCGCGGAACGACATGCCCGAGCTGCGGCGGATGAGCGCGATCTTGCCGCGGATGTCCCAGGGGAAATCCGTCGGCAGGCCGATGCCGCAATCGAGCACGCGCGCCGTGACCGACGCGTACGGCGAGCCGGTGACGCGCCACGCCTCGAGCAGCTCGTTCGACGTACGGATGTCGGTCGACTCCTGAATGCCCTTGATGATGGTCGAGCGCACGTCGACGCCCGGCGCCATGATCGTGAGACCGACGCCATAGCTCGAGAAGTACGCTTTCTCGCTGTTGATGTCGATCGCGCCGACCGCGATGACGCCCGGATACTTCGCCGGATACTTCAGCGCGTCGATCGAGCGGTTGCCCGCCGACGCCACGATGACGATGTCCTGCGACAGCGTGTCGGAGACGGCTCTCTCCTCGATCTCCGACGCGATGGTCGAGCCGAGCGAGAGGTTGATCACCCAGCGTCCGCCGAGCTCCTTCTGTTTGCTCATCACCCAGTCGAAGCCCGCGGCGACGGTCTCGTTCGTCCCGCGGCCGTCATCGGCGAGGACCTTCACGCCCCACAGCTTGACCTTCGGCGCGACGCCGATCACGCCGAAGTCGTTGTCCGCCGCGGCGATCGTGCCGGCGACGTGCGTGCCGTGACGGTGTCCGTCCATCGGGGTCTTCGACGGATCGAAGACGTTGTAGCCGCCGACGTACGCATCCTGCAGATCGGGATGCGAGTAGTCGATGCCGGTGTCCATCACGACGACGTTCACGTTCTCGCCGCGCGTGACGTTCCACACGTCCTTCGCGTGGATCATCTGCAGGCCCCACGGGATCTCCTGCGGATCGGCTTGCGGCGTCACTTCCTCGTTCGTGCGCACGCGGGCGGGAAAGCCGGCGAGGTCGGCGGAGTCGAGCGAGCGCTCGATCACCGGCTCCACGATCACGTCTCCCGACTGCCGCAGCTCCGCCACCTCCTCGGCCGTGAGGTTCGCGGCAAAGGCGTTGACGTTACGGAACGTGCGCACCTGCCGCTCGGCGGCCAGTGCGGCATTGCTCGCGACCCGCGTACGCGCGGTGGCTTTGGTACCGCCGCGCGTGGACACGAGATAACGCTGCGTCTCCGCCGCGAGGAGCGGAAACGTGAGGAAGAACCCGAGGAGGACTGCGATACCGCGTTTCATTTTGATTGACGGCTCCGTTCAGCGCTTGCCGGCAGGACGGCCGGTGCGCGGAGGCAGCGACCAGCCCATGTCGAGAAGCTGATAGACGGTCAGGTCGACGCCATGCAGCAGGTCCGAGTTGACACTCGGCTCCATGAGCAGGTTCGGCGTCGCCGTTACGTCCCAGTGATGCGTGGACGAGCCCGGGTCGTTCGTGCACGGCGCGTAGAGACGGAGGTATCCGTTCTTCGTTCCGGCAAGCTGCGTCGGGTCGTTTCGCAGCGATGCATTCACGTTTGCATTCGCGGCGAGTTGAGTTTTGATGATGTCGCCATCGGTCTGACTGATGCTGATGACGGGGATCGTGATGTCCGTGGCTTCACCGCCCATTGCGGGCGGAATGCAGGTGTCTTTGTTGTTGTCGACGACGATGAGCGCGGTCGCGCCCGCGGCCTGCGCGTTGCGCGCTTTGACGACGAATGTGCACGTGCCGCGGTCGACCATCGCCACTTTGCCGGGGATCGCGTCCACATTCGTGTAGGCGGTGCAGCCGTCGAACGTCGTGGGACCGTCGGTGTCGGCGACGTCGGTGACGCGCACGATCGAGCCGCTGAACGCGCTGAGGTTCGGACGCGCGCCGAAGCCGCCGGCAAAGCCGAGGTCGTAGTCGCGTGCGAGCACCTGCGGCTCGCTGATGTTGAGCGTCGTGACCGGCTGCAGCCAGCGCCCGACCATCTGCTTCACGTGCTCGCCGTTCCAGACGACGTTGCCCGTGTTGGTGAGCGAGAGGCGGCGCTCGTTGTCGTTCATCTGGTTCCACGTGCGGCCCGCGCTGAGGTCGAGCGTGAGGGTGTCGAACACCGCCGGACGGCCCTGCGAGAAGTTCGGCGCGGTGGCGGCACCGGAGATGCCGAGGCCGTGCGCGATCTCGTGCAGCGTCACGACGAAGAGATCGGAGTGCGTGCCGTTGTTGCCGTCGAAGCCGTAATACCAGTTCGACTCGCCGAGGCAGACGTTGTTGTCGACGTCGGCGTTGAAGCGGACGATGATGTCGTTGCCGGTGTCGAGATCGGAGCCCGAGAGCTTGTTCGCGAGCGCGACCGGATACCAGGTGTTCGCTTTCGGTGCGTTCGCGAAGTCGCGCACCCAGCGCAGCGGTCCGGCCTGACCGAGGATTGCGTCGGTCTCGGTGCAGCCGGGGATCGGGGAGAACGACGCCTGCACGATCACGTTGACGTTCGTGTCGAGGATGGCGCTCCACCGCTCGGCCGCGGCTTCGAAGACGTTGAGGCGCTGCTTGCCGAGGGTCGTGCCGCTGTTGCCGCCGACCGGCTCGACGGGAGTGGGATCGTTGAACCCGACGCCCGCGGGATCGGTGTTGACGATGACGACGCGGCCCGTGCCGGCGAAGGCACTGGTCGCGAGGAGGGAGAGAAGCGAGACGAGAAGAAGCCGGCGCATGGTCGTTTACTGCTCCTTCGCCTGCTTGGTGACGACGCGCTGGATGGGCGCGTCGAGGAACTTCTGCGCGGCCTCTTCGTTGTCGACGCAGACGGCGACGGGCTTGCCGTCCTCGCCGAGGCGCACGACGAGCAACTCGAGCGGACCGGTGGTGAACACTGCATCGCCGGTATCGACCGGTTCAGCAGCGGGGACGAACAGCGCCGCCAGTTCGGGGCGGATCTGGGAAAAACCGGGGATGACGTCGCGGGTGCAGACGCGATCATTCGCATCCGAAGCAAGCGCGAGCGGCGCGGCGAGCGCGAGAGCAGCCATCACGGCATAGGGGCGTCGAGACATTCCTTCCTCCTGAGTAGACCGAACCGACAACGGTACGAAACGTTAAGTTATTTTACGCAGGTGAAGGTCCTTGGACTGTGAAGGTCAATGGCCGCCTCGTTTCCCGAGCGGACGGCCCGACGAGATTCCGGTAAAAGCATTGCCTGCAAGGAGTTTGGCCGCGGCGAGGACGTCGACCTGCCCCGCGCCGTACTCCGGATCGCGTCCCGGGGCACCGAGGTCGATCGCGGTGATGGTGAGGGCGTTGACGATCTGCTCGGGCGTCGCGGCTGGGGCGAGCGTCCAGAGCAGCGCCGCCGCGCCGACGAGATGGGGGCAGGACATCGACGTGCCGCTCTTCTCTCCGTAGTCGTCACCGACGTTGGCGAGCGTGATCACGCCGGAGCCCCGCTTCACGAGCGCTTCGCCGTCCTGCAGCGAGAGGCGCACGACGACCGGCCACGGATAGTTCTGCGCCGCCGCGTCGCTCCGCAGGGTCCACGATCCCATCGAGTCGTCGTGATTGAAGATGGCCACGGCGACCGCGCCCGCGGCGATGGCCGCGCGTGTCTTCTCCATGAACGTGATGTCGCCGCCGCGCTTGATCAGCGCGATCTTTCCTCGCACCGACGCCGGGAACTCTTCCGGTTTGCCGAAGCCGCAGTACACGTATTCGGTGGTGTGCGAGCCGAGGCCCGAGCCGATGAGCGGCGCACCAAAGTACGTCGACGCGCCGGAGAGGACGTAGGCGATCAGGTCGCTGCCGACGGGCAGCGTGGAGAGGACGTCGACCCCGGGCGCGACGAAGTCGACCTCGGGGCCCTGATTCGAAAAGTAGGCGAGGACGTTCTTGTCGTTGACCGCGCCGACGGCGTAGACGCTCGGATAGGCCGCCGGATACGCCACCGGCGCCGGAGCGTCGGGCGCTGACGCGTTGCCGGTCGCGGCGAACATCAGGACGCCTTTGTCCGCGGCAGCCTGGAAGGCCTCGCGCTCGCCGGCGCTCTCGTTCTTCGCACCGAGGGAGAGGTTCACGATCCAGTTGCCGCCGAGGACTTCCTTCTGCGCGGCGACCCACTGGATGGCTTTGATGAGGTCTTCGTTCGTGCCGGTGCCCGTCTCGTCGAGCATCTTCACGCTCCAGAGACGGATGTTCTTCGGGGCGACGCCGATGACGCCGAGGCTGTTGTCGGCCGCGGCGATCGTGCCGGCGATGTGCGTGCCGTGGCCGTTGTCGTCGAACGGATCGGTGTTTCCGGCGAGCGTGTTGAGGCCGCCGCGCCAGATGCCTTTGAGCTCGTCGTGGTTGTAATCGACGCCCGAGTCGATCACGACGACGTTCACGTCGCCCGACGGCGTGGCGACGCGCGCGCCGGGGGCGCCGACGGCGTTGACGCCGTTCGGCGTCGTCTGGCCGCGAAGATTGCGCTGCTGCGCGAACGCGTATCGCCTGGTGACGGGCTCGATCCAGCGCACTTCATTCGAAGCAGCCAGGTGTGCGGCTTCCGCCGCGGTGAGGTCGATGGCGAAGCCGTCGATGATCCCGAACGCGCTGAGGTCGCGCGCCCCGGTGTCGCTGTCCACGATGTCTTTGACGAATTTCAGGGAGCCGGCCAGCGCCGGACGTTTGGTGCCGACCAGGTATCGCTGCGTCGCCTCCTGGGCGAAGGAGGAGGCGGCGACGAGGATGGCAAAGACACCAAGGACTGTACGTTTCATGCGGTCGGGCTCTCCGGTTTATGGCGCATAAGCATATACCCATTTTTCTACGTCTGGTAACGTTACGACATGGCAGATTGGAAACAGAACCTGATCAACGACGCCCGCGGCATCGCCGAAATGCTCCACGACACGAAGACGATCGCCGTCCTCGGCATCAAGCCCGAGGTTGCGGCGGGGCAGCCGTCGCACTACGTGGCGGCGCACATGGATCGCGCGGGCTACGAGATCATCCCCGTTCCCGTCTACTACCCCGACGTCACCGAGATCCTCGGCAAGCCGGTGTTCCGGACGCTCGCGGCGATCGGACGCCCGATCGACATGGTCAACGTGTTCCGCCGCCCCGGCGACATCCCGCCGCACGTCGACGACATCCTCGCGGCGAAGCCAAAGTACGTGTGGTTCCAGCTCGGCATTCGCAATGACGAGGCGGCGCAGCGGCTGGCGGAGGCGGGGATCAAGGTCGTGCAGGACCGCTGTCTGATGGTCGAACAGGGCCGCATGCGGTAACGGGTGTCTTCGCGGCTCGACTTTCCGCCGTACTCGCTGTGGGAGACGCGCTCGGGCGCGGGAACGCCGGTGGCGCTCGTGCATGGCCTGAGCGGGTCGGCGCGGTGGTGGACGCGGAACGTCGACGCGCTGGCGGAGAAGCACCTCGTCGCGGCGGTGGATCTCGTCGGTTTCGGACGGAATCGACGGCTGGTGCCACCGTCGTTCGGGGAGATCGCGTCGCTGCTCGCGCGCTGGCTGGCGACGTTCGGCGAGCCGGTGCATCTCGTCGGGCATTCGATGGGAGGGCATCTCGCGATTCGCGTGGCGAGCGAGCATCCGGAGCTCGTGCGCTCGCTGCTGCTCGTGAATGCCGCGGGGATGCCGTTCCGCTTCGACCCCCTTCCGCACATCCGGCCGCTGCCGCATCCGCCGTACGGTGGACCGGGCATTGCGCGCGTGCTGTTGCCGGATGCGATGCGCGCGGGACCGGCGTCGATCGCGGTGGCAGGCGTGCGCGTGGTCCTCGGCGATCTGCGCGAGCGCATGCACGCGATTCGCGTTCCGACGCTGCTCGTGTGGGGCGCGGGCGATCCGCTCGTGCCGCTGCAGTACGGCGAGGCGATGCAGCGCGAGATCTCAGGATCGCGGCTGGTGGTGATTCCAAACGCGGCGCACGTCGCGATGTGGGATGCACCGGAGGAGTTCAATCGGATCGCGCTGTCGTTCTTTGACGAGGTCGAAGCGGCGCCGGTTTCCGACACACACGCGCCCGCGTTCGGGTGGGGCGTCGCAGGATGGACGAACGGGATCGCGCATCGGGAGGCGGGACGCAATCGCGATGTCGTCCTCGTACATGGGCTGGGGATGTCGAGCCGTTACTTTTCGCGACTCGCACGGGCGCTCCACGCGCGCGGCCTTCATTCGATCGCGCCGGACATCCCCGGATTTGGCGAGAGCGTGAATGCGCCGGCGTCGGGTCCTGCCGCACACGCGGAGCTGCTCGCTTCGTGGGCGGATGCGTCAGGCATTCGCGACGCGGTGTGGGTGGGACATTCGATCGGCTGCAATACCGTCGCGCATCTCGCGCGCCGGCGGCCCGATCTCGTGCGGCGCTCGGTGATGATCGGTCCGCTGTGGACCCGCTCCCGCTTCGCGACGCTGCGCCTGTTCACGATGCTCATGCTCGACGCGCTGCGCGAGCCACTGTCGCTCTACAAATTCGTCTTGCCCGCGTACTGGCGCGTGGGGCTGGCGCGGTGGTATTCGACGTGGCGACGTTTCGTGCCGGACGTCGCTGCCGCTCCTCCGGACGACGCGCTCTGCATCGCCGGCGAACGCGATCCCATCCCCGACCGTCGCCGCGTGCGGGTCATGGTGGTCCCTGGCGCGCACGCCTGCAACGTCTCGCACCCGGAAGAAGTGTCGAACCTCATTGCGGCCGGCTGATCGTGTGCCGCAGTCATAGTTTCGGTCTCGACCCGCGTGAGGCGTGCCAGATGGCAGGAATCTCGACGACGGCATCGTCGGTGAGCCGGTAGTCCAGGAAATATCCGATCCGCCCGAAAAACTCGCCGCGGTCGATCTCTACCATCGAGGCCTCGAGCTCCGCCTCCTGTTCTTCACTGAGGCGGAACTCCTCACCAGCAGGTGCGTAGGTAGACCGTCACGTCCGCGCCTCCGGGCAAGTCGACGTCCTCGACCTCGATGCGGCCGTTGACGACTTTCCTGCCACGATGGTCATGAGGAAATGCGACTCCCTTCCGCGCTCCACACCTTCGTCAGCCAGAGGTTCGTGAGCTTCTCCAGCACGGTGTTCTGGCGCAGTCTCGCGCGAAGGTTGACGAAGTCGACCTCGTCGAGGTGCTGGTCCTGGTTGAAGCAGGAGAAGATGAACGACTCCTTGCCCGTCACGGGATCGACGTGCCGCTGGAGGCATTGCGCGCAGACCTGTTTCATCATGCATTGCATCGGCGAGTTGATCGAGCCGATGCCGATGTGGCCGGGCTTGAGGTGCGGCGCGAGGAGCGCGTGGCGCGCGTCTTTGACGGCGCGCATCATGCCGTCGGAGCCGATGGCGATGAGGCGTTCGGCGTCGCGCAAATCGAACATGCGCGGCTGCGACGCGTACCAGAGCATCGACTGCACGATGTTGCCGACGAAGGCGAGGTCCTGTTCGCGCCGCGGCTCGATCGGTTCGCCCGCGTCGACGGACCAGATCACCTGATCGGTCCCCGCTTCGATCTCGTCGCGCTTGAAGACGTCCTGCGCTTTCTTGTAACCCGCGAAGTAGACGACGCGGCAGCCGTTCTCGCGCAGCGCTCGCGCGATGGAGAAGAGCACGGCGTTGCCGAGGCCACCGCCGGCGAGGAGGATGGTCTCGTTTCTCGGGATCTCCGTCGGTGCGCCGGTGGGTCCCATCAGCACGACGGGCTCCCCCGGTTTGAGCGTCGCGCAGAGACGCGACGAGCCGCCCATCTCCAGCACGATCACGGACAGCAGGCCGGTCGACGGATCGGCTGAAGCGCCGGTGAGGGCGATGCCCTCCATCGCCATCGCCGAGCCGCCGATCTGCGGCGCGAACATCTCGAAGTTCTGCAGGCGGAAGAACTGTCCCGGCAGAAAGTGCCGCGCGGCAAACGGTGCGCGCACGACCACTTCGACGATGGTGGGCGTGAGGCGATTCACTTCGTGCACGTGCGCGATGAGGCCTTCGTCGAGCGTGGCCACGAGCTGCTGCCATTTCGCATCGCGCGCGGTCTGCGCTTCGGGCGTGCGCTCCATGCGCATCAACTCGCCGGCGAAGACCTGGACCACGTGCGGATAACCGTATTTGGCGGACGACATCGCCTTGACGACGTTACCGGCGTAGCGCGGATGGTTGTCGCCGTAGAACGTGATCAGCTTCTCGCGGCGCGCCGGATGCTGATACGAGGTGAAGAAGCCGCGCTCGCGCGCCACCTCGTCGTCCTCGATCAGCTCGAGCCCTTCGCCCAGCGAATACGACTGGAAGAACTGCTTCCACTTGTCGAGCTTGAACGTGCCTGGGTGTTCCTTTTCGTAGATCACATTCGGCGCGGTGCCGGCCGCGATCATCACCGAACGCGCGGGCAGCTCGATGATCTCGCCCGAATCTTTCCAGCGTCCGTCCTCGACGACCTGCTTCTCGAAGAGGAGCGAGCGCACGTGGCCGAATTCGTCGGACACCGCTTCGACCGGCGAGAGCATGTCCGCGTACGCGATCCCTTCCTCGAACGCCTTCTCGATCTCCTCGTAGTTGAGGCGATACGCGGGCGAATCGAGCATCGACTTGCGGTACGCGATCGTCACGCCGCCCCACGCACGCACGAGCGGAATGAAGTCCGGCGCCTCGTTGGCCGCGGACGCGCGCTCGCGTTCCGCCCGCACCGCCCGCCCATGCTCGAGGAACTCGTCGAGCACGAGCAACTCCTCGGCGTCATATCCCGCGCGCACCTGCGCTTCGCCAAAGTCGGCGCTCAGCGCCTCGTAACGCGCGAGCACCTTCTCGACCTGCACCGGGTAGTACGCGAACAGCTCCGTGGCCGTGTCGATCGCGGTGAGTCCGCCGCCGATGACGACCGCCGGCAAACGCACCTGCAGGTTGGCGAGGGAGTTCTGCTTGAACGCTCCGGTGAGCTGCAGCGACATCAGGAAATCGGACGCCTGCCGCATGCCGCGCACGAGATTGTTCTTCATGCGCACGATCGTCGGCGTGCCCGCGCCCGCGGCGATGGCGATGTGATCGAACCCGAGCTCGTCGAACGCTTCCTCGATGGTCAGCGTGCCGCCGAAGCGCACACCGCCGTACATCTTCAGATTCTGCTTGCGCTCGAGGGCGATGCGCATGACTTTCAGAAAGTTCTTGTCCCAGCGCACGGTGATGCCGTACTCGGACACGCCGCCGAAGCCGGCGAGGATGCGGTCGTTGAGGTCTTCCCACAGCGTGCGCGCGTCTTTGATCGGCTTCTCGAGGAGATCGCGATCGAGCGGCTCGATCTTCAAACCGTCGATGGCAACGACCCCGAAGCCTTCATTCGCGAGGTAGTGCGCGAGGGTGTAGCCCGCCGGTCCGAGTCCGACCACGAGCACGTTGCGTCCGTTGTACGGCAGCGCGAGCGGACGGCGCGCGTTGAGCGGATTCCAGCGCGTGAGCAGCGAATAGATCTCGAAGCCCCACGGCAGGAAGAGAACGTCCGTGAGCACGCCCGTTTCGATCTGCGGGATGTTGACCGGGTCCTGCTTCTGGAAGATGCACGCGCGCATGCAGTCGTTGCAGATGCGGTGGCCGGTGCCGGGGCACATCGGGTTGTCGATCATCACCACCGCGAGCGCCGCGATGGACGAGCCGCCCGCGCGCAGGATGTTCATCTCGCCGATCTTCTCGTCGAGCGGACACCCCTCCAGCGGCATGCCGAGCGGGTTCGGCTTGAACGTGTTGTTCTGCGGAAACCCGTGCGAGCAGGAGTCTTTCTTCCGCTCGTGACAGTAGATGCAGTAGTGCGCCTCGTCCGCGACCTCGCGCGGGTTCATGCGGAAGTCGGTGAGATGGAACGCGTCGCGGCGGCGGAACTCGTGATGCTCGCCGCCGAAGCGATGCTCGTCGACCGGTTCCGTCGGCACGAGCTTGTCGAACACGAGCGGCTTCGGGAGGCGGAACGAGGTCCAGCCATCGAAGCGTCCAGCCTTCCAGTGGCGCGCCGTCCAGTCGGCGAGCAGATCGCTGAGCGCGTGCACCGCTGCTGCTTCGCGCGCCGCGGATTCCGCGGAATTGACGCGGTCGCGGCGGGTGATGGTCTCACTGAAGAGCGGCGGATCGAGGCGCTCGCGCAACTGATCGACGGCATGCTGCGTCTCGCGCGACGGCGTCCATTCCTTCGCGCCGCGTGGATAGTCTTTCTCGAAATCGAGCAGGCGGTTGGCGGTCATCGCCAGCGCGAGCTCTTCATCGTGCTCGCCGACCGCGACGGTCTTGATCAGCGCTGCGACCGCAAGGTCGTTCGTCGGTTTCGGCGCCTGAATCTTCGCGACGCGTTTCGCCACGAACTCGCGTTTGAAGCGCGCCACCTGTGCATCGCGATCCGCGCGTGCATGCAATGCAGCGACGTTCGGCTCGACGTGAAAGAGCTGCGTGAGGAACAGTCCGAGCTCGCGCCCGACGGCGATCAGCAGCGCCGATTCTTCCGGCGCGCCGAGCCCGCCCTGCTCCGCGCCGCTCTGCACCGCGTGGCGATACGCGTCGAAGCGCGCAAACAGATCGCCGTCGTGCTCTTCGACGAACCGGTCGAACGTGAGCGCGAGGTCGGCGAGGCGTTTGTAGTCGTGAAGATCCTGCCAGGTGAAGTCTTGGATTCCGAGGTTCATAAAGTCCGGGACATTGTAGGGGGACGCACCATCCAGGCGATGGCAGCGAGCGCGATGACGATCAGCGCGATCGCATTGCCCTGCAGGTCTGTGCGCTGGTGTTCGAGCAGCATTGCCGCGGCCTGCGTCATCGAGCCGAGGAATGCCGCGAGCGGCCACGCCAGCGGATTGCCGTCGAGCACGTAACGCGCGGCGACCCACACGAGCAGCGCGATGAGGAGCGCGCGGGCCAGCATCATCGGCGTCTGCGATGCGGTGGCCAGCGGATCGACGGACGCACAGAAGATCGCCGCGATCGTGAACGCCGCGACGTGCTTGCGTACGGCGGTCGTGAAAAGAGCGATGGCGGCAGCGAAGATGACGGCGCCGAAGAGCGCCTGCCCGAACTCGACGAGCGCCGGCAACGCGGTGGCGACTTCGAGCGGTGTGTTCAGGGACACCGACGCCGACTGCGGAAACGCGTGCGCGAGCAGTTGCATGGCCGCGTCGTACAGCGTGGCGATGGCCAGAGCCGTGACGGCGGCGATCACCGCCGCGCGGCCGAAGCGCGCGCGCCCGTCGCGCGTCACGAGGCTGAGCGCGTACGGCACCGCGGCCTCGAGTCCGGCCAGGGCGAGGAACATGAGGCCCGTCTGCAGTCCCACTTCGCGCACGAACGAGGTGACGAGGCCGACGCGAAACGTCTCCCACGCCATCGCCGTCGAGTACCCGAACAGCAAAGCCTCGGAACGCACCGCGAATCCGGCGATCGGAATCACGGAGAGGATCAGCGACCAGCGCAGCGCGCGCTTCCACGGCAGCCCGTGCGCGCGCGTGGCCGTCACGAGTCCGGCAATGACGAACGCGAGCAGTGTGACGAGGCCGAGGATCTTGATCGCGAACAGGACCACGTTCAGCAGCGTCTGCGTCGTCGCTTCGCGATAGACGCTGTCGGGGATCTTGACCGACTTCGTGAACTGCGTGACTTCGCCGCCCGCGACGCGCACGGTGACGCGGCGGAACGCGCGCGGTGCGAGCGGCGTGCGCTCGTCGAAGTGGAAGAGCCAGTCGCGGCGCCGCGGCTGCTGGAAGCTCAGCGCTTCCTTCAGCTCGAATGCGGTGACGTCGATGCCGAAGCCATCGAACGTGCCCTGCGCGAGCGCGAGCGCTTCTTCGCGCGACAGCGATCGCGCCGGCTTTTCTTCGTCGAGATAGAGATGGAAGCCGAGGACTCGCTCCGTGCGCGGGTCGACCTCGACGAAGAGCTCTTCCTTCTGCAGCGGCGTGAAGAATCGCACGGTCCAGGTGCCGGCCTGGATGCGCGTGCGGAAGATGTCGATGAGTGTTTCGACGCTCGTGCCGCTGCGTACGAGCCACGTTGCGGCGATGTCGTCGAAGCCGCCCGGTGCGCCGCCGTCTTCGCGCGACGAGCTCGCATCCCACGAGCGGAATCCTTCGACGGGCGTGGCGATGACGTACGCGTGGCGCACGCGGCCGACGAAGTCGCGCGCGATCTGTTTCGCGCGGTCGCTGCTGATGCGGTAGTTCATCGCATCGCTCGGCGAGGACGGGCGGATTGCGATGGCGACCGCGGCGGCGATGACGAGCGCGACGCAGACGATCACACGCGTGCGCGTCACGCGCTGCGCTTCGGGGAACTGCGCCGCGGCGATGGCCGTCTCGGGTTCCGGCTCCGGCGGTGCGACGGGCATCGAGGCGTTGTTCAGATCGTCGTCGGGGATGAATCCTTTGTTGCGCACGTACAGCGCGATGGACACGATCAGCGGCACGGCGAAGACGAGGCTGGCCATGGCCGCCGAGACGATGTAGTACGTGTTGCCCGAGGAGAACAGCACCGTCGCGGTGTAGACGGCGTCGATGGTGTAGTGCCAGATCAGCAGCGGCAGGAGGCCGAAACGATCCATGAGCACGCCCGCGATGATGCCGGCGATGCCGACTTCGACGCCGCGGATCCAGAACGGCTGGTTCGGATACGTCGAATGTCCGAAGCCCCAGATGAAGCCCGCGAGGATGATGGCGGTCCAGCGCGAGCGCACGAGCTTCTGGATGATCGGGATCGAGAACGCCCGCGACAGAAACTCCTCGGAGACGGCGGGGAAGAATCCCGCGAACAGCACCGCCACCCACGGCAGCGCGCTGTTGAGGAGGTCGTCGTACGGCACTTCCGCCGGCGCCCACGCGCCGAACTTGCGCGCGCCGAGGTAGAAGACGACCTGGTAGGCGATGAAGGCGGGGACGAGCGCGTAGCCGAGGATCAGCGAGAGGAAGACGCGCTTCGAGGCCAGTGCCTTGCGCGACCAGATGCGCGGCATGGCGAGCTGCTTCGGCAGGCGCTCGCGATAGAGCACCTCGCCGGAGCCGACGAGGACGATGAGCAGCATCGCCGTGCCGAGGCTCTGCAGGACGCCGTCGAAGACGAGGAGGCGTCCGATGAACGCGGCGTACGACTCCGTGGTGTCGTAGTACGCGAGCTGCGCCGGCATGTTGTTGACGGCGACGCCGCCGACGAGCAGCATCGAGCCGAGACCGATGCCGAGGAGGAAGCGCAGCGGGAGATCGCCGCGGCGGAGGCGGACGATGAAGACGACCACCGCGGCCACGAGCAGCACCGCGTGGAAGATCAGATCGACGCGCCCTGCGGCGATGTTCTTCGAGCGCAGTTCCTGATAGGCGCGGATCCATCCGTCCGGAACTTTGAGGTGCTGCGCGTACGACGTGACGAGATTGCCGTCGACGGTGACGGTGTGGCGGTACGGCGCGCCGGCGGGACGCACGCTCGACGATTCCCACGTGAAGATGCGCTGCACGCGGTTCGGGAGCTTGCGCTCGCTCTGGTCGACGAGGTTGAGATCGGCGGCGTTGATGCCGATGCCGGTCAGAAACGCGAGCGGCGGTTCCGCGCTCGACGGCGGCGCCGCCCGCTCCTCGGGGATGCGATGCGTGAAGCCGATGATCTCGCCGGAGGGGGCGACGTCGACGCTGTACTCCTCTTCGACGAGCGGACGGAACCAGCGATGGCGCCACGCCCAGACGTGGACCTGTTCGGCCGTGACGCGGTTCGCTTCTTCGAGTCCGATGGTGCGCTCGAGGAAGATGCGCGCGGTGTCGTCGGACTCGAAGCGCGCGGCGTGCTTCATCCCGCGGACGTCGACACGCTGCGCTTTCAGGAAACGTTCGGCGATCGCGGAGGAGGTGTTGCGATCGACTTTGAAGTCGACGGCGGCCTGCGGAAACGCGGCGTCGAAATAGCGGATGACGATCGCGACTGAAGAGAGAACGAGCGCGACGCAGATCGCGAGGAAGATCTTGTCGTTGTCGGAGAGGCGCTGCACCGCCCTCCTTCTACAACAAACCGGTCAGGATTAAGTCCGCGACCTGCTCGGCCTGCGCGGGAAGGTCGTATGTTTTTTCCGAAAGGATCCACGACGTCACCATTTCGTCGAGGACGCCGAAGATCGCTTTCGCGACGAGCTGCGGGTGGACGTTGCGGCGATAGGTGCCTTCCTCCTGGCCGTGCTCGACGATCTTGCGGATGACGTTGAGGTAGTCCGCGACCTCCTGCTGCGAAAAGAGGCTCATGAACTTGAGGCTGTGGCGGAGCTCGACCTGGGCGACGACGGCGAGGCTGCGGTCGCGGCCGAGGGTCTCGAGGTGGTGGCGGACGGCGACGCGGAGGCGCTCCTCGGCGCGGTTCACGTTGGCGAGCCGCTGTTCGAGCGAGTGCAGGTAGTTGCGCGTGTACTCCCGGAAGATCGTGATGAGGAGATCTTCCTTCCCGTCGAAGTAGAGGTAGATCGTGCCGTCCGCGACGCCCGCGGCTTTGGCGATCTGG
>Ga0196958_10000229_pt1 | contig 18499 bp, 15 predicted proteins | sample S1v_10metaG_FD_148654 | JGI IMG/M metagenome (GOLD analysis project Ga0196958, IMG submission 148654) | Soil microbial communities from Anza Borrego desert, Southern California, United States - S1+v_10 | ecosystem: Environmental > Terrestrial > Soil > Desert | place: USA: California | collected...
AGGGCGATCAGCTCCGTGCGCTGCCGGCGCAGCACGCGCGCGGCGGTGTTGCCGGCGTAGCCGAGGCGGCGCGCGGCCTCGCGGACCTTGTCCTGCGTCTCCTGCGGCAGCTGGCGCATCCGGTCCGAGCGGCCGCTGAGCACGTACGAGCACGTCGCGACGGAGACGCCCGCCGCAGCGGCCACCTCGCGCAACGTCGGACGCGCTCGACCCCCCGGCATGGTTAAAGCATTCACCAGAGCGGCCGGCGTCGTCAAGCCGGGGGCCCGGACGGCCCTCCGGCCTACTCCCCGGCGAGCCGCCGCAGCAAAGGAGCGGTGCGGTGCTCGACGAGCCGGCGCATCACCAGGCCGGTGGTCGTGCGCTGCACACCGTCGATGGCGAGCAGGCGACCCGCGGTGCGGTAGAGGTCATCGGCGTCGCGGGCCACGACCTGCACGAGCAGGTCGGTGTCCCCGGAGAGGCCCAGCACCTCGATCACCTCGGGGATCTCCTCCAGCGCGGCCGCGACCTCGTCGAGGAGGCGCTGGGTGACCTGCACCATCACGAACGCGGTGAGCGGGTAGCCCAGTGCCGCCGGGTCGATGCGCCGCTCGAACGAGCCGAGCACACCGCGGGCGTCGAGCCCGGCGAGCCGGGCCTGCACGGTGTTGCGCGACATCCCCACGGCCTCGGCGAGGGCGAGCACCGTCGCACGCGGGCTCGCGGCGAGCGCGAGCAGCAGCCGGGCATCGGCCGCGTCGACGTTCTCCGGGCTGCGCACCATGCTCGTCCCCGTTCCGACGACCCCAGGAATCCTGAGCATTCTGCACGACCGGTACCCCGCAGGTTGTGCACACGTGATCCCGGTGTTCACATGGACGAGCAGCGTGCGGAAGGACCACCGAGATGACGATCCCCACGACCACGTCGACGACGGCACCCGAGCTCGGGCCCGGCACCGACGTCCTCGCCTCCGTCGAACGCCGCGTGCTGTGGCTGTCGACGGCGATCGTGCACCACGCCAACCGGGTGCGCCCCAACCCGTCCGGGCTGAAGGTGGGCGGCCACCAGGCCTCGTCGGCGTCGATGGTCTCGATCATGACCGAGCTGTGGTTCCGGCACCTGCGGCCGCAGGACCGGGTATCGGTCAAGCCGCACGCCTCCCCCGTGCTGCACGCGATCAACCACCTGCTCGGCGAGCTGGACGCCCGCCACCTGACGACCCTGCGCGAGTTCGGCGGGTTGCAGAGCTACCCGAGCCGCACCAAGGACCCCGACCCGGTCGACTACTCCACCGGCTCGGTCGGAATCGGGGCGACCGCCCCGATCTGGGGCGCGCTCGCCCGCCGCTACGTCGACGCCACGACCGGCCGCGGGGGCACCGGACGGCAGTACTCGCTCGTCGGGGACGCCGAGCTGGACGAAGGCGCGTGCTGGGAGGCGATCCTCGACCCGATGGTGGGTGAGCTCGGCGAGATCGTCTGGATCGTCGACCTCAACCGGCAGTCGCTCGACCGGGTCGTGCCGATCCTCGGCGCGACCCGCCTGCAGGGGATGTTCACCGCCGCCGGCTGGCAGGTGCTGACCGTCAAGTACGGCCACCTGCTCGAGGAGCTGTTCGCCCGCCCGGGCGGCGACGCGCTGCGCACCCGCGTCGACGAGATGACCAACCCCGAGTACCAGCGGCTGCTGCGCTGCACCCCCGCGCAGCTGCGGGAGCGGTTGCCGGGCGAGGGCCCGGGGGCCGACCCGATCACGGGGCTGCTCGCCGGCGTCGACGACGCGACGCTGCACGCCGCGATCCGCAACCTGGGCGGGCACGACCTGGACGCGCTCGGCGAGGCGTTCGGCGCCATCGACGACACCCGCCCCACGGTGGTGTTCGCCTACACGGTCAAGGGCCACGGCCTGGCGACCGAGGGGCACCCGCAGAACCACTCCTCGTTGCTGACCGGCGCCCAGTTCGCCGACCTCGCGGAGCGGCTGGGCACCGACCCGGACGACCCGTGGGCGTCGTTCCCCGCCGACTCGTCCGAGGCGCAGCTGTGCGCGACGACGGCGCGGCGGCTGCGCCGCGAACCCGTCGCGGCGACGCCCCCGCCCGCGGTGCCCGCCGACTTCGGGCGCACGCCCTCGGGCACCGCGACCACCCAGGCCGCGCTCGGCCGCGCCCTGCTCGACCTCACCCGCTCCGCACCCGACGCCGCCCGCCGCGTCGTCACCCTCGCCCCCGACGTCAGCTCCACCACCAACCTCGGCGGCTGGGTCAACAAGGCGGGCGTGTGGGCCGCCCGGGAGAAGGTCGACTGGTTCGCCGACGACCCGGAGACGATCCTGCACTGGCGCGAGCGCCCCGACGGGCAGCACCTCGAGCTCGGCATCGCCGAGACGAACCTGGTCGGGCTGCTCGGGGAGCTCGGCGCCACCTGGTCGCGGTGGGGCGAGCCGCTGCTGCCCATCGGCGTGCTCTACGACCCGTTCGTCGAGCGCGCTCTCGAACCGTGGTCGTTCGGCATCTACGCCGGTGGGCAGTCGATCCTGGTGGGCACCCCGTCCGGCGTCACCCTCGCCCCCGAGGGCGGGGCCCACCAGTCGATCACCACCCCCTCGGTCGGGCTCGAACAACCCGGCTGCGTCACCTACGAGCCCGCGTTCGCCGTCGACGTCGAGTGGACGCTGCTCGCCTGCCTCGCCCGCCTCGGCAGGCCCGGTGGCAGCTCCGCCTACCTGCGGCTCTCGACCCGTCCCGTGGACCAGGCGCTCGCCGCCGTCCCGGCCGATGCGGCGGCGCGGGAACGCCGGCGCCGCCAGGTCGTCGCCGGTGCGTACCCGCTGCGTCGGGCCGCCGTCGACGCGCCGGCCCTCACGATCGCCGCGCTGGGGGCCACCGCCCCCGAGGCCCTGGCCGCCGCCGAGCGCCTCGAGGCGCAGGGCCACCCCACCGACGTCGTGTGCGTGACCGGTCCGGGCCTGCTGTTCGACGCCGTCCGGGCGCGGTCCGGCCGCGGCGACGCTCCGGCGTGGATCCTCGACCAGGCGTTCCCGGCCACCCGGTCGGCCCCGATGGTCACGCTGCTCGACGGGCACCCGCACACGCTGGCCTTCCTGGCCGGGATCAACCGGGTGCCCGCGGTCCACCTCGGCGTGACCGGGTTCGGGCAGTCCGGGGACCTCGACTCGGTGCACCGGCACCACGGCCTCGACGCCGACAGCGTCGTGCGGGCGGGCCTCGACCTCGTGGGGTAGCCGGGGCCCGGGTCAGCGCAGCGGGTCGAACGGCGCCAGCTCGGCCGGGCGCCGCCCGGTGCCGATCTGCTCCGCGAGCAGCTGGGCGCTGGCCGGCCCCAGCGTGATGCCCCACATGCCGTGGCCGCCGTCGACGAACACCCGCGGCGAGCGCGTGGCGCCGATCAGCGGCAGCCCGTCCGGCGTGCAGGGCCGGGAGCCGACCCACTCGTCGGCGCGCGCGTCGAAGTCGGCCCCGCGCAGCAGCGGTCGCGCCGCCTCGACGATGGCGCGGACGCGGCGCGGGTCGAGCGGCGCGTCCGGCGCGCGGAACTCCATCATCCCGGCCACCCGCAGCCGGTCGCCGATCGGCGTGCAGGCCACCCGCTGCGCGGGGAAGTAGACCGGGCCCGCGGGAACGTGCTCGATCGGGATGCTGAAGCTGTACCCGCGCCCCGCCTGCACGACCGTGCGCACGCCGAACCGCCGGACGAGATCGCCCAGCCACGCCCCGGTGGCGACCACGACGGCGTCGTAGGAGTCGGTGCGCTCGGCCTGCTCGACCTCGACGGTGCGGCCGTGGTCGCGGATCCCGCTGACCACCGCGTCCTCCCGGACCTCGCCGCCGCGCTGCCGCACCGCGTCGGCGAGCAGGTGCACGTACCGGCCCGGGTCGATGAACCGCTGCCCGTGCAGGCGGATCGCGGAGCCGATCTCGTCGGACAGCGACGGCTCGACCTCGCGCGCGTCCGCCCCGGTGAGCACCTCGAACTCGATGCCCTGACCCGCGGCGTGGATGTGCTCGATCTCCTCGAGCAGCGCCGTCCGCTCGGACTCGGTGCGGTAGGCCGCGACGAACGACTTCGCCTCGACGGTCTCGCCGCCCACGCCGCCCTCGGCGAGCGCGTCGAAGCCGGCGAGCGCGCGCCGGTTCATCGGGACCAGGGCGGCCATCGCGCGCTTCCACTGCGCGGCCGTGCTGTGCCGGGCGAACCCGAGCGCGAACCGGAGCAGCCGCGGGTCGGCGGTCGGCGGCAGGTACACCGGAGAGGAGGGGCTGAGCACCGCGCGCAGCCCGTAGCGCAGGACCGCGGGCTCCGGCAGCGGCGTGCTGATCCCCGGGGTCAGCCACCCGGCGTTGCCCCACGACGACCCCGCCGCCGGCCCCTTCCGGTCCAGCACGGTGACCGCGATCCCGCGTTCCTGCAGGAACCAGGCGGTGGCGAGGCCGGCCATGCCGGCCCCGATGACGGCGACCCGCCCGGGCGGACGGTGGGTGTCGACGGCGACCATCGGCGAGCTCCTCTCGAAAGGTCCGACAGCTCGATCGTCACGCGCGGCGGGCGTTCCGGCTTCATCCGGTCCGGACAAATCGCTGCGTCCGGATGGTGGCAAGGGCACAATTTAGCCATGGCAGCGGCCACTGCTTGCGGATCCGACCGATGATCACCGTCGCCGCGCTCGTCGACGCGGTCGGCCCCGGGTTGCTGCGGGCCGTGGGGACCGGCGGCGGCGCGCAGGTCACCGACGTGACGCTGGCCGAGCCCGACGAAGACGTCGTGGGGGTCGCGGGGGACCTCGTGCTCGGCATCGGCCTGCCCACCGCGGCCGACGCCGCCGAGCTCATCGAGCGTGCGGCGGCGCGCGGCGCGTGCGGCGCGGTCCTCAAGCCCCCGCTGGCCCGGGACCCGCTGGTCGTCGCGGCGGGCGACCGGGCCGGCATCGCGGTGCTCGAACTCGCCCCGCACGCGTCCTGGGCCCACCTGGTCTGGCTCGTGCGCGGCGTGGTCGACCGCGCCGCGGCGCCGGGCCCGCCCGCGCTGGGTGACGCGGGCGTCCACGGCGAGCTGCTCGCGCTCGCCGACGCGGCCGCCGCGATCATCGACGCCCCGGTGACGATCGAGGACGCGCACTCCCGCGTGCTGGCCTACTCGGCACGCCAGGAGCACACCGACCAGGCGCGGGTGTCCACGATCGTCGGGCGCCGGGTGCCCGACGAGGTCGTGGCGCACTTCCGCGCCCGCGGCGTCTTCCGCAAGCTCGCCCGCACCAGCGAGCCGCTCTACATCACCGACGTCCCGGAGGGGAGCCTGCCCCGGCTGGTCATCCCGGTCCGCGCCGGCGGCGAGTGGCTGGGCTCGATCTGGGCCGTGGTCGCCGGGCCGGTCGCGGACGACCGGGTCGAGGAGCTGACGCGGGCCGCGTCCGTGCTCGCCCTGCACCTGCTGCGCCTGCGCGCCCAGGCGGGGATGGCGCGCCGCGCCTCCATCGACCGGCTCCGCGAGGCGCTGCGCGCCCCGGCACCGGCGGTGGACGCGGACCTCTGGCTGCCCGACGGCCCGTGGCGCGTCGTCGCGCTCCAGGCCGCAGGCGCGTCCGGGGACGTCCAGGGCCACCTCGACCTCTGGGAGTCGATCAGCCGCCGGTTCGGCTGGAACCAGCCGCTGCTCGTCGACCTCGACAGCGCCGTGTTCGCCCTCGTCACCACATCCGGCCGGGCGAGCGCGGCGGGCTCGATGGGCTGGCTCGCGAAGCTGGTCGGCACCGTGCACGCCCACGACCCCACGCTCAGTGCCGCGGCCGGTGGCGCCGCGACGAGCCGCGCCGAGCTGCCCCGCTCCCGCGCGGAAGCCGCGGAGCTCCGCGCGCTCATGGCGTCCGAGCACGTGCGCGGACCGCTCACGCGGATCGAGGACGCGTGGGACACCGTCGTCGTCGCCCGGGCGCGGTCGGCGGTCCACCCCGAGATCAGCCTGCTCGGCGGGCCGCTCCCAGCCCTGGTGGCGCACGACCGCGACCAGCACACGGACTACCTCGCCACCCTGGCGGCGTGGCTGCGACACGCGGGCGAGCCGAAGGCGGCCGCCACCGAACTGCGGATCCACCCCAACACGCTGCGGTACCGCATGCGACGCCTCGGCGAGGTGGCCCCGGTGGACCTGGGTTCACCGCAGGTCCGGCTCGCCCTCCAGCTCCAGCTCTGCGCGCTCGACGCCGCACGAGCCGCGGGTGGAGACCTGGGCTGACGGTGAGGACGACGCGGGGGGCGTTCCGCGGAACACCGGCTACCGGACCCGGAGCCGGGTACGTGGACAGAGCAGAACGATCCGGGGGAGCTGAGGTCGGACGATGGACGGCGACCAGCAGGTCGGGCCCGCGCTGGTCGTGGGCGCGGGCCCGACCGGCCTCACCGCTGCGCTGCTGCTCGCCGGCTTGGGCGTGCCCTGCACGGTGATCGACCGGCGGCGCGGCCCCCTTGCCCTGCCCCGCGCCGTCCACCTCGACGGCGAGGCGGTCCGGATCCTGCAGCGGCTGGGCCTGGCGGCGGAGTTCGCCGCGATCAGCGAACCCGCCGCGGGCCTGCGCCTGCTCGACGCCCGGCTCCGCCCGTTCGCGGTGTTCCCGCGCGCACGGACCGCCGGCGAGCACGGCCACGCCGAGGCGAACCTGTTCGACCAGCCGGAGCTCGAGCGGCTGCTGTGGGCGGCGGCGGACCGCCACCCGCTCGTGACGGTGCGCGGCGGGCACGAGCTCGTCACGGTGTCGCAGCAACCGGGGTCCGGGACCGCGGCGGCGCAGGTGCGCGAGATCGCCACCGGTGCGGTCCGCAGGTGGCGCGCGCGGGCCGTGCTCGGGTGCGACGGCGCGGGCAGCACGGTCGCGGCCGCGATCGGGGCGCCCTTCCGGGACCTGCGCTTCACCGAGCGGTGGTTCGTCCTCGACGTCCGCTGCAGCCGACCGATCCCCACCTGGGGCGGGGTGGATCAGATCTGCGACCCGCGGCGCGCGTCGACGTTCCTGCCGCTGCCGGGCGGGCGCTACCGGTGGGAGTTCCGGATGCTGCCCGGGGAGACCGCCGAAGCGCTCGCGCGGCCGGCGCGGATCGCCGAGCTGACCGCGCCGTGGCGCTCCGGCCTGCCCGCGGCGGAGCTCGAGGTGCTGCGGGCGGCGGCGTACACGTTCCGCGCGCGGATCGTGGACCGCTGGCGGGCGGGGCGGGTACTCCTGCTCGGCGACGCCGCGCACCTCAGCCCGCCGTTCATCGGTCAGGGACTCGGCGCCGGGCTGCGTGATGCCCACAACCTGGCCTGGAAGCTGGCCGCCGTCCTGAACGACCGCCCGTCCGCGGAGTCGGAGACCGCGCTGCTGGAGAGCTACCAGCTCGAGCGGGCGGCGCACGTCGAGGCGGTGGTCCGGGGCGCCGTGCGGGTGGGCCGGGCGATGACCGGGGGCCAGGACGTCGCCGCCGCGCTGCGTCGCCCGCTGGCGGGGCTGCTGCTGCGGCTGCCCGCGGTGCGGGAGCGGGCGCAACGCGGAGTCGCCCCGCGCTACCCGGCGGGCCCGCTGGTCGACCGCCGCCGGCACCGCCGGGACCCGGTCGGGACGATCTGCCCGCAGCCGCCGGTCCGGGTCGACGGGCACCACGTGCCCCTGGACGACGTGCTCGGCGACGGCTACGCGGTGCTCGCCGACGGTTCGCTCCCGCCCGCGCTCCGCGCGCGGGCCGACGAGCTCGGCGCCCGGATCGTGCGGCTCGACGACGCGATCACCGACGAAGGCGGCGTCCTGCACGCCTGGCTGCGCCGCGGGCGGGTGGGCGCGGTACTGCTGCGGCCGGACCGCGTGGTGGCCGCCTCCGTGCCGCAGGCCTGAGTTCGGTCAGACGGCCCGCAGCAGCGCGGCGTACAGCGTGAGCCCGGGCCCGAACGCCATCACGACGGCCGGTCGGCCGGGTCGGGGCCTTCCGGCCGCCCGCAACGCCTCGAGCACCAGCAGCACGGTCGCCGACGAGCAGTTGCCGTACTCGGCGAGCACCCGGTACGAGGCGTCGAGCGCGTCGCCGGTCAGCCCGAGCCGGTCGGCCACGGTGTCCAGGATCCGGGGCCCGCCCGGGTGCACCGCCCACGCGTCGACGTCGGCGGGGCCCAGCCCGTTCCGCCCGAGCAGGCCGCTCACCATGTCCCCGACGTGGCGGGCCAGCACCCGGGGCACCTCCGGTGACAGGCCCATCCGGAAGCCGAGGTCGGTGACGTCCCACGTCATGTGGTCGGCGGTGGCCGGGTCGGTGAGCGCCGCGACGTCGACGACCTCGTACCCGCCCGCCTGCGGGGTCGGGGTGACGGCGACCGCGGCGGCGGCGTCGCCGAACAGCGCGTGCGCGACCACCTGCTGGCGGTCGTCGGTCGGGGGTTGCAGGTGCAGCGAGGTCAGCTCGAGGCACAGCGCCACGGCGGGCCGCCCGCGGCTCGCGACGAAGTCGGCGACCGCGCCGAGCCCGGGGATCGCCGCGTAGCACCCCATGTGCCCGATGACGAGCCGCTGCGCATCGGGCGGCATGCCGAGGTCGGCGGCGACGCGGATGTCGAGCCCGGGCGTCGCGTACCCGGTGCAGGACACCACCGCCAGCATGGCCGCCTCGTCGGGCCGCAGACCGGCGTCGGCGAGCGCGGCGCCCACCGCCTCCTTCCCCAGCGGCAGCGCCTCGGCGACGTAGCGGCGCATCCGCTCCCCCGTCGACCAGCCCGAGACGTCCTCCAGCAGCGGGTTCACCGCGGCGTGCCGGCGCCGCACCCCGGCGCCGCGGAACAGCCGCTCCGCCATCCGGTCGCCGGCGAAGTGCCGTGCGAAGTACCCCTCCCACAGCGCCGAGTGCTCCAGGCCACCTCCCGGCACGGCCGAGCCCATCCCCACGACGTACGCCGATCGCTGCACCCGACTGGGGTCCCACGATCAGGTCGTCCTAATCGCCGCCCGCGCGCCTGCCCACGCCCTGGAACAGCACCGCCGTCGTCGGCACCGGCACCATCCGCACGGACGCGGCCCGGCCGGCGAGCCAGCGGGCCAGGTCGACGGCCGACGGGCGGATGCCGCGCAGCCGCATCCGCACCCCGTGCCGGGCGCACTCGCGGAGCAGCGCGGCCCGGTCGACGAACAGGGCGGGGTCGTGGATGCCCGCCGGCGGACCACCCGGGACACGTTCGGCCAGGGTGACCGCGACGAACCGGCCGACCGCGGTCGCGGCCAGGGTGTCGAGCACCAACAGCCCGCCCGGGCGCAGCAGCCGGCACGCCTCCCCCACCGCGCCGGCCAGGTCCGGTACGTGCTCGAGGATCTCCCCCGCGGTGACGACGTCGGCGCACCCGTCGGCCAGCGGCACTGCCCGCACGTCGGCCCGCACCGCCCGGACCCCGCGAGCCGCCGCCTGCGCGAGCGCCGAGGCGGTGAGGTCGACGCCGACGTGCCGGTAGCCCTTGCCGGCGAGGTGCGGCGCGAGCAGACCGGCCCCGCAGCCGAGGTCGACCAGCACCGCGCCGGCCCGGGTCGCGGGCGGCACCAGCGCACCGCGGGCGGCGGCGAGCCAGTGCAGCATCGCGAACCGTCCCCGCGGGTCCCACCACTGGTCGGCCAGGTCGTCGTACTGACCCGGGTCGTTGCGCGCGCGGCGGGCCGGCTCGGGCACGGACCGAAGGCTGCCAGACTGGCCGGCATGCGGCCTGCCGGGACGAGCGCCGTGGCGCTGCTGCGGTCGTGCCACCCGGAGCCGACGGCGGCGGTCACGTCGATGGTCACCGCGCTGGCCGTGACCGTCGGGCACGACCTCGCGGGGGTCGCCCTGGTCGCGGCGGCCGTCCTCGCGGGCCAGCTGTCGATCGGCTGGCTCAACGACCACCTCGACGCCGAGCGGGACCGCGTCGTGGGACGCCGGGACAAGCCGGTGGTGACCGGAGCCGTCTCGGCGCGCACCGTCGGGATCGCGGCCGGGGTCGCCGCCGTGGCCTGCGTGCCGCTGTCGCTCGCGTCCGGCGTCTGGGCGGGCGTCGCCCACCTGGTCGCGGTCGCCGCCGGGTGGGCCTACGACCTGGGGCTCAAGTCGTCAACGTGGTCGGTGCTGCCCTACCTGGTCTGCTTCGGGCTGCTGCCGGTGTTCGTCGTGCTCGGGCTGCCCGGCACACCCGTCCCGCCGTGGTGGCTGCCGGTGGCGGGCGCCCTGCTCGGGGCCGGCGCGCACTTCGTGAACGTGCTGCCCGACCTCGACGACGACGCCGCCACCGGGGTGCGCGGGCTGCCGCACCGGCTCGGTGCCCGGCCCAGCGGCTTCCTCGGCGCCGCGTCGCTGCTCGCCGCGACCGTCGTCCTCGCCGTGGCCGCCCCGGTGCCCGCGGTGCTCGCCGCCGCGCTGCCGGTGCTCGCCGTGGCCGTGCTCGCCACCGGCCTCTGGGCCGGCCGGCGGCCGGGGTCACGAGCCCCGTTCCGCGCCGTGCTCGTCGTGGCGGCCGTCGCGGTGGTTCTGCTCGTCGCGGCCGGACCGGCCGTCCTGGACCGGCTCGGGACGCGCTAGGTCCCACCAGGCGAGCACCCGCGTCCCGAACAGGGTCAGCCACTTCGACGGCTCCCCCGCGGGCACGTCGACCTCGAACCAGACCCGCCCCGGATGCCGGCGGTCCTGCAGCCAGGTGCCGTCCGGCTGCCGGGCGGCACGGACGAGCGCGATCGCGTCCGCCATCCGCGGGTCCGGCGGCGTCCCGTCGAGCAGCGCGGCCTGCCGGAAGTACTCGGCCGCGTTGAGCACGCTGTAGAACCAGCGGAACGGGTAGGCGACGTGGTCCACCCACGGCGCCACCGGTTCCCCCGTCGACAGCCGGCGGAAGAGCCCGCGGCGCAGGAGGTACTCCTCGCCCGAGCGCCGGGCGGCGTGCGTCGCGTCCGTGCCTCCCGTCGCGGCGTCGAGGGCGAGCAGCCCCTTGAGGGAGTTCAGCGTCGAGTGGAACGACGACCGCGTCGAACCCTCGACCCACTCGCAGTTCCACCCGCCGTCGGGCAGTCGGTGCTCGACGAACCAGTCGACGATGCCGGTGACCTCGGCGCCGAGCCAGAGACCGTTGGCGAGGGTCCAGGCGTTGATGCAGCAGTCGACCTCCCCGCCCCAGTACGGCAGGTCCTCGTACTCCCAGCGGCTGTTCTCGGCGAGGAGCTCGGCCGTGCGGCGCTCCCGGAGGACCGCGGGGTCGAGGCCCCACTCCCGCAGCGAGTTCAGCGTCCACGTCGTCGCCGTCCACGGCTGCCCGGCATCCGCCTCGGGCCCGTGGAAGTCGAAGCCGGCGGGGAAGAACGCGCCACCCGCCCACTGGCCGTCCGGGTCCTGCAGCGCGAGGAGGCGCGCGCCGAACCCCTCGGTCGCGATCCTCGCCCGCGTCGCCTCCCAGACCTCGGGCGGTTCGCCCAGCAGGTCGCGCTCGACCTGCCAGCGCAGGGCCGGGTCGGAGTCGCGGAGCCATCCGATCACGGCCTCGGTCGCCATCGCGCGACCCTACGTCGATCGGTCCGTGTCGTCCCATCCGCGTCGTCCCAGTCGTAGAGCACCGCCGCGGCGAGCGCGCGCAGGCGCGGGTCCCATCCCGCACGCAGGTCGGCGTAGCGGTCCGCGGCGGCGCGGGGATCGGGGCGCAGGTGCAGCCCCGCGTCCGCCAGCCGCTCGCCGGCGACCCGGGCGCGCTCGCGCCAGTGGACCGCGTCGCCCGCGTCCCGCCTCCCCGTCCGGTCGCCGGGTGGGACGAGCTCGTCGAGCAGGGACTCCGCCGCGTGCTCGAACTCGTCGAGCGCGGTCGAGCGCAGCAGCCGCGCATGGTGCTGCGGGTCGAGCACCGCGCGGATCAGGGCGGCGGTGTCGAGTGCGGTCAGCAGCATCCGGGGCAGCGCGTACTCCGGTTCGCGGTAGTGGAAGTACCGCAGTACGGGGTAGGACCGGTGGCTCTGGTAGATCTGCCGCAACGACGCCGCGGCCGAGGACAGGAAGTCCGTGGCCGGCAGCGCGTCCCCGTCGGCCAGCGAGGCCAGCAGCACGGCGGCGTCGTCGGTGCCGCGGGTGCGCCGGTGCAGCCCCTGCGCGAAGGCGTTGCGGCTCGGCAGGTTCGAGTACACGGACAGGAAGTAGGTCACGACCATGGAGAAGGTCGTGAAGCCGACTGCGGCCTCGGCCACCGTCAGCAGCCGGTACCCGCCGCTGGTCGCCACGACGTCCCCCGTGCCCAGCGTCGTCAACGCGAAGCCGCTGTAGTAGACGGCCGTGGTCCAGCTCGTGTCGGTGGGACCGGACGCTGCGACGATCTCGTCGCCCACGGCAGGGGCGTAGATCATGGACCAGCCGGCGATGAGGAGGCCGAACCAGGCCACGAGGGTGAGCACGATCAGCGTCGGTCCGCCGTAGGTCACGAGGTTCCGCCTGCGCCGGGCCCCGACCCACCGTCCCATCCCGCGGAACATCGCCCAGCCGGCCCGCTCGAGCGGCTTGCGGATCAGCCCCCGTCCGCTGGCCGGGAACAGCACGGTGGCGAAGATGTCCTGCAGGACCGCCAGGAGGAGGACGACGCCGAGCGCCGGGGCGAGCAGGGTCATCCCGGCGTCCTCCTGACGACCCGCACCTGTGCGTTTGCGGCCGGGGAACCGCGGGCACGACTCGGCATGCGGGGCGCTCGGGGCGGTTCAGACGAGGGTGCGCCGGAGCCGGGCCAGGGCGGCACGGAACCGTCCGGGGTCCGCGCCCCGTGCGGCCGCGGTCTGCTCGGCGACGATCGCCCGCTCGGTCGCGGGCGGGAGCGCCCCCAGCAGGTCCCGGTCGCGCTGGTGCGCCGCCAGCTCGTCCTCGCCGGCGCCGGGGCCGCGGCCGCCGAGCACCCGGGCCCGCAACCGCGCGACCTCCCGCTGAACGTCGTCCACCACTGCCCCCTCCCGCACCGAGCGGAGATCGTCGATGGCGCAGCACTACCCACCGTTCGTGATCATCACGCACCTGCTGAACATCCTGTTCGTGGTCCTGCTGGGCCGTTCGGGACTCGAGGTGCTCGCGGCGCACCCGAAGCTGTACTGGAGCGATCACTGCCCGCCCGGCCGCCAGTGGCTGCGGCTGTCCCGCAAGGAGTTCGGCGCCGACTCCCGCAGGCCCTGGACGTCGCAGGACGAGGAGGAGTCGTGGAACCCCGTGGTCGCGCTGCCCGGCCGCAAGAACCTCGGCCTCGGCCGGCACTGGCACCTGCTGACGCTGCAGTTCTGGATCGCGACGGGCGCCGTCTACGTGCTGCTGATGTTCACCAGCGGCTACTGGCGCTACCTCGTGCCCACCTCGTGGGAGGTCTTCCCGCAGGCGGTGCGTGACGTCGGCACGTACCTGACGTTCCGGTTCCCGGAGCTGCTGCCTGGCGAGCCGTACAACGCGGCGCAGAAGCTCACCTACTTCGCGGTGGTCTTCCTGCTGGCACCGCTGCAGATCGCGACCGGCGCCGCGATGTCGCCGGCCGTCATCGGCCGCTTCCCCTGGTTCGCGAGGCTGTTCGGCGGCAAGCAGGGCGCGCGCAGCCTGCACTTCCTCGGGCTCGTCGCCTTCGTGGCGTTCATCGTCCTGCACACCGCGCTCGTGATCGTGCACGGGCTGCCGGAGAGCCTGGCGAAGATCCTGCTCGGCAGCAAGGAGGCCGACCACGCGCTGGCCGTCGGGCTCGGCGCGCTCGCGCTCGTCGCGATCCTCGCGGTGCAGGTGCTGGCCACGCTCGTGTCGCTGCGGTCACCCCGGGCGGCCGAGCGGATCACCGGTGCGCTCGCCGGACCGCTGCAGCGGGGGCTGTCCCGGCTGCTGCCGTCGCGGCAACGCTACGGCCGCGGCGACATCTCGCCCTACCACCGCGTGAACGGCTATCCGCCCACCGACGAGCAGTACGAGCGCGCCGCCCGGGACGGCTTCGCCGGCTACCGCCTGGCCGTGGGCGGGCTGGTCGAGCGGCCCGCGGCGCTCTCGCTCGACGAGCTGCGCGCGCTCGGCACGACGAGCCAGGTCGTCAACCACAACTGCATCCAGGGCTGGAACGCCATCGCGGAGTGGGCGGGTGTCCCGGTCGCACGCCTGCTCGACGCGGTCCGGCCGCTCCCGAACGCCCGGTACGCGGTGTTCTACGGCATGGACGACAAGGGACTGACCGACGGACGGGAGGGCCGCTACGGCCACTACTACGAGGCGGTCCCGCTGCCCCTGCTCCGGCACGAGCAGTCACTGCTCGCGCTCGACATGAACGGGGGCCCGCTGCCGATCGAGCACGGAGCGCCGCTGCGGCTGCGGGTGGAGAACCAGCTCGGCTTCAAGATGGTCAAGTGGGTGCAGGCGATCGAGTTCGTCGAGCGCGTCGACGGCATCGGGATGGGACGCGGCGGCTTCCGCGAGGACCAGCAGTTCTACGCGAACCGCGTGGGGATCTGACCGCGGCGCTCCCCCGCCGCCGAGGCGTAGGTCCCGGCGTCCGACCGCCCCCGCCACGACGGAGCGACCTGCCCGCGTCCGGACACCGGGCGGGCGAAGGCGTCCCGCTCGGCGGCGTTGTGCCGGGCGAACCAGTCGTGCAGCACGCCGGCCAGCTCGTCGCGCCGGCCCGCGCACCGCGGCTCCGTCACCCGGTTCTCCCGCTCGTCGGGGTCGGTCGCCAGGTCGTAGAGCTCCTCCGGGGCGTCGCCGTGGCGCGCGACGTACTTCCATCGCGCCGTGCGCACCATGCGCGTGCCGCCGTACTCGTCGAAGACGACCACCGGCTCGTCGCCGTCGGCCTCCTGGCCGAGCAGCCGGGGCAGGATCGAGCGGCCGGCCGCCAGGGGGTCCTCCGGGACGCCGACGCCGGCGAGGTCGAGCAGGGTCGGGTGCAGGTCGCACGCGCTGGTGAGGCCGGAGTCGACGCGGCGCGCGGGGATGCGGCCGGGCATGCTCACCACGAACGGGACCCGCACGGAGTTCTCCCACATGTTCAACGGCCAGGTCGCGTTGCCCTTGCCCCAGATCCCGTGGTGGCCGCAGCTGAACCCGTTGTCGGACGTGTAGACCACGCACGTGCTCTCGCGGAGCCCGGCGGTGTCGAGGAGGTCCAGCAGCCGACGCACCCCGGCGTCGACGGCGGTGAGCGACGCGAAGTAGCCCAGCAGGCTGGGCACCGGATCGGCCATCGCGTCCGACACCGGGCCCGGCTCCCAGCTGAACCACGGGTGCGGCTCCTCCCGGGGGCAGGAGTCGAACGTGCGGCCGGCGTAGACGTCGGTGTAGCGCGCCGGATGCTGGTCCACCCAGGGGCTGTGCGGCGCCGTGTAGTTGACCTGCAGGTAGAACGGCCGGTCCGAGCCGGCGTTGCCCTCCAGGAAGGCCACGGCCTCGTCGGTGACGGCCTCGGTGAGGTAGCGCGGCTCGGCCTCGGCGCGGCCGTCGCGCCACACCGGCGCCCCCACGTAGCGCCCGTCGCCGGTGCGGTGGGCGTACCAGGACGCGAAGCCCGGCGCCGGGTCGCGCGAGCTCCCCAGGTGCCACTTGCCGCTGTGCCCGCACTCCCACCCGGCGTCCGCGAGCACCTCCGGGGTGGTCGGGAGCCCGGCGAGGTAGCTGTCCTCGTCGCGCACGCCGTACGCCTCGCCGCGGATCCAGTCGTGCACCCCGTGCGCCGACGGCATGCGCCCGGTCAGCAGCGAGGCCCGCGCGGGTGAGCACACGGGCGAGGCGCAGAAGAACCGGTCCAGCTCGGTGCCGCTCGCGGTCAGCCGGTCGATCGTCGGGGTCACGAGGTCGGGGTTGCGGTGCCCCATCGCCCACGGCCCCTGGTCGTCGGTGAGGACGACGAGCAGGTTGGGGCGGTCCGCATCGCGGCTGGCCACGTTCGGCGTCTCCTTCCGGGGCCGTCAGCCGGCCGCTTCCTCGTCGCCGAGCCCGCGCTCGGCGTAGATCGCGAGTGTCGTGTCCCAGGGGATGACGCCGACGCGCTCCGCCCACCGCTGCCACCGGTCGCCGAGCTCGGCGACGAGGTCGGGGCGTTCGGCGGCCAGGTCGTGCAGCTCGGTGCGGTCCTCGTCGAGGTCGTAGAGCTCCCACGCCGCGGGGTGCTCGCGCACGAGCTTCCATCGCCCGACCCGGATCGCCGCGTTGCCCGTGTGCTCCCAGTACAGCGGGAGCGGGTCCTGCGGCTGCCCGCGCAGGGCGGGCAGGATGCTGCGCCCCTCCAGCGGGAGCACGGGACGCCCGCGGTAGCTGCTCGGATGCTCCGCGCCGGTGCACTCCAGGAGCGTCGGGAGCACGTCGACCAGCTGTACCGGCAGGTCGACGACGCTGCCGGCCGCGAGGCCGCCCGCGGGCCAGTGCACGAGGAACGGCGCCGCGATCCCGCCCTCGTGCACCCAGCGCTTGTAGTAGCGGAAGGGCGTGTTCGACAGGTTCGCCCACGCCCGTCCGTAGCTGGCGTAGGTGTCCTCCGGGCCGGGAGCGATCGCGGGCTCGTTGCCGACACGCAGCTCGCGGCCGTCGCGCGTGCGGGTCGGCACGATGTCGGTGCGCAGCCGGAAGCTCTCCACCTCGCCCTTCGGCAGATCCTCCGGGGAGGCGCCGTTGTCCGAGAGCACCACGACCACGGCGTCGTCGAGCCGGCCCGCGCGCTCCAGCGCATCGACGATCCGGCCGATACCGGCGTCCATCCGCTCGATCTGGGCGGCGTAGGCCTGCATGCGACGCAGCTGCCAGCCGGGGTCCTCGGCGTCCGTCCAGGCGGGCTGCGTCGGGTCCCGCTCGCTCAGCGCGGTGCCCGCAGGCAGCACGCCCTCGTCCACCAGGCGCTTCATCCGGCGCTCGCGCAGCTCGTCCCAGCCGTCGTCGAAGACGCCGTCGAGCGCGTCGACGTCCGCCTCGGGGGCGTGCAGCGGCCAGTGCGGCGCGGTGAAGGCGGCGTAGAGGAACAGCGGCCGGTCGGCGGGCTGGTCCTCGACGAACGCGACGGCCTCGTCGGCGATGGCGTCGGTGTAGAAGAAGCCCGGGTCCCACGCCTCCGCGCTCGCGTCGTCCTCGCCCCGGGTCAGGGTGCCGGGGTCGTAGTAGCTGCCGCAGCCGGTCAGGGTGCCGAAGAACCGGTCGAACCCGCGCCGGGTCGGCCAGGCGTCGTTGGGCACGCGCATCTCCGATACGAGGTGCCACTTCCCCGCCAGGCACGTGGCGTAGCCGGACTCGCGCAGCACCTCGGCCGCCGTGACGCACCGGTCGTTCAGGGTGCCGCGGTAGCCGCGCGGGGCGTCGTCGTTGGTGAGGATGCCGATGCCCGTCTGGTGCGGGTGCAACCCCGTCAGCAGGGACGCGCGCGACGGGCTGCACCGCGCGGTGTTGTAGAAGGCGGACAACCGCACCCCGTCCCGGCCCAGCCGGTCGACGTGCGGGGTGCGGATCTCGCCGCCGTAGCAGCCCAGGTCGGAGAAGCCCATGTCGTCGGCGAGGATGACGACGACGTCGGGAGGTCGCGTCACTTGACCGCACCCCCGGTGAGCCCGGAGATGATCTGCCGGTTCGCGAGGAGCGCCAGCACGATGATCGGCACCGTGGCCAGCGTGCCCGCCGCCGCCATCGGTCCCCAGGCCACCTCGTAGGGCTGCACCAGGGAGGCGATGCCGACGGTCAGCGGGGCGGTGCGCCCGCCGGAGGTCATCACCAGGCCCATGAGGAACTCGTTCCAGGCCATGATCCCCACGAACACCGCGACCGCCGCGAGCCCCGACCGCGCCAGCGGAACCATCACCTGCAGGAACACCCGCAGCTCCGACGCCCCGTCCACCACCGCGGCCTCGCGCAGCTCGCCCGGCACGCCGTCGAAGTAGACCTTCATCAGCAGGGCCGAGAACGGCAGGTTGAAGACCGTGTTGAGCAGGATCAGGCCCTGCACCGACCCGAGCAGGCCGAGGTTGTTCAGGGTGACGTAGAGGCCGGGGACCAGCGCCATCGGCGGGATCAGCGGCAGGACGGCGCTGACCGCGAGGAGCGTGAGCGTGACCCAGCGGGCCAGCTGCAGCCGCGACAGCGCGTAGCCGGTGGCCGACCCGACCACGAGGCACAGCACGATCGTCCCGGCCACGATCAGCAGGCTGTTGACCAGCTGCGCGGCGAACGGGCGGCCGGGGCCGAGCAGCTCGGCGATGTTGGCCGTGGTGAAGCCGAACTCCCAGTCGGGGCTGACGATGTTGCGCCCCGGCTGCACGCTCAGGACCACCAGCCACACGATCGGCAGGACGAACGCCGCGAGCAGGACGAGCAGCGGCAGGTCGACCGCGGGACGGAACCGGCGCCTGCGGCGGGACCCGGCCTGCCGCGACGCCGCGGCGCCCGCCGTGGGGGCCGGCATCCCGGCGACGGTGCCGGGGCTGGTCGATGTGCTCATGACGCCGCTCCTGAATGACGGACGGTCCGGCGCACGGCCAGCGCGACCAGCAGCCCCGCGATGACGGCCACCACCACCACGAGCGAGAAGGC
>Ga0196958_10000230_pt1 | contig 18452 bp, 28 predicted proteins | sample S1v_10metaG_FD_148654 | JGI IMG/M metagenome (GOLD analysis project Ga0196958, IMG submission 148654) | Soil microbial communities from Anza Borrego desert, Southern California, United States - S1+v_10 | ecosystem: Environmental > Terrestrial > Soil > Desert | place: USA: California | collected...
TGACGGCCCTGCGTCAGCACGGAACTCCTGCTTGGGCTCGACATCCTTGAAGAGGTCGTAATCGGGGGCCATGGATCCTCCTAGGTCAGGGCGAGTCTACCGTAGCTTACGGCGTTTCGATGAGCGCCTGCGGGTAGGCGTGGGCGAGGTTGTCCTTGATCTTGCGGCGGCTATCCGCGCCCGGATACCAGATGGGGTAATTCGCGAAAGCCTGGGTCGCTTCGTAGTTGGCGATGATGTTCCCGACGATCTCGAGGACGGTCAGTGTGTCCATCGCGCTCTCGGTGCCGCTCGAGATGCCGAACTGCTGCGACTGCGCGCTGTTCGCGAGCGACGAGCGTTCGGTCGTGCCGTTCTGGAAGTAGCGGGTCGAGACGTTGCGCAAGATGTTCGAGTTGATCTGGATGATGCGGAAGCCGCGCGCGAGCACGCCGCCGCGGCTGCAGCCCTCAATCGTGTTCCCGACGATCTGCAGCGTGATGCCGACCTGGCCGGGGAATGCGAGAGCGACGATGCCGACGCCCGAATCCTGGTCGGTCGGCGAGGTGGGACGCACGGCGCTGATCTCGTTGTTGTTGATCTGCACGTAACCCGACTGGTCGACGGCGTTGACGCCGTGCTCGCCCGGCCCTTCGATGTAGTTGTGCTCGACGAGCACCTTCTTCGGTCCGGGTGCGCCCTTCATCCGGTAGGACGGCGCGTTCGGCATCGTGCCCGTCGCATCGAAGCCGGCGACCCATACGCCGTTGAACCACGGAGAGTAGAACTCGTTGTTGATCGCCTTCGCAACGACGCACCCGCGCGAGAGGCTGACGCCGTTGTCGGCCGAGTAGTACGAAACGTTGCGACTGAACTCGGCGTTCTCGCAGTAGACGAAGCCGGGGTCGAGGCAGCGCAGGAAGCTCGAGCCTTCGACCAGCGTCTTTCCGCGCACGCCCTGGAAGAAGACGGGGAGCGAGAAGGTGCCGATGAATGCGCACGACTCGACGCGAATGTCGCGCACGACGCCGTTGACGGGCGGTAGCGGGTCGGGGCTGCTGCTGTTCTCCTGCAGCGCGAGATCGCCTTGCGCGAGGATCGCCGTGTTGAATCGCGGCCCCCAGGTGATAGTCGGCGAGCCGGCCGCGGGCGAACCACCGATCTGCCGAGCGCGCTGCGTACCGAGCTGCTCGAGGTTCGTGATGCCGCCGTCGAACGTGAGGCCGCGGAAGCGCACGTTCTCGACCGTCTCGCCGACTGGGGGAGCGATATGGAAAAGCCGTGAGTATTCGCCCGTACCGAAGTTCTTGAGGACCGTCCGTCCCGGCACACCATCGAGGACGAGCCCCGAGCACGGGGGGATGACGACCGTCTCGCGTACGTCATAGGGCCGCGGTGCGAAGCGCACGTGGCCGATGCCGAACGTGATGGCCGATTCGATGGCAGCCTTGATTCGAGCTGCATCAGTAGTACCGGCCGAGCGGTCGACGAAGATGCCCGAACCGAGGGTGCTGAGCATGCTGAAGCTGGCGTAGTCGTTCCCGTTGATGGCGCTGTCGAGCTCCTGCAGAGCCTCGGTGAGCCCGACGACGCCGGAGATCGGATGCGTGTGGCTCGTCGGAGCTGCTCCGACGTCGCCGGCAGTGAGGATGACGTCGCCGATCCTCGCGTTCACCGACGTGACCGGAGAAGTAGCCACGCCCATCACGTCCACGCCAGCTACGCGAGCGATGCCTTGCAGGTCGTTGACCGTCGACTCCTGGATGACCGGCTCAGACACGCCAGCAGCCCGCAGCGCGACGCGGTACTGCTGAACCGTTGGATAGTGCTCGGGCGCGAGCTCCTGCTCCGGCGTGATGTCGTTGTAGGCGTCAGCTCCGGCCAAGGGTCACGCTCCCTTGGTGGCGGGCGAGTAGGAATCCGGCGTCTTCCGCGAGCCGAGCAGCAGCTCGAGGTTCGGCCAGCGCACGGAGAGCTTGCGGACAGCCCAGTAGTAGAGGGCCGTCACGCCGGCCACAGCCGCCGCACTGAGCAGGAGCTGCGTCGATCCACCGAGCACGCCCGCGAGGTTCTCGTCGATCCAGGCGATGCCGTCGGCGACGGCCGGCACCAGTGCGACGAGGTACGCGAGCAGCGCGCCGATGCCGGAGGGCACAGCGGTGCGGATGGTGGCGATGATGCGCTCGTTGAAGGTCATGACAGCTCCTCTGGTCAGTGAGAGTCTACAGGGCAAGAAGGGAAAAACAGGGCTTACCCGACTGGAGAGACTCCGGTAACAACCCAGCCTGCAGCCCCAGAAGCGTTAGTGCGCCACTCCACGGTGATGATCTCCGCGTTCGTCGTTTGCTTCGTGTAGATGACGCGAATACCGGGAACTGTAATGCGCAGGTAGTTGGTCCCGTTGACCACGTTCGCCCCTACATAGACGCGATAGCGCAACCCTCCGATCAGCTCGGAGGAATCACTGGGCAGGGCGATATCCCTTTGTGCGGTAAGGGCGGTCTCGAAGAACAGCGTCCCCTCGGTTTCGCCCGGGACGACGACAACTCCTGCGTCGCCCTTGTTGACCGAGAGGCGAGCATTCATCCACTGGTCGATGCGGATATTCTCGTTGATGACGCTTCCACTTGCTCGGTTAGAGATCTTCCATAGGGACTTCTCAAGTCGCTTGATGATGACCTGAGAAAATCGCTGCCCCCCTCGCAGGACGTACCCGTTCACAAAACCCGTTGCGGTGGCCGTGACCGCAAGGAGCCCGACGTCAAGTGTGCTCACGGCAGTGCCGCCGCTATTCAGCGCGAAGATACAGCAGTCCCCCGAAGAGGGGGTCACGGTCAGCCCCCCGTTGGACGCTTGAAGACGGAACTCCCCCATCTGAATGAAGCACCCTGCGGGGATACGTACGAGATCGGCGTTCGCCGCGGTGATACGACCCCCTTCGACCTTAACGGCTCCGATGATGAACGACGAGCCAACAGTGAAGTCGAAGATGCCTGACCCTACTACACCGACAGCATTTGCGAGGTTAATGACCTCTACCGTTGCGATGGTGCTGTTGTACCCCGTGAAGGACTTGAACAGGTAGTCCGTGCAGGTCGAAGCGTCGCCGTAGATACGGCCGAAGCGGTTGTTGGGGACAGAGTTGATTGTGCCCGCCATGTTGATCCAGCCGCCGGACATCGAGCCAAAGAGAATCCCATCCCAATCACCGCCCCACGCCCCACCAACCCCTGCGGCATATGCGATCCCGTAGTATCCGTTCCGGAAATACACGTTGTGCATCTCGAACTGGTACGGCATAGCCTCGAAGTAGAGGCAGTTTGCAGAAGTGCTCGTGGCTGACTGGGGATCGGCGTAGGTAAGGCAGATGTCCTCCAGCACCCAATCCCGAAAATTGGTGGCTCCGCCGGCACCCATTCGGATGATCGGGATATTTCCGGAGATGCAGATCAGGTTGGTTCCGCGGTATCGACCCATGCCCCGCAAAGTCCATCCCCGAACGTTAGGGATGACCAGAGAGGAGGAGATGCGTACGTCCCGGAAAGGAATGACACCGTGAGCACCATTGGTGCAGATGTAGTTGAGAAACGACTGCATTGCAGCTGTCTCGTCGCTTCCATCCCCCCTGACCCCGAACTCGGCAGCAGAGACTTCGTGATCACGAATACCAGAGAATCGGGCGGACATCTCAGAACTGCCGACGACCTTCTGCACCAGGTCCGGCGTCGTACGATCCACCATCTGACGGAAGCTCTCGAATGCCTGCTCGGAAGCATCGAGGTCGATCTCGTGCGTCGTGCTCCACGCCGCCTGCAGCCGCTGCAGCACGTCGAGCAGGGAATCAACGGAGCGGTCCTCGTAAGTGAAGAGCGCGCCGACGGCCTGAATCCCTGCCCACTCGATGCTCGAGTAGCGGTTGATCGAGGACCGCACGATCTTGAAGTGCGTGCCGGACGTCACGGACGTGCGCGCGGCAGCCTTCGACGAGGTGAGCGTGGCGATGAGGTCGGCGAGGGTGTTCGCCGGGAAGATCCAGTCCCACCGGGTCGAGCCGGCGTAGGAGAGGGCATAGCCGACGTCTTCGACCATCTCGACGCGAGCGGTTTGGAAGAGGTCGTTGGCGATGATGCCAGAGTCGGCCATGCGGGCTCCTTCGGTCAGGGAGAGTCTACAGACTCACTTGCGTGCGTACCGCTCCCGGCGGCCGAGCTTCCGCTCGTGATGGAGGATGATCGTCTTCGCGAGGAGAGATCCGGAGATGAAGACGGCGGCGAGCAGCCGCAGCGGCTCGTCGACCTTCTGCTCGAAGACGATGGCGTAGGCGATCAGCCCGAGGACGAGAGACGTCGACACCCCGTAGAGGAAGATCACCCAGCCGAGCGGGTCCTTGTACCAGGGCGACCCGACCCCGTAGTCGACGACGAAGACGAGAGACAGGCCGAAGGCAGCGAGCAGAGCGATGTCGGACAGTGCAGGCATCAGATTGCCCCCCTCATAATCAGCCGGACCTTCTCCCGGTAGTGGTTGCGTTCGCGGTGGGCCTTCACCCGACCGAAATACTCGATGGCGTCGGAGACAACAGCGTTCGTGCGGTCCCGCGACTCTTCGCTCTTCTGGAGCGCCTCGCGGGCCTTATCGACCTCAGCCACAGTCAGACCCCCTTCGCTGCTTGATCGAGAGCGTCGAGCGCCTGAATGGCGGCCTTGGTGACCTCGACACTTCCCGCCAGCGTATCGGTGGCCTTGTCGGCGCGCTCCTCCTGGACGGTATAGGCCGACCGCCAGTAGTCTCGTTCCTTGACAAGATCCCCGTATCGCCTATCCTTCTCCTGCGCTTCCCGCTCGTGGTGCTTGATGAGCTCCGCGATGCGAAGCTCGTACTGCTTCACCAGATCCTCGACACGGCGAAGGTGCTGGCCCCTCGTGATGACGAGGTCGCGCGCGAAGAGAAAGGCCAGCACGCCGAGGCCGAGAGCAGAGAGCACCTTGTCGAACGAGGTCGCCGACGTGAACCAGTCCCAGACTTCCATAGGTGCTCCTCACAGCAAGAGGGACGGCCTCCGAAGAAGCCGCCCCTCCCGTAGGCCTAGCTCAGGACTCGATCAGGTCGTCGAGTCGAGCGTGGGCGTTGCGACGGTCGGTCGCGAGCTCGTGACGCTCCACCAGGTGGGCGTACCAGCGGTCGTAGACGCCGTTGGCGTCCGTCGACTGCTTCCACATCGACCCGTCCCGGTCGAGCCAGTTCCAGGGCTCGTCACGGTAGAAGGTGAGGTGGCTCTCGTCGATGAAGAGCGCGGTGCCCTTCGGGGCGTCCGGGTCCGCCAGGACCGGGATCTCGCCGCGGTCGGTGGTGAACGCGAGGCCCGAGAACCCGCCGGTGAACTCGGTCTTGTTGACGACCTGACGCAGCTGCGAGAGGAGGTTCGCGTAGCTGCGACGCACACCGAGCGAGTAGAGGATGAGCGACGTCTTGCCGCCCTTGACCCGGACGGCGTCCGAGACCTCGGTCATCAGACCCTCGGTGAGCTGGCGGGGGGTGCCCCCGTTGTCGCGCACCGTTGCAGCCCACTCGGGCTCCGTGGCGGGGTTGATGTTGTAGAGCAGGCCGGTGTCGCGGATGATCGAGGCGAAGCCCGTGATCTCGCGGTTGATCGCGCCCTGGCGGGTGATGAGCTGGCCGGCGGTGACGTTGAACGCCGCGCCGGAGAGCGTGATCGTGTTCGCCGAGAGGTCGACGTCGGTGACGACGCGGGCCTGGACGGCGATGGTCTGCGGGGCGGTGACGACGTCCACGACGGCGTCGAGCTGGAAGAGGAAGGCGTCCTCGACCTCGAACGTGTTCACGCCGGTCGCCGACGTCGCGACGCGGGAGATCGCACCCGTGCCGTCGCCGTAGAACTGGCGGTTCATGTCCTTCTTGAGGTCGTTCTTCAGGCCGGTGATCTCCTGGTCGATCACGCGAGCGAAGGCCTTCGGGTCCGAGTCGCTCATGTCGATGGCGGGGCCAGTGACCGAGATCGCGCCGTAGCCGTGCTTCAGCTTCACGCGCGCGGCGGCGTAGCCCTGCTGGCCGGGGACCGGCAGCGGGTCGTTCTCGTTGCGCGAGCCGATGCCCGAGTTGCGACGGACGTGGATCGGGAAGGTGACGTACTTACCTTCCGTCTCGCTCGAGATGTTCGTTCCCGAGTTCTCGATGCGGTTCAGCAGAACGACCTCGTCGTTCAGCTGCTTCCGGATGCTCGGCGCGTAGACCTCCTTGAGGTACGGCTCGATGCTCTGCAGTGCAGCGGGCATTGCGTGCTCCTATGGTTGGGGCTGTTGGGCGGTTGAGCCCTAGCGCTTGCTGCGCGCCGACGTCACCATGTCCGCGAGGGAGTTGATACGGTCGTCCCGCGTGAGCTGGGTGACGGGCTTGGATGCCGAAGGCATGCCACCACCGGAGCCGGGAAGGCGGGGTGCAGAGTCGCTGGGGCGAGGGGTCTTGAGAATGGACTCACGGTACTGAAGGAGCGGGGCCGCGACATCCGCGAGCTTCGGCATCTCGCCGGTGCTCATGTGGATGGCCTTGGCCTGCTCGATCACCATGCGGAGGGCGGGGCCGTCCAGGTAGGGGTGAGCCGCCTGAAGTGCCTGCATCTCCTGCGTGAGCTGCGAGACGGTCTGCTCCTCGTACTGCTGGAGCTGCTGCTGTTCCGCGGCCTGCCGGAAGGCATCCTGGAACCGCTCGACCTGCTCACGGAGCTCAGCGACCTCGGGGTCGCCCTGCTCCTGAGTGTCCTCGTCTTCGTCACCAAGCGCTTCCTCGAGCTCCGCGGGGGTTTCAGGCATCCGGCCGTTCTCACGGAGGAAGTTGCCGAGGTTCTCGTAGAGCGACTCAGGGGACTGGTCCGCCCAGGACGCGAGCTGAATCGCACCCTGAAGGAACTCCGGCGTCACCTGGTCGGTGAGAATCGACTCGAACGGCTGGTACCGCTTCACCTGCTCGTTGAGCTGGGTGATGCGGGTGTGCGCGTTCTTGTCGAAGTCCGCGAGGAGCGGCTTGATCGAGTGGTAGAGCGGGTCACCGAGCTTCTCGCGGATGCTCCCCCATGCCGGGTTGTCCCCGACACCGGAGGTGTCCTCGGTCTGCTCGACCTGCTGCGTCTGTCCCTGCGGCGGGGCCGCATCGGGGGCAGGAGCGTTGCTCTCTGCCTGGCTGCTCATGATGCTGTCCGCGAGACCTGCTCCGAGGTCTCCGGCCTGGCTGTCGCCGTCAGGCATTGCCACTCCATTCTGCTGTACCCTCTCGGGCCCTGGCGTTCTGCTTCAGATTATCACTTCGTGCTGGTCAGAATGTCAAGCTGGCGGCATCGGCGGCGTGGCTTCGGTCTCCGCGTGCGCATGACCGCCCGGGGCCTCCTGCTCCGCTTCGGCCTGCTCGCCGCCCATGTCGCTCTGCTCGCCCATCATCGGGGCCTGCTCCGCGGCCTGCTGCTGCTGAAGCTGCTGCAGGTACGCCTGGTGCTGCTCGACGTGGCGCTGGAACTGCTGCTTGACCTGGTCGGGGAGGTTCTCGTACTCCTGCGACATCCGGAAGCGGTTGTGGACCTCGATATGCATCTCGTGGACATCGAAATCGTTGACCGGGACGAGCGGCGGGGTCGCGGCACGCGCCACCTCGAGCAGCTCGGGGTCGTTCGGGTCCAGGGGCATCTCGTCCGGGCCGGCGGCCGCGGCGGCGTTCTGCTGAACGGCCTCGATGAACGCCTGCTCGTGCTCCGCAAGCTGCTGCTCCGTGATGAGCTTCATCTTGACGTTCTCGCGCTGCGCCTGCTTCTCGGCGACCGACATGATGTCGAGCGCCTTCTGGACGCCGCCGATCTCCATCATCTTCAGCGCCGTCACCTGGTCGAGCAGGCCGCGGTCGACGAGTTCCAGGACCTGCGCGCGCTTGGCGGCCATGGACACGCCGACGCTCGAGCCCTCCTCGACACGCACGTCGAGGCCGTCCTTGATGTCGGCCCCGGTGAGCAGCTCGGTGTCGTACGAGCCGTCCGCGCCGACGATCCGGATCTTCCGCTTGACGTCCACGTACTGCACGAAGAGCTGGAGCGTCTGCTTCGCGATGCGCTCGAAACCCTCCTCAGTGTCGTGGTGCTGCGGCGTTAGGAAGTTGTCGTCGGACTCCTTCAGGAACGCCATGGCGGTGCCGGCGGTGATGCCGGCGGGCGCGGAGCCCTTCGACACCTCATGCTGGCCGGTGAGGTCCTCGATGTCCGTCAGCGCGCGGTCCATCTGCTCCATGACGGCCGGCGAGATGGTCGGTGGCTGCACGACCTGCGGGGGCTGGAAGCCCATGCGGTACTTGATGATCTGACCCGGCTCGTTGGTGAGCTTGTTCTCGTCGAACGAGCCCTCCTGCATGAGCAGCTGCGGGGAGCCCATTCGGCGCGTCGCGAGCCCCATCTGCGTGCGGAGCTCGTTGTACTCCTTCTGCAGCGGGATGATGTCAGAGATCGGGGTGTCGCCGTAGAAGGTCTCGGTCGAGACGTGCTCGAACTTCGTGTACGGGAACTCCCCGTGCGCGTACGGCCAGCTGTCCTGGTAGTGGACGATCTTGTCCTCGACCGTGATGATGAGCCCACCGTTCGGCAGGAGCTCGGTCGCCCCGGGCTTGACCCAGTATTCGAGCACGAGCACCTGGTCGAGCTTGTGCGCGCTGTTCTGTGTCGAGTGGAGGTAGGCCTCATCGAGAAGCCCGAGCTGCTCACCGTTCGAGGGGCTGAGGTCTTCGCCCGCGAGCTGGTCCTTGAAGAACCACTTCGCCCACGACAGCGGCCGCTGCTGCGCCTCGATGACGTACGGCTGCTGCTCGATTTCCTTCTCCCGGAGGATCGGCACGAAGAGGTGGAAGGGCGTGACGTTGGCGTAGTTCACGTCGCCCTGCTGGCCGTCGAAGGTCTTGGTCTCCGGGTCCCACCAGGTCTTGATGAAGCCGGTGCCGACGGAGACGCGCCACCACATCGTGCGCCCATAGCAGCGGCGGATCTGCTTGCTGGACTGGTACGACTGCCAGACCTGCTCGGCCGCGAGTGCGGCGCGCTGGTCCTCGTCCTCGCCGGACGCCGGCACGGACACGACGGTGGGGTAGGCCGAGATGAACTTCGAGTGCTCGGTGCGCGCGAAGGAGCGGACGCGGTTGATCGTCCGGCGGTCCTTGCGGTTCTCGGCGCGCTTGAGCGTCGGGAGGCCCTGGTTGTTGCGGCCGAGCGCGACGTGCTGGTCTCCGAACTGGAAAGCGAGCGCCTTGTACCAGGAGCCCTGCCGGCCGATGCGCGCGTCCTTGCTGCGCTGGAACTCCGTCTTCAGCCACGCGAGGAGCTCCTTGCCCTCCCTCGAGTTGCGGAAGGCCTGCAAGTCCTGGGAAGGTGCGTCCGAGATCGCCGGAGCCTCCTCGACGGCGTCAGAAGCCAGGGATGCCGAGTTCGCTGAGGGCAGCTGTCTCGTAGCCATTCAGGTCGTCCTCTTCCTCGGTAGCGCGACGCACGACGGGGGCGTCCGCCCCAGCATACGGTACGTGGTCCATCGCCTGCACGGCCTGGAACGCCAGCGGGTCCTTCGTGCCGATCATGACGAGCGCCTTGTCGAGCGTCTGCAGCTGCGCTTCGGACGTCTCGCGGAGCTGCTTGAAGACCAAGCGGCGCTCCCAGAGGAGATAGGCGCTAAGACAGGCTGGCAGCAAGAGCGCCAAGATCAGCAGCACGTCGTGCAACATCCGGGAGCCCCTCCTTCACGGCGTCGAGCTTGCCCTGGACGTAGCCGGCGGTGCGCGCCTTGCGGACGAGCTCCGGGTCGTTGAGGATGCCGAGGGTCTGCGCGAGCTCCCGGACGGTCTCCTCGCTGAGGTAGATGCGCCGCGGCTGGATCTCTCCAGGCTCGACGTAGATGAGTCCGAGGTCGACGAACGGCCCCTTCTCGTTCCCGGTCACCGCGTCACGGTGCGGGAAGAACTCGGCGTTCTCGACGCGAATCGCGCTCACTTGAAGATCGCCTTCCCGGCCCACATCAGCGCTTCCTCGAGCTTGGTGAGGGCGAGCGACTGCTCACGGCTGGGAGCAGCCGAGCCCTCGATGCTCGCCGCGGCTGCCTCGATGCGCGCGCGGATCTCGCGCTGGTTGGCCAGCTGAGCGTCGGACGGCTTCGGGCCGTCCTGGGCGATGTTGAAACGAGCGGCATCCACGATCTCTCCTAGTCCTCGATGAAGTCTGTCGTCGACCACGATACACCGGAACTCGGTGCGGCCAACAACTTGTCCTGCTCCTGCCACTGGTGCATCGTGGCGTAGACGTCGCTGATCGAGCCGAGCTGCCCGGGCGCGAGGGTCTGGACCTGCTGCACGTCGACGCGGAGGTCCGGCAGCAGCGTGGCGAAGTAGCGCGCGCTGTCGAAGGCGTGGTCGTCCTTCTTGTGGACTTCCTCCTTCTTGTTGACGTCGTAGTTCTTCTTCGAGCTGTCGTACGCCGCGTAGCGCAGCTTCTTGAGCTCGCGGATGAGGTTCTCGCAGTTGCGCGTGATGAGCCACGTCGGCTGCCAGTCGCCGTTGCCCATGCGCCGCACCTGGAAATACTGGCGCATCTTCTCGAGGCCGATGCTGACGGCGTGCGGGACGCCCTCGGTGATGATCGGGATGCCGCGGAAGGCATACTCCTGGAGCACGCTCGTGCCGGTGATGCCGGAGCGCTGGGACATGGCGGGGTCGCCGACGTACCGATCCGGCACCTTGCCGTGCATGGCGTTCTTCTGCGTGACGACCATGGCGTGCTGCTCGACGGTCATGTTCCGCGCGTAGTGCTCGTCGAACGTGACGATGGTGCCGTCGGGAGCGACGGCGTGCCAGAGCCAGGCGGTCGGGTTGTTCAGGCCGTGGTCGACGGAGGCGTACCAGGTCCAGTGCTTCGGAGGTGCGACGTCGTAGGGGTCGCGCGTGTGCGTGGCGACGCTGAACTCGGGGAAGATCAGGCCGGTGCGCGCCACGAACTTTCCGGTCGAGCGCATGTCGCGCTCCTCGTCGTCCATCGCGAGGTAGAAGCGGCTCTTGTCCTCGGCCTGCAGGTAGGGGTTGTTCGCCGGGTCGAGCTGGTGGATGCTCACCGGGAACGGCTCGCCGGCCTCCTGCGCCTCGAGCGCCGGCTCCCAGAGCAGGTCGTACGTCCAGGTCATGCCCTTCACGGGCGTGGCCGAGATGACCCACCAGCCGTCGTAGTCGACGAGGCGCATCATACCCTCGTTGAAGATCGGGCGCGGCGGCTCCTCGTCGAAGTAGATGATGTGACGGGGCACGCCACCGTGCCGCTCGAGGTCCATGTTGTAGGTCAGGAAGTCGATGGTGGAGCCGTTGCGGAACGTCAGGATGAGGTTCTTCGGGTCCCAGGACTTCGCCCACGAGCCGTCGATGAGGTACTCGCGCGGCGTCCAGCGCTTGAACGCCGGCAGCAGGATCGCCTCGACGCCCTTGGCGATGTCGACGCAGACGAAACGCTGTTGGATCGCGCCGTGGCCCCAGTCCTCCGGCCGCTCTCGCCAGGGATGGATGTCCATGGCCCACCAGATCGACTCGACGACGACGGAGGTCGTCTTGCCGGCGCGGTTGCCGCCAGAGACGTACTTCCCCGGGGCCGCGGACTTGTGGAAGTCGAGCTGGTCGGAGTAGGGCTTGTAGGCGTAGATCGACGGCTTGAGTGCGGCCTTCTCGAGCTCCTGCTGGACGATCCCGAAGATGCCCTTGACGTCGGGCAGGTCCTTCTTGGCCGGCATCAGGTGGTCGCGTCCGTGGCCCCCATCGCCGCGAGGAGGGCGATGACGCTCGCCAGTGCGGTGTTGCCGCCCTTGGCTCCGGTGATGGTCTGGCCGGTCAGGATGGGCAGGCCGTTGCCGCCCATGTGGTTGTGGGAGCCCTTCGCTGCCTGCGTCGGGCCGATGCCGAGGGTGTGGTGGTGCGACTCGTCGCGGACGTCGGCGTCGTCCTTCTGGTGGAACTTCTCGACGGCCTCGGCGGTCGAGCGCTGCAATTGCTCCGCGAAGCGCGCGAGCTCGCTGCTCTGCTCCGGACTGTTCTCGCCGGTCGAACTGGTCGAGTCCTCTTCGTAGGCCATATCACACCGTCGCCACGAGGACGGCCGCGAGGGACTCGTTCGAGACCGAGAGGTTCTGGCCGGCGGTCTGGTAGCGGCGCAGCCCGATGCGGACGTTTGCAGCGAGCTTCACCAGGCCGGAGAGCTGCTGGTAGCCGCCACCACCGGGCCAGATGTCGCTGGTCGGGGCGGTGAATCCGGGGGTGACGATGTTCATGCGGCGGACGCCACCGGCCACGTTGCCCCAGCCGATCTGGGCAGAGACGAAGTACCAGCCGGCGACGGGCGTGAGGATGCCGCTCGAGTTGGCGGTCATGCCGTTGCTCGTCTCGAACTGGTTGAAAGGCGGGGAGGTGTAGGTGTCTCCGGTGCCGATCTGGGACTCGTCGCGCAGGCACCAGGCGGCCGGCACGTCGAGCGCATCGACGGCGAACTGGTCGATCTTGTCGAGGTTCGCGTTCATGATGGCGATGTCTGCGGGCTCGGTGTAGTCCGACTTGACGAGCTTCAGCTTCGTGGTCTGCGTGGCCATCGGATCTCCTACAGCATGCCGGGACGGTGGGTGAGGTCGAAGGCGAGTCCTGCCGACCGCACATCGTCCAGGATAGCGGTCAGGACGTGCTTGTCGGTGACGTGCTTCTGGACCGCCTCGAGCACGGCATACACGACCTGCATGGCGTCCTGCTGCGCGGCGTTCTGCGCGGAGTAGATTCCCTTGGCCGCGAAGAGGAACTCGATGGCGCGCTGGTCGCCATTCTCGACGTTGGTAGCGAGCCGCTCGTGCGCGACGGGGACGACGTCCTCGAGCACCTCCCGCGCACGACGAGAGCGCTCCTCCTTGAAGACAGGGTCGCGCATCCAGAGCTGGTAGGTCTGGTAGGTGAGCCCGAGCGAGCGCATCTTCGCGCCCGTGTTCCGCTTGTCGGTGGGGTCGCAGATGATGGCGAGCGCCGAGAGCTGGTCGTTGCTGAGGCCCTCGCCGGCCTGGATGCGGATGCCGAGGTCGTTGAGCGCGTCACGGAAGCCGCGGTGGGCGTAGAGCTCGCCGTAGGTGCGCTTCTCGATGTGCGGCCAGCTGTCGGCGACCTCGCTGATGGTCGGGATGCGGCCGAGCCGGCGGTACTCGAGCTCGACGGCGGCGATGGCGCGGCGGAAGGTCTCGGGCCGGAAGCTGCCGAAGTCGAGGGCCTTGCGCCGGCCGTCGGCGAAGATGCGGCGCTCTGTCTCGTCGAGGGTCTCCTCGTCGCTGAGGGCGATGCCGGCGAAGGGGTTCGGCCGCTCGGGCGCGGCCTCTTCGCGCGGTGCAAGCGCTTTCTCGCGCTGTTCGAGCTCCTCGATGACGACGACCTGCGTCTCGAAGGGGTTCTCGACCGGGACCTCGGCGGCCTGCGCGGCGGCGAGCTCTTCCTCGGCCTGCCGCCGCGCTGCCTGGGCAGCCTGAAGCTTCTGCTCGCGCTTCATGCGGTGCGCGTTCGGGAGCAGCTGGCTGATGTCAACGCCGTCGGTCATGCCACCAGCTTAGGGCCCACAGGCCTGCGAGGCTCACGGCGACGGCCACGAGGGTGCCGAAGTTCAGAGCGAGATAGGGGTCGGGCATCAGAGGTCCTCGGTCGTGACCGTGCGCGCCGGCGCGGGAAGCCGCGTCTCCTCGAAGCCGCAGTTGTCGCAGTCCATCTCTCCGGTCTTGAGGTCGATGATGGCGTCGTTCGCGCGGCACTTCGGGCAGACGGTGTACCGCCGCTGGTTCGGGGTCACGCCGGCTCCTCTGGGCTCTGGGGCTCGGTGCTGTCGCCGGGGAGGATGATGGGCGACGGCTCCTCGGGGATCGACTTCGCGAGGAACTCGTAGAGCGGCTCGGCCTGCTGATCCCAGCTGCCGTCGGCGACCTGGCCGGACGCGCGCCGAGAGACGGCGTCCTGGATGACGAGCTGCAGGGCGAACTGCCGCGCCTGGATGTGCGCCTGCTGGATGGGGCTGATCTCGGTCACGCTGCGTCCTTCTGCTCATCCCACGCGCGGCAGGCGCGCAGGAACGACTTGGTCCACTTCCAGCCGGAGTCCTCGAGGGCCTCGGCCAGCTCAGCGGGGGTGGTGTACTTGCCGGCGATGAACTCGCGCATGGTGTACTCGTGCATGCAGAGCCAGTTCGCCAGGGTGGCGGGGCCGCCGACGGCGCGGGCGAGCCAGGCGGCGGGGCTCTCGCCTTCCACCCGCGGCGGCATCTCGATGGGGAGCTTCTCGCCCATGGTCCGGCGGCGCGAGGTGCGGAACTGCCGGTACGCCTCCTGCAGGTCGGCCCCGAAGAGCTGGTGGCAGACGACAGAGAGCATCTCGGCACGCCTGCTGTAGAGCACAGCAAGGCTGTCATGGATGCTCTGAGGGACGTGCTGCAGCTGGGCCCGGTTCAGGTAGCCGATGTAGCTCCGCGAGAAGCCGAACTGCTCCTGGAACTGGGCGAGGGAGAGCCCCGCGTGCCGGATCAACCGACTCACGGGGCCCTCCGGGGCCTGGATCCTAGCCACGCAGGTCCTCGGTCTGTGCGAGCACCTTCGTGAGGAGGTCGCGCAGGAGCTCGACCTCGTCCAGGCGGACCTGCAGCTCGGCGTCGCCGACCCAGCCCTCGGGGATGAGAGCGACGGCGACACGGCCGCGGCCACGCACCTTCACGATGTTGGCCATCCAGGGGTAGCGGCCGTCCTTGCCCTTGGACTCCTCGTCGGGCACGACGGTGTACGGCAGCTGCGCGTCGGAGATCTGCTCCGCGCGCTCGGGCTCGTCGTCCTCGATGTCGTCCTCGTCGAGGGGGTCGACCTGCTCGCCGCCGAGGCGCTGGATGAGGTCGGCCTTGACGCTGAGACCCTTGATGTCGACGTCCTTGGCCTTGGCGTACGACTTCAGCTCCTCGACGGTCCAGTTCTCGTTGGGCTCGCCCTCTGGGTGCTGGGTCTGGACGGCGTGGGGGACGTCGGTGGGGTCGCCGGGGCTCTTCTGCAGGGACCGCTGTTCCTGCGTGTCGGTGCCCTTCTGGACCTGCTGCATCCCGAAGGGATCGTTCTTGTCAGCCATGCTGCCTCCTTGTTGGTCTCAGGGTACAGCATGAGCTGCCCCTGTTGAGGGTACTGGTTTCGGGCGCTCGTGTCAGGCGAGGCCGGCGGTCGTGGGAACGAGCTCAATCCAGGGGCGTCCATGGACCTTGCGGGCCTTCCAGAACATGTCCTTGCTGAATCCGGGCCGGGTCTCGAGTCCCTGGACGCCGATGCGTCCGGTGTGCTTGTCGACCGTGCGGTAGCCGCTCTCCAGCGCCGAGATGACAGACGTGAGGCGAATGCGGCCATCCGGTGCAGTATCGAGCTTCACCCGGATCCGGCCATCGTCGTCCTCCTTCAGCATCTCGCGGAGCTTGGCATTCAGCGTGATGTACGCGCGGCCGTCCCGCTCGACGAAGTGCATGCGCGCCATGGCGATGTCCGTCCGCATCCGCGGACGCTGCTTGCGTTCAGACTTCTCGAAGGGCTCAAACTGGACGAAACTCACGACCCCTGCTCGAGGATCCGGGCGGCGATGTCCGCGGCCACCGAAGCGCCCTCGTCGTCCAGCAAGCCTGTCGTCGACTCGAAGGTCTTCACGATTTGCACGGCCTTCTCGCGCTCCTCGCGGCGCACGGCCTCGATCATGCGGTCGAACTCGGCTTCGTACTCGTCGGGATACTTCTTGCCACCGCGGGACTGTCGCCACTCCACGTAGCCAGCCTTCGCGCGATCCAGGCTCGGCGTGTACTCGTCGGCGGTCATCGTCCTGCCTCCTGTGCCGCTTCGAGGGCCGTGCGCACCATCTGCCGCGTCCCCTGCCCCATCGGGTCGTCGCCGGGCCAGATGTCCCAGTACGGGTACATCTCCCGCCCCGCCGCGTCCACCTGCTCGTCGGTGACTGGCGCGGGCTCGGCGAGCTTTGCCACGAGCTCGAGCCACTCCCGGAAGAGCTTCGCCTTCTCGGGGAAGCCGTCGGTCTCGGCGACGGAGGCGTTGGCCGCGAGGTAGACGCGGAGCTCAGTGAGCTTGCCGTCGGCCATCAGCTCAGCCCCAGCTCGTCGGTGATCGCCTTCTCGAGCTGGCCCAGGTCCTGCTGATTCCAGTAGCTGAAGTCGTGCAGCTGTCGGCGCAGCTCGAGGAGGTTCGCGATGCGGAGCTGCTTGGCGCGCTCCATACCCGAGGACGGCGGGGCCGGAACGATGTTGCCGGGGTCCTTCCTCGGGCTGCGGTTGTGGGGGAGCTCGCCAGGGTCGTGGCTGACGACGGCCCCGATGCTGGACTCGGCGGGCTGCAGGCGCTCCTCGGCGAACTCGATCAGGGTCATGATGCGCGCCCAGAGCGGGCCCGGGTGCTCGATCAGCTGGTGGCTCTCTCGAATGAGGCGCACGGCCTCCCGGAGCTCTTCGATGGTGTTGTTGGTCTTCTCTGCCATACCCCTACCCTATCAGTTGTTGGTCACTGGAGGAAGACCAGGATCCGCGAGAAGTGAAGGTGAGGCGACGAGAGCCACTTGGGATAATCCGCACCCGACCATCCAGTGCGCTAGCTCTCGTTCTTACGTCGATGTCCACGCCTCTGGGTCAGGATAGTTGTTGGTCGTAGGGAGAGCAAGGCAGAGGGGAGGAATTAGGGCTATTCGGGTGGACAAGAAGCGCCGTACAACATCTGGTTGTCTTATCTCGTCGCCACTGACACCACCACTCACACAGGAGTCACATCATGTACGTCACCACCATCACCATCGGCCGCAACGTCACGTCCACCCCCGGCATCAACGAGGACCCGGTACAGGTGCCCATGCCCGACGAGCGCTGGTCTGCCTTCAAAGTCGCAGCTGCTGCGCTCCTCACTGAGGCCGTCATCAAGACACAGAAGGCCGACGGGGTCGTCGCCCCCTTCTACTACGAGCAGCACTCCGGCATCGGCGTCTGGGACGGCGTCGAGGAAGAGAGCTTCAAGATCACCACGCTCAGCGACCAGCCCATGACCTATCGCGCCTGGTTGCGGGACGAGCTCGGCGATCTCGCCCCCCAATTCGACCAGCTGGCCATCGCCCTCACGGTCGGCGAGTCCGAGCTCTGCTACTGAGCGGGAAGGTCGGGCCCTTCGGGGTCCGGCCGCTCTCGCGTGGAGGGTTCGGATGGACCGGACGTGCCAGGCAAGCCCTCGTAGATTGATCTCAGTTGCACACCGCGGCACCCACACCTAGCACCTAGGAGATTGACATGACCGCTCGAGTCCAGACCCCGCTCGCTATGACGCGCCGCATCACTCGCGTCTTCGACGCCGCCACGCCGGAGCAACTCGAGAAGGGCCTCACTTGGTACGACGCCGCGCATTCCATCGCCGAAGGTCTCGCAGACATGTACGACCTCACGCTCGAGCAGGCGTCGGCCGTCATCGCCGCGCTCTCGCCCCAGATCTCGTGGGCCCTGAATGTCAAGCTCGCCACCCGAGCATGCTGGAATCACGGCCTCACGGGTGGAGCGCTCGGGGCGAACGTCGAGAAGGCGAACCGAATCCTCTCAGGAGAGAAGGTCTCGGACGTGCTCGGCACGGCAGAGAGCAAGAGCGGCCACAAGGTGCGCGCGTTCTTCCAGAGCATCCTCACGTCAGGACGTGCGACGAACGTCTCGAGCGTGTGCATCGACAGGCACGCGCAAGCCATCGCGGAGGGCACACGGGACACGCGCTACCTCACGCCGAAGCGCTACCTCGAGATCGCTCAGGCCTACGTCGATGCCGCGCACGTCATCAACCGTCGGAAGCACGGCAACCTGCCGCCGGTGACGCCCGCGCAGGTGCAGGCCGTGACGTGGGTTGTCTGGCGTGCGCAGCACGGCGTCGCGGCGGCCCACGGATGATCGTCGTCGTTCTCGTGCTCTTCGTCGCCGCGTGCTACGTGCTCACCCGGATCGTGAGGGGGATGTGAGGGAAGCGGGCCCGGGAGACCGGGCTCGCAGCCCCGTGGAGGGTTCGGGTGGACGAGCCGAGCAAGCGCCGATGCGGGAGAGTAATCACATCGAGCAACCCCGACCACTCGCCACAGTCGCACATAGCGCGTCGGGACGATACATCGTCAACTGTTCACACTGTCAACTGTAGGAGAGCATCATGGCCGACACCTTCCCCCGCCGCGAGGGGTATCGCCGCGAGACGTATGATGGCCGCAAGGTCATCGGCTTCCCCGGTTACGAAGTTATCGAGCAGGCCGACGGCAGCTACCTGCTCATCCGCACGCCCGGGGGCCACGACATGGAGCCCGCCGACAAACTGACCGTCGGTTAACACTGTCAACCCTCCCGTCGGGTGGAAACGGTGGCGGGAGGGCTGGAC
>Ga0196958_10000231_pt1 | contig 18408 bp, 15 predicted proteins | sample S1v_10metaG_FD_148654 | JGI IMG/M metagenome (GOLD analysis project Ga0196958, IMG submission 148654) | Soil microbial communities from Anza Borrego desert, Southern California, United States - S1+v_10 | ecosystem: Environmental > Terrestrial > Soil > Desert | place: USA: California | collected...
CGGGCGCCCGCGAGGCGGGCCGCGTCGGACCGGGGCGGGCGCGCGCCGGCCGGCTCGTCGGCGCCGATCGCCGCGGCCGGGTCGGCGGGCGCCGTGGGGGCGAACCCGGTCACCACCTGCGTGGCGCCCGGGTAGCCCGGCACCCCGATCCGCTCCTCCGGGGTGTTCGCGCCGACCAGGGTGGCCGCCGCGAAGGCCAGCCCGACCAGGACGGCGGCGGAGGACAGCACGGCGAACCAGGCGGCCCGCTGCCACGTCCGCGGCGGTGTCACCGAGGCGGGCACCAGGCCGATGTCGAACTTGCGCAGCCCCATCGCGTCGGTGTCCAGCAGCGGGTCGCGGGTGCGCTGCGCCGGGATGCCCCCCGGTCGCGCGCGCGGCGCCGGCGGGTGGTCGGGCGCGCCGCCCGGTGACGGCCGCACCGCCACGTCCCCGCCGTCCAGCCGGTGCCTGCCGGACCGTCCTCGTGCCCCGATGTCCATGCGCGCGCAGACCCCTCCCGCCCCTCGGCCCGGTGCGGGCCGGCCGCTGTCCACCTGTTCGGGGGCAGGGTCCCGGAGGTGGCACGACGGGGCCCTGCGCCCAGGTCAAGATAGGTGCAGGGCCCCTTGGTTGCAGCGCGGATCAGCCTTGTGACACTGCGTGACACTCGACCGTGTGGTTTCAGCCGCCGCTGTTCAACCGCTTGCGACTGCTCTGCAACGCGTTCGTGGCGGCCAGCCCGGCGCCGCCGGCGATCAGCGCGCCGATGATGTCGGGAGCGGTGTTCCCGCCCACCGTGATCAGCAGCCCGACCAGCGCGACGACCGTGGTCACGCCGGCGACCGCCCACCGGCTGCGCACGTACTGCGCGATCGGCGCGCCCGCCGCGCGCTTGGACTTGGCCGCCGAGCCGAGCATGGCGAGGTAGCCGTCGTGTGCCAGCGTGGCGAGCACGCCGAGGATTGCGATGAGGCCCGTGACGAGACCGATGACGCCCATGCGACCAGTGTGCCCGCGCGTATTCGACTTGGCCCATGGGTGATCGCCCTGATATGCCCCTGGTGTGGAGCTGTTCTGGCACGACGCCTGCCTGGAGCACGACACCGGCGCGGGGCTGTGGGAGCTGCCCGGCCGGTGGGAGTGGTTGGACGAGCCCGAGCCGCACCCGGAGAACGCCGCCCGGCTGCGCACGTTCCGGCACGCCCTGGCGCACGGCCCGGTCGCGCCGCACCTGACCTGGTCGACCGGGCGGTTCGCCACGGACGACGAGCTGGCGCGCGTCCACTCGGCCGCATACCTCGCGCACATATACAAGGCGTGCACCGCGGGCGAGCGCGTCGCGCTGGAGGCCAACACCGTCGTCGGCCCCGGCTCGTGGGACGCGATCCGGGCCGCCGCCGGCACCGCCCTCGCCGCGTACGAGGCGGTCGCGGCCGGGCGGACCCGCCTGGCGTACGCGCTGGTCCGCCCGCCCGGCCACCACGCGCAGCGGTCCCTGGCGGACGGCTACTGCCTGGTCAACAACGCGGCCCTGGTCGCCGAGACGGCCCGCCGCGCCGGCCGCCGGGTGGCGGTCCTGGACTGGGACGTCCACCACGGCAACGGCACCCAGGACGTCTTCCGGAACGCCGAGGACGTCCTCACGGTCTCCGTGCACATGCGGCACGGCGCGTGGGGCGCGAACCACGCCCAGACCGGCGGCCCCGAGGAGAACGACCGCGCGAACCTCAACGTCGAGCTGTCCCTCGGCGCGGGCGACACCGCCTACCGCCGGGCGCTGGACGAGGTGGCCCTCCCGGCGATCCGCGCCCACGGCGCGGACTTCCTGGTCTGCGCCTCGGGCTTCGACGGCTCGGCGTTCGACCCGAACGGGCGGCACAACCTGACCGCCGCGGGCTACCGGGACATCGGGCGCCGGGTGGCGGCGCTGGACCTCCCGACCGTGCTCACCCAGGAGGGCGGCTACCTGCGCGGCTACTCGGCGCTGTGCCTGCACGCCCTGGTGGAGGGGCTGGTGGGGACCGCCGAGCTGCTCGACGACCCCCTCGCCTACCTGCCCGACGACGCGCAGCTGGTCGACCGGGACCTGGCCAGGGCCGTCACCGGCCGAGCGGCCCCCGGCCCAGCTTGAGCAGGATCATCGCCAGGTCGCGGCCCTCGGGGCCGAGCTCCCGGTAGCGGTTGAGGACGTCGATCTCCCGGTTGTGCACGATCCTGGTGCCACCGGCGGCCATCCTGGCCGCGCCGATGGTCCTGGACACCTCCACGCGGCGCTTGACCAGCCGCAGCAGCTCGGCGTCGATCAGGTCGATCTCCTGCCGCAGCGCGTCGATGTCCTCGGGGGCGGGTGCGGTGTCGGTGCTGTTCATCGAGGTGACCTCTCGGCTCTTGCGGAAGTCCCGGCCCGGAAGCGACGAAGCCCCGGAATCCGAGGACTCCGGGGCTTCGTGGGTGGCTTGCTGCGCTAGCGGTCCACGGGAGCCGGAGTCCGGATCCCGTAGAAAAACTCGAAGTCGACCGAGCGCACACCGACATCATGCCACAGCCGCGCGCCGTCGGTGGCAACCGGTAACGTGGACGGACGATGAGCGCCTTGTTCGACTTGCCGCCAAGTCCCCCCGCCCCCGGGTCCTCCCGACTGCTGGAAGACCTCAACCCGGCCCAGCGCCGCGCCGTCGAGCACGCCGGTTCGCCGCTGCTGGTCGTCGCGGGCGCGGGCTCGGGCAAGACCCGCGTGCTCACCCGCCGCATCGCCCACCTGCTGGCCGAGCGCGGGGTGCACCCGGGCGAGGTCATGGCGATCACCTTCACCAACAAGGCCGCCGCCGAGATGAAGGAGCGCGTCGCCGACCTGGTGGGCGCGCGCGCCCGCGCGATGTGGGTCTCGACGTTCCACTCGATGTGCGTCCGGGTCATGCGCCGCGAGGCGAAGACGCTGGGCCTGTCGACCAGCTTCTCCATCTACGACTCCGACGACACCCGCCGGCTGATCACCCTGGTGGCGCGCGACCTCGACCTGGACCCGAAGCGCTACCCGGCCCGCACGCTCGCGGTCCAGATCTCGAACCTGAAGAACGAGCTGGTGGACGCCGGGACCGCCAGGGACCGGGCGACCAACGACCTGGAGCGCCGGGTCGCCGAGGTCTACGAGTCCTACCAGCGCCGGCTGGTGGAGTCGAACTCGCTGGACTTCGACGACCTGATCATGCGCACGGTGGAGCTGCTCCAGGGCCACCCGGACGTGGCCGAGCACTACCGCCGCCGCTTCCGCCACGTGCTGGTGGACGAGTACCAGGACACCAACCACGCCCAGTACACGCTGGTGCGCGAGCTGGTCGGCACCGGCGCGGGCGGCGTGCCGCCGGCCGAGCTGTGCGTCGTCGGCGACGCCGACCAGTCGATCTACGCCTTCCGCGGCGCGACGATCCGCAACATCGTGGAGTTCGAGCGCGACTACCCGCAGGCCACCACGATCCTGCTGGAGCAGAACTACCGGTCCACGCAGACCATCCTGACCGCCGCGAACGCGGTCATCTCGCGCAACCCCGACCGCCGGGACAAGCGGCTGTGGAGCGACCTGGGCGACGGCGAGAAGATCGTCGGCTACGTCGCGGACAACGAGCACGACGAGGCGGCGTTCGTCGCGGCCGAGATCGACCGGCTGGTCGACGGCGGCGAGGCGAACAACGGCGAGATCGCCGTGTTCTACCGGACGAACAACCAGTCCCGCGTGTTCGAGGAGATCTTCATCCGGCTCGGCCTGCCGTACCGGGTCGTCGGCGGCGTGCGGTTCTACGAGCGGCGCGAGGTGCGCGACGCGCTGGCCTACCTGCGGGCGCTGGCCAACCCCGAGGACGCGGTGTCGCTGCGGCGCATCCTCAACGTGCCCAAGCGCGGCATCGGCGAGCGCGCCGAGGCGTGCGTGTCCACCCACGCCGAGCGGGAGCGGATCAGCTTCGCGGCGGCGCTGCGGGAGGCCGTGCGCGGCCGGGTCCCGATGCTCAACCCGCGCTCGCAGAAGGCCGTCGCGGGCTTCGTCGAGCTGATGGACGAGCTGGGCGGGCTGGTGGCCGACGGCGCCGACGTGGCCGACGTCCTGGAGGCCGTGCTGGACCGCACCGCCTACCGCGCGGAGCTGGAGGCCAGCGACGACCCGCAGGACCACACCCGCGTGGAGAACCTCAACGAGCTGGTCACGGTGGCCCGCGAGTTCACCGACCTGGGCTCGGCCACGCAGGTCCCCGCCGAGGACGAGGGGCTGCCCGCGGAGGGCTCGCTCGCGGCGTTCCTGGAGCGGGTGTCGCTGGTGGCCGACGCCGACCAGGTGCCGGACGCGGAGTCCGACGGCGTGGTCACGCTGATGACCCTGCACACCGCCAAGGGCCTGGAGTACCCGGTGGTGTTCTGCACCGGCTGGGAGGACGGCGTCTTCCCGCACCTGCGGGCCCTGGGCGACCCGGCGGAGCTGGCCGAGGAGCGCCGCCTGGCCTACGTGGGCATCACGCGGGCGCGGCAGCGGCTGTACCTGTCGCGGGCGCTGGTGCGCTCGGCGTGGGGCCAGCCGGCGGCGAACCCGGCGTCCCGCTTCCTCGACGAGATCCCGGCGGACCTGGTCGAGTGGCGGCGGGTGGAGCCCAAGCAGCGCTCCGGGCCGGCCACCGCGACGACGTGGGGCCGCCGCCCGGACTCCCCGTCGCGGCCCGCCCCGGCGGGCGCGGCGTGGAAGGACACCCCGGCCCTGAAGCTGGACGTGGGCGACCGGGTGAGCCACGACAAGTACGGGCTGGGCAGCGTCATCGCGGTGGACGGCTCCGGGCCCCGCGCCACCGCCACGATCGACTTCGGCAGCGCGGGGAAGGTCCGGCTCATGCTGATCGGCGGCGTGCCCCTCGTGAAGCTGTGACGGCGGCCAGCAGCGCCGCCGCGACGGGCACGAGCAGCGCCGACCGGTAGCCCTCCAGCGGCGTGTCGCCGAAGGCGACCACCGCCGTCACGCCGGCGACGCCGAGCGCCGCGCCGAACTGGAACGACGTGTTGAGCAGGCCGCCCGCGAGGCCCTGCTCGGCGTCCGCGACGCCGTCGGTGGCGACGATCGTCAGCGGTCCGTAGGCCAGCGCGAACGCGATGCCGAGCAGCGCGACGGTCGGGAAGACCTGCCAGTAGCCCCAGCCGGCGTCGATGCGCAGGAACAGCGCGTAGGCGGCGGCCGCGGCGAGCAGCCCGGCGGTGATCACCTTGATCAGCCCGAACCGCGCCACCAGGCGCGGCGTGAGGGTCGGCGCGAGCACCGCGTCGACGCCGGCGACGAGCAGCGCCAGCCCGGTCTCCAGCGCGGACCAGCCGAGCACCTGCTGGAAGTAGAGCACGGCGACCAGCTGGAACCCGAAGAACGAGGCGGCGAACAGCAGGGCCGCGAGGTTGACGCGGACCAGGTTCGGCACCCGCAGCAGGCCCGGCCGCACCAGCGGCTGCGCGGCCCGCCGCTCGACCGCCGCGAACGCCGCCAGCAGCACGAGGCCGCCGACCAGGGCCTGCCACACGCCCTCGGCGACGGCCAGCACCAGCAGCAGCATCGCGCCGGTGGCGGTGGCGGCGCCCGCGAGGTCGAACCGGCCCCGGACCCGGTCGGCGTCGCGCGGCAGGACCTTCACCGCGGCGGCGAGGACGACCAGCGCGACGGCGACGGGCGCGAAGAACACCCACCGCCAGCCCAGCGCGGTGAGCAGCCCGCCGACCACCAGGCCGAGGGAGAAGCCGGCCGCGCCGACCCCGCCGTACACCAGGAGGGCCTGGTCTCGCCGCGGGCCGTCGAACGCGGTGGTGATGATGGACAGCCCGGCCGGGGTGAGGAACGCGGCGCTCAGGCCCGTCACGAAGCGCGCCAGGACCAGCACCCAGCCGTCCTGGGCGAGCCCGCCGAGGCCGGAGAACAGCACGAAGACCGCGAGCCAGAACAGGAACACCCGCCGCCGGCCGAGCAGGTCCGCCGCGCGCCCGCCCAGCAGCATGAACCCGCCGTAGCCCAGCACGTAGGCGCTGACCACCCACTGGAGGGCGCCGGGGGTCATGCCCAGGTCGGCCTGGATCGAGGGCAGCGCGACGCCCACCATCGAGACGTCGACGCCCTCCAGGAAGATCGCGCCGCACAGCACCAGCAGGACGCCCCACTCGCGCCCGACCGGCCGCGCGGTGGTTTCCGTTGTCGCCACAACCCCTCCTCATTCCTTGCATGTGCATACAAGCCTGAGGCAGGATGGGGAACCGTGGAAGAGGGCACTCGGAAGTCACCGGGGCACTGCGACGGAACCGACGACGACCCGCGGCAGTGGGACACCCGTTCGGACTGCCTGGTCCGCGACATGCTGGACCGGGTGGCCGACAAGTGGACGCTGCTGGTCATGGGCTACCTGGCGGAGCGGCGGCACCGCTTCTCCGAGCTGCACCGCCGGATCGACGGGGTGAGCCGGCGGATGCTCACCGTCACGCTGCGCCAGCTGGAGCGCGACGGGCTGGTGCTGCGCACCGCGCACCCGACGGTGCCGCCGCGGGTCGACTACGAGCTGACGCCGCTCGGCGGGTCCCTGCACGCCACCCTGTGCCCCCTCGTGGCGTGGGCGGAGGAGAACGAGGCCGGGGTCGCGGCCGCGCGCCGGGCGTTCGACAGCGGGGCCGGGGCGGCGTGAACCGCGCGGGGCGGGCCGCTCCGGGGCGGGTCGGCCCCGGAGCGGCAAAAGATCGGGAGGGGCGCGCAACCCGCGCGGACCCCGGGCGTCTTTAGAGGTGTCACGAGCGGGGTGACCGGGGCATTCGGGGTGAACCGGTCAGGGGGCCGCTCGCGGCCGGCACGAGGCGCGCCGGAGCCGCATCGGGGGCGGCGAGGGCGCGTGAGGGGATCACCGGGGATCGCAAGGGGTGGGCGAAAGGCCGGGTCGCGTCGCGGCCCGGCCTTTCGCGTACGTCGAGCGGGCGTGTGCGGTGCACCCCGCGGTTCCCGCGCCGCGGGGGAGGTCGCGGCGCGGGGGCGCTCAGACGCTGATGCCCTTGGCGTTCAGCCAGGACAGCGGGTTGATCTTCTTGCCGTCCGGGTTCCACACCTCGAAGTGGAGGTGGGGGCCGGTGGAGAAGCCGCGGTTGCCCATCCGGGCGATCTGCTCGCCGGCCCGGACCACCTGGCCCTTGCGGACCGAGTAGCTGTCCACGTGCCCGTAGACGGTGATCGTGCCGTCGGTGTGCTCGACCCGGACCCACAGCCCGAATCCGCTTGCGGAACCGGCCTCGATCACGACACCATCCGCGGCGGACAGGATCGGCGTGCCGATGGGGCCCGCGATGTCGATGCCGTAGTGCATCTCGCCCCAGCGACCACCCCAGCCGGAGGTGAAGTCGCCGGCGGCGGGGCGGGCGTACTTGGGCCGCTTGGCCTCGGCCTCGGCCGCCTCGCGGTCCTCGCTGATGCGGGCGCTCTTGGTGAGCTTCTGCGCCTCGGCGGCGGGGTCGACGGTCTTGGCGACCGGCAGGACCTGCGGCGAGGCGGGGCCGGTGCCGCCGACGCCGAACGCGGCGGCGCCGTCGGCGGCGGCCGCGTTGGCCAGCGGGGTGACCTCGTCCGAGGGGGAGTCGGAGCCGGAGCCCAGCGCGTGCAGCGTCTGCCCTGCTCCGGCGGCGGCGAACGCGCCGACGGCGACGGCGGCGACGACGATCCGGCCGCGCAGCGCCGAGGGCGGCGGGGGCAACCGGTGCGACCCGGCGGGTCGCGCGGGGCCGCGGTCGGTCGCGGCTTCTTCGAGCACAGCGGGACTGCTATGGCCGCCGGGGGAGCGGTGTCGGGACAAAACCTGGCCTTCCGTCTTCGGGGAGTCCGGTCGACACCGGGCGGGGGATCCCGGTTGAGCCGGTCGGGGTACCGACTCGTTGTCCTGCTTGTGACCAGACCGTGACAACGGACCGGGGGACAGTAACGGGGCGGAAGCCTCGTAGGCAATCCCCGGCCGAGATGTCTACCGATTAGGCGGCAGAGGGAAGGTTTGGGCGTGAAACCGTGACCGTGGGTCGTTCAAGCGCTACTAAACCCGGCACTTACAGGCATGATGGGGTGGACCGCGTCGTCGTTCGTTCGAGTGACGGCGGTCACGATCACGCGCAGAATGCGACTATCAATGGGTAGCGAAAGGTGACCTGAATCACGTATCCGGTGCTCCTCCACGACCAGCGAGGGGTGCTCCAACCGGGCGTGCCGCTGCGGGAGGACCACCTGGTCCAGCTCGCTCCACACCACGACGAACCTCGTCCGGCACGGCCGGCAGGGCCGCGCCAGCTCGGCCAGCAGCTCCGAACCGGGGCGCAGCCGGCGGGTCAGCGCCGTGGGGAGCAGGTAGGCGGCCAGCGTCCCGCTGTGCGGGGTGCCGAGCGTGACCAGCGTCCGCACGCGGTCGTCGCCGCCGAGCAGCTGGACGTAGTAGCGGGCGATCAGGCCGCCCAGCGAGTGCCCGACGACGTGCACCCGGTCGGACCCGGTCTCCGCGCAGATCCGCTCGACGTGCTCGCCCAGCAGCTCCGCCGCGCGCCGGACGTCACCGGTCAGCGCCGTCAGCACGCTGTAGTTGACGGCGTGCACCACCCCGAAGCCGCGCCTGCGCAGCGCCCCCGAAAGCACCGCGAAGGCCGACCTGTTGTCCCCGATGCCGTGCACCAGCACGATGGGGGTGCCCGCCGCCTCCATGGCCGAAACCAGCAGCCCCCGCCGCCGGGGCGGCAGGTGGTCGGTCCGGTAGTGCCGCAGGTGCCCGTCCGGCCGGAACCGCCCCTCCACCACGCCCCACGGGTACAGGGCGGTCCGGGCGGCCAGCCACGCCGCCTCGACCACGGCCCCGCGCGCGCCGCCCGGCGCGGCGACCCCGCGCGCCACCTCGGCCAACCCGGTCAGGACGCCGCCGGTCACCTCGACGGCGCCGTCCACCGCCCCACCCACCGCCCCACCCACCGCGCCGGCCGCCGCCCGGACCGCGCCGACGCCGGACCGCAGCCCCGCGGCGAGCCGGCCGGCGACCGACGACGAGCCCCCGGGATCACCCGGCCGGTTGAACGCTGGTGACGATTCCACGGCACCGGACTACCCGGAGCCGCTCCCAGGCACTCCCGGCGGCCGGCCGGCCCGGCGGGCGGTCGGCCCTTTGCTAGCGTCGAGCCGATGATCCGCACCGCCGACCCGGCGCCCCCGGTGTCCACCAAGCTCCGCCTCGCGCTCGGGCTCGCGGTCGCGGGCGCGCTGTGCGGCGCGGTCGGCCCCGCGGTCGGGGTGGTCGACGGCAGCGCCCCTCCCGCGTTCACCGCGTGGCCGCTGCTCGCGGTCCTGGCGCTGCTCCCGGCCGGCGTCGCGGCCCTCTTCCTGGCCCGCCGCGAGGAGGCCACGGCCGCCGCCGCGCTGGTGCCGGCCGGCGTCGTCGCGGTGGGCCGGTTCGCCCTCGACCTCCAGGTCCTCGCCGACCCGCTGCTCGCGGCCCGCCCCGAGCTGTTCCGCCCGGCGAGCCTCGTGCCGCCGAGCCCGGCGCCCGGCCTGTGGCTGCTCCTGGCGGGGCACGTCCTGGCGCTGGCCGCGGGCGCGCTGGCCGCCGCCCGGACCGACCCGGACGGCGGCGGGCGGGCCGAGGGCTTCGGCCTGCCCGCGGCGGCGGGCGTGCTCGCCGCCGTCGGCCTGGTGATGGCCCCGGTCAGCTCGGCGGACGCCTTCATCCCGGCCGGCGGGCCGCTCGACGCCCCGCCGCTGCCCCTGGTGGGCGGGCTGCTGGTCGCGCTCGCGGTCCCGGTCCTGGCGGTGCTGGCGGCCAGCTCCGGCGACCCGGGCACCCGCCGGGGCGGCCTGCTCGGCACCGCGGCCGTCCTGGTCGCGCTCGCCGTGCCCGGCCTGGCGACCTCCGCCGCGGTGGACCGGGTCGGCGTGGCGCCGGGGCCGTTCCTGGTCCTGGCCGCGGCGGCGGCCCTGGTGTGGTCGACGACCGCCCGGAAGGAGCACGACCTCGCCCTGCCCGGCCGCCGCCGGCTGCACGTGATCGCCGCGTCGCTGGGCCTCGCGACCGCCGCGTCCGCCGCGGCCGGCGCGCTGGCCGACCACCTGGTCCTGCCGGCGGGCCTGCCCGCGCCGACCGACTACGGGGCCCGCCTGCTCTGGCCCGCCGCCCTCGCCGTCGCGCTGACCGCGCCGGCGCCGAGGACCCGGCCGGCGCTCGTCGCCGCCCTCGCGGCCGTCCCGCTCGCCGCCGGCCTGGCGCTGGACGCCGCGTTCAACGCCACCAGGGTCCCGGCGGTCGAACCGGGCGCCGGCGTGTGGTTCACCGCGCTGGCCGTGCTGCTCGCCTCGGCCACCGCCGTCGCCGCCGCGCTGGCGGGCGCGGTGGAGCGGGACGAGGAGGGCGTCGCCCGCACCCCGCCGCCGCTGCCGCTGGTCGGGGCCGGCCTGGTCGCGGCGCTGACGGCCCTGGGCGCGTTCGCGCTGCCGGTGCTGACCGCGCCCGGCTACGCGCCGATCACGGCGTTCGGCCTGCGGGTCGGCTCGTGGGGGCTGCTGATCGGCCTGCTGGCCGTCCTGGCGGCGATCGGGGTGGCGCTGCTGTCGCGGCCCGCCCGGGGCGCGGCCCTGCTGCTCGGCGCGGCCTGCGTCACCGCGACCCGCGCGCTGGAGTACCCGCTGTCCGAGTCCCGCGCGGCCGGGACCGCGCCCGGCCCCGGCCTGTGGCTGGCGCTCGCCACCACCGCGGCGCTGCTGGTGGCGGCGGGCGTGCGCGCCACCCGCTGACGGGTCCGGTCCCGCGGCCCGCGCGGCGGGACCCGGTGCGGTCGTCCGCAGTCGCGCGCGGGTGCGGCGGCGCCGCCGTTCCGCGCGGCGGGTTCGCGCTGGTCGCGCCGTCGGTCGGGCCGGGCGGCGCCGGCGCGGCCGGACCGGTGTGGTGATCGACCTCACCACCCTTATGACCGACCTCACGGGTATGGGGTGCGGCGCGGTCCGCGCAGGTCGATAGTGTTCTGCGCAGCCGCGTCGAGCCGGTCCCCCACGGCTGTGCCGGCGTTCCAGGTGATGCCTGGTACGTGTGGGCGCCAGGCCCCGGCCTGGAGCGCCGGACCTATCGAGGACCGCACCAGGACGCGGTGTCCGACACCGACGTCGCAGGAGACCCGAGTGGACCTGTACGAGTACCAGGCGAAGGACCTCTTCGCCGCCCACGATGTCCCGGTGCTGCCGGGCGACGTGGCGAGCACCCCCGCCGAAGCCAAGGCCATCGCCGAGCGCTTCGGCCAGACCGTCGTCGTCAAGGCCCAGGTCAAGACGGGCGGTCGCGGCAAGGCGGGTGGCGTCAAGCTCGCCGAGAACCCCGCCGAGACCGAGGCCAAGGCCGAGGCGATCCTCGGCCTGGACATCAAGGGGCACGTCGTCCACCGCGTGCTGGTGACCCCGGCGTCCGACATCGCCGAGGAGTACTACTTCTCCTTCCTCCTGGACCGCGCCAACCGCACGTTCCTGGCGATGGCGTCCGTCGAGGGCGGCATGGACATCGAAGAGGTCGCCGCGACCAAGCCCGAGGCGCTGGCGAAGGTGCCGGTGGACGCCGTCAAGGGCGTCGACCGCGCCAAGGCCGACGAGATCGTGGCCGCCGCGAAGTTCCCGGCGGAGGTGGCCGACCAGGTCGCCGACGTGATCGTGAAGCTGTGGGAGACCTTCGTCGCCGAGGACGCGACCCTGGTCGAGGTCAACCCGCTCGTCCGCGACCCCGAGGGCCGGATCGTCGCCCTGGACGGCAAGGTCACGCTGGACGAGAACGCCTCCTTCCGCCACCCCGCCCACGAGGCCCTGGTGGACAAGCAGGCCGAGGACCCGCTGGAGGCCAAGGCCAAGGCCAAGGGCCTCAACTACGTCAAGCTCGACGGCCAGGTCGGCATCATCGGCAACGGCGCCGGGCTCGTCATGTCCACGCTGGACGTCGTCGCCTACGCGGGCGAGCGGCACCAGGGCGTCAAGCCGGCGAACTTCCTGGACATCGGCGGCGGCGCGTCCGCCGAGGTGATGGCCAACGGGCTCGACATCATCCTGCACGACCCGGACGTGCGCAGCGTCTTCGTGAACGTGTTCGGCGGCATCACCGCCTGCGACGCGGTGGCCAACGGCATCGTCGCGGCGCTGGGCATCCTGGGCGACGAGGCCACCAAGCCGCTGGTCGTCCGCCTCGACGGCAACAACGTGGAGGAGGGCCGCCGCATCCTCGCGGAGGCGAACCACCCGCTGGTGACCGTGGTTGACACGATGGACAACGCGGCCGACAAGGCCGCCGAGCTCGCGGCTGCGGGGGTCTGACGATGGCTATCTTCATCACCAAGGACAGCAAGGTCATCGTCCAGGGCATGACCGGCGCCGAGGGCACCAAGCACACCAAGCGGATGCTGGCCTCCGGCACGACCATCGTCGGTGGCGTGAACCCGCGCAAGGCCGGCGAGAAGGTCGACTTCGACGGCAACGTGCTGCCGGTGTTCGGCACCGTGGCCGAGGCCATGGAGGCGACCGGCGCGGACGTCACCGTGATCTTCGTCCCGCCCGCCTTCGCGAAGGCGGCCGTGATCGAGGCGATCGACGCGGGCATCGGCCTGGCCGTCGTGATCACCGAGGGCATCCCGGTGCACGACACCGCCGCGTTCTGGGCGCACGCCGTGGCGACCGGCAACAAGACCCGGGTCATCGGCCCGAACTGCCCCGGCCTGATCAGCCCCGGGCAGTCCAACGCGGGCATCATCCCGGCCAACATCTCCGGCCCCGGCCGGATCGGCCTGGTGTCCAAGTCGGGCACGCTGACCTACCAGATGATGTACGAGCTGCGCGACTTCGGGTTCTCCACCGCCATCGGCATCGGCGGCGACCCGATCATCGGCACCACGCACATCGACGCGCTGGCGGCGTTCGAGGCCGACCCGGAGACCGCGGCGATCGTGATGATCGGCGAGATCGGCGGCGACGCCGAGGAGCGGGCCGCGGCCTACATCAAGGACAACGTCACCAAGCCGGTCGTCGGCTACGTGGCGGGCTTCACCGCCCCCGAGGGCAAGACGATGGGCCACGCGGGCGCCATCGTGTCCGGCTCGGCGGGCACCGCCCAGGCGAAGAAGGAAGCGCTGGAGGCGGCGGGCGTGAAGGTCGGCAAGACGCCGTCCGAGACCGCCGCGCTGATGCGCGAGATCATGGGCTCGATCGGCTGACCGATCACCCGTCCGTGAAGGCCACCTCCGTGCGGAGGTGGCCTTCACGCCGTTCGGCGGTAATGCTGTGCGAGTCGATGCGCACGTCCGGGGGAACCAGGCAGGTCCGGTCGTCGTCGGAGAGTGTGCATCGGCTAGCGTTCCGTTGTCGCAAGTGAAGTCCGTCGGTGGAGGAGGAGACCTCGCCATGTCCGTGCCGTACGGCGCCCCTCAGCAGCAGCCGGGTCCGGCGCAGCAGCCGGCGGTGGGCGTCAACCTGACCCTCATCCTCCCGCTGGTCGCGGCCGGCCTGGGGCTCATCGCCTACCTGCTGGCCTTCGCCGACGACGTCTCGTCGTTCGGCACCGTCGAGTACCTGCTGGCCGCCGCCGCCCTCGCGGGCCTGTCGGTGCTGCCGAAGGCGCTCAAGCTGCTGCCCGCGGCGGTGGTCCTGTCGGCCGTGCCGACGCTGCTGTTCCTCCAGGGCATGATCAAGAGCGAAGCCGACGTCAAGGGCATGCAGATCGTCGTGCTGATCATCGCGCTGCTGGAGACGGCGGCGATCGTGGTCAGCCTGCTGCTCGACGCCGGCATCGTGAAGTTCGAGCCGAAGCCCCCCGCGCCCTACGGCGGCCAGCCCGGCGGCTGGAACCCGCAGTCCGGCGGCTTCCCGCAGCAGGGGCAGCCCGGCCAGTTCGGCCCGCCGTCCGGCCAGTTCGGCGCGCTCGGCCAGCAGCAGCCGCAACAGCCGCAGCAGCCGCAGCAGCAGCAGCAGCAGCAACAGCAGCAGCCCGGCGCGCCGCAGCCCACGTCGTACATGCCGCAGCCCGGCCAGTTCAACCAGCCCGGCCAGGGCACCCCGCCCGGCGGGTTCGGCGGCCAGCAGCAGGGCTGATCGCAGTCGGCAGAGGGGTGGTACCGCGGCGTCGGTGCCACCCCTCTTCGCGTGCGCGGCGTGCCTCACCCGAACGGCCGATCCCTCCTGACACAGTGGAAAGATGCCGGTGCTGCAAACGTCCTCGCACGGTGGCGTGACGGACTCCGTGCGCCCGCCGGAGTTCTCCCGCGCCGAGCGCGCCCGCGTGCTCGCCATGACCGCCGCCGGCTCCGTGGTGGTCAGCTACGCCGCCGTGGCCGCCCTGCTGGCCCTGGTGTCGTCCACGGCCGCGCACGCCCGGTTCTCCACCACCGGCGTGCTGACGGCGTCCGCGCCGGCCTGGCTGGTCGCCCACCACGTGCCGCTGCGGTTCGACGGCGGGCAGCTCGGCGTGCTGCCGCTGCTGCCGACGCTGCTGCTGATGCTGCTGGTGTCGCGCGCGGCGGCGGGCGCGGCGGACCGGCTCGGGCTGTTCGAGCCGCTGCAGGCGCGGGGCGTGGTGTTCAGCATCGCCGGCGCGCACGCCGTGGTCGGCGGCGTGGTCGCGTTCCTGATGGGTGACGAGGGCGTGGTGCGGGCGACGCCCGCCGTGGCGTTCTTCGGCTGCGCGGCGGTGTCCGGGGTCGCGGCGGTGGCCGGCGTGGCGCAGCGCTGCGGCCTGGTGGAGGTCGTGTTCGAGCGGATCGACCCGGTGGCCCGGCGCGGGCTGCGGGCGGGCGCCGCGGCGCTGGCCGCGCTGACCGCCGCCGGCGCGCTGCTGCTGGCGTTCGGGCTGGCGGTGTCGTGGCCGGTGACCAGCGGGCTGTTCGACCAGGCGGGCGGGACCCTCGGCACCGGGCTGGGCATCTGGCTGATGTGCCTGGGCTACCTGCCCAACGCCGTGATCGGCGCGACCTCGTACGTGGTGGGCGCGGGGTTCTCCATCGGGGCGGTGACCGCCGGCCCGACGGTGCTCGTCGGCGGACCGGTGCCCGCGGTGCCGCTGCTGGCCGCGCTGCCCGAGCAGCAGACCCCGCTGCTGCCGCTGGTGCTGATCCTGCCGGGCGTGGTCGGAGTGCTGGTGGGGCTGTTCCTGCGGGACGCCGCCGAGACGCCCCGGGCGCGGGTGCGCGCCGTGCTGGTGGCGGCGGTGACCGGGGGCGTCGGCACGCTGGTGCTGGCCGCGGTCGCGGGCGGCGCCCTGGGCAGCGGCGCGTTCGACCCGGTGACCATCCCGGCCGGGCTGCTGGCGGTGCTGACGTTCGGCTGGGTCGCCGTGCCGGGCGGGTTCGTGGCGTGGTTCGCGGGCACGCGGCCGGCCCCGGTGGCGGAACCCGAGCCGCAGGTCGCGGCGGCGGCCGGCGGCGCCGCCGGCGACGAGCCGGCGGGGGACGGCGTCGTGGACGACCTCGACCCGGGCGGTCCCGACGGCGAGGACCCCGGCGAGGACCTCGACGAGGACGACGAGGACTTCGACGAGTACGAGTACGAGGAGTACGAGGAGGACTTCGAGGAACTCGCCGAGGAAGCCGAGGACGAGGAGGACTTCGAGGATGCGGCGGACCTCGAGGACGACCCCCGGGACGAGCCGGGGGACGACCCCGAGGACGACCCCGAGGACGAGGACGAGCCCACCGCGGACGCCTCCGCGGACGGCCCGGCGGACGACGACCCCGAGGCGGACGACCCCGACGAGGGGGAAGCCGGGGAAGACCCCGAAGACCACGAAGGCGAACCGGGCGGGGAAGAACCCGCCGAGCGCGACGAGGGCGACGAGCCCGGCCCCGACCCTCACCCCGACCTGGCCGACAAGCGCCGCTAGCCAACGCCTAGGCTGCTCTTGAGCTGCTGTGACAGTCCCCAGCAAGGAGAGCACGCTGAGCGCCGCGACCACACTCCGGCTTCCCAACCCCGCGCGGGTCGTCGTCCTCGTCTCCGGTTCCGGCACCCTGCTGCAGGCGTTGCTGGACGCGGCGGCCGACCCCGGTTACCCCGTCGAGGTGGTGGCCGTCGGCGCGGACCGGGCCGGCATCGAAGGTCTCGCCCGCGCCGAGCGCGCCGGCGTGCCCGGCTTCGCGGTGCGCCTGCGCGACCACACCGACCGGGACGAGTGGGACGCCGCCCTCGCCGACGAGGTGGCCTCGCACCGGCCCGACCTGGTGGTCTCCGCCGGGTTCATGAAGATCCTCGGACCGGCCTTCCTGACCCGCTTCGGCGGCCGGATGGTCAACACCCACCCCGCGCTGCTGCCCGCCTTCCCCGGCGCGCACGGCGTCCGCGACGCCGTCGACTACGGCGTCAAGGTCACCGGCGCGACCGTGCACCTGGTGGACGGCGGCGTGGACACCGGGCCGATCCTGGCCCAGGAAGCCGTCGTCGTCGGTGACGGTGACGACGTCGACAGCCTGCACGAGCGCATCAAGGTGGTGGAGCGGCGGCTGCTCGTCGACGTCGTCGCCCGCCTGGCCCGCGAGGGCTGCACCGTGAACGGACGAAAGGTGAGCATCCCGTGACCACTCCTGCCGAGAGGCGACCGGTTCGTCGGGCCCTGATCGGGGTGTCCGACAAGTCGGGGCTGCTGGAACTGGCCACCGGCCTGCACGCGGCCGGAGTCGAGATCGTCTCCACCGGCGGCACGGCGAAGGCGCTGGCCGACGCCGGCGTGCCGGTGACCCCGGTGGAGGCCGTGACCGGGTTCCCGGAGGTGCTCGACGGCCGGGTCAAGACGCTGCACCCGCGCGTGCACGCGGGCCTGCTCGCCGACACCCGCCGGCCCGAGCACGTGGCGAAGCTGCGGGAGCTGGACATCGCCCCGTTCGACCTGCTGGTGGTGAACCTGTACCCGTTCGCCCGGACCGTGGCGTCGGGCGCGTCGGCGGAGGAGTGCGTCGAGCAGATCGACATCGGCGGTCCCGCGATGGTGCGCGCGGCGGCGAAGAACCACGCCGTCGTGGCCGTCGTCGTGGACCCGGCGCGGTACCCGTGGGTGCTGGAGCAGGTCGGCGAGGGCGGGTTCAGCCTGGCGGACCGGCGGTCGCTGGCGGCGGCGGCGTTCCGGCACACCGCGTCCTACGACGTGGCCGTGGCGTCGTGGATGGGCGGCGTGCTCAGCCCCGACGACGAGGGCTCCGGCTTCCCGGGCTGGGTCGGCGCGACGTGGGACCGCAAGCAGGTGCTGCGCTACGGCGAGAACCCGCACCAGAAGGCCGCGCTGTACACGCGGGGCGACGGGCGGACCGGCCTGGCGACGGCGGAGCAGCTGCACGGCAAGGAGATGTCCTACAACAACTTCGTCGACGCGGACGCCGCGTGGCGCGCGGCGTGGGACCACTCGCTGCCGTGCGTCGCGATCATCAAGCACGCCAACCCGTGCGGTATCGCCGTGTCCTCCGTGGACGGTCCGGGCGCCATCGCGGACGCGCACCGCAGGGCGCACGCGTGCGACCCGGTCTCGGCGTTCGGCGGGGTGATCGCGGCCAACCGCGAGGTGACCGTCGAGCTGGCCGAGCAGGTCGCCGACATCTTCACCGAGGTCATCATCGCCCCTTCGTACGCCGATGGGGCCGTGGACGTGTTGGCGCGCAAGAAGAACGTGCGCATCCTGGTCGCGGCCGAGCCGTCGCGCGGGGGGCTGGAGACGCGCCCGGTGTCCGGTGGGCTGCTGGTGCAGACGGTGGACACCATCGAGGCCGAGGGCGACGACCCGGCCAAGTGGACGCTGGCCTGCGGGACGGCGTTGGACGCGGAGGGCCTCGCCGACCTGGCCTTCGCGTGGCGGGCGTGCCGCGCGGTGAAGTCGAACGCGATCCTGCTGGCATCCGACGGCGCGACCGTCGGCGCCGGCATGGGGCAGGTCAACCGGGTGGACGCGGCGCGGCTCGCGGTCGCGCGCGCCGGCGAGCGGGCCAAGGGGGCGGTGGCGGCGTCCGACGCGTTCTTCCCGTTCCCCGACGGCTTGCAGGTGCTGCTGGAGGCGGGCGTGCGGGCCGTCGTCCAGCCCGGTGGGTCGGTGCGGGACGCGGAGGTGATCGCGGCAGCCGAGGCGGCGGGCGCGACCGTGTACTTGACCGGCACCCGGCACTTCGCGCACTAGGGCGCACCGCCCGGGTCGGCCCGCGCCCGAGCGCAGGCCGACCCGGCGCGCCCCACTGCACCGGCACGCGCTTTACCGCCGACCAATAGCTTTTGGCTTTCGGCACGCCCCGGGCAGACCGGTGTCTTCGTGTTCTCCCCGTATGGCCTGCCCGGAGGGCTACCATGCTTTCTTGGGGGGTGCAAGCACGCTTTTCGCTTGCACCCCCCAAGAAAGCATGGTCGTCTTTGACAGGCCATGCGGGGGGAACACGACCGCTCTTGCT
>Ga0196958_10000232_pt1 | contig 18382 bp, 12 predicted proteins | sample S1v_10metaG_FD_148654 | JGI IMG/M metagenome (GOLD analysis project Ga0196958, IMG submission 148654) | Soil microbial communities from Anza Borrego desert, Southern California, United States - S1+v_10 | ecosystem: Environmental > Terrestrial > Soil > Desert | place: USA: California | collected...
AAATCGACCGGGGCCTGCAGTGGCTGAGGGAGAATCAGCGAGCCGATGGAGGCTGGAGCCTGGTCGACGCCGATCCTCCGAGCAGCGAGCACATCACCGCGTTCGCGGTCGCCGCGTTCAAGGTGCTGGACCCTGATGGCTCAGGCGACGTGATCGACCGGGGCATGGCCTACATCGATCAGCACGGCGGGGAATCACTCATCACTCCCGACCTGGGCGATGGCGGGCCCAGGACCTGGCGGGAGATCGTCCCGATCGTCTGGGCGATGGAAGGCCTGCGCGACGTCACCATCCAGCCATCTCAACCGCTGGAGGTGATGCTCCTGCCGAGCAGCTTGCGCAATCGGGCCTCGATCGTGCTTCCGGGCGTCCTCGGTCTCGGCATCGGGCAGGCGCGAGTGCTCCCGTTGAGCCCGTTGAAGGCCTACGCCCACCGTCTGGCCGAGCCCAAGGCGCTCGATTGGCTCCGGGAAGTCATGGGGCCCAATGGCGGCATCGAAGAATGCGCGCTGATGTGCGCCCTGGTGTTCAGCGGCCTCCGGATCGCCGGCGAGGATGTCGGCGCCGATATCCAGCAGGGCTGTCTGGACTTCCTGTTGTCGACGATCCGGCCGGATGGCTCGTGGCCGATCGACCGTGATCTCGAGATCGCCGTGACGTCGTACGCTGTGCTGGCACTGGCAGAGGTGTCGGACGTCAGCAAGGACGAGCGCCTCCGGGGGACGCGGGACTGGTTGCTGTCGACCCAGTGGAAGACGCCGTTCAAACCACTGAAGATGGCGCCGGGCGGGTGGTCGTGGGCGTCGCCGTCGGGATGGCCGGAATCGGAGGACACCGCGGTCGTCTTGACCGCGCTGGCGGAACTCGGGATGTGGCGCGGGGACGAAGGAATCCAGCTCGGCCTGGACTGGTTGCTCGGTATGCAGAACCGCGATGGTTCTTGGTCGGAATGGGTCCGTAATTCCACGATGATCCACGACGGCCCTTGTCCAGGAGTGACGTCGCATGTCGTCATGGCCTTCGACCGTTACGGCGGCAGCGCCAAGGGGCGCTCACCGCTGGCTCGGGCGCTGAGGTACTTCGAGAAGACCCAGGCATCTGACGGGTCCTTTTCGTCGTTGTGGTTCCGCGACTCGACCCACGGAACGGCGAAGGTGCTCGAGACCTATGCCGAGCTCGGCATGGCGCGGCACCCTGTCGCGACTCGTGCGGCGGACTGGTTGCTCAGCCACCAGCGGCCCGACGGCGCCTGGCCCGACAAGGTCGTCGAGGGACCACCCGAAGGTGGCACCGCGGAAGAGACCGGATGGGCATTGTTCTCACTGCTGAGTGCCGGCCGGGCGTTCGACGATCCGCAAGTCCTGCGCGCGGTGGAGTGGCTCGTCGAGCACCAGGACGATGGCGGCACCTGGCGCCCGCAAGGCGTCGGGCTGTACTACGACACCTTGTACTACAGCGACGATCTCATCGCGCACACCTACTCCTTGCGTGCCCTCGGGCGATGGCTCAACTGCGCCCGGAGCACCGGAACGAAGGTGTGAACCGTCATGCGTGCTGTGGTGGTCACGACCGGAACCCAAGGTGACGTCGCGCCGTACACCGGAGTCGGCGCACGGTTGCAAGCAGAGGGATGGAAGGTCACCTTCGCCACGCACAAGGTGTTCGGCGACCAGCTGGAAGCATGTGGGTTCGACTTCAGCCCGATCCCGGGCGACCCCGCGGCCTTGGTCTCGTCGCAGGCATTTCAGAGCTGGGAACGCGCGGGATACTCCCGCAAGTCCGCCCGTGACCAGCTGGGCAGGATCAAGACGATCCTCGGCGACGTCGGCGAGTTGATGTACGAGGTCGCCGGCGGCCTGGTCGACGCCATTCCCCCGGACGCAGATGTCCTTCTGCTGTCGGGCACGGCGGCACCGCTTGCCTACCACTACGCCGAGGCTCGAAGGATTCCGAGCATGGGGATCTACTGGGGTCCCACCGAACCGACCGGGCAGTTCCCTCCTCCGATGGGCGGTGCCAGATCGTACGGGTGGTGGGGGAACAAGGCGGCTGGGCATATCGGTCTGAGGATCACGAACAAGGCGTATGTGAACGCCGTCGACCGGCTTCGGCGACAGCTCGGCGTGCCTCCGGCCGATTATGGCGACACCCGCCGCCGGCAGGCCCGGCGAGCGTGGCCGGTTCTGCATGGCTTCAGCCCGAGGGTGTTCCCGCGTCCGCGCGATTGGCGGCCCGGCATGGACGTGGTCGGATACTGGTGGGCTGAGCGCGGCAGTCACTGGACTCCTCCGACCGCGCTGACCGACTTTCTCGCGGCAGGCCCGCCGCCGGTCTACATCGGTTTCGGGAGCATGGCACCCGGTGAAGTGGAGCGACTGGCGGATCTCGCCACGAGTGCCCTGCGGAAGGCGCGTTTGCGTGGGGTGATCCAGGCGGGCTGGGCTCAACTCGAAGCCCGAGACGATGACGTCGTCACGATCGGTGCGGCACCGCACGACTGGCTCTTTCCCCAGATGGCCGCGATCGTGCATCACGCCGGCGCGGGCACGACCGGCGCGGCGCTTCGGGCCGGAGTACCTGCCGTACCGGTGCCTGTCACGATCGACCAGCCCTTCTGGGCCTCCAGAATCGTCGCTCTCGGCGTAGCGCCGAAGGCGATCCCTTTCTGCGAGCTCACCGCGGACAACCTCGCCGAAGCCCTGCGCGTCGCGGTCACCGATCCCGCCTACCTGGAGAACGCCCGCGCCGTCGCCACCGAGGTCGAGCGGGAAGACGGCGCCGGCCGCGTCGCACAAGCTGTCTCCCAGCTCGCTGACCGGGGGTTCTGAGGGTGAACGCGGTCGCTCTTGGTATGCCAGCGCTTCCTCCTCCCGTCCTCTCCGAGCGTCGTAAGACCCGACAGCTGCAGGTCGGGCCGGTCGGCGTCGGCAGCGACCATCCGATTTCGGTGCAGTCGATGACCACCACCCTCACCTCCGACGTCAACGCGACCCTGCAGCAGATTGCCGAGTTGACCGCTGCGGGCTGTGACATCGTGCGGGTGGCGTGCCCGTCGGCGGACGACGCCGAGGCGCTTCCCGCGATCGCGCGGAAGTCGCAGATCCCGGTGATCGCCGACATCCACTTCCAGCCGAAGTACGTCTTCGCCGCGATCGAGGCCGGTTGTGCGGCGGTCCGGGTGAACCCGGGCAACATCCGCCAATTCGACGATCAGGTGAAGGAGATCGCGCGGGCGGCGAGGGATCACGGCACGCCGATCCGGATCGGGGTCAACGCGGGTTCGCTGGACAAGCGGATCATGGACAAGTACGGCAAGGCGACCCCGGAGGCGCTGGCGGAGTCGGCGTTGTGGGAGGCGTCGTTGTTCGCCGAGCACGACTTCCATGATGTGAAGATCTCCGTGAAGCACAACGATCCGGTGGTCATGGTGCGGGCGTATGAGATCCTGGCCGAGCAGTGCGACTATCCGTTGCATCTCGGTGTCACGGAGGCGGGCCCGGCGTTTCAGGGCACGATCAAGTCCGCTGTGGCTTTCGGTGCGCTGCTGCGGCAGGGGATCGGGGACACCATCCGGGTGTCGTTGTCGGCGCCGCCGGTGGAAGAGGTCAAGGTCGGGATCCAGATCCTGCAGTCGCTGAACCTCAAGGAGCGCAAGCTCGAGATCGTGTCCTGCCCGTCGTGCGGTCGTGCGCAGGTGGATGTCTACACCCTCGCCGAGCAGGTCACCGCCGGGCTGGAGGGTATGGAGGTCCCGCTGCGGGTCGCGGTCATGGGCTGTGTCGTCAACGGGCCGGGTGAGGCGCGCGAGGCCGACCTCGGTGTCGCGTCGGGCAACGGCAAGGGCCAGATCTTCGTCAAGGGCGAGGTCATCAAGACCGTGCCCGAGCACGCGATCGTCGAGACCCTGATCGAAGAAGCCATGCGCATCGCCGAGGAGTCGGGCCAGACGATCGGCGAGGGCGAACCCACCGTCACCATCGGCTGACCGCCGGCCGCGGCGGACGAGACCAGGCAACGCGATAGGGAAGGAACGGCATGTCAGCCACACCCACCAGTGCTCGACAAGACACCATGCGCCTCGTGCATGCCAGCCCATCACGGGTCCCCGGCATATATTGCCCCTTGACTCGATTCGAAAGCACAACCGACAGTAGCATGAAGACGGAATTGCTCACCTGGATGACACGTTTCGGTTTAGGTGATCCCGCTACCCGTGAAGTCTACGTCGAAACAGCGATCGGGTTCGCGAACGACTGTTTCCCTTTAGCGGACGCGCCAGGCTGGACAACGATGTCACAATGGTCGCTATTGGGATTCATCTTCGATGACAGCTATGTCGAAGACCTCTGCGCCGCGGACGAACCCGACGAAGCGGGATTGCGCCGGTTCACCGCCGCAGCGAACTGCATCGCCGATATCCTGAACAGGCGTCAGGTGCAGGAAGACGCGGACGGCGCGGTGATCCAGGCCATGGCCGACTTCGCGGCCACTGTTGCACGGCAGTACCCCCCTGAGGTGCTCGCCTGGATCGCCGAAGGATGGACGGAGTGGATCAGTGGCCTGCACTGGCAACTGCGCCTCCGCGGTACAGTGCCTTCGTTGGCCGAGTTCTTCGCTGAGCGTCCCGGTAACTTCGCCACCCTGGTCAACTTGACAGTGACCGCGGCCGGCAGTGGCCTCGACCTCGGTGAACCGTCCTGGCGTAGCCCCGCCGCGCAAGCCATGATCCTTTCGGCGCACGCGTTGCCATTGATTCACAACGAGTGGGCGTCCTACGACAAAGAACACAAAGCGGGAACGGATAACATCAATCTGGTAAAGGTGGTAGCGCACGAATATGGGATCACTGTGGACGATGCGATCGGCGAAACCGCGCGACTGCATGACAGCATTATGGCGGTCTTCCTTAAGCTGGCCGAAAAATGCGAGGTCCAGAGCCCGTACTTGGCGCGATGGCCGGACACCCTGCGCAATATGGCGATCGGCTCACTTCATTTCTGCTCCCGGGTCAGCCGATACAACTGGCCCCCGGACCGCCGGCTTGTTCTCAACGACCACCTGAGCCCGGACGCCCCAGGCACGCCGATACCTGAACCGATCGAATGGTGGTGGCACGAAGCAGGCCTCCACCTGGATGAACATTCGGACCCTGCCGCTCTCGGTCTCGGCCCAGCCACGCCAGGAAGAAAGGTGTGGCTCCCACGCCGGGAGCGGTGAAGACGGGAATGAGATCGGGTTGAGGCGCGACGGTGTTCCGGCCGAACAGGGCTGCGACCGTGGAGATCATGACCGTGTCCAAGGATCCGCCGGCGCTGTTCGCGCTCCCATTCGCGCGGGAGCGCTGGGGCCATCCCGTCGTCGGCTACCCACCACCGGCCCGTCGAAGCTGTCGATCCAGAGACGCCGCAGGCGTGGGCGGCCGCGCACGCCTGCGCCCGCGGCTGTGCCCCGTCCGGCAAGGTCCACCTGGCCACCGGCGACTGGTGGGGGACTGCCTGCCTCGCGATGGTGCCGCCGGTGTTCCCACAGGTCGCGCATCGTCGTTAGCGACACCGCGTCGGAGAAGTCTTCGGACACGGTCATGATCTCCACGGTCGCAGCCCTGCTCGGCCGGAACCAGCGGCCGTCAGCTCCAGGCCGGCCTTCAGACGTGGCGCCGCGTGCAGCATCACCCCGTACAACAGCGCCGCACCCGGTGACGCCTGCGTGCGCTGCGCGGCCCGCGCCCCCATCGGCCGGCCCTGCAACTGGGGGCGCAGCCGCTCCGCCTGCGACGTGCCGAACTCGACCGACTGCATAGCAACCCCCACCATCGCGGCGAGCGCGGCCCCGGACAACGGCAGGCCAAGTCCGACCGGCTGGGCCAGGAGCGGGGCCCGTCCGGTGGTCAGGTCGATCCGGACCGGAAAGGAAATCCCGTATGCCCGGATCACGGCGACGGCTATGTAGTCGCACGAGTTGGACGCGCCGGCGTTCGCGGTGCCGGCGATGTCGAAGCCGTTGAGGGAGCCGATGTTCAGTCCCAGTTTGCCGACGGTAGTGAGCTGAACTCATACTCCGGGCGAAGTAGTGACGTGACCGGTGAGGTAGGTAGCGGTATCCAAGGGTCGGTCGGTGAAGAAACGCAGTGCCAGATCGGCCACGTCGCCGGCGCGTTCGAGCACGACCCAGTGGTCCGCGTCCTTGATCGTGCGGAAGCGGCTGCCGGGAACGGTCGCGGCGAAAGCACGTTGCCGGGCGGGTGAGCTGATGGTGTCGTGTTCGCCGGTGAACACGAGCGTCGGCACGCCGGAGAGCCCCCCGGAGAACGACTGGCCGCCGAGCAGAGCGCGCTGCAGGTAGTCCAGCAGGTTCGGAGTGGTTGTCGCGGCGTGCAGCATCGACCGTCTGACATACCGGTAGACCAGGTCCCGCCGCGGGATGTAATGATCTTCGTCGAGGCAGAGTTGCGCTTCGGCGGCCGCGGTGGCGAACTCCGCGACGCGACCGGCGGCCAAATGGTCGGCCGCCCGGCGCACCTGGTCACGCTGTGCCGCGGTGGTGTGCGGCACAGCACCGCCGAGGGCCAACCGGGCGACGAGCTGTGGCCTGCGTTGCGCACACCGGAAGACCAGCTCGGCACCGTAGGAGAATCCGAACAGGTTGACTTGTGGCTCGCCGAGGTCGTCGAGTATCCGGTCGAGCGCCGCGCACAACAGTTCGGTGCCCAGCTCGGCAGGTAGTGGATCGGCATCACCCATGCCGGGCAGATCCGCGGTGATCAAAGACGTCACCGGTGCGATCTGGTCGTCCATGCTGGGCCAGCCGAGCATGCCCTGCAGCCCACCGCCGATCACGATGACCGGTTCGGTCACCGGTGCGGAATGCCGGAGCAGGCGGTAAGCGAACCGCACATGGTCAACCGACAGCCCGCGGATGATTTCCTCAAGCATGATCCTTCTCCTTGGGAGCAGCGCGCCGCGTCAGCAGGATCGGGTCAGCACGAGTGCGGCGTTGTGCCCGCCGAAGCCCATCGACGTCTTCACCGCGCAGTCGAAGGACGCCGGACGGGCTTCTTTGGCGACCACGTCGATCGGGATGCGGAGGTCACGCGTCCGCAGATTGACCGTGGGAGGCACCACCTGGTGTTGCAGGGCGAGCGCGGTCAGAGCGGTCTCGATGCCGCCCGCCGCCCCCAGGGTGTGGCCGGTCATCGCCTTAGTGGAGGTCACCAGCGGCCGGTCGCCGAGCACACGGTGCAGAACGGTGCCTTCGGTCAGGTCATTGATCACTGTCGACGTGCCATGGGCATTGACGTGGCCAACCTCGCCCGGGTCGATGTCCGCGTCCGCCAGGGCCACCCGCAACGCATCCTCGATGCCCTTGCCGTCAGGGGAGGGCGCGACCGCCGAGTACGCGTCGCTCGATGCCCCGTACCCGGCGATCCCCGCTCGCACACGCGCGCCGCGGGCCCTGGCATGGTCCTCTCGTTCGAGAACCAGAAGACCGGCTCCCTCCCCGACAACGAAACCGTCGCGGTCCGCGTCAAATGGACGGCAGGCGGTGGCCGGGTCGTCTCGACGGGTCGACACCGCCCTCATCTGACAGGCGCTGGCGATCAGCAGCCGGGAACACACCGACTCCGCACCACCGGCGATGGCGATGTCGCACGCACCGGAGCGAAGCAGCTGCAGTGCTGTCCCGATCGCCACGGTGCCGGAGGAACACGCTGTCGCCACCGCGAGGCTCGGTCCCCGCACACCGAGGTTCAGGCAGACACTGCTCGCGGCGCTGTTCAATGTGGTCATCGGAGCGAGCTTCGGCGACACGCGACGCGCACCCTTCTCCGCGAGCACCGTGCTCTGCTCGTCGTAGAACGGAAGGCCGCCGTGTGCTGATCCGATGACCACGGCCACCCGGCCAGCGTCCCAGGCTGACGAGTCCAGACCGGCGTCGGCCACCGCTTCCCTGGCCGCGATCACCGCCAGTTGCGAAAATCGGTCCATCATGCGCAACGCGGGCAGACCCAGGAGCGCCTGGGTGTCCAGCCCGTCGATTGTGTACATGAAATCGCAGGACAACCCGGAGAGTTCGTCCCGGCGGCGCACGGCCGGAGCCGCCTCGGCCGCTGTCACACCACGCCAGGTGGCGTCGGTCCCGACTCCGGCCGCTGTGACGAGACCCAGGCCGGTCACAGCGGCGGTGAGCCGACCCGATGACCGTCCCCTCACTCCGGCACCTTGCTCTGCACGGCCGTGATCAACTGGCCCACCGTCTCCCGGGACGTCAGCTGGACGTCTTCGAGATCGATTTGCCACCGTTCCTCGATGAGCAGCCGTAATTCCTCCAGAGCGAGCGAGTCCAAGCCCAGGGCATACAACGCGACTTCCTGCTCGACGGAGGGCCGTGTGACACCGAACTTCTCGACGAGCAAAAGGGTGACTCCATTCGTCACATCCACTTGGTCAATACTCCTATTCGCGGCCTAGGTCAGCGAACCGCCCGAGCGTGCCCGGTGCCGCCGAGCTTTCGTCAGCAGCACGGCGAGCTTGATCACGTCGAATCGCCGCGCGTCCGGCACTCACGGCGAATTTCTGCTCGTCGCCAGCGCCCAAGGCCGGTGACCGCCACAACGCCGGATCAGCTCTCACGGACTGGCGAAGTGCACGGCACGGTCAAGCGGTCACAGGTCGGACAGAACTCGATATTCATGACGTAGAGAGCGGGCGGACATCCGGACGGCAAATCTATACAAGGAGGCAGAGGTCAGCATCTGCCCCTGAAACGGGTAAAGCAAGTGCCTTGCTGTCGAACATGATGCCTCATGAACGTTCCCGCGGCGCACGGGGTGCCGCAACCCTGGTGACAGCACCGACTACACAGACCTCGGTGCGGGGCAAGTACTTTAGCCCAAGAACCACGCATCTTGCCGTCGAGTAAAATGATCTTGACACCATCGGTTGAATTCAGGATTTCCCGGAACTTCTTCCTGCGCAGGAGCACAACACTGCGATCGACGCTGTCTGCACATCAGAAATCAAGTGAGCAAAGAACAACTGGCCGGACTTGGTGTTGCCAGGTGGCGGTCAATCCAGCCGTGACCCTCGGAACCTCCACCGAAAAATGCCCTCTAACGGGTGAGAGGACCCCACAAAGAGGGCAGCCAGTTGGCGGACCGGACGCGCGTGAGCGCAAGTTGTGGGTACATGCCTCCATCAAGCTTCGCGTCCACAGCTTCGTCCTCGGTAACTCCGTCATGCGACGCTGCGTCGGGCGGGACCGATGCCGACGCGAACATTTCCCGACCCGGGTAAACAGCCCTTCGAGGCCGGGCGTCATGTCGAACGGGTTAGCGCGCCCAGGCCGCGCCCGAGGTGGCCGAAGTAGCCCGCGACCAGGATCTTCGGCCGTTCGGTTCCCTTGGCGAGCCAGTGGTAGGCGCGGATGAACGGGTTCAGCTCCGCCTCGGAGCGGCCTGCGGCGAACGCGGGCTCTCAAGCCGCACCCATTCGGCGCCCTCCGCGTGCAGCCGGCGCGGCAGGTCGACGTAGTGAGGGAGCAGCGTGTCGAGCAGGTCGAGCGGGCTGAAGGAACCGCCGAGGAATAGTCGTTGACGCGGGCGACGGTGCCGTCGTGGTGACGAGTGGCGGGCTGAGTGAGGAAGTCCATAAAGGTCTCGGTGGGAGTCCCGGTAAGGCGAACTTTTGCGCCGTGATCTGCACTTGCACCACCTTGGACCAGGAACCAGGTAGACCGGTGGAAGCTGAGCCGGCCGCTAGCTACGATGATCTTTGTGAGTGGGTCATCGGTTCGTGAGTGGGAGTTCTTGCTCGCCCAGCACCATCCCGGCGGGTGGGAACCCGTCACGAGTGGAGAGTCTGGCGCTTATGTCTTTCGCAGTGCCGACGGCTCGCGGTTCGCCAAGTGCGTACCCGCGGGGCAACAGGATCTCTTGGTGCAGGAACGAGATAGAGTCGATTGGCTCAGTGCCAGTGGCATCTCAGGGCCCGGGGTGCTCGACTGGATCGCTGACGCTGGTGACGGGTGTTTGGTAACCAGCGCCGTCCACGGGGTGCCTGCCGACAGTGTGTCGGCAGAGGCGCTTCGGCAGGCGTGGCCTTCCATCGCTGAGGCTGTGCGTGGGTTGCACGCGCTGCCAGCGAAGGACTGTCCGTTCACCCGCGACCTGGAGCAGATGTTCGCCACCGCCCAGGACGTCGTCGCGCGCGGTGCGGTCAACCCGGATTTTTTGCCGGTCGAGCAGCAACAGACGCCGCCGGCCGAATTGCTCGCGCGGCTTGCCGAGCAAGTCGATCGACGCCTTGGACAGGAAGCTGCCGACATGGTTGTCTGTCACGGCGACCTCTGCCTGCCCAACATCATCCTCGACCCAGGCACGCTCGACTTTGCGGGATTCATAGACCTCGGACGTCTCGGCCGGGCGGACCGCTATGCCGACATCGCCCTGCTGCTCGCCAATGCCCGGGAAACGTGGAACGCCGAGAGCCAAGCGATCGCCGCCGACGATGCTTTCGCCGGTAGCTACGGCATCACGCTTGACACCGGCCGGCAACAGTTCTATCTCCACTTGGACCCTCTCACTTGGGGGTAGATTGCGGCGCCGGAGCCCCGATTTCGTTGCCGGATGCCGCGTCGATGGGCGGGCAGCCGATGGAGTCCGATCGGCTTGGAGCGGCATCGACGTCCGCATCCGGCAGCGGGATAGCCTCCGCAGCGCTCAGAAAAGCGGTCGCTTGGGGAATTCCAGTCGACAATTCAGCCAACATCGCGGCATCTGGTTCCACCGCGATCGTCTCGTGTCCGGCTGCAAGCACAGTCGCGGACAGCTTCCCTGTTCCAGCGCCGAGGTCCAGCACTCGCCCGGGGCCTTCCAAGCCTGCTGTCCATGAGACTGCCTCCAGGGGAGTCAGGCCTGTGCCGCGTGTACTGCTTGGCCTTCGATCCAAATATCGGTCGCCATTCTTCTACGGCCATGCAGGCAAGCCTGGCGGACGTGTGCTGACATGGCCAACCGTTGCTCAAAGAGTTCGGTGGACGTCGGCTGGGTGCTGACCGAGGTATCACGGTGATAGGTGATTGCCTGCTAGGTAGTCGATGTACGACTCGCCGCGTGTACGGCTGCGAGCAATGCGATCGCGAACAAATGTAGGGGCGGTGAGCCTGCTGGACCCATTGATTGAGCCGGTACTGCCGGAAGGCATTTTCCTTGCTCGGATCATTTCGTGCCTCGGCGGCTTCCTGCCGCAGCGAGCGGATCGAGAGGAAGTCGCCCAATGCGGGGTTGGCCAGCGGCCAGTTCTTTTCGTCCCACGGGTCGGCGTCCTCGGGGAGGTCGCGGATGTAGGCGAAGCGGTGCCGGGCGCGAGTTGGTCCCACGCGGCACGGGCGTCGTCGGACAGGTCCTCGGGTGCGGTGACCTCGTTCTCGGGTGGGATCGGCTCGGCGTGGTTGATCCGGTCCGGGCGGTCGCCGTGCAGCACCTTGAGTGCTGTCGGCTTCGGCTTCGCTCCGCGCGCTCCCATCGGGTTTCCCTCCTCGCTGTGACGACGCTGGTTGATCGCAGGCACGTCGGGGTAGGTAGGAGCGTTGGCTGCGATGGGTCCGGCGGCGAGAGGTGTAGACGTATGGCCAGGGGGAAAAGTGGCTTCGGCAATGCGAGAGTGCCCGCGAAGATAGCGCTGAGCTTGGCGGTGATGTGGGACCTTATCGGGGGCGGCTTGCTCTATTTCGGACTCGATAGCGAACCGATGTCCTGGAAGGATTGGCTCAGGGTCGGGGGTGGCGCGGTTATGATCTTGGTCAGCGGCTACTACTGGATCTTGTTCGCACGCCAGCGCCGGGATCGGCCCTGAACCTCATACCGTGATGCCCGTGACACGACGAAACGCCGGGAGCGGGGCGAGACCGGGGTTTCGTCGTGGGGTTGAATGTTTTAGGTGGCGGAGCTGCGGCCACCGGCCGCGCCCGCCGCGCGGATGCCGAGGTGACGGGCCGCGCCACGGATCATGGCTCCGCTGACATTGACCAGCGAACGACGCAAGCGCTCAGATCCCGGCTCGCGTCTCACCCGGTTCCCGCGTAGTCGGCGCGTTGGACGACAACCTTGCCGGCTGGACACCTGTACACCCGGCGCAACTCGCGCCCCTGAGTGTCACTCGGCTTTCGCGATCGGGGCTTGCGCAGGGGGCGATGCGGTGGTGGCGGGCGCGCGCGATGTTCTGGCAGTGGAGGTCGTCGGCGGTCTTGGCCATCACCAGCACCGTCCGTGCAGGGTGGGCGTCGCGGGCAGATGACGTTGCCTCGTCGTTGCTGGGAGGGACGTCCCGGGCGTGGTCCGTTCGTCGGTAGGCGGAGGCTGCGGCAGTTATCCGGCGGCACGCGCGGTGTCGTCTTCGGTAGGTTTTGCGGATGCGGCAATTCGCGGATATCGAAGACCTGTCGGGGCTGGTGCGTGACGCGCTGGGAGCGGGATGCCGCGTAGTCACGGTGGACCGGTTGCGCGGGGGGAGCAAGAAGGGGGTGTACCGGGTCCGCCTTGATGGAACCCGCACAGCCAGCGTGATTGTCTACAGCTGGGCCGAAGCCGAGAACTTCTGGCCAGGCGCGCGAGAAGCCGACCCGGCTGATCCGTTCGCGCCCGCCTCCGGCCTGGTCGCGTTCTTGGCCGCGCAGCGTAGCTTGGACGGACTCGGGGTACGGGTTCCGCGGATACACCTGGTGGATGACAGCCGGCGCCGTTATCCGGCGGATGTCGCCGTGGTCGAGGACGTCTCCGGCGGCACGCTCGAAGCACTCTTCGCAACCGATCCCGCGCGCGCCGCGAAAGCCTTGGGTGGCCTTGCCGAGATGCTTGAGGTGATGCATCGACACCAGGGCCAGTACTACGGCAGGGTAGACCTGCTGGAGCAGGGGGGATCCGTGTCCGAGGTCTCGTGCGAGCGACGAGTTCTCGACCGCGCCCTGCGGGACCTTGAGGAGGCGGCGGGGCGCGACGGGCGCATCGCGGCAGCTCGCGCCGCATTGCGCCACCGTCTGCAGGAACTGACCGATCAGGTGAGCCCTCGCACGGAATACGGACTGATCCACGGAGAACTCGGACCCGACCACGTCCTGCTCGATACCGACGGGCACCCCGTCCTGATCGACATCGAGGGCTTGATGTACTTCGACGTCGAGTGGGAGCACGTCTTCCTCCAGCTCCGCTTCGGCGAGCAGTACACCGCGCTGGCGCGGCCTGGTCTCGATCCGCAGCGGCTCGCCCTTTACATGCTCGCGATGCGTCTGTCGCTGGTGGCCGGTCCACTGCGTCTCCTCGACCGGGGCTTCCCTGATCGAGCGTTCATGCAGGGGATCGCGAAGCACAACGCGAACGAGGCGCTGGCGCTCCTGCCACTGGTGTAGCCCTGGGATACGCAGAGCCGCGCGGAGCACTCGTCTACTCCTCGACATGATCAGCTCGAACGGGTGGGTAAAGAAGTTGAGGCTGGCGGTGGGAGTGACGTGGCCATCGGCAGGGTTGCTAGCGCCTGCCCGTGGCGGGCTTGTGCGAGTTGTCGCGGCGAGTTGCTCGCGGAGCTTCCGGTTCTCCTCGGCCCGTTGGCGGATCCGCTGAGTAGTGGTCTCCAGCCTGCATAGCAAGAGGCGTCGGAAGACCGTTACCGGACGGGCACTTGTGTCGCGGCTGCTCGACGGCAGAGGGCGCGGAGTCCTTCGATCTCTGCCGGATGTGGGGTTGAGCGTAGAGCCAGGACCGGGAGACCGACGCGGCCCGCGCGACGGCCTCGAACGTGACAGGGCGGCCTTCGTTGTCGAGGGTACGCAGCGCCTGGATGGCCTTGGCCCGAATGAGTTCGCGGCGGCGATGCCGTTCCTGCTCAGAGGCCTACGAATCGAGCGCGAACTCCGCCCCGACATCGCATCCATGATTCTCATCGAAATCCATCCCGCGTGTTCGCGGCGAACTGGCGCGACCGGCGCCCATGACATCTTGAATCGCGAGCCCGGAAGAGGCTGCCAACTCGGCCCCTGCTCCCTAGCCCTGGCTACGCGGCCGGACCGGCAGGGAACAGCGCACGGGGCTCCAGAACCAACCGCGTGGCCGCGGCAGTCGAGGATGTAGGCGCCGCCGAGGTGTTCGTGGTTCTCGAGGAACGGGCGTCGGTGATCAAGGTCTTGCCGTCGCGGACGCTGACCGTGGTGGCGGTGTGCTCGGCCTGAAGTGGAGGTCCGGAGGCGGACACGCCGCGGCGGCGGCACTCGTCGGCGGACGCGTTGCCCCGCCCAGTCAGAAGCCATCCTCGGACTTGATCAATACAGTCCGTCGGGCTGACCGGCTGCTCGTCCAGGCCGGTCCCGAGCTTCGAGTCCTCAGCGTTCTCCACGAACACTACCGAGCCAGTCGTCGATGGCCTGGGCGGTGGTGGCGGCATGGCGGTCGATGATCGAGAAATGGTTTCCCGGGATTGTCTGTCCCCTGTGTCGAGGGTCGCCGAACCCACCGTCCTCTGCGTGCAGAAACAGTGTCGGCAGGGATGGTGGGCCTGCTGTCCAACCGTGGTAGAGGCGGGAATAGGCGGCCATCGCGGTGAGGGGTGTGTCGCCATGGGACGGGTCGAAGGTGGCGGCTGCCCGGTCGAGTGCCTCGCGGCGTGTGTTCTCGTCCGACTTCGCTGGGACGTCCAGCAGGACGAGAGCCGCAGGGGCGTTCTCGGTGTGCTGTAGTCGGGTGGCCAGGTGATGCGCCATCCATCCGCCTGACGAGTGGCCGACCAATGCGTACGATTTGCCGTCGGCCTCCTTTGCCACCTGAAGCGCTACGGCGTTCAGCAGCGCTTCACGTGTGGCGGGCAGTAGCTGGCCTTCGTGATAGCCCGGCAGGGTGACGAGCAAACTGTGCCGGCGCTCGCGAAAGTGCGTGCACAGCTGCCGGTACTGGCGGCCATCCGGATCCGGGAGAAAGGAGGGAACGAAAAGCAGCGCGGGCGTTGCCGGGCCTTCGTCCAATCTCAGCACCTCGGGTGCATCGAGATGGTCGGTGTCGAAGGTGCGGCGCAGCCGTGCGGCGGCGTCGAGCAGGTCCAGGCCGATTTCGTGCCGACCGCAGGCGCACGCCTGCGCGAACATCGCACCCAGCCCCGCGGCGGGGGGTTCACCCGCCGCGGTGTTGTCGGCGCTCGTCGGTTCGGCCCGGGTCTGCTCGGTGAGGTGGCGGGCCAGGGCCTGCGGGGTGGGCAGGTCGAAGATCGCGGTGGGCGCCAGCCGGACGCCGGTGGCGGCGGACAACCGGGAGCGGAGTTCCTGGGAGGCCAGGGAGTCGAAGCCGACCTCCCGGAGTGGACGGTCGGCGGGTACGGCATCGGCATTCGCATGGCCGAGAACCTGGGACGCATGGGTACGGACCAGGGTGAGCAGGTCGTCGGCACCGGTTCGGGGCGGGGGAGACGACGACGCGGCCGGGCGGAGGTTCTCGCGACGGCGAGGGATCACCAGTTCTTCGAGGATCTCCGGCATCGCGCTGTCGGGCCGTGTACCGGTGACGGCGACGATCGGTTCGTCCATGTGCAGTGCCTCGTCGAAGGCGGCCAGGGCGGTCTGTGTGGGCAGGGGTGTCAAACCGGTGCGGGCCAGGCGCGCGAGCTCCGTCTCACCCAGGTGTCCGGTCATGCCGCTGGCCTCGGCCCACAGTCCCCACGCGACGGAGGTGGCGGGGAGCCCGAGTGCGCGGCGGTGGTGGGCTAGGGCGTCCAGGAAGGCGTTGGCGGCGGCGTAGTTCGCTTGTCCGGCCGTGCCGAGCAGGCCGGCCATGGACGAGAACAGCACGAACGAGCGCAGCGGCCGGTGGCGGGTCAGTTCGTGCAGGGTGACCGCGGCGTCGGCCTTGGCGCGCAGCACCACGTCCAGCCGCGAGGCGCTGAGGGTGACGAGGGTGGTGTCGGCCAGGACTCCAGCCGCGTGGATCACAGCGGTGAGCGGGTGCCGGTGATCGAGGGAGGACAGCACCGTGTCGAGGGCGGCCCGGTCGGCCACGTCGCACGCCATCACCCGCACCGCTGCGCCGTGCGACCGCAAATCGGCCACCAACTGGGCCACGCCGGGGGCCTTCTCACCGCGCCGGCTGAGCAACAGCAGGTGCCGTACACCATGTCGGATGACCAGGTGCCGGGCCAGCAGCCCGCCCAGCGTGCCGGTGCCGCCGGTGATCAGAACGGTCCCGTCCGGATCGAGCGGCGCGGGATGGCGCACGACGACCTTGCCGGTATGGCGTGCGCGGCCCAGGTGCCGTAAGCCGTGGTGTGCGTGCCGGACCGGGAAACTCGTGGAAGGCAATGGTGTGATCGCGCCTCGGGCGATCAAATCCGTGATCCGGTCCCAGTGGCGGCTGATCGTGTCGGTGTCCACCTCGCGCAAGTCGAACACGTGGTAGTCGACGCCGGGGTAGCGCTGCCGGACCACGGCCGGGTCGCGCACGTCGGTCCTGCCCAGCTCCACATACCGGCCGCCGGGACGCAGCAGGCGCAGCGAGGCGTCGACGTGCTTCCCTGCCAGACTGCCCAGCACCACGTCCACCCCGCCGGAGACGGTGCGGATGCGTTCCTCGAACTCGAGTGTGCGGGAGTCGGCGATCCGGTCGGCAGGCAAGTCGACCGCAGACCACTTGCCCCGGCTCGCGGTGGCGTACACCTCGGCGCCCAGGGCCCGCGCGACCTGAAGCGCGGCCATCCCGACACCGCCCGCGACCGCGTGGATCAGGATTTTCTCCCCGGGCCGCAACCCAGCCAGGTCGCACATGGCGTGCAGAGCGGTCAGGAACACGGTGGGCGTGCCGGCTGCCTGTTCGAGCGTCCAGCCTGGCGGCACCGGCCGGACGTGCCGGTGGTCGACGATCGCAACCGGAGCGAACCCGCCCGGCCGCGAGTCCGCGAGAATCGCGGCCATGACCTGGTCGCCAGGTCGGTAGCCGGTGACGTCCGGCGCGGCGGCCACGACGTCACCCGCCACCTCGAAGCCGATCGTCTCGCCGTCCACCGCGCCCAGGGTGACCAGGGCGTCGCGGAAGTTCAGACCTGCCGCGCGCACGGCGATGCAGACCTGTCCCGGGCTTGGTGGTTCGGCGAGGTCGGGCGCGGCCACCGGGCACAGGCCGTCTACCGCACGGGTCCCGTCGGGCGCGAGCCGCCACGCGGTGCCGTCCGGGATCGCCAGAGTGTCGGCCGCGGCGGGCACCAGCCGGGGGACGAACAGGCCGCCGTCGCGGACGACGACCTGCGGCCGGCCAGCGGCGAGCACGGTGGCGAGGGCTTGTTCGACGTCCCCGGTGTCCTCGAGGTCGGCCAACATCACCTGTCCGGGGTACTCGGTCTGCGCCGAACGCACCAGGCCCCACACTGCCGCGCCGTCCAGGTCACCGGGAGGGTCGGCGGGACCGGTGGACTGGGCACGCTGGGTGAGCACCACGACTCGGGTCGTGCCGTCGCCGGCGAGCAGCGCGGTGAGCTGGGTCACTACGCCGGCCAGCCGTGCGCGCAACTCCCCGGCGGCGTGACGCTGGTCGACCACGACCACTTCCGATCGTGTCGCGGGTCCCGGTTCGCGGCGAGGAAGTTCCCGCCACACGAGGCGGTGGAGGTTGGTCGGCGGTGCGAGGTGCCCGGCGGGGGCCTCGCGCAGCACCAGGTCGGTCAGAGTCGCCACGGGTCCTCCCGTGGGGTCGGTGAGCTCGACGGTGTGGCGGTCCGGGCCGGTGCGGTGGGCGGTGACCCGCAGGGCGGTCGCCCCGGTGGCGTGCAGCCGCATCGAGCCCAGCGCGTAGGGCAGGAGCGTACGTCCCGGCGGCAGATCCAGCAGCAGGAGGTGCAGGGCGGCGTCCAGCAACGCCGGGTGCACCGCGAAACCGTCTCCGCCGGGTGACGTGACCTCGGCGTGGCGCACGTCCCCGCGCCGCCACAGGCCGGTGAGGTTCCGGAACGCAGGACCGTACCCGTAACCGGCACTCGACAACCTGTCGTACAGGGTGGTCACCGAGCACGGTTCGGCGCCGGGTGGTGGCCATACCCCCGGTTCGGGATACGGCGCGCGCGGGGCATCCAACACGGTGAGATGCGCGTCCAGGTGGTGGATCCACCGTGCGTCGCCCGCCCGGGAGTGGAGCGTGACCGCGCGCCGGGCGCCGTCGTCGCGAGGGCCGACCGTGAGCCGTAGGACCGCGGCCGGTTCGTTCAGCAGCAGTGGTGCGTGCACCACAGTGTCCTCCACAGCATCGCACCCGACGTGGTCGGCCGCGTGGAGGAGCAGGTCGAACAGCGCGGTGGCGGGCACCACCACGACGTCGTGGACCGCGTGGTCGGCGAGCCACGGGTGGTGGTCGGGGACCAGCCGGCCGGTG
>Ga0196958_10000233_pt1 | contig 18301 bp, 16 predicted proteins | sample S1v_10metaG_FD_148654 | JGI IMG/M metagenome (GOLD analysis project Ga0196958, IMG submission 148654) | Soil microbial communities from Anza Borrego desert, Southern California, United States - S1+v_10 | ecosystem: Environmental > Terrestrial > Soil > Desert | place: USA: California | collected...
GAAGAGGCGCTGGCCGGGATGGAAGGGGATCAGGCGTTCGAGAGGAATGAACACGACCGCAATCGCTGCCATTTGCAGCGTGCGCGAGCTGAGGAGATTCATCGCGAGTTCGATGAACCTGCCCCAAGGCAGGGAGCCGACGAACGTTTCCATGAGCAGGACCGCCAGAACGACCGATATGGATGAGGAACCGACGGCGAGTGTAGGAGGCGGGTGCCGTTGTGTCAATGGAAGAGCGCCGGCGCGGACGCCAGCGCTCCGTTTCAGAACGTCGCCCGTGTCGTCATGCCGATCGTGCGCGGCTGGTTCGTCAGGTAGCCGACACGCGCCCGCGTGCCGCGCTCCTGGTCGAGCGACAGGTACGCCGTCTCATCCGTCAGGTTATGGATGAACAGCGCCGTATCCCACTGATTTCTGCTGTTGCTGCTGCGGATCGTTCTGAGCCGGTGCCGTCCCGCGCCAGCAGGCGAGACGCCGGCGTTCCACTACACTGCGCGCCATGGCATCGAAGGCGAACCAGACCAGCATCGAGATCGCCGGCCGCGAGGTCGTGGTGACGAATCCGGACAAGATCTTTTTCCCGCGCGCGGGCTATACGAAGCTCGATCTCGTGAACTACTACGCCGCGGTCGCGGAGGGCGCATTGCGCGGCATCGCCAACCGTCCGATCGTGCTCAAGCGCTACGTCAACGGCGCCGACGCGGAGCCGTTCTTCCAGAAGCGCGCACCGGAAACGCATCCCGACTGGATCGACACCGTGGAGCTGAGTTTCCCCTCCGGCCGCACGGCGCGCGAGATCGTCGTCAACCACGCCGCGCAACTCCTCTGGATCGTCAACCTCGGCTGCATCGATCTCAACCCGCATCCCGTGCGCGCGGACGATCTCGTTCATCCGGACGAGCTGCGCGTCGATCTCGATCCCGGTCCGGGCGTCGCCTTCGAGGACGTGCGCCGCGTCGCGCTGGTCGTGCGTGAAGTGCTCGAAGAGCACGAACTGCGCGGCTGGCCGAAGACGTCCGGCTCGCGCGGCATTCACGTGAACGTGCGCATCGAACGCAAATGGACGTTCGATCAGGTGCGCCGCGCCGCGCTCGCGGTGGCGCGCGAAGTCGAGCGCCGCGTGCCCGGCATCGCCACCAGCAAGTGGTGGAAGGAGGAGCGCCACGGCGTGTTCCTCGATTACAACCAGAATGCGAAAGACCGCACCGTGGCCTCGGCCTGGTCGGTGCGTCCAACGCAGGACGCACGCGTCTCGATGCCGCTCGACTGGGACGAAGTGGCGGACGTCGACCCGGCGGAGTTCACGCTCGCCACCGCGCCGAAGCGATACGCCGAACGCGGCGATGCCTCGGCTGGCATCGACGAGGCGCCGGGCTCACTCGACGCGCTGCTGCGCTTGTCGAAAGCGCAGGAAGAGGCGGGGGAAGGCGACGCGCCGTGGCCGCCGAATTACGCGAAGCAATCCGGCGAGCCGCCGCGCGTGCAGCCGTCGAAACGGAAGGCGCCGCTGCTCATCGTCGCGAAAGCGGAGCACAAGGCGGACGCGCTGGCGGGACTCGAACGCTGGAAAGCGCGTCATCCGAAAGCGGCCGCGCACGTGAAGGAAGAGGACATCCTCGTCGACTCGATGCGCGGGCGTTCGAGCACGTGGACGCGCATCCGCGTCAATCTGCGCAACGTTCCGGATAAGCAGCGCCCGAAGGAGGAAGCGCCCGATCCCGATTACGACCCGAAGACGCGCTCGAGCTCATAAGCCGGCGTGACTTCGAGCTGGTCGTAACGGCAATCCTCGGCGCGTTTGTCGAGGCGCCAGCGCACGAACCGCGCGGCGTGGCGGAAACGCGTGCCCTGCATGTGGTCGAACGCCACTTCGCACACGCGCTCCGGCCGCAGCGCGACCCACGACAGGTCCTTGCCGCGATTCCAGCGGCTGGTCGCGCCCGGCAATCGCTGTCCCGCCGCCGCGGCCTCCTCCTGCGCCTCGGCCCAGTCTTTCCACGGATGGTTCTCGACCGCGTTCTCGCGCAGCGGCGCGAGCTCTTCGACGAGCTTTTTGCGCACCGCCGTCGTGAATGCCGCCGTGACGCCGACGTGATGCAGCTTTCCTTCGTCGTCGTACAACCCGAGCAGTAGCGACCCGACCATCGTGCCAGGCCCGTTCTTGTGCCACCGGAATCCCGCGACGACGCAGTCCGCGGTACGCGAGTGCTTGACCTTGATCATCGTGCGCTCGCCCGCGCGGTACGGCGAGTCGAGCCGCTTGGCCATCACGCCATCGAGCCCCGCGCCTTCGAAGCGATGGAACCAATCCTCGGCCAGAGCGCGGTCGCGCGTGGCAGGGGAGAGGTGCAGCGGTTTCTGTGCATTGCCGAGGACTTCTTCGAGCCGCGCGCGGCGCTGTTCGAGCGGTACTTCGCGCAGATCCTCATCTCCGATGGCGAGCAGATCCCACGCAACGAACGACGCCGGCGTCTGCTCCGCGAGCAACTTCACGCGCGACGCCGCCGGATGAATGCGCAGGAGCAACGCCTCGAAATCGAGGCCGTTGTTCGTGGCGATCACGATCTCCCCATCGAGCACACACCGCTCCGGCAACACGGCAGCCAGCGGTTCCACGAGCTCTGGAAAATACCGATTCATCGGCTTCTCGTCCCGGCTCTGCAACATCACTTCATCGCCATCCCGAAACACGAGCGTCCGAAATCCATCCCACTTGGGCTCGAAAAGCCACCCCTCGTCTTTCGGCAGACCGTCAGCGGAGGTGGAGAGCATGGGCGCGAGGGGAGGGGGGAAGGGGAGGTGCATGGGGATATCGTAGTAGAGGCTGAATGCAGAATGCAGAATGCAGAATGCAGAAGGGCGCGCTCCGCGCCAGCCACAGGCCACGGTCCCGTTTCTCAATTCACAATTCTGCATTCAGCCTCTGCTTCGCCGGCCTCCCTGTCCATTCCCGACACACCCCATCCCACAAACGAACACCCCCCATCCCCTCTCCCTCTCACAACCCCCATGGCAACCACGTTGCGATCTCCCCCCGCCATGCAACGACTCGCCCTCCTCTCCCTTCTCCTCCTCACCACCTGCGCGGCGAAGCGCGGTCAGCTCGTGCCGCGCGTCGATCATCACCAGCACATCGTCAGCTCGCGTGCGCTCATCCCGGCGCCGGCGCGGCTGCCGGCGATCGTGTTGCCCGCGGAGCTCGCGGGCGTGCTCGAGCGCCGGAACGGTAAAGATGTTGACGAGTTGTATGTCGCCGAGCCGCAGATCGTCGACAGCGACGCCGAAGCGGAGCCGTGGGTGCGCGGGCGGGAGGCGGTCAAGCGCGTGGTCGCGTCACATGACGGTCGCTTCGTGCCGACGGCCTTCGCGCTCGACGGGAGCGCGGCCTGGATCTCCGGCCACGTCGACACACGCGAGATGAACTTCTTCCTCGGCCTGCGCAAAGAAGACGGCGCATGGCGCATCGCGAGTGAGTTCGCGACGCCCGCGCCGCCGCGCAATTTTGCGCGAGGTGCGGCGCTGCGCGACGGAGTTGAAGATGAAGGGGCTCAAGCTCCACTTCGGCAGCTCGCGCGTGGACGTCATGAATCGCGAGCACCTCGCGAAAGTGAAAGAGGTCTTTCGCACGGCGAACGAGCTCGGACTGTCGATCGTCGTGCATACGCGTCCGCACAGCTCGATGCCGTACGGCCGCGAGCAGGCGGAGGTGTTCGTGAAGGAGCTGCTGAGCGTCGCCCCCGATGTGACGATCCAGATCGCACACTTGTGGGGCGGCAACGCGTACAACGCCGATGCGCTGGGCGTGCTGGCGGATGCGAGCGCGCGGCACAGGAACCTCTGGTTCGACCTGACGGAGGTCGAGATCGTGGCGGGACACTCGGACGAGGCGATGCGGGAGATCGTGAAGCGCATCCGGCAGATCGGAGTCGATCGCGTCGTGTATGGATCGGATGCGACCACGGACCCGGGCACGCATGGCGATCTGCAGCCGGTGGTGCGGTGGGCGCGGCTGAGGCACAGGCTGGCGCTGACGGATGAGGAGATGGAGCGGGTGGCGAGGAATGTGGCGCCGTACGCGAAGTAGAGGAGGGGGCGGGGGAGCAGAACGGGAACGCAGAACGCAGAACGCAGAACGAAGAAAAAGGACCGTGCCTGTGGGCGGCGCGCGGCAGCGCGCCTTTTCTTCATTCTGCGTTCTGCGTTCTGCATTCTGCATTCACCGGTCCCCCGTCCCCGTCCCCCGTCCACTTTCCCCTGGGGTAGGGAATGCCCCCTCCCCGGACTCCCCTAGTTATGGCAAAGCGTCCGAACGTCCTTCTTTTCCTCGTCGATGAACTTCGGTATCCGACCGTCTACGACAGCCCCGAGCTGAAAGCCTGGATGGAGCGGAACCTTCGTGCGCAGTCCGCGATGCGCGCGAATGGAGTCGATTTTTCGCGGCATTACGTGCAGTCGGCCGCGTGCGCGCCGAGCCGCACCTCGATCTTCACCGGCCAGTACCCGTCGCTGCACGGCGTGTCGCAGACGGACGGCATCGGGAAGACGACGTACGACCCGGGCATGTTCTGGCTCGATCCGAACATGGTCCCCACGATGGGCGACTACTTCCGCGCCGCCGGCTACCGCACCCACTACCGCGGCAAGTGGCACATCTCGCACGAGGACATCGAGATCCCCGGCACGCACAACTCCCTGCTGTCGAACACCGACGACGGCACACCTCTCGTGAAGAACACCGAGACCTACCGCCACGCGAACCGCCTCGACAAATTCGGCTTCGACGGCTGGATCGGGCCCGAGCCGCACGGCAGCAACCAGGCGAACTGCGGCTGGGTGCGCGACCCGCTGTACTGCAAGGAAGCGCTCGACCTCCTCGACCGTCTCGACAACGAGGACACGGACGAGCCGTGGCTGATCGTCAACTCGTACGTCAACCCGCACGACATCGTCTTCTTCGGCCTGATCTGGAAAAGGTGGGGACTGCCGTATCCGACCGACGCGGACGTGCCGCCGATTCCGCCGCCACCGACGCAGAACGAGAACCTCTCCCACAAACCGCGCTGCCAGAAGAGCTACGTCGAGACGTACCCGCAGATGTTCTTCCCGCAGCCGACCGTCGACCTCTACCGCCAGTTCTATTACTACCTGCAGGTCGAGGCGGAGAACCACGTCTTCGCCGTGTACGAGCGCCTGCTGCGCTCGCGCTTCGCGGACGACACGATCATCGTCTTCACGTCCGATCACGGCGAGATGCTCGGCGCGCACGGCGGCATGCATCAGAAGTGGTATCAGGCGTACGAGGAGACGATCCACGTGCCGCTCATCATCACCGGCAAGCCGGTGACGGAGTCGCAGCGCAGCGTCGACGCGCTCACCTCGCACGCCGATCTCCTGCCGACGCTTCTCGGCCTCGCCGGCATCGACGCCGACCACGTCGCCGAAGAGGTTTCGAAGTCGCATGGAGAAACGCGCCGCCTCGTCGGCCGCGATCTCTCGAAAGCCGTGCGCGGCGAAGAGCACATCGCGCCGGGGCAGCCCGTGTACTTCATGACCACGGACGACGTCGCGCAGGGCCTCAGCCAGATCACCGGCCGCCGCCAGTGGCACAACGTCCTGCCGCCGAATCAGGTCGAGGCCATCGTCGTCGAGATCGACGGCGTCGTGTGGAAGTACGTGCGCTACACGCAGGACGTGAAGGCGTACGCGAACATCAGCAACCCCGACATCATGCAGATCCAGCAGATCTACATGAACGTCGATTACCAGTACGAGCAGTACAAGCTGAGCGAAGACCAGCTCGAGGTCGTCAACCTCGCCTGGCCGGGACAGGAGACCGCGGAGTCCGCGGCCGTGCGCCCGCAGCTCGAGAAGATGCTGCTCGCGCAGCGCGCGACGAAGCGCCTCGAGCCGATCACGATCTCCGGCGCCCTGCGCAATCAGGGCGAAGGACTGACCGTGAACGGCGCGGACGACTTCGAGCCGCCGCGTCCGCGGCTGCCGATCACGCAGCCGACGATCTGAGCACGGGCACGATGGCTGGGTCGCGTGCGACCCAGCCATCGGAGTGTGCGCGCGGTGCATCGTGTTGTGCGAGGTGATGACACGAGACATCTCCTCCCGCGCCGACATCGACGCGCTGATGCTCCGCTTCTACGGCCGCGCGATGTCGGACGCGCTCATCGGCCCTCTGTTCGCGCACCTCGATCTCGACCACCACCTGCCGGTCATCGGCGACTTCTGGGAGAGCACGCTGTTCGGTGCGGGCGTCTACAGCCGCCACGGCCGCAATCCTCTTCTCGTGCACCTCGAGCTCGATCGCAACGCGCGTCTCGAACCGCGTCACTTCGAGCGCTGGCTCGAGCTCTTCACTGCCGCCGTCGACGAATCGTTCGCGGGCCTCCGCGCCGACTATGCCAAACACCGCGGCCACGCCATCGCCCGTCGCATGCAGCAGTTCCTGGTCGAACAACGCGGATAGCACCGTTTACGACTGTGGCACGGCCCCACCGTGCCACACCTCGCGCTTCGTGAGCATCGTCCACCCGAGGATTCCCCACGCGATGCCCGTCATCGCATCGGAGATGTAGAACGCGGGGGGGATGCCGAGCGCGCGGCCGACGGGGAAGAAGAAGCCGCCGATCAGGAGCACCACGCCGATCCAGCGGTTCACCGGGCGCGCCACGATCAGGGCGATGCCGAGCAGCATCAGGCCGAGGGGATACATGAGGCCGATCGGGATGATGCTGGCCCAGACCGGCTTCGCGTTGTGCAGCAGTGCCGAAATCGCGCCGCGCACCGCGCCCGGCGTGCTGTCCTGCAACTGCGAGAGCTGGATGAACACGCCGATGCGGGCGCCGACGACTGCGCCGAGGCAGGTGAGGGCGGCGCCGGCGAGGCCGAGGCGGTCGGCGCGATGACGAACGAGCTGCGTGACGCCGAACGCGGCCGCCACGATGAAGCCGACGTGCAGCACGGCCGTGAATCCGGAGAGCGCGATGGCCGCCTGCGACGGCGCGCTGCCGTCATCCGCAAACATCCGTACGACGTGCAGCAACAGCATGGCGGAGAGGACGGAGGCGCAGGCTCCGGCGAGGACGCGGCGGCGGTTCGATTCGATCATGAGTTCTTCCTTTCCCCTTTCACCTCCTTAGCGACATCGCGCGACGAAAGTGTTCACCCCCTGCTACGATCGTCGTCTCAGCTCATGTCCGACATCACCCGTCTCCTCGCGGAATGGAGCGCCGGCAACGAGGCTGCGCTCGAGCGCCTGGCGCCGCTCGTCTACGCGGAACTGCGGCGCATCGCGTCGCGGCAGATGCAGCGCGAGCGCACCGGGCACACGCTGCAGCCGACGGCGCTCGTCCACGAAGCGTTCGTGCGTCTCGCCGGCGGCGACGGCGCGTCGTGGCAGGATCGCGCGCACTTTTTCGCGGTGTGCGCGCAGGTGATGCGGCGCATCCTCATCGATCACGCCCGCGCGAACGCGCGCGACAAACGCGGCGGCGGCGCGGCGCGCGTGCCGCTCGACGAGGCCGCGACCGTCGTGCAGAGCCAGGCCGTCGACCTGGTCGCCCTCGGCGACGCGTTGCGCGGGCTCGAACAGCTCGATCCGCAGAAGGCACGCATCGTCGAGCTCCGCTACTTCGCCGGCCTCGGCATCGAAGAAACGGCCGACGTGCTGCACATCTCGGCGATGACGGTGCGCCGCGAGTGGACGCGCGCGAAGGCGTGGCTGTACCGCGAGCTGGCAGGAGGCGTCGCCTGAACTCCGAGCGTTTCCGCCGTGTCGACGCGCTGTTCGCGGGCGCGCTCGAGCGCACCGCCGAGGAGCGCCGGCGCTTCCTCGACGAACAGTGCGCGGCCGACACGGAGCTGCGGGAAGAAGTCGAGACGATGCTGCAGCTCGCGCGCGTTTCCGAGGAGTTTCTCGAGACGCCGGTGTTCGCCTCGGCCGCCGGCATTCTGACGGCGCCCGCGGACGCCATCGATCACGCGCGCTTCATCCCCGGCGATCTCGTCGCCGCCCGCTACCGCATCGTCGGCCTCCTCGGCCGCGGCGGCATGGGAGAGGTCTACCGCGCGGACGATCTCCGTCTGAGCCAGCCGGTCGCGCTCAAGTTCCTCGCCGAGGCGCTCGCGCGCGACGGCGCGGCGCTGGCGCGGTTTCATCGCGAGGTGAGCGTGGCGCGGCGCATCTCCCATCGCCACGTGTGCCGCGTGTACGACATCGGCGAGCACGCGGGCATGCAGTTCCTGTCGATGGAGTACATCCGCGGCGAGGAGCTGTCGTCGCTGCTCAAGCGCATCGGACGCCTGCCGCACGACAAAGCGCTCGACGTCGCGCGCCAGCTCTGCTCCGGCCTCGCCGCGATTCACGGCGCGGGCGTGCTGCATCGCGATCTGAAGCCCGCCAACATCATGATCGACGAGCAGGGCGACGTGCGCATCACCGACTTCGGCATCGTCGCACTGGCCGAAGGCGTGAGCGGTTCCGAGGCGATGATCGGCACGCCCGCGTACATGTCGCCTGAGCAGCGCAGCGGCGGCGAGCTGACGACGCGCAGCGACATCTACGCGCTCGGCCTCGTGCTGTACGAATGCTTCACCGGCAAACGCCGCTCGAGCACGTCGTCGTCCGCGGCCGTGCCGGAGCTCGCTCCGGAGGTCGAGCGCGTGATCGCGCGTTGTCTCGAAGACGATCCCGAAAAACGGCCGGCGAGCGCGTTGCAGGTCGCGGCGATGTTGCCGGGCGGCGATCCGCTCGCGGCCGCGCTGGCAGCGGGCGAGACGCCGTCGCCGGAGATGGTCGCGGCGGCGCCGAAGCAGGGGAGCCTGCGGCCCGCGGTCGCGGCATCGCTGGTCGCGGTGATCGTCGGGGCGATCGTCGTCCTCACGCTGCTTTCCTCGCGCACCCGTCTGCATCGCCTCGTACCGCTGGATCGCCCGCCCGCGCTGCTGCAGGAAACGGCGGCGCAGCTCGCGCGCAGCGCCGGCTACACCGCGCCGCGCGATACACGCTGGGGATTCTTTCTCGACGACAACGCAATGCGCCATGCGCGTTCGCAGCCGGAACGCCTCCGCCGCGGCGGGCAACCCGCCCCGATCACGTTCTGGTATCGGCAGAGTCCGCAGTCTCTCGTGGCGATGGACGGTGCGCTCGTGATGCCGGGCGATCCGCCCATGACGATTTCGGGGATGGTGCAGGTGCTGCTCGATCCGCAGGGGCGGCTCATCTCGTTCGAAGGCGTGCCGCCGCAGATCGACGTCGCGCGCGACGGTACGGTCGATTGGGCGCGCTTCTTCGCCGCGGCCGGACTCGATCCGTCGCGCTTCCGCCGCATCGCGTCGCAATGGACGCCGCCGCAGCACAGCGACGCGCGCGTTGCATGGAGCAACGGCGAGCTGCGCATCGAAGCGGCTTCCTATCGCGGACAGCCGACGTACTTTGACGTCATCGGTCCATGGCGCGTGCCGGAGCGGCAGGAGGAGCGCCCTGATTCGGAGCCGCGCGCGACCATCCTGCTGCTCGGCTTCTACTTCGGTGCCCTCACGCTCGGCGTGCTGCTGGCGTGGAAGAACCTCCGCCTCGGGCGGGGCGATCACCGCGGCGCGCTGCGTCTCGTGGCCGTGACGTTCGTCGCGCGCCTCGTGCTCTGGGTCATGGCGGGAAGTCACGTCGCGTCGGTGATTCAGCTGGTGCGGTTCATCGAGGGAATGCAGTCGGCGCTCTACTGGGCCTGCACGATCGGCCTGCTGCATCTCGCGCTCGAGCCGTTCGTGCGGCGACGCTGGCCGGAGTGGGTCATCTCCTGGAGCCGCCTGCTCGCCGGCGACGCACGCGATCCGCTCGTCGGCCGCGACGTGCTGATCGGCGGCGCTTTCGCCGCGGTGATGCAGGTCGGCGATCAGCTCCACTCGCTCATCGCCATCCTGCGCGGCGAGCAGCTCCCGGGCGTCGGCGTCGGCTCGCCGCGTCTCTACGACAACAGCCTCCTTGGCGCGAGCGGTTTCACGGTCTCGCTGGTGAACCAGGTCTGTGCGGCGTTCCTTTTCTCGTTCGTCGTGATCAGCGTGCTGCTCTTTCTCACGATGGTCACGCGCCGTCCCAGGATCGCCATCGTCATCGCGTGGCTGCTCTTCTACTCCCTCATGGTGTCCAACGGCGGCAGCAGCATCGCGCCGCTCGGCCTCGTCCTCGGCGTCATCACCCCGACGCTGCTCCTGGTCGTGCTCACGCGCTACGGCGTGCTCGCGCTCATGTCCACGATGTTCTTCCTGCACCTGATGGCGTTCTATCCCGTCACGACCGAGCTCTCCGCGTGGTACGCGACCTCGTTCCTCCTCGAAGTGCTCGTGCTCCTCGCGCTCGCGGTGTACGGATTCCGGACGTCGATCGCGGGGCAGCGGGTGGCGGGGTGGCTCGATGAGTGAGGAATTTGCATGAGCACGAAGTCATGCGAAACGCGACGACTTTTCTTCTGCTGCTGATCCTCGCCGCCTGTGCGCCGATGACGGGGAGTGCGACTGGCCTCGAGGGAACGCGCTGGATGATGCCCGACTCTCCGGTCACGCTGGCGTTCGAGGAAGGACACGCCACCGGGACGGGCGGGTGCAATCAGTACCGCGCGACGTACACGGTCAGTGGATCGGCACTGACGCTGGGCCCGGCGATCTCGACGAAGCGGGCATGCGTGGAGGAAGCGGGCAACGCGCGGGAGACCGCGTACTTTGCGGCGCTCGGAAACGTCGCGTCCTACTCCGTCTCGGGGGACCGGCTCACGCTGAGCAACGCCGCGGGCGAGCCCGTGCTCACGTTCACCCGGCAGCCGTAGCTTCGGCCAATGCGAGGAGCGCGGTGACCGTGTTCCAGTTGCGGGTCGTGCAGTCGACGCCGAGGCGTTTGGCGGTGAGGACGTTGCCGAGCTTCGACGTGCCGGAGCCGGCGGGAAGATACGCGTAGAGCTCGAGGCGTCCGAAGTGCAGTCGTTCGGGATCGTTCCGTTCGCGCTCGAGCAATGCCTTCGTTTTCGCGTCGAGCGGTTTTTCGAGAAACGCGACGAGGAAGCGGTTCGGCTGCTCTTCGGCCGCGCCGGACATCGGGTTCTCGTCGATCACCGCGCGGAAATCAGCCGGTGTGCGCAGGAGCACGGCGACATCGACGCCGGTGCGTTTCGCGAGCGCCGCGCGCAGGCGTGAGGCGATGGCGGTGCGCGAGCGGCTCGTGCTCGCGAAGACGACGTTGCCGCTCTGCAGGTAGGTGCGCACCGCGGTGAAGCCGGCGCTTTCGCAGACCTCTTTCAACGCGGCACTCGTCAGCTTCTGATGGCCGCCCACGTTGACTCCGCGCAGCATCGCGATGAAGACCGGCATGCGCGCGATCCTACCGGAATCGTCTGCCGGTGATCTCGTCCCACGTTTCACGCGGCGAGACTCTGCGCTCGCGACTGCGATCGACCCACCGCGTTTGCGGGGTGAAGCGGATGCCCCACACCGGTTTGTAGCGATCGTTGTGCAGCGAATAGCGCGCATCGCCGAGGAGCGTCGGGTCTTCGGGATCGCGTGCGAGCCAGCGGTCGGAGAACCAGGCGAAGCGTTCGAGATCGCGGACGGAGTTTGTGCTGTGGCGCGGCATCGCGTCCGGCACCGTTGATCCCTGCGCGATGGCCGCGCTTCCGAACCACGGCACGCGGATGCGGTCCATGCGCAGCATGCCGTTCGTTTTGTAGAGCGAGCGCCAGACGATGGTGTTGCCGAACGTCGGAAAGACGGCCGCGCGCTCGACGCGGTCGCCGCGTTGCCGCGCCAGTTGCAGTTGCGCGGCGCTGGCGCGCTCGCGCTGCACGAAACCGAGTGCGAGCCAGAGCACGGCGATCGCTAGCGCGGCACGGTTCCATCGCGCGATGCACGCGATCGCCAGGATCAAGGTGAAGATGGGATCGACGATGGAGATGACGTCCAGGCCGACGCGTGTATCGAGGAACGGCCAGAACAACTGCGTGCCGTAGGTCGTCGAGGCGTCGAGCAGCGGATGGGTGAGGTAGGCGAGGATGCCCGCCAGCCACGCTTTGCGCGCGCCGGCGAGGAACGCGGCGAGAAGTCCGCCGATGGGCACGAACGCGAACGAATGCGTGAACCCGCGATGATGCTCGATGGCCAGAAGCGGATCGCTCGCGCTGCGGATGAAGACGTCGAGGTCGGGGAGCAGTCCCGCCACCGCGCCGAGCACCAGCGCGCGTTTGCCGAGACGCTGCCCGCTCACGCTCCACGCCACCGCCGCGCCGGCGAGGGCGTGCGTCAATGGATCCATGGGGCGCGAGTGTACGCCCGGAGCGCCGGCCTCCGGGATCGGCGCTCCGCTTGCGATAGCAGGGGCAGCAGTATGAACGACCCTGGAGGGCTATCGTGAGTGAAACGAAGAGGTTAGCGGGACGGACCGCACTGGCGGTGGGGATCGCGGCGCTCGTCGGAGTGTCCGCTTTTGCAGAATCCCGTCATGAGAACGGGACGCGTGGACGTCGCAGCGAGGGTGGCGCAATCCGCCGCGAGGGTGCGAGCGCGACGCGCGAACGGTCGCGCCGTGACGAAACGCGAAACGATGCGGCGGTGCGGGAGCGCTCGCGACGCTCGAGCGGCAGCGAGATCGAAGTGCGCGGCACGCGCGACCAGCGTCGCGGCAACGGCGCGTGGCGCGATGAGTCGGGCCGCAATACAGAATCACGCCGCGGCACGGACTCGCGTCGCGTGACGGAATCGCGCCGCGGCACGGACTCGCGTCGCGTCACGGAATCACGCCGCGGCACGGAGTCGCGCCGCGGGAATGACCGCGGGTACGACAACCGCCGTGACGACTCGCGCTCCGGCCGCTCGTATCGCAACGACAATTCCTATCGCCACAACAACCGCTCCGGCCGGCAGCCGTACTACGCGCACGGACGCGTGTCGCGCGTGCATCCGTACGGCGGCGGCTATCGCATCTGGGTGGACGGCGCGCGCTATCCGTTCTACGTTCCCACCCGCTACTACCACCGCGACCGGTTCCGCATCGGCCTCTCCATCCGCCTCGGCGGCTGGTACAACGACGCGGGCTATTACGACTACTACGACGAGCGCTCGACCGGTGAGCTGTACGGCGTCGTGGAGAGCGTCGACCATCGCCGCAACTCGTTCGTGGTGCGCAACGAGGCGACCGGCAGCTTCGTGACCGTGTTCGCACGCGACCGTGAAGCGGATCTCGTCCGCGCCGGCGACGTCGTCGAGATCTGGGGCGATTGGACGCGCCGTGGCGTCTTCGAAGCGCGCGATATCGATCGCGTCGACACCTACTACCGCCGTTGAGCTCGGGAGCGGGGTGGCCGGCAACGGCCGCCCCGCTTTACGCGAGTTTCGCGCGGGCGGAGCGCACCGCCTCGCGCAGCTCGGCGTGAATGGCGTCCGCGTCCGCGCTCGTTTCGCGGCTGCAGCGCCAGGAGTGAAAGGCGAGCTCGGTCGCGAGCGCGTGGAAGCGGCGGCGGGCGCGCCATTGGCCGATGCCGCGCGCGAACAGCGCGCGTGAAGTCGTGGCGATGCGGCGTTGGACGGAGCAGAGCACGGCCACGTCGTCGCGGCTGAGCACTCCTTCCGCGAGCACGGCTTCGAGATGGCGGCGGATGACGATCGCCTCGCGGCGCAGCGAGAAGACGGCGATCACGATCACCGCGAAGAAGGCGGGCATCATCACCAGCAGATACGCGGCGAAGAACGCGAGTCCGGCATTCGCGGAGAGGTTCCACAGCGAATGCAGCAGCATCGCGCCGCCGAGTCCCGCGATGGGTGCGAGCCACTTCGTCGACGTGCGGTTGCTCTCGCGCGCCATGCCGAAACCGATGCCGGTCATGCTCGTGAAGAGCGGATGCGAGAACGGTCCCATGATGCCGCGCAGGAAAAAGATCGCGGCCACGCCCGAGCCGTTGTCGGTGGTGAACGCTTCGCCGTAGTACTGCACGTTTTCCGTCATGGCGAAACCGAGTCCGATCATCGACGCGTAGACGATGCCGTCGGTGACGTTGTCGAAGTGATCGCGCTTCCACACGAAGAGCAGCAGCAGCGCGGCGCCTTTGGTCAGCTCTTCGATGAACGGTGCGGAGAGGACCGCCGTGAGCATCGACGCCGACGCGGGATCGGTCAGCGCCGCGAGCACGCCCTCGTGCACCATGTTGAAGAGCAGCGAGAAGAAGACCGCGATGGCCGCGCCCCACACGAACGCCACGACGAGCAGCCACGGCGGCTCGGACTCGAAGCGGTCGACCCACAATGCGAAAGCGACGTAGAACGGGACGGGCAGCACCGCCAGGACGAGTCCCGCGAAGAAGCCGTCACCGGCGCTGAGGCCGAGGATGGCGAGGGAGATCGGGCCGAGGATCAGGGAGGCGGCGAGGATCGCTCCGACGATGATCCAGGTCGATCGGGTGGTTCGGCGCATGCGTGAGCTGGAAATGGTACGCCGTCAGAGCGGACCGCGCTGCCATGGACCCCAGATCGCGAGCGTCACGCCGGCGCGCTGCAGATTGACGAACAGCGTCTCGCCGTCGGGACTGAACGTCGCGCCGGCAAACTCGCTTTCCTCATTGCCGCGCAGGATGTTGCGCGCGAACGGGAAGACGTCGCCGTGCGGCGTGAGTCCGTGCAGGTGATTCGCGACCATGTTGTCCTCGCACAGCAGCAGCGAGCCGCGCGGTGTGATGGTGACGTTGTCCGGCATCCGCGCCTCCTCGGCGGAGTGCGATTCGAAGAGCAGCGTGAGATCGCCGTCCCACGATCCACTTTGCTGCGCGCCGACGGCGCGGCGTCTGGCGATGCGCGCTCGGTACTGCCACACCTGTCCGATGGCGTTCGCGCCGCCGGTGGTCGAGACGAAAAAGAGGCTGCCGTTGCCGAACCACGCGCCTTCGAGACGGCGGAATTGCGCGCCGCCGCGTGCGCGTCCCTGCGCGAAGACGGCGCCGGGATTCGTCTCCGCGTCCGAGGGATCGGGATCGGCGATCTCCACCCACGACACGGGCAGACGCGTGCCCACGGTCTGTCCCTGCGCGCCGTCGAACGCGGCGAGATCGCGCACGGCGAGCATCTGCAGTCGTCCACCCGACGCGAGCTCGAAAGGGCGATTCGGCACGCAGCGATAGAGGCCGGCCTGCTCCTGATCTTCCGTCAGATAGAGGATGCCGGTGCGCGGATCGACGGCCGCGGCTTCGTGCACGAAGCGTCCGAGGTGGGGGAGCGGGAGGGCAGGCACGAGCGTGTCCGCGGCGGCGGGGACTTCGAAGCAGTAGCCGTGCGATCGCGTGAAGCCGTCGCCTTCGCCGCGCGTCGTCTCCTCGCACGTGATCCACGAGCCCCACGGCGTCGGCCCGCCCGCACAGTTCGTCGACGTGCCGCTGAGGCTCACGAACTGCCGCAGCGGCACGCGCCACCGCGGATCGACGACGATCGTCGTCGTGCCGCCGCCGGCGAGCGCGTCGTACGACGAACGTCCCGGCACGAGCGCGAGCGTGACGTCGAGGATCTCGTGATTGCGGACGAGCCGCAGCTCGCTGCCCACGCCGAACGCCGCCATCCCGTCCGGGAACCGCGGCGACGGCGTCCCGTCCTCCATGAGATCGCCCGCGCGGCTGAGGATGGTGTAGCGAAAGTCTGGCGGCAGCGCGAGGAAGAATTCGTTCGCGTTCTCCGCGGCGCGTGGCGTGAGCGCGCCGTACGGCGAGGGCACGGAGTCCGCGCGTGCACGCAGGGCGGTGAGCCCCGCGAACGCGGCGGCCGTCGTCCGGATCATCGTCCGCCGAGTCAGCATCGCGACGGAAAACCGCGCGCGGCGCGGACAAAATTCACGGCAGCTTCTGCAGGAGCTCCTCGACGCGCCGGCGCAGGCCGTCCGTGTCGACGCCGGTGGCCAGTGCGCGATTCGCGAGCAGCTTCGCACGCTCCGGCTCGGTCGCGGCGATGTGCTCGGCGACGAGGTAGTGGCTCCACGCGTCCATCCACTTCGGCTTCGCCTGCGTGCTCGCGGCGATTTGGTCGAGCGCGGCCACGGCGCCTTGCGCGTCGTCGCCGTTGATGCGCATCGACGGACGCACGCGGCCGCGCAGCAGCGCCACGTCGAACTGGATGCCGAGGTTCTCGGGGAACGCGGTGGCGAGGCGTTGGCCGGCTTCGACGGCGAGCGCGCGCACCGCGGGATCGTCGCTCGCCGCGAACAGGCGCAGGCGATCGTCATCGCCGATGCCCGCGAGGTCGCCCGCGCAGCACGCCATCGCTTCGGATAGCAGCGCATCGCGGCGCGCGGTGTCGCCATTCGCGGTGGCGATCAGGCTTTGCGCGACGAGCGCGGTGCCGCGAAACGGTTGCTCGCCGCCGAGCATCGCGTGCAGAAAGGCGTTGGCGATCGGATAGAGCAGCACGTTCGACGAGCCGCGTTGCGGCGACACGAGCGTGTCGCTGTTCGCGAGCAGCACCAGCGCGAGTCTGCGCGACGGCACTTTCACGAGCAGGCCGGAGTAGGCATCGGGCCACCAGCTCGTGTGCCACACCACGCGCTCGCCGGCAACCGTCTGCGAGAACCAGCCGGCGCCGTACGGGAACGCGTTGCCGTTCGGCGCGGTCACCGGCGTCCACACGCGCTCGAGTGCCGCGGGGGAGAGGAGTCGTCCTTCATCGAGCGCGATGCTGTAGCGCGCGAGGTCGGTGACGGTGGACGAAATTCCGGACGAGGAGTGGAAGGCCATCGGCGGGTACCTGGAGCGCACGACGTCCTTCCCGTCGAGGCGATGCGGCGCGGCGAGCGCGGGAAGACTTTCGGCGTAGCCTTCGTGCTCCTCGCCGAGGAGCGTGTCGCGGAGCTGGACCCGCTCGAGGACGTGCGTGGTCATGAGCGTGCGGAAGCTTTCCTTCGTCGCCGCTTCGACCACGTTGTCGAGCCAGTTGAAGCGCGAGCTGTACGAGAAGCGCGTGCCCGGCACGCCTTCGGACGTGTGCGACAGCACGTGGCGGATGCGGATGCCCGGCGCGACTTCCCAGTCGACGAAGCCCCGCACCTCCGCATCGAGATCGAGGCGGCCTTCTTCGGCGAGTTGCTGCATCAGCGTCGCCGTGAAGGTCTTCGTGATCGAGCCGATCGGATAGAGCGTCTCCGGACCGGCGGCGACGTTCTTCGCGGGATCGGCCATTCCGAAGCCGCGCGCGAGGACGATCTCGCCGTCACGCACGATTGCGACGGAGAGTCCGGGAATGCGCAGCGCGGCGCGCGTCGACTCGATCGTCGCGGGCAACTGCGCGAGCGGATCGGCCTCGGGACGCGCGTGGCGGCATGCGGCGAGTGTGGCGGCGGCGAGGAGGACTGCGAGCGGCCGTACGTTCACGATGCGTGGTGATACGGCGCGCGGCGCGGCGGGTTCTCGGTCAGCGCATCGCGCGCCGCTGCGCGGCCGAGGCTGTGAACGCGCAGAGGATGGCCACGATGCGCAGCGCCTCGAAGATCGCGGTGTTCACGTTCTCCGCAAGCTGGATGCGCGGCTCGAAGGCCCACCAGACGTCGTACAGCAGCCAGGCCACTTCGCTCGCGGCGAGATAGACCCACGTGTGCATGAGCAGCCCGCCGCGCATGGCGAATGCGGAGAGCGCGAGCGGCACGATGAGCGCGAGGCCGACGATGTCGCCGGCGGTCGAGACGAGGAGGATCGGGTTCGTGTCCGTCGTGCCGAGGCCCTGGAGGAGCGGGTAGCCACCGGCGAGGACGGCGAGGGTGATGCCGGCCGCGATGGAGAGGAGCTGTGCCTGTCGCGACACCGGCGCGGTGAGGCCGGTCGCGCGCCACGCGAGCACGAACAGCAGCAGCGCGAGCGCGATGGCGACGTTCTGCGCGATGACGAGGATCGTGTTGACCGCCGGCGGCAGCGCGATGGACGGCTCGAAGTACGCGATGAGGCGCGTGCCGTGACGCACGGCGGAGAACAGATAGCCCGCGCCGAGCAGCAACCACGAGAGCAGCAGGCGATCGCCGGCCGAGAAGCGCGCGGCCGTGAGGAAGCCGCTCCCCGCCATCAGGAGGAGCGACGCCACGAGCAGCGCGCGGAGGAACTGCGGCGCGGCGTCCGCGCCCAGCGCCATCGAGGCGAGGGCCAGCACGGCGCCGGCGAGGGGGACGAGAATCAGTCGCTGCATGCCCTCAGACCGCCAGCTCGCGCCTGATCTCTTCCGCGACTTTGTCGGCGGTGCTCTTCCCGAGGAGCGTGCGGAGGGTGGGGCCGAGTGCTTCGACGAGCGCGGGGATCTG
>Ga0196958_10000234_pt1 | contig 18221 bp, 25 predicted proteins | sample S1v_10metaG_FD_148654 | JGI IMG/M metagenome (GOLD analysis project Ga0196958, IMG submission 148654) | Soil microbial communities from Anza Borrego desert, Southern California, United States - S1+v_10 | ecosystem: Environmental > Terrestrial > Soil > Desert | place: USA: California | collected...
GGTCGGCCGGGGGCAGCTCCAGCAGGCCGCCGAGCGCGCCGCGCACCACCCGCGGTGCCAGCTCGGGGCTGTCGGCCAGCAGGGCCTCGGGCAGCCGCTCGTCCAGCACGGCGAGCCCGGGCCCGGCCAGGGTGCGCGCCGCGGTGTGGGCCAGCCGGTAGCCGGCGTCGACGGCCGCGAGCCCGTCGACGACCGGTGAGACGCCCACCCGCCCGACCGCGCACGGCCGCAGCGCGTCCCGCACGACCCGCGGCGAGCGGGTGCCCAGGGCCACGATGCCCACCTCGTCGCGCGGTCGCACGAACCACGCCGAGCCCAGCCCGTGCGCCGCGAGCGCGTCCTGCGGGGCGCGCAGCGGGTCGTCGCCGGAGGGGTCCACCGGAGCGACCACGCACAGCACCGCCCCCGCCTCCGGGAGCCCGAGCACGCTCGCGGCGTCGCGCAGGAACGCCGGATCCCGGCCGCGGCCCTCGATGAGCCCGTCGAGCACGGCGTGGCGGCGGCCCAGGTCGTGGCTCTGCATCCGCAGCTCCTCGAGCCGGTAGGCCTGCACGAGCGCCGAGGAGCTGCTGTCGTTGACGCGCCAGACGTAGCTCGCCGCGTCCAGCAGCGCCTCGTCGTACCCGCCGGCGAACCGGCCCCGCGACGCCGCCAGCAGCGCCTCCCACAGCACCCGCCCACCCAGCCGGTAGGCGCGCAGCACGACCTCCAGCGGCACCCCTTCCCGGGCCCGGCGCCTGCCGGTCTGCCGCGAGGTGTCCTCCGGGTCGACGCCGCCGGGCACCTGGTCGGCGATCACCTGCACGCCGCGCTGCATATTGGCGCGGCAGGCGGCGCGCAGCTCCTCGACCATGTCCCGCTCGGCGTAGCCGGGTTCGCGCTGCAGCACCAGCACGGTGAGCCGGTCGGCAAGCCGGTCGAGGTCGTCGAGCAGCGCGCCGCCGAGCACCCGCAGCGCCTCGTCGGCCGCGGGCGGAAGCCTCCGGCGGGTGCGCCCCTCCTCGGTGCGCCCGGTGGGCAGCATGGACGGACTGTGCAGCAGCGCGCACAGCCCCGTCCAGACCTGCGGGCGCTCTGCCCAGCCGAACGGGCGCGATATTGGGCTCCGCGCCCATGGTGCGGGATGGGCGCGGAGCCCAAAGTGTGCGTCACCCCGGCCGCCCGGGGCCACCGCCGCCCCCGACGACGGGAGGACGCACGCCGTGCCGAACCCGCCCGTGCAGCAGACGTCCGTGTTCGCGGTGGACGGCATCGGCGTCCGCTTCGGCGGCCTCGTCGCCCTCGACGACGTGTCGCTCGCCGTCGGCGCGGGCGCCGTGCACGGCGTGATCGGGCCGAACGGGGCGGGCAAGACCACGCTGTTCAACGTCTGCTGCGGCTTCGTGCGCCCGGACACCGGCCGGGTGCTGCGCCACGGCGAGCCCGTCGGCGACCTGCGCCCGCACCGGCTCGCCGGGATGGGCATCGCCCGCACGTTGCAGGGGGTCGGGCTGTTCCGCGGGCTCACCGTGGTGGAGAACGTCATGGTGGGCGCCGACCGGCACCGGCGGGCGGGCTTCGCGTCCACCCTGTTCGCGCTGCCCCGCTCCGACCGCGACGAGCGCGCGCTGCGCGAACGCGCGATGACCGCGCTCGGCGAGCTCGGGGTGGACGCCTACGCGGCGCGGCTGCCGGGCAGCCTGCCCTACCCCGTGCAGAAACGGGTGGCGCTGGCCCGCGCGCTGGCCTGCGAGCCCGACCTGCTGCTGCTCGACGAGCCCGCGAGCGGGCTGGGCTCCGACGACATGGCCGAGCTCGGCGAGCTGATCCGCTCGCTGACCGGGCGGATGGCCGTGGTGCTCGTCGAGCACCACATGGACCTGGTGATGAGCGTCTGCGACCGGATCACCGTGCTCGACTTCGGCCGGGTCGTCGCGGACGGCACGCCCGACGAGGTCCGCGACGACCCCGCGGTGATCGACGCGTACCTGGGCGAGGAGGCGAGCCACTGATGGCGATGCCGCCCCCGAAGGTGCCGCTCCCGAAGTTCAGGAAAGCCACGTTCCTGAACCTGCAGGACAGGAACGTGGCTTTCCTGAACCTCCGCCAAGGGGCGCCGTGAGCACCGGCCGCCTCGAGGTGCGGGGGATCTCCACCTCCTACGGGCCGGTCACCGCGCTGGACGGGGTCGAGGTCGTCGCCGAGCCGGGGAAGATCACGGCGGTGCTGGGGGCCAACGGGGCCGGCAAGACCACGTTGCTGCGGACGATCTCCGGGTTGGTGCGCCCGCAGGCCGGGCAGGTGCTGCTCGACGGCGCCGACCTGACGAAGGCGCCCGCCGAGGCGATCGCCCGCGCCGGGATCGCGCACGTCCCCGAGGGCCGCGGCGTGATCACCGAGCTGACCGTTGAGGAGAACCTACGGCTCGGGGCGCTGCTCGGGGCGTCGCGCCGGAAGACCGAGCGGGGCCTCGCGCAGGTCTACGAGATGTTCCCGCCGCTGGCCGAGCGCCGCCGCCGCGACGCTCACGTGCTGTCCGGCGGCGAGCGCCAGATGCTCGTGGTCGGTCGGGCCCTGCTGACCGGGCCGTCGGTGCTGCTGCTGGACGAGCCCTCGCTCGGCCTCGCCCCGCGGATCGTCGCGCAGATCTTCGAGCTGCTGCGCGGGCTCGTCGACGCCGAGGGGGTGACCGTCCTGCTGGTGGAGCAGAACGCCCGCAGCGCGCTGTCCATCGCCGACGTCGGGATCGTGCTCAACCTGGGCCGGGTGGTGGCCCGCGACGACGCGGCCACCCTCGCCGCGGACGACGCCCTCCGGCACGCCTACCTCGGATTCTGAGCAGGGAGCGCGATGCAGCAGTTCCTCAACGTCACGCTGACCGGCCTCGGCCAGGGCGCGATCTACGCCGCCTTCGCGCTGGCCCTCGTGCTCATCTGGCGCTCCACCCGGATCGTCAACTTCGCCCAGGGCGCCATGGGCATGTTCACGACCTACCTGGCGCTCACCGTGATCGAGGGCGGGCAGTCCTACTGGGTCGGGCTCGTGGTGGCGCTGGTCGCCGGGCTGGTGCTCGGCGCCGTCATCGAGCGCCTGGTCATCCGGCCGGTCGAGGGCGGGCCGGAGCTGAACGCCGTGATCGTCACGCTCGGGCTGTTCGTGGCGCTGCAGGCGCTGGCCGCGATCCTGTTCGGCTCCACCTTCCGTTCCTTCCCCGCGCCGTTCGACCTGCGCGGGTTCACCGTCGGCGGGGTCAACATCGCGTTCACGGCCAACAGCATCTACGTGATCGTCGCGGTCGTCGTGGTGATGCTCGCGCTGGTGGTGCTGTTCCGGTTCACCGACCTCGGCCTGCAGATGCGCGCGGCCGCGTTCAGCCAGGAGGTCTCGCGGCTGCTCGGCGTGCGGGTGGGGCGGATGCTGACGCTCGGCTGGGCGCTCGCCGCCGTCGTCGGGTCGCTGTCCGGGCTGCTCATCGCGGGCGGGAGCCTGGTCTTCCCCGCCTACATGGACGCGGTGATCGTCTACGGGTTCGTCGCGGCGGTGCTCGGCGGGCTCGACTCCCCCGGCGGCGCCGTCGTCGGCGGCCTGACGATCGGGCTGCTGCTGTCCTACGTCAGCGGCTACCTGGGCAGCGAGCTGGTCGCGCTGGCGGCGCTCGCGATCCTGGTGGCGGTGCTGCTCGTTCGGCCGCAGGGCCTGTTCGCCCACACCGCGGCGCGGAGGGTGTGACGTGTCGCAGGAGACGCGCGAAGCGCCGGTCACCGCCTCCCCGCCGCCGGCCGGCGGGCGCCTCGCCGGCCTGCTCCGGTGGCGCCCGCGCTCGACGCTGGGGCGGCACGCGCTGCTGGTGCTGGCCGCGCTCGTCGCGGTCGTGCTCGTGCTCGAGCTGACCAGTCCGTTCCGCAACTCGCAGTTCGCCACGATGTCCTACTACGCGATCGCCGCGGCCGGGCTGACCGTGCTCACCGGCCTCAACGGCCAGATCTCGCTCGGGCACGGCGCGCTGATGGCCGTCGGCGCCTACACGACGGGGCTGCTGCTGGGCGAGGAGGGCGACGGGGCGCTGCCGCTGCTGCTGGTCATGCTCATCGCCGCGGCCGTCACGGCGCTGGTGGGGGCGGTGGTCGGCGCGGCGGCCGCCCGGCTGCACGGGCCGTACCTGGCGGGCGCGACGCTCGCGCTGGCCGTCGCGGTGCCGGGGCTCGCGATCTACTTCGACCACGTCTTCGGCGGCGAGCAGGGCCTGCGCATCGACTCGCCCGAGGTGCCCGGCTGGTTCGACGCCACGATCTACTTCCTGTTCGCGCACGAGACGCCCGGCGCGAAGTACCTGGCCTACCTGGGCTGGGGCACGTTGCTGCTGGTCCTGCTGCTGCTGGCCAACCTGATGGCCGGTCGCGTGGGGCGGGTCTGGCGCGCGGTGCGCGACGACGAGGTGGCCGCCGAGCTCGCCGGGATCCGGCTCGGGCAGGTGCGCGTGCTCGCCTTCGTGGTCAGCGCCGCCTGCGCCGGGCTGGCCGGCGCCGTGCTCGGCGTCGTCGTGCGGCTGGCCGCGCCCAGCGGGTTCACGATCGTGCTCTCGCTCGGGCTGCTCACCGCCGTGGTCGTGGGCGGGCTGGGCAGCCTGGCCGGTGCGCTGCTCGGCAGCGCGCTACTGGTGTTCCTGCCGCCCGCCGTCACCAACCTCGGCATCGCCGCCGGGTTGGACGGCACGCAGGCCGCGCAGCTCGCCCCGTTCGTCTACGGGGTGGTGCTGGTGCTCGTGATGCTGCTCGCGCCGTCGGGGTTCGTGGGCGTGCTGAGGAAGGTCCGGGCCCGCCGGGGATCGTCGAGGAGGACGGGATGATCGGAAGACGTCGGTACGCCGCGCTGGCGGCGGGGATCGCGGTGACGCTGGTGCTCAGCGCCTGCGGCGCGGGCGGCCGGCCGGACGAGGGCGAGGGCGGCGGCGGGGCGGAGACCGGCGTCACCGAGACGTCGGTGAAGGTCGGCGCGCACTTCCCGCTCACCGGCGTCGCCGCGCCCGGCTACAGCGAGATCCCGACCGGCACCCAGGCCTACTTCGACTTCGTCAACGCGGCGGGCGGGGTGCACGGCCGCCAGATCGAGTACATCTTCCGCGACGACGCCTACAACCCGACGCAGACCAGCCAGGTGGTCAACGAGCTGGTGCTCCAGGACCAGGTCTTCGCGATCATGGGCGGGCTCGGCACGCCGACGCACTCGGCCGTGGTCGACTTCCTCAACAGCGAGGGCGTGCCCGACCTGTTCGTCTCCTCGGGCTCCCTGCTGTGGGACCAGCCGCAGGAGAACCCGATGACGTTCGGCTGGCAGCCGGACTACGAGGTCGAGGGTAAGATCATCGGCCAGTACGTCGCCGAGAACTTCCCGGACGCGCGGGTCGGCCTGTTCCTGCAGGACGACGACTTCGGCCGCGACGGCGAGCTCGGCGCCCGCCGTTACCTCGAGGACCAGATCGTGGGCGCGGAGCGGTACACCCCGGGCAACACCGACGTGGCCCCGCAGATCGCCGCGCTACAGGCCGCGGGCGCCGATCTGGTGATCGGGTTCAACGTGCCGTCCTACACGGCGCTGTCGCAGCTGGAGTCGCTGCAGCTGAACTACCGCCCCCAGTGGATCTACTCGAACGTCGGCTCCGACCCGGCGCTCGTCGGGTCGCTGCTCGCCCGGTTCTCCGAGGGTGCGGTGACCGACGCCGGGCTGCTCGAAGGCGTGATCACCACGGAGTACCTGCCCGGCGTGGACCAGCCGGACAACCCGTGGACCCAGCTGTTCCAGCGCGTCTGGGACGAGCACGGCGGCGAGGGCGAGCTCACCAACTTCCGGGTCTACGGCATGGCGGAGGCCTACACGTTCGTGCAGGCGCTGCAGGCGGCCGGGCCGGACCCGACGCGCGAGGGCATCGTCGAGGCGATCGAGCAGGCCGGCAGCACGTGGGAGGGGCCCTGGGCGGCGCCGTTCCGCTACTCCCCCGAGCGGCACGCCGGCATCTCGGGCGTGCAGGTCACCCGGATCACCGGAGGCACGACGGAGAACCTCACCCCGGTGCTCGTGACCGACAACGGCGACGTCCCGATCACCGAGGGACCCGGCGAACCGGCGCAGCCCCCGGCGGACGGGATCCCGGACGTGCCGCCGGTGAGCTGACGCCCCGGAGATCAGCAGAGCACTCTCACGCCGTCTGGTGGCACGAGGTGCCGGACGCCGGGCGCCACGGGCACGGCGTTGTCCGCGCTCCGGACGAGGTCCGCGAATGCTCTCGCCTCCGACCACGAGCTCGGCGTGTCGAAGACCTTCGGGTGGGTCACGATCCGCAGGAACCCGCTCATCGTTGCCGGGGAACGAGCGTCTGCCGCAGGGCGTCCTCGATCAGCTGGCTCAAGGTCCGGCCGGTTCGTGCGGCGAGCACCTTTGCCTCGACGACCAGGTCGTCGTCCAGCTGCAAGGTCGTGCGCATGGTCACAGTCCAGCGGCGAGCAGGCAGAGGTCTGCCTACTGGTTCTAAGGTGAGGCTCACCAACCTTCGGGAGACCTCATGCGACTGCTCGGCCTGCTCCTCGCCGGCCTGCTGGCCCTCACGGGCTGCGCCACCTCGGCACCCGAACCCACCGGGGACGGGAGCTGGTCGTTCACCGACGACCTGGGGAACACGATCACGCTCGACGAGCGGCCCACCCGGATCGCCGGGCTCACCGACGTCGTGGCATCGCTGTGGAACTACGGGATCGAGCCGGTCGCCACGTTCGGCTTCACCGGGATCAGCCAGGACGAGCGGTTCGCCGGGCGCGACGTCAGCGGCGTCGCCGAGCTCGGGCCGGTGTACGGCCAGATCGACCTGGAGAAGCTGGCCGCCGCCCAGCCCGACCTGATCGTCACCCACGCCTACCCCGAGGACGCCGCGGGCTCCGTCGACCCGCGGGCGCCGCTCTACGGGTTCGCCGACCTCGCCCAGCAGGAGGCCGTGGCCCAGATCGCGCCGATCGTCGCGGTGAAGATGGACGGATCGGCGGTGCAGGTGATCGACCGGACGGCCGAGCTCGCGCGCGCGCTGGGTGCCGACCCGGCTGTGATCGACTCCGCCCGCGCCGAGTACACCGCGGCGGCCGACCGGCTCCGCGCCGCTGCCGCGTCCGGGCTCCAGGTGCTGGTCGTGGCCGCCTACCCGGCCGAGGGCTGCTACGTCGCGAAGGCACCGGACGACCCCACCCTGACCGCGTTCGCCGACCTCGGCGTGCAGTTCGTCGACCCCGGCGGGGACGACTACTACTGGGAGGTCATCAGCTGGGAGAAGGTCGGCAGCCTGCCGGCCGACGTCGTGCTCGACTCCGGGCTCGACGAGATGACCCCCGAGCAGATCCTCGCGCAGCCCACGTTCGCGATCACCCCGGCCGGGCGGGCGGGCCAGGTCTACCCGTGGGTCTTCGCGAGCATGGACTACGCCGCGCAGGCCGCGTACATGGACGAGCTGGCCGGGCACCTGGAGGACGCGCACAAGGTGGTCTGACCCCTCCTGGCAGAGTACGAGGGCGTGGACCCTCTCGATCTCGCCTCCGACGTCGTGGGGGGCTGGTTGCAGCTGCCCGGCGCCGCCACCGCCGAGTTGATGGGGTCGGCCGGGTTCGGGTTCATGTGCCTGGACCAGCAGCACGGCCTCATCGGCGACGACGCGGTGCTGCCGATGATGCAGGCGCTCGCCGCCACCGGGACCCCCGCGATCGTGCGCGTGCCGGCCAACGAGCACGCCGCGATCGGGCGGGCGCTGGACCGCGGCGCCGCGGGCGTCATCGTCCCGCTGGTCGGCAACGCCGAGGAGGCGGCGCACGCCGTGGCGGCCTGCCACCACCCGCCGCGGGGCTCCCGCAGCTACGGCCCGACCCGGCTGGCCTGGGCGCCGCTGCCGGCGGCTCCGCTGAGCATCGTGATGATCGAGACGCTCGAGGCGGTGGAACGGGCGCCCGCGATCGCCGCCGTCGACGGGCTGGACGCGGTGTTCGTCGGCCCGTCGGACCTGTCGCTCAGCGCCGGCCTCCCGTTCTCCGCACAGCTGGACGACGCGACCTTCGCGGACCTGCTGCGCCGCGTCGTGAAGTCGTGCCGCGCCCACGGGCTCCCCGCGGGCATCTACTGCGCCTCTCCCGCCCACGTGCACCGCTTCCGGGAGCTCGGCTTCACGTTCTTCGCGCTGATGTCCGAGGCCGCGCTCCTGCGCGCAGCGGCGGTGCAGAAGCTCGCGGAGTCGCGCTAGGCTGTAATGCCGCAATCGAGCGGGGGGCTGCGCTGTGACCGACTCCGTCCCCACCCTCTACGACTGGTGCGGCGGCTCACCCGCGCTGCACCGGCTCACCGACGTCTTCTACGACCGCGTGCTCGACGACCCGCTGCTCGAACCGGTGTTCCGGAGCATGAGCCCGCACCACCGCGACCACGTCGCACGGTGGCTCGGCGAGGTGTTCGGCGGGCCCACGGACTACACCGACGAGCTCGGCGGGTATCCCGCGATGCTCGCCCACCACCTGGGCCTCGGGCTCACCGAGGAGCAGCGGGCGCGGTGGGCCACCCTGATCGCGCAGAGCGCCGACGAGGCTGGCCTGCCCGGCGACCCCGAGTTCCGCTCCGCGTTCGTCGCCTACGTCGAGTGGGGCACCCGGATCGCAGTGGCCAACTCCGCACCAGGCGCCACCCCGCCCCCGGACGCCCCCACGCCCCGCTGGGGCTGGGGAGAGGCGCCGCCGTACGCCGGCTGATGCGACCGCGGCCCCGGGCGGGGGCTCCGGTTGATCGCGGGCGTCCCGGGAAGCCCAGGGCGTGCTCGTCGCTGCGCTATGGGGGTTCGTCGGTGGGTTCGCCCTGCTCGTGGGGGCGGTGCTGGGCCTGACCCTGCGCACCCCGCCCCGGGTGCTGGGCACCGTCATGGCGTTCGGGGCGGGCGTGCTCATCAGCGCCGTCGCGTTCGAGCTCGTGGAGGAGCCCTTCACGACGGCGGGGGCGGCGCCGGTGCTCGCCGGTCTCGCCGCGGGCGCGCTCGCGTTCTACGTCGGCGACGCCCTGATCGACCACGGGGGCGGGCGGCACCGCAAGCGCTCCGGCGGGCAGCAGGCGGGCGGCGCGGCGGGCGCGATCGTGCTGGGCGCCATGCTCGACGGCATCCCCGAGTCGGCGGCGATCGGCGTCTCGCTGCTCGACGGCGGCGGCGTCGGGTTAACCGTGGTGGCCGCGGTGTTCCTGTCCAACGTGCCGGAGTCGCTCTCCGCCGCCGTCGGCCTGCGCAAGGCGGGCCACTCGGTGCGGTGGATCCTCGGGCTCTGGACGGGGGTGGCCCTGCTCTCGGCGGCGGCCGCGGCCGCCGGGTACGGGCTGCTCGGCGGCGCGTCCCCCGCGACGATCGCCGTCGTGCAGGCCTTCGCCGCAGGCGCCATCCTCACGATGCTCGCCGACACGATGATGCCCGAGGGGTTCGAGAACGCCGGGAACGCGGTGGGCCTGGTCACGTGCGCCGGGTTCATCACAGCGTTCCTGCTGGGCCACGCCGGGTAGAGCAGCAGCAGACGCACAGCAGGGGAGGCGGTATGGGGACCGGACGGACGGCAGCGGCAGGGCTCGCGATCGCAGGAGCGCTGCTCGCCGGGTGCACGACCACGGCGCCGGAACGGCCACCGGCCGCGACCGCGACATCCCCGGCGCCGCCCGCGCCCGCCGATCCGGGCGCCCCGCTGGGCCGCGTGCCGTCCGCGGCGGACCTGGTGGCCAGGCTGGCGCCGAGCGTGGTGACCGTGCGGACCGGCGAGGGCCTCGGCAGCGGCGTGGTCTACCGGCCCGACGTCGTCATCACCAACCAGCACGTCGTCGCGGGCGCGACCGACGTCGTGGTCGACTACGCCGATGGCACCTCCTCGCCGGGCACCGTGGTGGCGGGCGACGAGTTCACCGACATCGCGGTGGTCCGCACCGAGCGGGGCAACCTGCCCGTGCCCGAGTACCGCACCGAGCTCCCCCGCCCCGGCGAGCCGGTGCTCGCGATCGGCAGCCCGCTCGGCTACGAGGGCACCGTGACCGCGGGCATCGTCTCCGCGCTGAACCGCCAGATCCCCGGCTCCGCGGCGCAGTCCTCGGCACTGGTCGACCTCATCCAGGTCGACGCCGCGATCTCGCCGGGCAACTCCGGCGGCGCGTTGCTCGACGCCCAGGGCCGGGTGATCGGGATCAACGAGGCCTACATCCCGCCGGCCGCGGGTGCGGTGTCGATCGGCTTCGCGATCCCCGCCGCCACCGCCGTCGACATCGCCGACCAGCTGCTCGCCGACGGCACCGCGACGCACGCGGTGCTCGGGGTGAACGTCGCCCGGCTCACCCCGGAGATCGCCCAGGCCTTCGGGGTGGCGGCCCAGGCCGGGGCACTGGTGACGCGGGTGCCGCCGGGCGGTCCCGCGGCGGCCGCGGGCGTGCAGCCGGGGGACGTCGTGGTGGCGCTCGGCGACCGGGAGGTGGACAGCATCGAGGGCCTGCTCGGCGCCTTGCGCGACACCGAGCCGGGCCAGCAGACCACGGTGACGGTCGCACGTGACGGGGAGCGCCTCGAGCTGCCGGTGACGATCGGCTCGCAATCGGGCTGAGGTCGGGACTTCGCACACCGGGTGCGACGTCGCGCACGGCCGGCCTTCCGCGGAGTACGTGCTGGGTGTGCGGAGTGCGGCGCAGATCAGGCGCGGGGCGGCAGCACGCAGAACTCGTTGCCCTCGGGGTCGGCGAGCACCACCCACGGGTGCTCCGGCTCGTCGGCCAGCCGGGTGGCGCCCAGGCCCACCAGCCGCTCGACCTCGGCGTCCTGCGTGCCGGAGTCCGGGGCGAGGTCCAGATGCAGCCGGTTCTTGCCGGACCGGGGCTCCGGCACCGGCTGGAACAGCAGCAGCGGCCCCTCCCCCGTGCCGATCTGCACGTACTCGACGCCGTGCGCGTCCCGCCAGCGGCGGTCGACCTCGGCGTCGAGGGCTGCGCACCAGAAGGCGGCGCACCGTTCCGCGTCCTCGCAGTCGACGGCCATCGCGATCACCCTGCTGACCATGCCCGCTCTGTCCCCGATCGGGGCCGTCGGGTAACATGACTGACCAGTCAGCCATGAAGGGGCGAGATGACGCCGAGACGAGTGGACCGCGCCGCGCGGCGCGAGGAGATCCTGACCGCAGCCGTACGCGTGTTCGCGCGGAAGGGCTTCGCGGCCACCCGGATCGAGGACGTGGCCGCGGAGGCGGGCGTCGGCAAGGGCACCGTCTACCTCTCCTTCGACAGCCGCGACGCCCTGCTCGAGGCCGCGCTGGAGGCTCTCGGCGGCGCCTCGCGCGAGCTGCTCCGGCAGGCCCGCACCGGCGACGGGCCGCCGCTCGACCGGCTGGCGGCGCTCGTCCGCGGCGCGCTCGCCGTCGCCACCGCCGACCCGGACCTCGCCCGGGTCCTGCTCGACCTGTGGTCGCTCGGCCGCCGCGGCGACGCGACCGTGCCCCTGGACATGGCCGCGCTGTACCGGGAGTACCGCGAGGCGGTCGCCACCCTGCTGGCCGAGGCGGTGGCCGCGGGCGACGTGCGCGCGGACGCCGGACCCGTGCACGCGACGGTCGTCGTCGGCGCGATCGAGGGCTGCCTGCTGCAGTGGGTGGTCGACCCGGCGCTGCCGATCGACGGGCTGGACGCGGCCGTCCTCGCGGTCTGCGTCGACGGGCTGCGCCGCTCGGAGGTGGCCGCGTGACCGCAGCGGGCCGGATCAACGCCGTGCTGGTGGCGCCGGGAGCGAGCGTCGCGGAGACCGGGGTGTCCTACGGCGCGGCGGTCACGGGCGCCGCGCTGGCCGCCGTCGGCGCCCTGCGCGCCGGCCTCGACCCGCTGCCGGCCGTCGTGCTCGCCGCTGTCGGCTTCGACCTGGTCGGCGGCTCGGTCGTCAACGCGACGGCGGCGGCGAAGCGGCGCTTCCACGGTGCCGGAGGCAGCGACAGGCGCAGGTTCGCGTTCGTCGCGGGGCACATGCACCCGTTCGCGATCGCCCTGCTGGTGCCGGGCTTCGGCTGGACGGCTGCCGCGCTGGCCTACGCACTGTCCGTCGCGGGCGCCGCCGCCGTGCTCGCGGCCGGCCCACCGATCCGCCGCCCGCTCGCGTTCGCGATCACGGCGGTGGGAAGCGTCGCCGCCCTCGTCCTCGCGCCCCTGCCCGCGTTCCTGGCCTGGATCACCCCCGTCCTGCTGGTCAAGCTGCTGATCGGCCACCTGCTGCCCGAGGAGTCACGTTGACGAAGGCGACCACGTCCCCGCTGCAGCGCGCGCTGTTCCGCGCCCCGCTCCTGGTCTACCGGCTGGGGCTCGGCGCCCTGCTCGGGAGCCGGTTCGTGCTGCTCACGCACGTCGGGCGGCGCAGCGGCCTGCCCCGGCAGACGGTGCTCGAGGTGGTCGGGCGGGAGGACGGCAGCTACCTCGTGGCGTCCGGCTACGGCGGACGCGCGCAGTGGTTCCGCAACATCACGGCGCAACCGCGCGTCCGGTTCCAGGTCGGGCGGCACCGCTTCGAGGGCCGCGCGGAGCCGCTGCCGCCCGCCGAGTCCGGGCACAAGCTCGCCACCTACGCCCGGCAGCACCCCCGCACGGCGGCGGCACTCATGCGCATGATCGGCCACGACGTCGACGGGTCGGCCGCGGAGTACGAGCGCCTCGGCGCCGACCGCGAGCAGGGCGTCCCGATCGTCGCGCTGCACCCGGAGCCGTGAGTGGGTACGAGTGCTATGCCGACGTTCTCAGCACTCGTATCCACTCACGGGTCCTCAGCAGGGCGAGGGTGGCGGCGGCGCGGGCGCGGAGGTCGTCGGGCCCGTGCACGCCGAGCAGCTCCCCCACCGCCTCCCGGAACGCGCGTTCCCCCGCCCGGCCCGCGTCGGCGGCGAGGACCTGGCGGCAGCGGGCGAAGGTGGCGACGACCCAGAACACGGCCTCGCGGTGGTCGCCCGCGTCGACGAGCGCCCGGCTGCCGTCGATCGCGACGACCCGCGCCTGGGCCGAGATGGCCGACGAGAAGAAGAACCTCGTGCGTCCCACGGCCGCGGCCTCGTCGAACACCCCGGCGAGCCGGTCGAAGTGGCGCGCCACGAGGGCGCCAGGTAGTGGGTTGCGGCCACCTCGTCCGGGTCGGCGAGCAGCGCCTCAGGCAGGAGGTTCACGTCGAGCAGCGCGCCCCGGTGGCGGATCTTGCCCGGCTTCGGGGGCGCCGCGTCGCCGGCGACCACGACCGTCGACGTCCGACCACGGCGGCTGCGGCTCGTCGACGGGCCGGGCCGCGGCCGACCCGGTGAGGAACGCACCGCGGAACGCCGGGTCCGGCGCCGCGTGGTGGCGCACCCAGTCCCGTGCCGCGGCCCGGGCCTCCCGCGTGTCCATCAATACTGGTCGAACAGCACGCTGACCGACTCGCCGTCGTGGATCCGGCGCACGGCCCCGGCGAGCGCGCAGCGCGCGGAACCACCGAAGATCGCGTTCTCTCTCATCGGTGGTCAGCCTGCCACGTCGTCAGGCGGGCATACGTGCCCATTCGTCGCGCCGGGCGTCCAGCTGCGGGGCCTGCAGCCGGGCCCACGGGGAGAGCTCACCGGCCCGGGCCGCGGCGAGGAACGCCTCCCAGCTCCACCACTCGACCGACTCGACCTCGTCGGGTCGCGCCCGCGGATCCCCGACGATCGTGCACACGTACACCGGGCAGCGCTCGTTCTCCTCGACACCGCCCGCGGACGCCCGGTAGGCGAAGTCGGGCAGCACGAGGCGCAGGTCCACGGCGCCCACGCCGAGCTCGTCGGCCAGCCGCCGCCGGACCGCGTCCTCCACGGCCTCCCCCGGCGCCGGGTGCCCGCAGCAGGTGTTCGTGCGCACACCGGGGAACGTGCGCTTGTGCCACGCCCGCCGGGTGACGAGCAAGCGCCCTCCGGCGTCGAAGCCGTAGCAGGAGAAGGCCAGGTGCAGCGGCGTGCTCGCCTGGTGCACCGTGGCCTTGTCGGCCACACCGATGGCGCGCCCGTCGTCGTCGAGGAGTACGACCTGCTCGGGGTCGGATGCGTCGCCCACACCCCCACTCTGGGCCACGCCCGCCCAACGCGCGCGTCGGGCTACCCGAGCGGGGAGGTCGCCGGGCCGTAGTCGCGGGTGACGGTGGCGACCCGCACCCGGTAGTCGGAGTACCAGACGTCGCGGCCGCGCCGCTGCGCCACCGCGTGCGCGGCGACCTGCTTCCACGCCCGCGCCGACTCCTCGTCCCGCCAGTAGCTGACCGTGATCCCCACGTCGATCCCCCCGCCCTCGCGGGCCGACTCCACACCCAGGTACCCCGGCTGCCGCGCCGCGAGCTCGGCCATCGCGGCGGCCATCGCGGCGTAGCCGTTGTCGCCGGGCGTGCGCGTCGATGTGAAGATCACCGCGACGTACGGCGGGTGCGGGGTCGCCGCGAGGGGCGTCGGTCCGTCGGTCACGGTGCCACCCTGGGCGACGCCGGGGCCGGGCGCCAGCGAGATCTCAGAGCTCGAGCCGGTACCAGTGCATCGCGGTGCCGCAGCGGACCTGGGCGAGCCCGTCCGCGGGAACGCCGGACGCGACGAGGGCGCTGTCGAGGTCGGCCATCGCGGTGGCGTAGTCCGCGCGCAGGGTCACGACCGGCCAGTTGCTCGCGAGCATCAGCCGTTGCGGGCCGAACGCCGCCACCGCCCGCGTGACGACCGGGTTGAGCGCGGTCGCGTCCCACGCCGCCCACGAGCTCAGCACGTCGATCCCGACCGACACCTTCAGGGCCAGGTTCTCGCAGGCCGCGAGCGCGCCGAGGCGGGCGGCCCAGGCGTCGAGGTCACCGGTGTCCAGGGGCGGGCGGGCCAGGTGGTCCACGACGATGCGTAGGTCGGGCACCAGCCGGGCGAGGGTGACGACCGACTCGACCTGCGCGTCGGTCACCGGCACGACGTCCCACGCGAGGCCCTCGGCCGCCAGCTGCGCCATGAGGTCGGGCGACAGCCAGTCCAGCGGGTCGCGCCCGACGAGGCAGCGCACCCCGCACCAGCGGCCGCGGTCGGCGCGGGCGAGCTCCGCGCGGGCCGCGCCGGGGTCGGCGAGCGGGAGCCAGCCGACCACGCCGGCCACCCGCTCGAAGTCGGCGGCGTACGCGGCGAGCCGGTCGTTCTCCTCGGCGGTGTCGACCGACTCGACGAGCACGGTGGCGTCGACGCCGACCTCGTCCAGCAGCGGCTCGAGGTCGGCGGGCCCGAAGTCGGCCGCGAGCTGCGCGTGCGCGTCACCGCGCCAGGGCTGCTGCTGGGCAGCCGTACGCCAGAAGTGGTGGTGGGTGTCGATCCGCTGGGTCACGATCCGGTCCAACGAGGTGGGCGGCGTGCGAGGAACGTCGCGACGCCCTCCAGGTGCTCGACCTCCAGGGCGCGGCACAGCCGCTCGTTGTTCGCCCCGACCGTCGCGTAGCCGTCGCGCGTGGCGAGCGCCTGGTACGGCGCGGACATGCGGAGGGCGGAGCCGAGCGCTTGCGGCGTCCGTCCGGTCGCCCACAACTCCGTCGACTCCCACACCGACAGCGCGAGCGCCGCCTCGAACAGCGACGTCTCCACGTACTGCCCCTGCCCGGTGCGCTGCCGCGACGACCAGGCGGCGAGAATCCCGACGGCGGCGAACAGGCCGGCGCCGAGGTCGGCCACCGGGACGCCCGACTTCACCAGCCGGTCCCCCGGCTCCCCGATCACGCTCACGACCCCGGCCATCGCCTGCGCGATGAGGTCAAAGCCGGGACGGTCGGCGTAGGGGCCGTCTGGCCGAACCCGGACACGCTCGCGTAGATCAGGCCGGGGCTGAGCGGGGCCAGCGTCGCCTGGTCGACCCCCAGCTCCGCCGCCACCCCCGGCCGCCAGTTCTCCACCACGACATCGGCCGAGCGCGCCAGCTCGTGGAGCGTCGCACCTCGTCGGACTCCAGGTCCACGGAGATGCTGCGCTTGTCGGGGTTGAGCGCGTGGAACGCGCCGCTGTCCTTCCCCGCCCCGGGGTCCGCCCACGACCGGCGCGTCTGGTCCCCGCCCTCCGGGTTCTCGACCTTGACCACGTCCGCGCCGAGGTCGGCGAGCAGCATCGTGCAGAACGGACCGCCATGACCTGGGTGAGGTCGAGGACCGTCATCCCGGCCAGGGCGCCCTCCTGATCGGCCACGTCAGGCGTTCCCGAGCGCAGCATTGACCTCGGTCATGAACGCCCGCGCCGCGTCCCGCGTCGAGGTGCCGGCGAAGACGACGCTCTCGTATGCGCGCACGAATGCGTTCTCGAAGCTCGCCTGGTACCCGGGCGGGTAGACGACGCTGACCGGTTCTTGCGCCACGATCTGCTGGTACAGCGCGAGCTCGGCCCGCTTGAGTTCCGGCAGGTTCGGGTCGTCGAGCTGCTGCTGCAGGTGCCGGCTGTTGGTCACGGCCCCGTTGTTCGACAGGAACGTGGCCGCCGCCTCGTCGTCGTTGATCCAGAAGTCGATGAACGCCGTCGCCGTCGGCACGTTCGCGCAGCTGGTCGGGATGGAGAACCCGGAGGTGAACAGCACGTTCCCGGACCCGGCCGGCCCGCTGGGCAGCGGGAGGCTCACGAGCTGCTGGCCCGGCGCCAAGCCGTCGAGGGTCTCTTGGGCGGGGGAGAGCGCATTGCCGGGGAGGTTGTCGGCCAGCACCTCCCCCTGGGCGACGTAGCGCTGCTCGGTCTGCTCGGGCTCCTCGGCGTTCACCGCCGGGGTGGTGGTCAGCCCCGCGGCGCGCCACCGCTCCCACATGTCCCAGTACTCCACGAGCAGGTCCTCGGAGAAGCCGAGCTGCCGGTCCGCGAACAGCGACTCGCCGCGGCCGGCGACGTAGGAGATGAAGTTGTTCGGCAGCCCACCTCCGAGGTTCACCGCGGGGACGCCCTCGGGCAGTCCCGGCTGCGCGGCGGCAAGCCACTCGCCGAACGCGGCCCAGTCGTAGCCGTCGGCCGGCAGCCCGACACCGGCGCCCTCGGCGAGCGTCCGGTTCACGATCATGGCGTCGTAGGCGGCGCCGTAGGGGATCATGTAGAGCTTGCCGTCGATCCCGCGCCCGGTGTCGAGCACCTCCGGCGGGATCTCCGACACGTCGAGCGCACCGGAGTCGATCATCGGCTGCAGGTCGAGCAGCACGTTCTTGGTGCTGTAGTCGTTGAGCTGGCGGCCCTGCAGCTGGGTGACGCACGGCAGGTTGGCGCTGGAAGCCTGCACGTTGAGGCGCTCGAAGTAGGCCCCGAAGTCGGCCGACTCCCCCGCCACCGTGGTGCCCGGATGCGCCTGGGTGAACTGGTCGATGACGGCGTTGGTCAGCTCGTTGCGGGGACCGGACCCCCACCACGAGACGCGGATGTCGCCGGTGACCTCGCCGGTGCCGTCGGCGCCCTCGTTGGGGTTGGCGCCGATCGAGGTGCCCCCGGCGCAGCCCGCCGCCACCAGCGCGACGGCGAGCACACCGACCGCGCGCCGCATGCGTGTGAACATCTTTGTTCCCTTCTACTTCAGGCCGCTGGTGGCGATGCCCTCGATGAGCAGCCGCTGGGCGACGAGGAAGAACCCGACGATCGGGGCGAGCGAGAGGGTCGCCATGGCGAACAGCGGCCCGAAGGCGGATTCGCCGGTGGCGTCCAGGAAACCGTTGAGGCCCTGCGCGACCGTCCACATCTCGGGCCGGATCAGGTACAGCAGCGGCCCGAGGAAGTCGTTCCAGGTGTTGATGAACGTGAACAGGGCCGTGGTGCCCAGCGCCGGGATCGACAGTGGCAGCACCACCCGGCGGAAGATCCCGAGGTGCCCGCAGCCGTCGATGCGTGCGGCGTCGTCCAGTTCCCTTGGCAGGGTGCGGATGAACTGCACCATCAGGAAGATGAAGAACGCATCGGTGGCCAGGAACTTCGGTACGACGAGCGGCAGGATCGTGTTGATCCACGCCAGCTCGTTGAACAGCACGTACTGCGGCACCAACGTGACGTGGTAGGGCAACAGCATCGTGCCGAGCATCAGGGCGAACATCGTTCGTTTGAACGGGAAGGTCAGGCGTGCGAACGCGTAGGCGGCCATAGAGCACGCCACCACGTTCCCGACCACGGCGAGCAGCGTGATGACCAGTGAGTTCAGGAAGAACCGGGAGAAGTTCAGGTTCCCCAGGCTCCAGCCCTGGC
>Ga0196958_10000235_pt1 | contig 18174 bp, 19 predicted proteins | sample S1v_10metaG_FD_148654 | JGI IMG/M metagenome (GOLD analysis project Ga0196958, IMG submission 148654) | Soil microbial communities from Anza Borrego desert, Southern California, United States - S1+v_10 | ecosystem: Environmental > Terrestrial > Soil > Desert | place: USA: California | collected...
GAAGTCGTCGAGACGGACCGGGTGCGCGGGAGTCGCCATGCGTCCACCGTAGGTTGACGATCGGCGTATCGTCAACCTTGGGTGGACGCTTGCCCCTCCCACGCTGTGAGGCCCTAGCGTCCGCGGGCATGGGGACGGGGCACACGGTCGGTGAGCTCGCCGAGGCCACCGGGCTGTCGGTCCGGGTGCTGCGGCACTGGGACGAGCGCGGGGTCGTCTCGCCCTCGCGCACCCCCGCGGGCCACCGCCTCTACGACGCCGACGACGTCGTGCGCCTGCACCGCGCGATCACCCTGCGCGCCCTGGGCCTGCGCCTCGACCGGGTCGCGGCCCTGCTCGACGGCAGCGACCCCGACCCGGCCGCCACGCTGCGCGCCCACCTCGCGGGCGTCGACGCCGACCTGCGCCGCCGCCGGGTGGTCCGCGACCGCCTCGCCGCGGTCCTGGCCGATTCCGCTGCCGACCCCGGCGACGACGTCCTGTCCACCGTGCTCCGGGAGATGACGATGGTCGGGTCCTACGTCCACGGCTACCGCGCGACCGAGGCGACGCGGCTGCGCGACCAGGCCGCCACGCTCGCCGACCTCCTGCACGAGGGCGTCGTGTTCCCCGACGGCACGCACGTCCTCGAGGCCGGCTGCGGGGTGGGCGCGCAGACCGTCGTGCTCGCCGCCCGCAGCCCGGGCGCCCGGTTCACCGCGATCGACCTCGCCGAGGGCCAGGTCGCCGCCGCGCGGGCGCGGGTCGCGGCGGCCGGGCTCGCCGGCCGGGTCGACGTGCGCTCCGGTGACGTCCACGCCCCGCCGCTGCCGGACGACGGCGTCGACCACGTGGTCGTGTTCTTCCTGCTCGAGCACCTCGCGCACCCCGAGGAGGCGCTCGCCGCCCTGCGTCGCGTCCTGCGCCCCGGCGGCACCATCACCGTCGTGGAGGGCGACCACGACTCGACCTCGTTCCACCCCGACAGCGCCGACGCGCGCGCGGTGATCGCGTGCCAGGAGGTGCTCCAGCGGCGGGCCGGCGGCGACCCGGCGATCGGCCGCCGGTTGCACCCGCTGCTCACGGCCGCCGGGTTCGACGACGTCGCCGCCGAGCCGCGCACCGTGCACGCCCACGCCGGGCGCCCCGACCTCGCGGAGAACTTCACCCGGCGCACGTTCACCGCGATGGTCGCCGGGGTCCGCGCGCCGGCCGTCGCGGCGGGGCTCATCACGCCCGGCCGCTTCGACGCCGGGGTGCGCGACCTGCTGCGCACCGCCGAGCCCGACGGCACGTTCAGCTACACGTTCGTCCGCGCCACCGGCGTGCGGGCGGCGACGACGACGTCGCTCACCCGGGAGGATCCGAGCCGCGCGTCGAGCGCGTGAGGTCGTTCACGCCCGGCGGGGCGTGGCGCTCGCGGGCGGGAGCATGGGGGTCCCGACGAAGGAGACCCCGGTGACCGCCACGCCGCTCGCCCCGACCGACGACACGGGCGCCCGGGCCCGGCACCTCGCCAACCTCCGCGACGTCGGGGGCCTGCCGACCGACGACGGCGGGCGCACCCGCCCGGGCGTGCTGTGGCGCTCGGACGCCCCGCTGGCCGGCGACGCCACGACGCACGGGCCCGGCGGACTGGCGTGGCCGCCGGGCAGCGTCGTCGACCTGCGCAACCCCGAGGAGCTCGACGGGCAGCCGCACCCGCTGGTGGACCGCGGCGCCTCGCTGACGCCGCTGCCGGTGATCCGGGCGCTCGCGCCGGCGGTGCTGATGCGCGGCGCCCCGCCGGCGAAGCGTGACGAGCGCAGCCTCGACGAGCTCTACCGCGCGCTGCTGCGCATCGGCGAGGCGTGGATGCCCACGCTCGTCGACGTCGCCGCCCACGGGCCGGGGCCCCTGCTCGTGCACTGCGCCGCGGGCAAGGACCGCACGGGCGTCGCCGTCGCGCTCCTGCTGCGCGCGGCCGGGGTGTCCCGTGCCGCCGTGGCCGCCGACTTCGCCGCCACCAACGAGCACCGCGTCGCGCTGCGCGACCGCCTCGCCGCCCAGGGCGCCATCGCCCCCGACACCGACCCGGGCCGCGTCGGTGTCGACCCGGCGCACCTCGAGCCCGTGCTCGACCTGCTCGACGACGACCCCCGCGCCCCGCTGCGCGCGGCCGGCGTGCCCGAGGCCGACCTGGAGGCGTGGCGCGCTCGGCTGGTGGAGTGAGCCGACCCGGCGGTCGGGCGCACGCTGTGCCACACCACAACGACGCCGCGGTGATCTCTGTGGGCGGGCACAGTGCCCCGGCCCCCGGCGCTGCCGAACACTGGGGTGACGGGCCACGACGTGCCCGCGCCGCGCCGATGACCGAGGTGACGAGGATGAACGCCCCGACGACGTGCCCGTGCTGCGGGGTCGTGGTGATGCCCCGGGACATGTCCTACGACTTCGACGGCGAGACCGTCGCCTCGCTGACGCGGGAGGTGGCCTACCTCCGGGCGACGGTCGCGCGCCTGCGCGGCGCGCCGCAGCCGGCGTACGCGCCGGCCACGGTGCACGCCACGGTGCACGCCACGGTGCACGCCACGGAGCCGGCGGCGGTGGCCGGCACCGTGTCGACCGCGCCGATCGCCTCCCTCACGGCCTGACCCGGTCGCGGGCCGCCGCCCGCAGCCGCGCCACGGCCGTCGCCGGGTCGAGGCCGGGCAGCGCCGGCCCCGACCAGCGCACCACCACGCCCTCGACGAGGTCGGCGGCGCCCGCGACGAGCTCGGCGGCCAGCGACAAGCCGGTGCGCGCGGCGTCCGGCCCGTCGCCCGCCCGCCGCATCGGCTCCACGACGTCGTCGGGGACGACGACGTCGGGCACCTCGTGGCGCAGGTGCTCGGCCTGCGCGTAGCCGGTGAGCGCCCCGACCGACGCGAGCACGGGGACGCGGCGCCCCGCCGCCGCGAGGGCGTTCACGACCACCCGCAGCCGGTCGAGCTCGAACACCGGCCGCGACACGAGGAACTCCGCGCCCGCCTCGACCTTCGCGACGGCCCGCGCCGCCTCGTGGTCGAGGTCGTCGGCGCCGGGGGTGACCCGGGCGCCGAGGCGGAACGCCGTGGCCACGCCCAGCTCCACGCCGTCGGCGTCGACGCCCCGGTTCAGCCCGGCGGCCATCCGCAGCAGCTCGGCCCCGTCGACCTCCCACACCCCGTCGCGCACGGCCTGCTCGGCGTGCACCGGCGGGTTGCCCGTCTCGCACACCACGGCGCGCAGGCCCAGCGCGTGCAGCCCGAGCAGGTCGGCCTGCAGGGCGAGCACGCTGGTCTGCCAGCTCGTCAGGGTGAGGACGGTGTCGACGTCGACGCCGTCGTGCAGGTGCAGCGCGAGGCCGGTGGTGCCCGTGGTGACGCGTCGCGCGCGCGGCCGGCTGACCCACAGCGCCGACGCCCCGCCGGCGACGGCCCGACGGGCGCGCGCGAGGTGCTCGTGCGGGCCGCCGGGCCCGGCCACCTCGGCGGCGACGAGGAACTCGCGCGCGCCGCGGCCGTGCAGCCAGCGCTCGACCGCGCCCCGGCCGCCCGGCGCGGCGTCGGCCTCGGGCGGGGGCTCGTCGGGCACCGGCGGCACGTCGCGGGTGACCACGACGGGGTGCGGCGCGGGGTCCGGGTCGGTCGGCGGCGCCCAGGCGTCGTGGGCGGTCAGCGCGCTCGACGCGGCGGCGGTGTGCCCGGGCGTCGTCCCGCAGCAGCCGCCGACCAGGCGCGCACCGGCCTCGACGTAGCGCAGCACGTAGCGCGCGAAGTGCTCGGCGTCGCCCGCGAAACGCACGCTGCGGTCGGCGACGACGTGCGGCAGCCCGGCGTTGGGCTGCGCGGCGAGGGCCGGCCCGCCCGCCGGGGCCATCCGGCGCACGACGTCGAGCAGGCCCTGCGGGCCGAGCGTGCAGTTGCTGCCCACCGCGACCGTGCCGGCGTCGGCGAGGCGGGCGACGACGTCGGCCGGGGACTCGCCGGCCGCGGTGAGGAGGCTGCCGTCCTCGTCGACGAAGGTGGCCTGGGCGACGACGGGCAGGTCGGTCACCTCGCGGGCGGCGCGCACGGCGGCGAGCAGCTCGTCGGCGCGGCTGAACGTCTCGAGCAGCACGAGGTCGACCCCGCCCTCGACGAGCGCGGCGACCTGCTCGCGGATCGCGGCGTCCGCCGCCGCGGCGTCGACGGCGCTCGCCCGCCCCGGCGGGGTCACCGGCGAGACCGACCCGGCGACCCAGGCCGGGCGCCCGGCGCGGTCCCGGGCCTGCGCCGCGAGGCGCGCGCCGGCGAGGTTGAGTTCGCGGGTGCGCCGGGCCAGCCCGTGGCGCTCGAGGCGCGGCCGCGACGCGCCGAAGGTGTGGGTCTGCAGCACGTCGGCGCCGGCGGCGAGGTAGCGCTCGTGCAGGGCGGTGACCAGCTCGGGGGCCACGACGCACAGCTCGACGCCGGGTCCCTCGACCTGCCCGCCGGTGGCCCGCGCGAGCGTGCCCATGGCGCCGTCGCACAGCAGGACGCGCCGGGCCAGCGCGTCGGCGAAGGACTCGCTCACCCCTCCATCTCCCCGAGGATCTCCAGCGCGACCTGGGCGGCGAGCCGGTCGCGGTAGCTGTCGAGGCGCAGGCCGCTGAGCTCCTCGGCGCGGCGCAGGCGGTAGCCGACGGTGTTGGGGTGGACGTTGAGCGCCCGCGCGACGCGCTGCGGGCTGCCGTCCTCGCGGAAGTAGCGCGCCAGCGTGCGCAGCAGCTCGACGGTGCGCTCGGAGCGGTCGGTGGCGAGGCGGCCCAGGACCTCGCGGGCGAAGGCCCGCGCGGCGTCGGGGTCGGGGATCTGCAGCAGCAGCCGGTGCACGCCGAGGTCGTCGAAGCGCAGCACGCGCCCCGCCCGCCCGAGCCGGCGCGCGGCGACGAGGGTGCGGCGCGCCTGGTCGTAGGACGCGGCGATCTCGCCGGGCGCGTGGACCGGCCCGCCGACGGCCACGGTCACCGGCCAGCGGGCGTCGGGGTCGGGCACGCGGCCCCGCGCCAGGCGGCGGGCGCAGGCGGCGCCCACGGCGACGGGGTCGTCGGGCTCCCCGACCACGGCGACGGTCTCGGTGTCGCGCACGACGGTCAGGGCGGTCGGGGCGGCGGCGAGCAGGTGCTCCTCGGCCTCGCCGAGCAGGCTCGCCGGCCCGGCGCCGTAGGCCTCGTCGTCGTCCGGGGACACCACGACGACGCGGTGCGCGACGCCGTGGTCGTAGCCGACGTGCTCGGCCCACTGGGCGGCCTGGTCGGCGTCGCGGGCACGGTCGAGCAGCAGCCCCGACACGAGGTCGCCCCGGACCTGGCCCGCGGCCGTCGCGAGCACGCGGTCGCGTCCGGCGAGCACCCCGACGACCGTCGCGGCGTGCTCGGCGACCAGCAGCAGGACGTCGTCGCCGGCCAGCGCCGCGGGGCGGTCACGGGTGGCGGTGTCCTCCTCGGCGACGAGGAACGCGGGGACCTCGCGCCCGAGCAGCACCGGCGCCACGACCTGGACGCGTGTGCCGGGCCCGGGGACCCGCAGCGCCCGCCCGGCCGCGGCGGCGGTCTCGAGGGTGCGGGGCCAGGCCGCCCCGGCGCGGACGCGGGCCGAGGCCTCCGCGACGCCGAGGCCCGGGGCCGCGGCGGCGAGCACCTCGCCGGCCGGGCCGACCACGGCCGCGAGCACGCCGAGCTCGCCCGCCACCACGGCCGCGACGGCCTGGGCGTCCGCCGACGGCGCGGCGACGAGCCCGGAGAGCCGACGGTAGAGCGCGACGAGGCCGCGCGGGCCGGCGGCGTCCCCGCCCGGCGGGTGCACCGCCGTCCGGACCTCCCGCGTCGTCACGCCCGCCATCCTGCTCCGTCGCGGCCCGGTGCGCGGCGTGCGCGGGCGGCTCGTCATGATCGGGGTCCGACACCGACCCGGGAGGCCCCGTGACCGACCCGACCACCAGGGCGCCACGCATCGTCGTCGTCTTCTACTCCGCGACCGGGAACGTGGCCGCGCTCGCCGAGGCGCTCGCGCAGGGGGCCCGCGACGCGGGGGCCGAGACCCGGGTGCGGCCCGTGGCGGAGCGCGCGCCGGCGGCGGCGATCGAGGCGAACCGCCGGTGGAAGGCGTGGGTCGAGGACAACCCGTACGACACGGAGGCCTCGCTCGACGACCTGGAGTGGGCCGACGGCATGGCGTTCGGCAGCCCGACGCGGTTCGGCAACGCCGCCGAGCAGCTCAAGGCGTTCATGGACACCACCGGCGGGCTGTGGGCGCAGGGCAAGCTCGCGGACAAGGTCGGCACGGCGTTCACCAGCGCCTCCACCCGCCACGGCGGGCTGGAGTCGACGATCCTGGCGATGAACAACGTGCTCTACCACTGGGGCACGCTCGTGATGCCCCTCGGCTACGCCGCCGACCCGTCGCTCAAGTCGTCGGGCAACCCCTACGGCGCGTCGTGGGTGTCGCAGAAGTCGGCCGCGCCGGACGACGACGCCCTGTACGCCGCGCGGGTCCAGGGCACCCGCCTGGCGCAGGTGGCGGCGAAGCTCATCGCCTGACCGGTCCCCCGTGGGTGATCCCGGGGGCCACAGGCCCCAGGATCGCCCACGTGCTGGATGCCTACGCCGAAGCTGCCCGCGTCGTCACCGACCTCGTCGAGCGGATCCCCCCGGACGCCTGGGACGGGCCGGGGCTGGGTGAGTGGGACCTGCGCTCGCTGGTCGGGCACGCGAGCCGTTCGTTCGTCACGGTGCTGACCTACCTCGAGCGCCCGGCCGAGCGCGAGGACGTCCCCGACGCCGAGGGCTACTACGCCCTGCTGCCGTCGATGACCGGGGAGGGCTTCGACCAGGCCGCGGTCGCGCAGCGGGGACGCGACGCGGGCGCCGCGCTCGGGGACGACCCGGCCGCGGCGTTCCGCGACCTGGCCGACCGCGCCGTGGCGGCCGCCCGCGCCGCGGACCCCGATGCGCTGATCGAGACGATCGCCGGCGGGCTGCGCGTCGCGTCCTACGTGCCGACGCGCACGGTCGAGCTCGTGGTGCACGGGCACGACATCGCGCGCGCGACCGGGCTCGACGTGGCGTTCTCGGAGACGACCACCGCCGAGGTCGCCACCGTGCTCGCCCGCACCGGCGTCCGCCTCGGCCACGCCGAGCTGCTGCTCGGCGCCCTCACCGGCCGCGCGTCGCTGCCGCCGGGCTTCAGCGTGGTCTGAGGCGCTGCGTGGTCACGGACGGGTCAGGCGGCCGAGCCCACCGTGGCGACGATGTCGTCGAAGCGCTCGGCGAGGTCGAGGTCGAGGGCCGCGACGGCCTCCGTGCTCTCGGTGCGCGCGCGGACCGTCAGCGACGTGGGTGTGCGCTCGAGGATCCGCAGCCGGGCGCCGAGCTCGCTCTCCGCGGCGCGCAGGCGCTCGAGCACGAGGTCGAGGTGCTCCGAGGGCAGCCGCACCGTGCGCTCGATGCCGTGGACGTCGCCCGACCAGTCGGTGAGCCGCTGGAGCACCCGCTCGAGCTCGTCGGGGTCGACCGGCTGCGGGCGGCCCTGGGCGCCGGCGGACGCGGCGTCGGGCGGCACCGTGGGGCCGGTCGCGCGCAGCTCGCCGGGCAGGATGCGCCCGATCCGCTCGCCCAGGTCGGGGTCCTCGGCGGTGAGCTGGCCGATCACCGCGGTCAGGGCGTAGCGGGCGCGCTCGGGCTCCCAGCCGCTGCGGCGGGCGACCTCGTCGACGAGCCCGGCCTCGGTCGGGGTCCCGCCGCCGCCGGCCCGGTCCACGCCCGACTCCTGTTCGAGCAGGTTCGGCAAGGCCTCGGCGAGGGCATCGCGGTCGTCGCCGGGCAGGTGCTCGGCCAGCGTGGCCAGCACGGCGTCCGCCGCCCGGCGGGCATCATCGGTCTCGGCGAAGCCACCTCGGGTGGCCACGCCCGCGAGGAACTCCTGGTGTCGCATGCCGCGGACCTACCCGCGCGACGCCCGCGCCATGTGCCGTGATCAATCCAGGGCCCGGCGCAGGAAGCCCCGGATGCCGATCAGGCCGAACAGCAGGCAGGAGACCAGGAGCGCGAGCAGGCAGACCCAGGCGGGCAGGTGCGGCACGGCGGGGGTCAGCGCGCCGCGCAGGCCCTCGGAGACGTAGGTGATCGGGTTGAGCGCGCAGATCACCTGGAACCAGCGCAGGTTCTCCAGCTGCAGGAACGGGAACTGCGTCGAGCCGGTGAACAGCAGCGGCGTGATCACCACGGCGAACACCACGTTGATGCGCCGCGGCGAGACCAGCGTGCCGATGACGAGGCCCGCCGCCCCGCCCGCGAGCGAGCCGAGCACCAGCAGCACCGCCGCCCACGGCAGCCCGCCGAGGTCCCAGTCGACCCGCGGGAGCACCAGGTAGCCGACCGGGATCATCACCAGCGACCCGAACAGCCCCCGCATCGCCCCGAAGATGATCTTCTCGACGCCGACCAGGCGCGTGGACAGCGGCGCGAGCAGCCGGTCCTCGATCTCCTTGGTGTACGAGAAGTCGATGACCAGCGGCAGCGCCGTGGCCTGCACGGCCACGAAGAACGCGTTGAGGGCCAGCAGCCCGGGCAGCAGCAGCTGCGCGTAGTCCGGCGTCACGTAGCCGAGCTGGCCCAGCACCACGCCGAACACGAACAGCAGGAAGAACGGCTGCACCAGCACCTGGCTGATGAAGCTGCCGAACTCCTTGCCCGTGACCGCGAGGTCGCGGCCCAGCACCCCCAGGAACGCCCGCCCCTGGCCGGGTCCCGCCGTCGTCGGCGCACCCGGCGTCGATCGTGCCGGCCTCGCGGCGCTGCGCGTCACCGCAACCCCCTCCCCGTCAGGTCGATGAACACGTCCTCGAGCGTCGGCTCGCCGAGCTCGACCTGGTCGACCGTGGCGCCGGTGGCGGCCACCGCGCCCAGCACCGGCGGGAGGGCGGCGCCGGCCTCGCCGTCGCAGCGCACCCGCAGGCGGGTGGCCTCGTCGGCGCCGTCCGTGCGGTCGTCCACCCCGGCCACCCCGCGGACCTCGCCGAGGCGCCCGCGGACCGTCGCCGCATCCGCCCCGCGCAGCGTCAGGTCGATCGTGGCCTCGCCCGGCAGGCCCGCCACCAACGCCGACGGGGTGTCGAGCGCGAGCAGCCTCCCGTGGTCGACGATGCCGACCCGGTCGGCGAGCTTGGCCGCCTCGTCCATGTCGTGCGTGGTGAGCACGACCGTCACGCCGGACGCCGCGAGGTCGGCCACCCGGTCGTGGACGAACAGGCGCGCCTGCGGGTCGAGCCCGGTCGAGGGCTCGTCGAGGAACAGCACCTGCGGGTCGTGCATGAGGCCGCGCGCGATGATCAGCCGCTGTGCCTGCCCGCCCGAGAGCTGGTCGGGGTCGGTGGTCGCCTTGTCCGTCAGGCCCATGCGCTCGAGCAGCTCGTCGGCCAGCGCGCGGCGCCGCGCCCGGGGCACGCCGTGGTACGCGGCGTGCCAGACGAGGTTGCCGCGGGCGTCGAGCGAGCGGTCGAGGTTGGGCCGCTGCGGGACGACACCGAGCACCGCCCGCGCCGCCACCGGGTCGGCGGCGACGTCGATGCCCGCGACGGTGGCGCGCCCCGCGGTCGGCCGCACCCGCGTGGTCAGCACCCCGACCGTGGTGGTCTTGCCCGCGCCGTTGGGCCCGAGCAGCCCGAACACCTCGCCGCGGCGGACGGCGAAGCTCAGGCCGTCGACCGCGGGGCGCCCGCTGCGGCCGTAGCGCTTGACGAGGTCGGCCACCTCGACGGCCGGCGCCGTGTCGTCGAGGGCACCGCCCGATCGCGTCGCAGGGGCGGTCGTCCGCGTGCTCACCCGTGGTCCTCCCCGGTGCGCCGGCCCGGGCGGCGGACGCCCGATCGACGCTACGCCGGGGCCCCGACGGCCCTCATGTCGAATTCGGGTGGCTGCGCTCACGGGCACCACCGTCGGACCTCGACGATGGTCGAGGTCAAGGGGTCAGTACCCCGACGGCGGCACCGGGACGTGCACCAGCCGCGGGCCCGGGCCGGCGAAGCCGCGGCGCAGCGCCGCGCGCAGCTCGTCGACCGACGACACGGTCTCGGCCGGCACGCCGTAGCCCTGCGCGAGGGCGAGGTGGTCGACGGCCGGCATGTCGAGCCCGGGGACCTTCGGGGTCTGCTCCCGGGACGCGAACCACTTGAGGATCGCGTACTCGCGGTTGTCCAGGACCAGCACGACGACGGGAACCTGCAGCACCGCGGCCGAGGCGAGCGCCTGGATCGTGTACTGCAGCGAGCCGTCGCCGATGGCGGCGACCACCGGACGGGAGGGGTCGGCGAGCGCCACGCCGACGGCGGCCGAGAGCCCGAACCCGAGGCCGCCGGAGGCGCTGAAGTACGAGCTCCCCGGCTCGCGCAGCGGCAGCCGCGCCTGCTGCGCCGGGCGGTGCGACGGCGCCTCGTTGATCAGCACGCCGCCGTCGGGCCACTCCTGGGCCAGCGTGGAGAACACCTCCTCGGCCGACAGGCGTCCCTCGCCACCCGGGCGCGGCGCGGCGAGCTCCTCGCGCGGTGCCGGCGAGGCCCGGTCCGCCGGACCCGGCCCGACGCGCTCGAGCAGGGCCCGCAGGGTGAGCGTCGGGTCGGCGACGACCGCGTCCCCGACCGGCGCGCGGGCGGCCTGGTCGGCGTCGGCGGTGACGTGCAGGAGGCGGGTGCCCTCGTGGAGGAACGGACCCGGCACGTAGGGGTAGTAGCGGAACACGGCCACGCCCACCACGAGCACGACGTCGTGGTCGGCCAGCGCCTCCGCGACGGGGGCGATGGCCATCGGGAGGGCGCCACGGAACAGGCGGTGCGAGGTGGGGAAGCCGACGCGTCCGTCGGTGGGCCCGGCGTAGACCGCGGCGTCGAGGCGCTCGGCCAGGGCCACCGCGTCGTGGAAGCCGCCCGTGGCGTCGACGTCACCGCCGACGACCATGGCCGGCGACCGGGCGCCGTCGAGGGCGGCGACGATCGCGGCGAGCCCGTCCGGGTCGGGCGCCGCGCGGTGGTGCACCCGGCGGTCGGCGACCCACCCGGCGGCCTCGCTGGTCGTGTCGATGGTGGCGTACCAGTCGTCCATCGGGATCGAGACGAACACCGGGCCGCGCGGCGGGGAGCAGGCCACGTGGACCGCGCGGGCGAGCACGGCGGGCACGTCCTGCGCGCGCGCCGGTTCGTAGGAGGCCTTGACCACCGGGCGGGGCATGGTCGTGGCGTCGGGGTTGGCGAGCATCGCCTCGAGATTGATCATCGCCCGGACCTGCTGCCCGGCGGTGACCACCAGCGGGCTGGCGTTGACCGACGCGTTCACCAGCGCGCCCATCGCGTTGCCCACCCCGGGCGCGGTGTGCAGGTTGACCAGCGCCGGACGGCCCGTCGCCTGGGCGTAGCCGTCGGCCATGCCCACGACGACGGCCTCCTGCAGGCCGAGCACGTAGCGGAAGTCGTCGGGGAGATCGGCGAGCATCGGCAGTTCGGTGGAGCCGGGATTGCCGAACACGGTGGTCATGCCGTGCGCCCGGAACACCTCGAGGGAGGCCTCCCGTACCGTCGGTCCGCTCGCCATCCAGCGCTCCTCCCGGCCGTGGTCACGGGCTGGCCGCCCGGTCCCGGTGTACCCGCGGCCGCGGGACCTCAGCGCGGCCGGTGCAGCCGCGAGACGCGGATGATGACGTCGCGCAGGCCGTCGTCGTCGAACTCGCGCCGCATCTCCTCGGCGCGGAGCGTCGCCTCGACCCCCTCGTACGGACCGTGGGCGTCGAGCTCCGCGGTCTCCGGGTCGAACACGAGCACGACGTAGCCGTCGCACTCGTCCAGGTCCGCCGCCGCCGCGAGCAGGACCGCCGAACGATCATCGAGCACGCTGATCACCTCCGCTTCGTGCATCGCCACCATGCGGCCTCGTGTGACACCTCGGCGCCAAGTTGGCTCGTTCGGGTCACGAACTCCAGCCGTCGGCGTGTCGCGCTGGTCCGGACCGACCACCGGATCCGGGCGGACCGCTCGGCAGGCGCCCGGGGCCTGGCTACGGTGCGGTCCGTGGCCTCCTGCGCACCGGTGCCGGCCGGCGACCCGTCCGTCGAGGTCGTCCCGTTCGTGCTCGACGTCCCCGACGAACAGCTCCTCGACCTGCAGGAACGTCTCCGCCGGGTGCGCCTGCCCGAGCCGGCGACCGACCCGTCCCAGGGCCTGGGCCTCGACGCGGTGACCGAGCTGTGCCGGGCGTGGCTCGAGGAGCACGACTGGCGCCGCGTGGAGGACGAGCTGAACCGGCGGGGCGGGTTCCGCACCGCGATCGACGGCCTCGGCGTCCACTTCCTGCACGTTCGGTCACCACGCAGTGACGCACGGCCACTGCTCATCACCCACGGGTGGCCCGGCTCGGTGGTCGAGGTGCTCGACGTCCTCGACGCCCTGACCGACCCCGGCGACGGCCCGGACGGCACGGCGCTGCCCGCGTTCCACGTCGTCGCGCCGTCGCTGCCCGGCTACGGCTTCAGCGACAAGCCGACCGGGCCCGGCTGGGGCGTCGAGCGCATCGCCGACGCCTGGGCGGAGCTGATGACCCGCCTCGGCTACGACCGCTTCCTCGCCCAGGGCGGCGACTGGGGCGCGATGATCACGACGAGCCTGGCGGTCCGCCACCCCGACCGGGTGGCGATGATGCACACGACGATGCCGATCGCGCCGCGACCCCAGGGGTTCGACGACGCCGCGCTCGCCGCGCTCGACGAGACCGAGCAGCGCTGGCTCGCCGAGAGCGCCGAGTTCCGGCGGGTCGGCTCGGGCTACTCGGGCCAGCAGCGCACCCGGCCGCAGACCCTCGGCTACGGCCTCGTCGACTCGCCCGCGGGCCAGCTGGCGTGGATCGCCGAGAAGTTCGTGGCCTGGACCGACGGCGACGGCTTCGGCGGCGTGCCCCGCGACCGCGTGCTCGACGACGTCACCATCTACTGGCTGACCGCGTCCGGCGCCTCCTCGGCGCGGCTGTACTGGGAGAGCTTCTCCGGCGCCGGCGCGCAGCTCCCGGTCACCGTGCCCAGCGCCGTCTCCCTCTTCCCCGCCGAGATGATGAAGCCGCCGCGCTCCTGGGTGGAGGACCGCTACACCGACCTGCGGTACTGGAACGTGCTGCCGACCGGCGGGCACTTCGCCTCCCTCGAGGTCCCCGGCGACTTCGTCGACGAGCTGCGCTCGGCCTTCGCGCTGGCGCGCCCGTGAGCGCTTCCCCGTGCCCCGGCACGGGCACGGGCCCACGAGCGCGTCAGCGCAACGAGGCGGCCGGGTCCGCGCGGATCAGGGCCGGGTCGTCGACCGGGAACGTGACCGCCCGGCCGGGGCCGGTGGTCGCGGTCTCGAAGCGGACGGTCACGCGGCCGTGGCCCGCGCCCTGGACCCAGCCGTGCCCGTGCCCCGGGTGCGCGACGTCGTCGCCGGTGCGCCACTCGCGCCGCGGCTCCGGGTCGGGCTCCGGGAGCTCCGTGACGGGAGCGGGCGCCGGGGTGGGGGCGCTCGCCGCGACCGTCTCCGGGAACAGCGCCTCCTGCACGGCGGTGGTGAGCCCGGAGAAGGACACGCCGACGAGGCGCACGCCGGCGTCGGGCAGCGCCGCCACCGCGAGGCGCTGGGCGGTGTCGGTGAGGGTCGCGAGGTCGGTGGTGGCGACGGCGTGGGTCTCGGCGCGACTCGTCGTGCCGAACGACGAGCTGCGGATCTTGACGCTGACGGTGCGGGCGGCGCGGTGCGAGGCGAGCAGGCGGCGGTGTGCGCCCTCGGCCAGCTCGGCGACCGCGGCGCGCACGGCGCCGAGGTCGGAGAGGTCGTCGTCGAAGGTCGTCTCCGCGCTGACCTGCTTGGCCTCGCCCCGCTCGACCAGCGGGCGGTCGTCGACGCCGCGGGCGAGCCGGTGCAGCCCGGTGCCCACCGCGGACCCGAGCAGTGCGGTCACCTCGCCGAGGTCGAGCGCCGCGAGCGCGGCCACCGTCTCGACGCCCGCGCGGTGCAGCGTCGCCTCGGCCACCGGTCCGATGCCCCACAGCGCGCGCACCGGCAGCGGGTCGAGCAGGGCCCGCTCGGCGCCCTGGGCGACGACGTGCACGCCGTCGGGCTTGGCCAGCCCCGAGGCGATCTTCGCGACCTGCTTGCCGGAGCCCGCCCCCACCGACACCGCGAGCCCGGTGACGTCCCGGACCTCGGCGCGCAGCCGCTCGGCGAACGCGCGCACGTCGTCGGCGCCGGCGTCGGCGAGCGCCTCGGGCTCGGCGAACGTCTCGTCGTAGGCCACCCGCTCGAGCACCGGCGCCCACGCCCGCACGACGCCGAAGAACCGCTCGGAGAGCACGCCGTAGAGCGCGGTGCGCGGGGGCAGCGCGACGGCGTGCGGGCACAGCCGGCGGGCCTGGGCCATCGGCATCGCCGAGCGCGCCCCCCACGCCTTGGCCTCGCCGCTCGCCCCGGCCACGATGCCGCGGGGCCCGAGCCCGCCGACGAGCACCGGCCGCCCGCGCAGCGTCGGGCGCGTCAGCTGCTCGGCCGACGCGAAGAACGAGTCGAGGTCGAGGTGCAGGACCCAGCGGGGCACCGCCTCAGGATGCCTCGTGCCCCGACAGCGCCCAGAGCTCGTCCGGGCGCTCCAGCACCGCCCGCGCCCCGGCGTCGCGCAGCGCGTCCGCCCGGGCGCCGCCCCACGCCACGCCCACGGGCACGAGGCCGTGGGCGCGCGCGGCCTCCAGGTCGGCCGGCGCGTCGCCGACGAGCACCGCGCCGGGTGGCGCCGACGGCAGCCCGAGACCGAGCAGCGCCTCGCCCACGACGGCGTCCTTGCCGGCCAGCACACCGTCGGCGCCGCGCCCCGCGACGCTGGTGAAGCACCCCAGCACCCCGAGGTCGTCGAGCACCCGGCGCGCGGTCGCGGTGCCCGCCGACGTCGCCACCGCCAGCGGCACGCCCCGGGCGTGCAGGGCCTCCACCAGCGCCGGCACGCCCGGCGCGGGGCGGGTCGTGCCGGGCGAGGTCAGCGTGCCGTCGAGGTCGAACACGACGGCCGGGAACGGGGGCGTCACGGAGGGCGAGTCTCGCACCGTCGCCCGACGCCCGGGACGCCACGATCGTCGGTGGTTGCCGGTGCGGTGCGGCGGGGAACCGCGCCCCATGGGTTACGACGTCACGCAGGTGCAGAAGACGCTGGCCGGGTTCAACTACCCCGGTGGTCCGGAGGAGCTGGCGGAGCACGCGAGCTCGCACGGGGCCGACCAGCAGCTCGTCGACACGCTCAAGGGCCTCGACAAGCAGCAGTTCGACGGGCCCAACGCGGTGATGAGCAAGCTCAGCGAGGCCGGCGTCCTGGGCGGCAGCAACTGAGGTCCGCCCGGGCAACCGCGAACGGCGCGTCCGCTGCTCGCGCAGCGGTGGACGCGCCGTCCCGGGCCGTACGTGTCAGCGCGGCAGCGTCGGCAGGCCGCGCTTGACCATGTCGCGCGCGCCCTCGAGCGTCCCGTCGCCGACCCACGTGTTCGGGTCGAGCTGCGAGACGTTCCAGCCGCCCGGCCGCACGCGGGTGGAGTACAGGAAGGTGTCCTTGTTCTCCACCCACTGGATCTCGTAGTCGATCGGGGTGGGCCCCTGCGAGCTCCACTTCCAGGCAGCGCCCGATCCCCGCGACGTCTCGTTGACCGAGACACCGTCCACCTCGATGGCCATGCCCACCCCCTCCGGCTCCGCTGAGCCGATCGGAGCAGCAGTTTACCGGCCGTCCGGCCCGGTCAGCACATCCGCTCAGCCTGCCGGGCGCGGCGCCCGGCCCTCGCGGCACCGCGCCGACGAGCGCGAGCGCGGCGGGCCGACGCGGCTCGGCGTGGTGGGCCGTCCCGCAGCGGGGGGTGGGCGGCGAGGGACCTTTCTCACGGTCGCGACCCGTCCCGACCGGGCATGATGGCCGCCATGGCCACAGCGAGGGAGCCGGCGGCCGGCTGGACCGTGGAGCTCGACACCACCCCGGGGCGGCGCCAGACGCAGGAGGAGTTCGTCCTCCACCACCCCGACGGCACCGACGAGCGGATCGTGCTGCACGACTACGCGCGGGTGTACTCGGTGCCCGGACTCTACGAGGAGGTCGTCCAGCACCGCCTGGAGTGCGCCTCGCCCGCCACCGTCGCCGGCGCGCTGGTCGAGGCCGCGCAGATCGAGGGTCGACCGGTGGACGAGCTGCGCGCGTTCGACCTGGGGGCCGGCAACGGCGTGGTCGGCGAGGAGCTCCGCGCCCGCGGGGTCACGGTCGTCGTCGGCGCCGACGGCGTCGACGAGGCCCGCGAGGCCGCCCACCGCGACCGCCCCGGGCTCTACGCGCACTACCTCGTGGGCGAGCGACTCGACGTCGACGAGGTCACCGCCCTGGTGCGCGACGAGCGGCTGACCGCCCTCGTCGCCGCGGGCGCCGTGGGCGAGGGGCACGTCCCGGTCGACTCCCTCGCCCAGCTGTGGGACGCGTTCCCGCCCGGCTCGTTCCTGGCCCTCACCCTCGCGGGCGGCGAGGACGGCCAGGACGCCACCGACGTCGAGCGGATGGTCGCGGCGACCGGCGGGTCGGAGCACCGCACGCGCACGGTGGTGCGCCGCCCCTTCCGGCACCGCCTGAGCATGGCCGGCGCCGAGCTGCACTACCTCGTGCTGGTGGCCGTCAAGGACTGATCCGGCGCCGGAGGCGGCTCAGGCGCCGCCGCGCACGAGCGTCAGGCGCGGACGGGCCGCGGGTGGGCTCGCCGCGGGGCGGCTGGGCTGCGGACCGGGCCGCGTGCCGGTGTGCGGGCCGATCGGGCCGCCACGGCGGGTGCGTCGCGGCCGCGGGCCGGCGACGAGCTCGTTGACGAGGTCGTCGGCGAGCTCCTCGGACAGCACGCCACCACCGGCGTAGTCGTCGAACACGTCGAGCCCACGCCGCCACGGCGTCCACGCCGTGGTCGACCGCGCGTCGCCGCCGAGTCTCTCGCTGATCATCGAGGAGGACGTTAGCCCTGCTCCGAGGCCGATCTCCTGCTCGTCAATCCCATGGAGTGACCACTCGACCGGAGACGGATCGGGCCACGCCCCGGCTCGGGATCACCCTGTCGTCGGCGTGTCGCACCCGGGCGTGGCGCCGGTAGCCGGGGCGACGGTCGGCAGCCGGGGCCCGGCGGACGGGTGCGTGCTGCGGCCGGGTGGGCCACGATGCCGGGGTGGAGAATCACACGACGCGACCCCACCACGTCGCCGTCGTCGGTTCCGGGCCGTCGGGCTTCTACGCCGCGGCGGCGCTCCTGGACGCAGGGGCGGACGGGGGGCCCGACGTGCGGGTGGACATGTTCGACCGGTTGGCCACCCCCTGGGGGCTCGTGCGCGCGGGCGTCGCGCCCGACCACCCGAAGATCAAGTCGGTGAGCAGCCAGTACACCAAGACCGCCGCCCGGGAGGGCTTCCGGTTCTTCGGCAACGTGTGCCTCGGCGAGCACGTGACCCGCGACGACCTCCTCGAGCGCTACGACGCCGTCGTCTACGCCGTGGGCTCGCAGACCGAGCGCCGGCTGGGCATCCCCGGCGAGGACCTGCCCGGCAGCATCGCCTCGGTCGACTTCGTCGGCTGGTACAACGGCCACCCCGACTTCGTCGACCTCGCGCCGCCGTTGGACACCGAGCGTGCCGTGGTCATCGGCGCCGGCAACGTCGCGCTCGACGTCGCGCGGATGCTGCTGCTGCCCGAGGCCGACCTGCGCGCCACCGACACCGCCGACCACGCCCTCGAGGCCCTCGCCGCGTCGTCGGTGCGCGAGGCGCTGGTGTGCGGGCGCCGCGGGCCCGTCGAGGCCGCGTTCACCACCACCGAGCTGCGCGAGCTCGCCGACATCGACGACCTGGCCGTGGTGGTCGACCCCGAGCAGGTGCCCGCGGGCATCGCCGACGACGACACGCTGGCCAAGGGCACCCGACGCAACCTGGAGATCCTGCGCCGCTTCGCCGAGCAGGGCCCCGACGCCGCCGCGCACCACCGCATGGAGTTCCGCTTCCTGCGCTCGCCGGTGGAGATCCGGGGCGAGGGACGGGTCGAGGAGATCGTCCTGGGGATCAACCGGCTCGAGACCGGCGAGAACGGCCGGGTGCGCGCGGTCGACACCGGCGGGCGCGAGACCGTGG
>Ga0196958_10000236_pt1 | contig 18167 bp, 19 predicted proteins | sample S1v_10metaG_FD_148654 | JGI IMG/M metagenome (GOLD analysis project Ga0196958, IMG submission 148654) | Soil microbial communities from Anza Borrego desert, Southern California, United States - S1+v_10 | ecosystem: Environmental > Terrestrial > Soil > Desert | place: USA: California | collected...
GGCCAGCTCGCGCACGGAAGGCAGCGGATCCTCCGCCTTCAACGTGCCGACGACGATGGCGCGCCGCACTTCGTCCATGATCTGGAGATAGAGCGGCCGCGCGTCGTTCGGATCGAGGTTCACCAGCATCGCTGAGCTGTTGCGGTGTTGTACACATGCGCAACACTACAGCACGTGGCGCGGGCGCGCAAGCTTCTTTTGCGCGTCACGCTGCGTGAGGCGGTCCTGATCTCGCGAGGACTCCTGCGCCTGCATGGCGGTCACCGCCGCCGGCACGGACAGGCGGGACGCCGCAACGCAATGCGGGCGCGTCGCAAGACGCGCCCGCATTGGCAATCGCGCGAGCCGGTCCGGTCACGCCACGCGGACCAGCTCCTCTTTCGGCTGCACGGCGGCGCTCTCGCCGCGCGGCGTCGTCACGTCCTTGCCGACGATCATCTCCAGAACGCGTGTCGAGGCGCCGTCGTAGAAGCCGAGCTTCGCGTCGAAGGTGGCCGGATTGCGGAATGTCCCGAAGACGATGTCCCACAGCGGCAGGTCGCTGTAGTTGTAGCGGTGCACGCCGCGCTCGTGGTGCACGCCGTGGCTCTCCGGGCGCTGAATGAGGTACCCGAGCCATTGCGGCGTGCGGATGTTCGCGTGCTGGAAGATGGCGTTGAACGTCAGGAACAGATTGCCGATGGCCGCCGCCTCCGGCGACAGTCCGAGGAGCGGGCCGAAGACGAGCGTGCCGAGGGCGATGAACATCGCCGCGTCCTGCGGCGCGAGGTAGTACGCGCCCCAGACGTCGAGGCTCTCGGCGCTGTGATGCATCTGGTGCAGCGCGCGCCACAACGTGTCGGAGCGGTGCACGGCGCGGTGGTACCAGTAGTGGCACAGCTCATAGACCAGAATCCCGACCAGCGCTCCCGCCCAGGTCCCGAGGCCGGAGAGATTCAGGAGTGTGCGGTCGCCGAGCAGCCCGGCCATCCACGCCGGCAGCACGAACGAGAGCGCGACGGCGAAGAGGGTGACGGCGAGGGCGCGCATCCGCCACAACCGCGGCGTGTCGAAGCGGCGGGCGCGATGGACGAAGTCGAGCGCGATGAACAGCGGAAGACATCCGAGGGTGAGCCAGGTCGCCAAGTCGATGATTTTCATGTCGTCCAATGTGGGGAAGGAGACGCGTGCAGTCGTGAGACGTCTCTGAAATCGTGCTGAAAGAGCGATGAGACCGGCATAATCTGCGGCGTCACCGTCATGACGACTTACCGTTTCGGGCCGTTCCAGCTCGACTGTGTGCAGGGCATCCTCTCGGCCGGCGCGACCGAGGTGCCGCTCGGCGTGAAAGCGTTCGAAACGCTGCGCTACCTCGTCGAAAACGCGGGGCGCGTGGTATCGAAGCGCGAGCTGATCGATCGCGTCTGGCCCGACAGTCACGTCGAAGAGAACAACCTGGCGCAGAACATCTCCACCTTGCGCAGGACACTGTCCGCGTTCGACGGCGCCGAGTACGTGCAGACGCTGCCGCGGCGCGGGTATCGCTTCGTCGGCGAGGTCGTCACGGCGGCGGCGCCGCGGCAGGAGCACGCGCGCACGCCGAAGACGCACTACGCGCGGAGCGGCGACGTGAACATCGCCTGGCAGCTCCTCGGCGACGGCCCCGTGGATCTGGTCTTCGTCATGGGGTGGGTCTCGCACGTGGAGATGTTCTGGGCCGAGCCCACGTTCGCCCGTTTCCTCACGCGCCTCTCCGGCTTCTCGCGCCTGATCGTGTTCGACAAGCGCGGCACCGGCTTGTCCGACCCCGTCCCGCTGTCGCAGCTTCCCTCGCTCGAGCAGCGGATGGACGACGTCCGTGCGGTGATGCGGGCCGCGCGCTCGCGCCGTGCGGTGCTGATGGGCGTCTCGGAAGGCGGTCCGCTCTGCGCGCTGTTCGCGGCGACGTATCCGGAGCAGGTCGCCGGCGTGGTCATCATCGGCGGCTACGCGCGCCGGCTCTGGGCCCCCGACTATCCATGGGGCCCGTCGGCGGATGAACGCGACAAATTCATCGCCGCGCTGGAACGGGAGTGGGGCGGCCCGTTCGGGATCGAAGCGCGCGCGCCGAGCATGTGCGCCGACCCGGAGTTCCGCCGCTGGTGGGCAACGTACCTGCGCATGGGCGCGAGCCCGGGAGCGGCGGCGGCGTTGACGCGCATGAACGCGGAGGTCGACATCCGCAACGTGCTGCCGAGCATCCGCGTGCCGGCACTGGTGATTCACCGGACCGGCGACCGCTGCCTGCGCGTCGAAGAAGGACGCTACCTCGCCGAGCGGATTCCCGGCGCGCGTCTGGTCGAGCTTCCGGGCGACGATCACCTGCCGTTCGTCGGCGACCAGGAAGCGATCCTCGCCGCCGTGGAGCGCTTCGTCGACGAGATCGGCGACTCGCCGCAGGCGGCGCGCGTGCTGGCGACGCTGCTGTTCATTCGCACCGAGGGAGAGGAGCTGCTGCTCGAGAAGCTCGATGAGCAGGTGCGGCGCGAGATCGAATGGCACCACGGCCGGAAGTTCGCGCACGTGACGGATGCTCTGGTGGCGGCGTTCGATGGCCCGGCGCGCGCGATCCGCTGCGCCCGTGCCATTCTCGGCGCCGCCTCACGCCTCGGCATCCGTCTCGCCGCCGGCCTGCACACCGGCGAATGCGAAGCGGCCGGCGAGCGGGTGAGCGGCACGGCGGTGGAGATCGGCGCGCTCCTCGCCGAAGCGGCATCCGCGGGAGAGGTGCTGGTGTCGAACACGGTCCGCGATCTCGTGGCGGGATCGGGCCTGCAGTTCGAAGCGCGCGGCCAGGCGTCGCTCGGGCAGCTCGGCACGTGGCCGCTGTTCGTCGTGACCGGCGACCGTCAGTCCTGATTCAACGAGCTTTCAGAAAAAACTCAGCGCGGGCTCACCACAGCGTCCGGCGGACGGCGGAGATTGTTCGCCATGAACAAACGCTTCCTTCTCCTGCCTCTTCTCTTCTCGTTTGCACTGACGGCCGCCGTGCAGGGAGCCACGACGCGCACGATCGCTCTCGAGAGCGGCGTGACCGTCCGCTACGTCGAGGCGGGGCCGCGCGAAGCACCGCCGCTGCTGCTGCTCCACGGCCTTGGCGACACGAGCCGCTCCTGGTCGCTGATGCTGCCGGAGCTCGCGAAGTCGCATCGCGTGTACGCGTTCGACCAGCGAGGCCACGGCGCGGCATCCGCGCCTCGTTGCTGCTACGCCCTGGCCGACCTGGCGTGGGACGCGATCGCGTTCATGGACGCGATGAAGATCGAGCGCGCGTCGGTGGTCGGACACTCGATGGGGAGCTTCGTCGCGCAACATCTCGCCGCGCATCACCCCGAGCGGGTGCAGAAGATCGTGCTGATCGGCTCTTCCGACACGACGGTCGGCAACGAGACGGTGGCGTGGCTGTGGGAACAGACCGGCACGTTCGATCGCGGCATCAGCACCGAGTTCGTCGAGCAGTGGCAGTCGAATCCGCTGCCGGTCGACGCGGAGTTCCTCGCGCTGGTGAAGAGGGAAACGGCCGCCGTCCGCCCGCACGTGTGGCGCGGTGTGGCCCGCACGCTGATGACCGAGGATCAGCGCCCGTTCGCGCGCGCCATCCGGCAGCCGACGCTGATCCTCTGGGGGGAGCACGACCCCGCCTTCCCCGCCGCCAACCAGCAACGTCTGCAGGAGGCTTTGCCGCAGGCGACCTTCAGACGCTATGACAAGGCCGGCCACAACGTGCACTGGGAAATCCCGACCCGCGTGGCGGAGGACATCCTGCGGTTTCTGGACGGGAAATGATGGGAACGCGGACGGGCGGGCGCGATCACGCTCGACCCGTCCCGCGTGACGGTGTGGTGTTCGTCTGATAAACGACCGTGGCGCGCTGCGACGGTAACGCATCCATACGGCTCTTCGTTCTCAACCGTTTCCGGGGAAATCGTAGGCGGCGAGAAATGCTGGATCATCCCGAAACGCGATGACTGTTTCGGGTTGAATTTCATTGTAGAGAAGGTCGGTGACGTAGTCCTGGACGCCGCGTGCGGAGCTGTGATTCGGCGAGAGACTGCGCTGCAGTCGCGGATCGCGCCGCCATTCCACGGCCGCCTGATGCTCCATCGCGCGCACGATGAAGATGGGAATGCACCACGCGACGCGGGTGGGATGGAAATGCCCTGGAACGCGGAGCGCGTGCGCGGCACCGAGCGTCTCGAGGAGTTGCGTGCGTGGCCACGCATCGAAGACAAAGGACGCAGCCTCGGGCCACGTGAGTGTGTCCGAAGATCGCTGGCCGCCTTCGTCGGCGAGCAACGAGCGGAACAGTTCCGGCGTAATCCCGAGAAGTTGCGCAATCTGGGGCAACGGCACGCGCTTTCGCGGATCGGCAGCGAAGAACCGTGCAAGCTCTTCATGGCGAGGAAACGCGGGTGTGGCGGCCCAGGTCGGCATCAGCTTGATCCGATGCGGTTCTAATTGGTGGCGGCGAATTTCCCTGACGTATTTCTTAAGCCTCGGCGAAGAGAGTCCGTCACCTTTCTTAAGGTCGCGGCATTCGTGACGCGTATAGGCGTCGCGACAGGCGCGAATCGAAGGATTTCGTGCGATGTCACGGGTAGGGAACTCGGCCGCTGAAACACACCTTCAGGAGAGAGAGATGCAGGACACGCGGGGACAGTTGCGGCGAACAGCACCGTCGCCGGGCCAGCCGCCCGGTGGCGATGCGGTCGCCGCATTCGAAGAGGCGTACCTGCTATACGCACCAAGGCTGCAGAGGATCGCGATCAGGAGATTTCGCATCAACGCCGGGGATGCGGAGGTGCTGGTACAGGACGTCTTCACGACGTACTACCAGCATGCAGCGGACGTGGAGAAGCTGGAGCCTTATCTGATCGGCGCGATCTGTAATGCGTCGCGGAACTATCTCCGGAGGTCATCGGCATCGAATGCGCTGTTTTGTGGTGAACAGCCATGCGCGGCGACGCCCGGTGACGATCTGTTGAACGAGCTCGCGCGCAAAGCGCTGCTGGCGAAGATGCTGGCGCGCGTGGGTGGCGATTGCCGGGAGCTGCTGCGGCGCTTCTACGTGAACGGCGAGGGGACGGAAGCGCTCGCACGGGCGTTCCGGATGAACCGCGGATCCGTAAAGGTGAAGCTGTTCAAGTGCCGGCAGCGGGCGCTCGAAGCGTACCGAGCCATCATGGAGCGGCCGTAATGGGCGAGCATATCCCGAATGACGAGCTCTCCCGGTTCGCACAGGACAGGCTGGCAGTCGAGCACGAGCGGCGCGAGGAGATCGAGAGCCATATTGCGAACTGCGTGTCATGCGGGGCGAGCTTCGACTTTTATGAAGTTGCTGAGAATGACCTCGGCGATCTGGCGGTGTGGCAATCGATTGTCGGCTCGACCGCCACGGCAATGAGCGCGTACGCGAATCAATGCGCCGCCGAGGATGCCGAAGCGGAGCTGTTGCTGAAGGAGTATCTCAACAATCCGCGCAGGGCGGCGCTGGCGAATCTCAGGAATCAGCGAAAGTTCCACACGGGCGGAGTCGTGCGTCGTTTGAACGTCAGGGCGCACGAGGTGGTGGCCAGCAGACCGCTCGACGCGTTGATTTTCGCCGACCTCGCGCAGGCAGTGGCGGATCTCCTTCCGAACGATACGTATCCGAACCACGCGGTATACGAACTGCGAGGGACGGCCTGGAAGGAGCGTGCGAATGCGCTTCTGCGGCTGGCTGCATTCGATGAGGCGCTGGAATCGTTGCGCCGGGCGGAGCGTGCCTACAAGCACCTCAGGTCGTCCGGACACGGACTTGCGGCCGTGGAACTCGTCCGCGCTGCCGTGTACTACGAGCGCGGCGAGCTGCAGAAGGCGGCGGAACACGTCGAACTGGCGGACCATGCGTACGTACACCTCGGCCTGGAGCGTCACCGCATGAAGGCGGTGCTGCTGCGCGGGCAGATTGCGTACGAAGCCCTCGACTACGGCGCGGCGGCAAAGACGTTCCAGCAAGTCATCGAGTTCGGGGAAGAGATCGACGACGCTCGCGAGATCGCGAAGGTGGCCGCGCACGCCTTCCGGGTTTTGAAGAAGGCGGGCAACGTGACGGGAGCACTGACGGCACTGGCCTACCTGAAGGAAGCGGCGGCGAAGCGCCAGGTGACTTCGGAGACATTGAAAGCGGTCCGAGCGTACCTCCGGCGCGTGGAGCGAGAGCCCGATCTGCTGTTCGAGCGACCGTCCGCAATCCCGCGATAACCGCGCGTCATCAGACGCAACCCTCGTTCCTGAGGCGCCCTCTCATTCGCCGGCCGGATGGCTGGCGCGGAGGGCTTATGCGAGGTGTATCGAGGAGAGCTGCGCGTGTCGCATCGCCGCTGGCGGTGTGTCTGGTTTTGACCGCGACGGGTGCTTGGGCTGGCGAAACGGAGCCATCACCAACAGACCCGCCGCAGGCGCGTCTCCAGCCGCCTGTGGGCCTGACCACGCAGGCGCGTCTGCAGCCGCCCGTCGGCATCACGCCGCCGCCGCTCGATGCGACGCCGCAAGCCCGTCTTAATCCACCTGTCGGGGCGACGGCGCGAGCTGCCGGCCGTTTATCGATCTTCGACAGGATGTTGGTCTGGCTGCATTCGCGGCTCAGCGTACCCAACGGGTAGCGGCCGCGCCTTGGAAGTGTTGAAGCGTGGGTCGAGACGCGACCCGCACGCGATTCGTGCGCGAAAGGGCGCCGATCCGCGGTGGGGAATGATCTGCGCCGGTGTCACCCTGTGGATGACCGCGGCGATCATCCGGACCGGCAGCGCAGCAAGCATGAGGCGGCAGCCAGAACCCGAGTCCCTCTCGCTACATTCGGTTCGTCCGATGACGCGAGAGGGCTAGTGGTACTCACATCGAGTCAGGTTCGCGATGCGTCGCTGCGGTCATGAGCGCAGAGATGGCGACGCACCGGAAGAAGAAGCCTCGGACGTTCACGCACGACCACCGGCACAACCGTATTCAGTGGGACGATCGTCGTGCCGCTCCCGACGCGCTCAGAACTTCGGTGACGAATCTCAGCGGAACTTGTCGTCCGAGGCCATTGCGTACGATCGCCCGAGCCTTCGGGGAGAGTTTCGCGAGGACGCGTTCGAGCAACTTGCGTCTTCTGCGTTTCTCCACCTCGAAGAAGATCACCCGCCGCACTTGCTGCCCGTGCCCGTAGGAAGTGACGTGCAAGACGAACCCGGGCGCTGAAATGAAGTTGCGGCCGTCAGGCTCTCTGTGAACGCATACGATCAGATCGCGCTCGCGGATGTTGCCGAGACCGGCGCCATCCCAGACGAACACGTCGCTCTCGAATCGCTTCCGATCGCGCAGCCGCTTTTCGGCAAAGGGGAGCCCTCGCTCCACGGCCGCATAGTCATCGCCGTCCCACCCTGTCGTTTCGACTTTGGCAATCCAGAGACGAGTGCCGAGCGGTGTCATCCCGCGGCCGCCTGCACGTTTGTGTGCGGTCGACGGCGGGAGCGCTGGCGGGCGATACAGCTTCATGAGGTGGCGCGCCTGCTCCGGGCCTACTGCGATGATCGCGTGGTCGGCCACGAATTGCCGCGCGTGTGAAACGGCGAGACGGTCGCCGGTGCGGATTGCGGTCTCGGCGAGTTGCGTCGCCGAGCGGCGAGAGGCATTCATGGAGCCGACGAAGACCTCATCTCCCGCCACGACGACCTTCGCGTGGAGACCGGCGCACGAGTACACCGCAACACCCCGATTGATCAGCTTCAGCAATTCGCCGGGATGAGTTTGGCCGGACTCTACGGCAGCGAGCGTCGCGTCGACCACCAGAACGCTCCCTTTCGTGAGCGGTAGAAGCTCGCTGCCGTGCTTCCCGAAATACGCGATTGCCACGTGGCAACGCGACCGGCGCCGCTTCACCGTGGTGGTGATGCGGCGCCATACGTCGTGCTGAATGAACTCGATACGCTTCATGGTGTGGTCGACAGCAACGTGTCCGTGCGGTGTGCCGGACGTATCATCTCCGGCGGAGGCATCGGATGGCGAAAACCAGGCAAGCTGGGGATGCGGCGAAGGGGTCGGCGAAAGCCGTGCGGACGGGCAAAGGCGCACGTGGGACCTCGGGCGAGCCGCTGTCGTCACAGCAACAGGAAGAGCTCCTCATGACGTTGCAAACCCGCTTCGAGAAACACAGGAATCGCCACAAAGGCCTTCCGTGGGCAGACGTCCAGTCGCGGCTGGACGCGAATCCGGGAAAACTGTGGTCGCTCCATGAAATGGAACGGACGGGAGGGGAACCGGACGTCATCGGTCGGGACGCAAAAACCGGCGAGCTCATTTTCTATGACTGTGCGGCAGAGAGTCCGGACGGCCGCAGGAGCGTTTGTTATGACCGTGAAGCGCTCGACTCGCGCAAAGAGCACAAACCGGCCAGCAGCGCGATGGACATGGCGGGCGAGATGGGGATCGAACTGTTGACGGAAGACGAATATCGCGCGCTGCAGAAGCTGGGAGAATTCGATCTGAAAACGTCGAGCTGGATCGCAACGCCGGCGGAGATTCGAAACCTCGGCGGCGCTCTGTTCTGCGATCGCCGCTATGACCACGTCTTCGTCTATCACAACGGCGCGTCCTCGTATTATGCGGCGAGGGGCTTCCGCGGGTCGTTGCGGGTCTGAAGATCCGGAAGGAGGAGGGACAGCGCATGCCGTCCCTCCCGGTTCCTGTCAGTAGATCGAGCCGTTGCTCGAGCTCAGCGCGCCCGCGTTGACGCTGACGGTGTACGAGGCTCCGCCGCTGCCCGTCCATGTGGACAGATTGAACGTCGCGGTGCCGCTCACTTTGTAGACGGGGAGGCCGGTATAGGTGAGCGGTGAGCCGGACACGCAGACCTGCGGGACGCCGGCAGAGCTCATGAAGTACGCCGCGCCTCGGCCGACGCGCGTGGCCGCGCCGGTGGGCTCGACGAGGATGGCGGTCGCTTCGTCGACGCCGATGCCGCGCGCGGACGAGGCCCAGCCGTCTTTGACGATGCGGGCCAGGAACGTCACCAGACGGCCGAGGCGGTCGCGGGTCACGAAATGGGAGTCGGTGATGACGCCGCCGAGGTTTGCGATCTGCACGAAATCGCGATCGAGCGTCACATAGCGATTGTAAGGATTGGCGAGCGCCTGGCTCGAAGTGACCGATCCGGACGCGCCGGTGTAGATGAATTGTCCGAGCACCGCCAGACCGGCGCTGGTGCCGCCGACCGGGGCGCGTTTGGTGTTGGCGACGTAGTGGATTGCGTCCGCGACCGCGGTGCCTTTCCAGTTGCTGATGTACGTCGACTGGTCGCCTCCCGCGATCCACAGCGCCTCGGCATTGCGGATCTTCGCGACGACGAACGGGTCGGCCGCGGCGGTGCGCGAGGGGATGATCAGCGTCTCGACCGAATCGACCGTACCGAGCCCGTAAATGTACGGGTTGTAGGCGTCGGTGCCGGTCGTGCGGATGACCACGAAGTCGCCGCCGCCCGATTTGCCGATCATCCATTGAAAGGCGGCATCGACGTCGGATCCGCCACCCATCAGCACCGTGCCGGCGGTGGTGGTTCTGGCGACGTCGTTCTGGTTGCCGACGGCGAAGTACTGGTAGGCCGGTTTCGCGGCGAACAGCGGCAGGGCGAGCAGGGAGACGAGGAAGCCGGTGAGGAAAACGCGACGCATTCGATTCTCTCCTTTGTCTCGTGGCGGTGTGTGCGGATGGGTGGAGGGACGGAATCTACACGGAAAGCCGCCGCGGCGCTACGCGGCCGTCAAGGCGAGCCCAGCCGCATTTGTAACACCCGGGCGGATGGAAGGAAGTTAGGATCTCCATCTCATTACAAGTCACGGATAGGAGACTGAATGTCGAAGCGCTTCTCGTTCGCTGTCGCAGTGCTGTTCGCCGTGTCCTCGTCCCTGCTCGCCGCACCGGGCAAACCCACCATCGACCTGAGCGCCAAAGGGGCGCGCGTGCATCGCGCGGACGGCAACGCGTCGTTGACCCCGCCGTCGCGCGGCTCGCGTGCCGACGCGGTGCGCGCGTTTCTCTCGCAGAACGGGCGCGGACCGGCCGCGCAATCGCTGCAGGTCGTCTCCGAAAACGCGCGCGGCGCGGTGACGCATCTCCGCTTCGAGCAGCGCGTGGCGGGGCTGCCGGTCTACGGCACGTACGTCAAAGCAGCGGTCGACGAGCGCGGACGTCTGCGCAGCGTGATCGAGAACGTCGTCGATCCGGGTCCCATCGCGCCGTCGCGCATCGGGTCGGATGACGCCATCGGCCGGGTCATCGGCTTCCATCATCCCGGACGTCTGCTGGATGGTTCGAGCGCGTTCTGGTATCGCACGCCCGCGGCGACGCGTGTGGCGGTGCCGCTCGCCGATGGATCGCTGTCCGAGGGATGGCTCGTCGAGACGTGGGCTGACGCGTCGAACGAGCTCTGGTACACCGTCGTCGACGGTGACGGAAACATCGTCCACGCCGAGCTGCGCACGGCCTCCGATACGTACAAGATCTTCCCGAAGGATCCGGCCACGACGGCGCAGGTGGTCGTCAGCGGACCGGGCGCGGGCAACGCGTACTCGCCGTCCGGCTGGGTGACGAACAACACGACCATCGGCAACAACGTCGACGCGTACCTCGACCGCGACAACAACAACGCCGCGGACGCGAACGGCCGGCCGGTGTCGTCGACGAAGACGTTCGAGTACACGGCCGACCTCACGCAGGCGCCGACGCTGTCGGTGACGCAGATGGCGGCGGTGACGAACCTCTTCTATCTGAACAACGTGATCCACGACAAACTGTACCGGCACGGTTTCAACGAGGCGGCCGGCAACTTCCAGACGAACAACTTCGGCAAGGGTGGCGCGCAGAACGACGCCGTGCTGGCCGAGGCGCAGGACGGCGGCGGCACGAACAACGCGAACTTTGCGACGCCGGCGGACGGCAGCAAGCCGCGCATGCAGATGTATCTCTGGAACCGCTCCACGCCGAACCGCGACGGCGACTTCGACTCCGACATCGTCTGGCACGAATATGGGCATGGCCTGACGTGGCGCATGATCGGCTCGATGAGCGGCCCGCTGGCCGGCGCGATCGGCGAGGGGATGGGCGACACGCTCGCGCTCTACGTCAACCGCAACGACGTGATGGGTGAGTACTCGTACAACGCGCCGGGCGGCATCCGCCGCTTCCCGTACACGAACTATCCGAATACGTACAGCGACGTCGCCGGCTCGAGCGTGCACGCGGACGGCGAGATCTACGCCGCGACGATGTGGCGGCTCCTCGCGCTCTGGGAGGCGGCCGGCTACACGCAGGACGAGCTGTTCGACTACGTCATCGACGGCATGAACTACACGCCGGCGCAGCCGTCGTACGAAGACATGCGCGACGGCATCCTGGCCGCGGTGCCGACGCAGGCGAAGGATTGCATCGTCTGGAATGCGTTCGCGCAGTTCGGCATCGGCGTCGGCGCGGACGGCGGCGTGACCTGCTTCTTCGGCATCTTCTGCACCCCGCCGCAGATCACCGAGTCGTTCGCCAAACCCGCGACCTGCCCGTAAATCGTTGCAGCATGGAAGCGGCGGGGACACATCCCGCCGCTTCCCGCGGCTATTCTGCGGGGCATGAAATTCGTCATGTTCTACGAGCTGGCCGCGGACGGGATGTCGAAGGTGATGGAGCACTACGAGGCGCACGGCGCGCGGCTGCACGAGTTCCACTCCCGCGGTGTGCTGCTCATGGCCGGGCCGCTCGGCAATCCGCCCGAGGGCGCGCTCGCGATCTTCACCACGCGGGAGGCGGCCGAGGAGTTCGTCGCGGGCGACCCGTTCGTCACGAATGGCGTCGTCGCGAAATCGCGCGTCGTCGAGTGGCAGGAAGCGCTGGCGTAGTCCGCGACGACCCATGAACGTCCGCCGTCCGGCCGTCATTCTTCTCGGCGACTCGATCCGCATGGGCTACCAGCCGTTCGTCCGGCAGGAGCTCGGCGACGCGTTCGAGCTCTCCGGACCCGCGGAGAACGGCGCGACGAGCCGCAACCTGCTGGCGAATCTCGACCGCTGGGCGCTGGCCCGTCCCGCGTCGATCATTCATCTCAACGCGGGCCTGCACGACCTCCGCTACGATCCCGGGCGCGACGCGCCGGTGGTGGCGCTCGACGAGTACGAGGCGAACGTGCGCACGATCCTCGGCCGTCTGCGCGAGCGCACGGACGCGCGGCTGCTCTGGGCCACGACCACGCCCGTGCACGAGAAGCTGCACGCGGAGCACAAGCTCTCCCGCCGCCGCGAAAGCGACGTGACGTCGTACAACGCCGCCGCCACACGCATCGCCCGCGAGCTGGGCGTGGAGATCGACGATCTCTGCGCGGCCGTCCTCACGCATGGTCCCGACGCGCTCTGGTCGCAGGATGGGGTGCACTTCAACGAGGCGGGCTATCGCTTTCTCGGGGCGCAGGTGGCGCGGGCGATTCGCGGCGCGTGAGCGCCGGATCGCCGCTTGCACAACGCCCTTCCCATGAACACGAGCACTCTGGAACCCCTGTTGCGCGATGCCACCATCAAGGCGATCGACGGTGTGGCGAAGAAGTTGAGCAGTGCGGAGCGGAGCGCGGAGAGCAAGGTGGCGCGCATGCTCACGTACTGGAACGAGATGGAGGCGGACGACAAAGAGCAGGCGGTGGGGATCGCCATCGCCACCGTCACGACGGCGGTCATGGCCATCGTGGCTCTGCGCAGCAAAGCGAAGAAGCCGCTCAAGACGGTGGGGCGGAAGCTGGTGAAGGCGGCGGTGAAGAAAGTTCTCTGAGCATCGGAACGTCGACGATGTTTTTTCGTCGATACTCGATGCATGTTCGCTCTCCGTTGCGTTCTCCTCGCTCTCGTTGCGTTCGTGACGCTCTCCGCGGCGGGTGACGTTCGCCGGCGCGCGGTGCGGAATCCAGCCCCTCTGGAGATTTACCCGCTGGCCGGCTACAGCCCCACGCTCGCGAGCACCACCGACCTCGCGCCCTTCGGCGCGCTCGTCGGCGACGCGAGTGTCGTCGGGCTGGGCGAGAGCTGGCACAAGTCCGGTGGCTTCTATCTGATGAAGCACCGGCTGTTTCGCTACCTGGTGCAGGAGAAGGGCTTTCGCGCGTTCGCGATGGAGAGCAACTGGGAAGCGGTCGAGCGGACGAACGCATACGTCCAGACCTGCGCCGGCACGGCCGAAAGCGCGATCGCCGAGGAGATCGCCGTCTGGCACAGCACCGAATACGCGGACCTGATCCGCTGGATGTGCGAGTGGAACAGCACCCATTCCAATCCCGCGGATCGCCTCACGGCCTTCGGGTTCGACATCCAGCAACCGGAGCGGGACGGGCCGGCACTCGACGCGTTCCTGTCGCAGTTCGGCGTGCCGCAGAACGATCCGCGACGGACTGGTCTGCGGTCGTGCGACAAGGCGTTCGGCCGCACGCATCCGTTCGGCGAGATCCCTCCCGCGGTTCACGCGACGTGCATCGAGTCGCTGGCCGGGATCGAGTCTTTCCTGCAGACCAATCGCACGACGATCGTCGAGCAGACGTCGCAGGAGACGTTCGAGATCGCCATGCTGCGCGTCATCGGCCTGCGTGCGAATCAGGAGGAGGTCTTCGAGATCCGCGACCACTTCGCCAAGGGGTTCAACTATCGCGACGTGGGGATGGCGTACGCGTTCCACGTGCGCCGCGCGATGAAAGCGCCGGGTGCGAAGACCGCGCTCTGGGCCGCCGACGTGCACGTCGCGCAGAACATGCTCCCCAACGGTGAGCAACCGCTGGGCAGTCATCTCGAAGCCGCCCTCGGTGACGATTACGTCAGCTTCGCGATCACCGCGTACGAATCCGAAACGCCGCGCGCGTCAGGCGTTTGCGGTCTCGCGGCGCGCATGCCCGGCTCGGCGGAAGAGCAACTGGCGACGTACGGTCTCCAGACGATGCTCGCGCGGCCGGGTGGGGGGAAGCGTCAGCATCAGGTCCTGCCGATGGGCTTCTTCACGTTCCGGCCGTTCGCCGATTTCGACGGCATTTTCTTTCTGCAGCGCTCCCCGGCGATGCACACGCTGAACTGGCAATACTGCCAATGAGCGGTTGACCGTTCCGCGGCCGTGATCCTGATGCGCGGCAGGTGATCCGGTCCGGGCGGCAGGTGCTGCGGCGGCCGGCCTTGCGGCCCATGGAGAGGGGAGGCGACGCTACGTCCGGTTGTTCCGGGCGTTGTTGCCGCCGTCCTTATCGTTGTTGCGGCCGCCTTCGCGCGTGAGGTCGCGAATGTTGCCGTACACCGTCAACCTCGGCGGGTGGTAAGGGCGTTTCGGCGCCGCGTGCGCGTTCATTGTGTGGGATTTTACTCTACGAAGCCGAGCCACCGCGCGAGGCTCACCGGCAGCAGCACCGCCGCATCCGGCCGCGGCCGGGCGAGCGCATCCGCGAAACGGGTCCGGTCGAGGAGCGCCATCAGCCGTTCGGAGCGGAAGCAGGGGGCCGCGTAGCGTTCGCGATTCACTACGAACAGAGACACGGCGGGGTCGGCGCGCAGCGGCGTTTTCGGCCGGCAGCGGACCCGGTCCGGAAGCCATCCGTTCATGGCGCTCCGCAGCACGTCCTTGTCCGCGCGGAACGGCATGGGGGGCAGAGAGAGCACGAAGTCGATGAGCCGGACGTCGAGGTAGGGCGCCGCGACCTCGATCGCGATCCGCGTCGCGCCCGCGTCCTGCGTTTCGAACGCGGCCGGAAGCCACGCCGCCGACAGCCGCGCGCCCTCTGCTGCCGCCTCCCACTTTTCGCGCAGCGTGTACCGCCGCGCCACCTCGGGGCGGATCCAGTCGAGAGCGGCCGGCGCGGCCGCGCTCCGGCCGAGCCAGCGCCGCAGCCGCGTGCGCAAAAGAAACGGAGGCCTGCGCCGTCGCGTCACGGCGTAGGTCAGGCTTTCGCGAACGAAGCGGCCGAGGCGAAGGTCGCGGAGGAGATCGTAAAAGTACGTGTGCGGCCAGGCGAAGAGCGAGTCGGCGCCGAGGCCGAAGAAAAGCGTTGGCGCGCGGGTGGCGGCGAGGCGTGTCGCGTCGAAGAACGTCGCGCTCAGCGGGTTGTCGAGCGGCTCGAGCCCTCGCACGAAGCGATCTTCCCAACCCTCGAAGAGCGCGGCCGGACGCGGCTCGAGCAAATGCGCATCGATGCCGAGCGCGGATGCCGCGCCGCGCGCCCAGTCGGCTTCGTCGTCGTCGATCACCTGCCGCCAGGAAACCGTGAGCGCGGAAACCTTGTCGCGCTCCTGCCGTGCCGCGGCGGCCGCAATCGAGGTCGAATCGAGACCGCCACTCATCGAGACGACCACCGATCTCCCGCGCGTCCGATCGCGTACGGACTGCAGCAGGAGCGCACGAAGCTGCTCGACCGCATCCGCCTCGCGGATCGGACGCGGCTCGACCGGCTCCGGCGTCCAGTAGCGCCGCACGGTCACGCCGTTCGCGTCGATGGTCATCGAGTGCGCCGGCGGCAGACGGGCGATCGCGGCGTACGTCGTCGTGGCCGGATCGCTGTTGCCTCCGAAGCAGAGGAAATCGGCGAGCGCCTCCTCGGAGAGCTCGCGCGACAGAGCCGGCAGATCGAGGAGAGCGGCGAGCGTGTTCGAAAAGACCACGTGCGCTCCGACGCGCGCGTAATAGAACGGCCGGACGCCGAAGCGGTCTCGCGCCGCGTGGAGCCGCCGCGTTTCCGCGTCCCAGATCGCGAAGGAAAAGTCGCCGAGGAGATGGCGCGGCGCGTCCACTCCCCAGCGCCGGTGTGCGTCGAGGATGGCCGCCACGTCGGACTCCGCACGCGGCACGTCGATGCGCGCGTCCGCGACGATGGCGGGCAGCAATCCATCGCCGCCCGTCCGCGCGCAGGCGAACGCCACGCCGTCACCGGTCCACGTCTCCCGCCCTTGCGGCCCGCGGAACGCGATGGCCGCGGCAAGGGCGTCGAAGAGGTGCGGGTCGACCGCGCCAGCGTCGAATCGGACCGCACCTGCGATTCCGCTCATTTCACCGACAAGCTACCGCAGTGCGGAGGCGGACACCATGCGACGGGCGAAGACGCCGGCTCCACGCAACGGGCGGTCACTCACGGTGTGCATGGCCAGCGCGCGCTCGGGTCAACGATGACGAACCGCGCGGCGAGGTGGCGCCTGGATTCCGTCATGCGCCCGCAGTCCGGCTCTGCATAGGGACGCCCTTCCGTCGCCGCACCTTCCACAGCCAATAGAACATCGCCCCGAACAGCACCAGGATCGGCAGCGCGCGCATCCACCCGGTCGTGAGCGGCTCGGGCAGGACTTTCGCCACGCGCTCGCGGATGGAGAAGAACGAGCCGGCGGCGATGAACAACGCGAAGCACATGCGCCAGAGATGGCGCGCCAGCCGTGAGGCTCCGCGAGGGGCACCGGAGCGCATGACGCGCACATCACCGATCGCGGCGAGCAGCAGGACGGTGGCGAGGACGAAGGACATCACGCCGATCGTGCGGAACGGAACGCCGCCGGGGGAGAGGCCGGGGTTGCCCACACCTCTGACGCCGCCGATGAACGCAATGCACGCGAGTCCGGCAGCGACCGTCAATGCCGCGACATTGGTCGCGCGCGTCCATCGCGACGGCGGGCGGACGGTCGTCAGCGCCGTGCCGACGAAGTAGAGCGACATGAGCGCGGCGACCACATTCGTCGCGGCGGCATTCCGCACGAACTCCAGGATCGAGGCGGTGATGCCCATGACGAGCATGGCGTAGACGAACAGCATTCCGCTGCGGCGGTGGATCGTTCCCCCTTTTTTCACGAACAGAGCGGTAAAGCCGAAAATCACGGCGAGTCCGCCCGCGACTACGTGAACCGGTAAGAGCATGAACGCAACCTTTCGATTCCCACACCTTTGAACAGCAGCCAGACCGCGAACGACGTCTCGCCGGCAAACGCGGGGAGGGCCATGAACAGGAACATGCGGCCGGCGAGCTGCGGTGCGAGCATCAGCGCGAAGCCGTTGCATACATACGCCAGTCCGGCCAGTTGGTACAGGATACCGACCGGCTTCGGCAGATACCCCGACGCGAAAATCAGAGATCCCGTAATGAAAAGAAACGGGCCGGACAACAGGAGGGCGATCCCGGAGCCGAAGACGTGTTGCTGCAGATTGGCGAACATCGCGGCTGCATCGCCGCTGGAGAGGATGTGGCCGCGGATGCAGGCCTCCTGCGTAATGCTGAGTGCAATCACGATCAGATACAGCAAGCCGCCCGTTCGTGTGTAGACCTGTGGATCGATGTCCTTGTTCATGATGGGCGTCATCGTGCGACGGCTTTGCTGAACAGATCCTGAACGCCGCGTTCAGCGGCCGTTCAGCCGGCGTGCCTCACGCTTGCGGCATGACGAAACACAACGACGCAATGCTCACCGTGACGTCTCTCCTGTCGATCCTTCTGCTTTCGATTCACGTGACCGACGACATCGTGCGCGGATTCGACAAATGGGGATTCGAAAAACTCAGTTTCGTGCTCATCCTCGTCGTCTGGCTGTACGGGACGCTCCGGCTGGCCGAACGCCGCTCGGGGCACGTCATCATGCTCCTCGGAGGGCTCCTCGCGGCGGTCATGCCCGCCATTCACATGCGAGGCACGGGCGCTTTCGTCCGGTCGGGCGGAGCCTTCTTCTTCATCTGGACGCTGTTCGCGCTCGGCGCGATCGGGACGCTGACCGTCCTCCTCGCGGCGCGCGGATTGAGGCGAGGGAACATAATGACCGCGGTCGCGAATGAGAATCCTGATCGTCGAGGATGAGTCGCTGCTGGCCAGTCGGCTTGCCGCCGCATTACGAGAGCGCGCGTATGTGACCGACATCGCGGCGGACGGCGAGCAAGCCGACTTCCTCGTCAGCACCGAGACCTACGACGCCGTCCTCCTCGACCTCGGATTGCCGAAGATCGACGGGCTCACGCTGCTCGAGCGCTGGCGTGCCGCCGGCATCGCGGTGCCGGTGCTGGTGCTCACCGCGCGCGGAAGCTGGTCGGAAAAAGTGCGCGGCATCGACGGCGGCGCGGACGACTACGTCACCAAGCCATTCGAGATGGCCGAGCTGCTGGCGCGGCTGCGC
>Ga0196958_10000237_pt1 | contig 18164 bp, 13 predicted proteins | sample S1v_10metaG_FD_148654 | JGI IMG/M metagenome (GOLD analysis project Ga0196958, IMG submission 148654) | Soil microbial communities from Anza Borrego desert, Southern California, United States - S1+v_10 | ecosystem: Environmental > Terrestrial > Soil > Desert | place: USA: California | collected...
GGCGCCGCGGGCGGCGGCTACTCGCAGGTGGTGCCGATGGAGACGCTCAACCTGCACCTCACCGGCGACTTCCACGCCGTCACCGAGGCGCACAACATGCTCTCGGCGATCCTGGACAACCACCTGTTCCAGGGCAACGCGCTCGACATCGACCAGCACAACATCACCTGGCGCCGGGTCCTGGACGTCAACGACCGCGTGCTGCGCAACGTCATCGTCGGCCTCGGCTCGAAGATGGACGGCATCCCGCGGCAGACCGGCTTCGACATCACCGCGGCCTCCGAGGTCATGGCGATCTTCGCGCTGTCGCGGTCGGTCCAGGAGATGCGCGAGCGGTTCGGCCGCGTCGTCGTGGCCTACGACCGGGGCGGCAAGCCGGTCACCGCGGAGGACATCGGCGGGGCGGGCGCGATGGCCGTGATCATGCGCGACGCGTTGCGCCCCAACCTGCTGCAGACGCTGGAGAACACGCCCGTGCTGGTGCACGCGGGCCCGTTCGGCAACATCGCGCACGGCAACTCCTCGGTGGTCGCCGACCTGATCGGCATCCACGCGGGCGACTTCCTGATCACCGAGGCCGGCTTCGGCGCGGACATGGGCGCGGAGCGGTTCTTCAACATCAAGTGCCGGGCGTCGGGCCTGCGGCCGGACGCCGCCGTCGTCGTGACCACCGTGCGGGCGCTGAAGGCGCACTCCGGGAACCACCGGATCGTCGCGGGCAGGCCGCTGCCGGAGGCCCTGTTCGCGGAGAACCCCGACGAGGTGCACGCCGGCGGGGCCAACCTGCGCAAGCAGATCGAGAACATCCGGCTGCACGGGGTCTCCCCCGTCGTCGCGATCAACGCCTTCCCCGGTGACCACCCGTCCGAGCACGCGGCCATCGCCGAGATCGCCGCGTCGATGGGCGCGCGCTCGGCCGTCTGCACCCACTTCGCGGACGGCGGGCGCGGCGCCACCGAGCTCGCGCAGGCCGTGGCGGAGGCGGCCGAGGAGCCCTCGGACTTCCGCTTCCTCTACCCCGACGGGGCCCCGCTGCGGGAGAAGATCGAGACGATCGCGCGGCGGGTGTACGGCGCCGACGGCGTCGACTACGACCTCTCGGCGTCGCGCCAGCTCGACTCCTACGAGCGCAACGGCTTCGGCCACCTGCCGGTGTGCGTCGCCAAGACGCACCTGTCGATCTCGTCCGACTCGAGCCTGAAGGGCGCGCCGACCGGGTGGCGGCTGCCGGTGCGGGAGGTGCGGGCGTCGGTCGGCGCCGGGTTCATCTACCCGATCTGCGGCGACATGCGCACGATGCCCGGGCTGGGCGCGAACCCGGCCGCGCACCGCATCGACCTGGACGCCAACGGCGAGATCGTGAACCTGTCCTGACGCTGCTACCTCCTCATGCCTCAATCGCCATCGTCGCGCTGTGAGGCAGCTGATCAGCCGGATCGACGACGATCTGCACCGCCGGTTGAAAGAACGCGCCGCCCGGGAAGGCCGCTCGCTCAACGACCTGGTGGCGGAGGGGCTCGCCGCTGCGGTCGACGACGACGCGACATCGTTCCGGCGCCGGCTCGACCGCTCGGGCCCGCGGGTCCTTCCGCCCGTGGCGCCGGTTCCCGGTCAGCGGCTCGACCCGGACCGCACTCGGTCTCCCGGTGCGCCGAGCCGGCAGTGGGTACCCGCCGGGCATGACCGAGTCCGAGTCCGGGTCCGGGTCCGGGTCCGGGTCCGGGTCCGGGTCCGGGTCCGAGCCCGACCCCGCCGAGCACGAGCCCGCCGAGGCCGCACGGCCGTCGATCGGCCGTCGGGACCAGCCGGATGCGATCCGGCCCGGCGTCGACGACGGGCCCGACCGCAAGCTCCCGGCCGACGAGGAGCCGGCCGACCCGGACTCGCCGGACGCACGCCCCGACGCTCCCTCCGGACGGGACGCGCAGCGCTGAGCCGACGCGCGGGTTCGGCGGCTGACCGGGAGCGCCGCCGGCGGGGCCGCGTAGTCCGCCGCAGCGCCGGGTACGAACCGGACATGCCGCCCGCCATCGTGGTCTTCGCGCCCTCGCCCCTGCTCACCGTCACCATCGAGGACCGGGCGGGACAGCCCGACATCCACGTCCACGCGGGCGGGCAGGGGGTGTGGCAGGCACGGATGATCTCGACGCTGAAGGTGCCCGTCGTGCTGTGCGCGGCGCTCGGCGGGGAGGCCGGGGACGTGCTGGAGCACCTGCTCCCGGGCGAGGGGATCGAGCTGCGCACGCTGCGCGTCGGCACCCGCAACGGCGGGTACGTGCACGACCGCCGCGGCGGCGACCGCGAGCCGATCGCCGAGGCGCCCGGCGGCCCGCTGGACCGCCACGAGCAGGACGCCCTCTACGAGATCATGCTGCGGGAGGGCATCGAACACGGCACGGCGATCCTCGCGGGCCCCAACGACGACCAGGTGATACCCGCGTCGCTCTACCGCAGGCTCGCCACCGACCTCGGGGCGAACGGCTGCCGGGTGGCCGCCGACCTGGCCGGGGAACGCCTCGACGCGGTGCTCGGCGGCGGCCCCGCCGTGGTGAAGGTCAGCCACGAGGAGCTCATCGCCGACGGGCGCGCCCGCGGTGACGACCCGGCCGAGCTGGTGGCGGGTATCCGGCAGCTGAGGGCCGAGGGCGCGGGCACCGTGATCGTGTCGCGGGCCGGGGAGCCCGCGCTCGCGCTTCCCGGAGACGCAGCCGACGACGGTGCGGTGCTGGAGATCCACATGCCGCCGCTGGAGCCCGCCGAGCCCCGCGGCGCGGGCGACTCGATGACGGCCGGCGTCGTCGCGTCCCTGGTGCGCGGCGATCCGGTGCGCGAGGCGCTGCGGACCGGCGCCGCGTGTGGTGCGCTGAACGTGGTCCGCCGGGGCCTCGGCACCGGCGGGGAATCGGCGATCCGCACGCTCGCCGAGCGGGTCGAGCTCGTGGAGTGGAAGGGGAACGACTGACGTGCGGGCACTGGTGACGAACGACGACGGCATCGACTCCCCCGGCCTCGCCGCGCTCACGCGCCTGGCCGTGGCCGCAGGGCTGGACGTCGTGGTGGCCGCCCCGGCCGTGCAGTCCAGCGGCGCGAGCGCCGCCATCACGGCGGTGCGCGAGGAGGGCCGGACCGTCATCGAACGGCACGAGCTCGCGGACCACCCGCAGCTGCCGGCGTGGGGGGTGCGCGCCCAGCCCGGTCACATCGTCGTCGCCGCGCTGACCGGCTGGCTGGACCCGGCGCCCGACCTGGTGCTCTCAGGCATCAACCGCGGCGCCAACGTGGGGCGCGCGGTGCTGCACTCCGGCACCGTGGGCGCCGTCCTCACCGCGGCGGTGCACGACGTGCGCGGGCTCGCGGTGAGCCTCGACGTGGCCCTGCACCCCACCGGGGACCGGCACTGGGACGCCGCCGACGACGTGTTCCCCCGCGTGCTCGAGCTCCTGCTCGACGCGTCGCCCGGCACGTCCCTGTCGCTCAACGTGCCCGACCGGCCCGCCGCCGAGCACCGGGAGCTGCGGCACGCGCGGCTGGCCGAGTTCGGCGCGGTGCAGGCGCGCGTGGACGAGGTGGGCGACGGCAGCCTGCGCCTCGGCGAGATCGAGGTCGGCACGGAGCCGGAGGAGGACACCGACGGCGCGCTGCTGGCCGCGGGCCACCCCACGCTCACCGCCCTGCGGTCGGTGGCCGAGGACGAGGGCCGCCTGGTGCCGGACTGGCTGGCCCACGCCGAGCGCGTGCGCGCCTGACCCGGCGCCGGGGCCGGGAGTCAGCTCCCGGCCCCGGTGCCGGCGTCGCGGAGCAGGCGGACGGGCGCCTGCGGCTCGGCGGGGTCGGGCGTCGCGCCCTCCGCGGCCCGGACGGCGGCGTCCACGGCGCGGCACAGCATGTGCAGCGCCGCGAGGTGGCACTCCTGCACGGTGGCGGTGTCGCCGGGCAGGCAGAGCGCGCCGTCGCAGGCACCCGCGAGCGGGTTCGGGCCCGGTCCGGTCACCGCCCAGCTGGTGGCGCCCAGCTCGGCGGCGGCCGCGGCGGCAGCGAGCAGGTTGCCGCTGCGCCCGCTGGTGGAGAACAGCATCAGGACGTCCCCGGGACGGGCGTGCGCCCGCACCTGCCGCGCGTAGACCTCGCCGTAGCCGTAGTCGTTGCCGATCGCGGTGACGCTGGAGGAGTCGGCGTGCAGCGCGATCGCCGAGAGCGCGCGCCGCTCCCCGTCGAAGCGCCCGACCAGCTCGGCGGTGAGGTGCTGCGCCTCGGCGGCGCTGCCCCCGTTGCCCGCGGCGAGCAGCCGCTTGCCGGCGAGCAGCCGGCCGGCCAGGTCGGTGCCCCACCGTGCGAGCGTCGGGCCCGCGGCGTGCAGCGCGCCGAGCGCCTCGCCGAGGCGGTCGACGTGCGCGCCGAGGGTCCGCACGACGGCGTCGGGAGCGGCGGGCGCGGCGGGCGCGACGGCGGGGTTCACCGGGTCACCCCCGCCGGCTCGGCCGTGCGCGCCGTCTCCAGGTCCGTCTCCAGCTCCGCGTCCTGGGCCGGCTCCTGGGCCGTCCCCTGGGCCGTCCGCTGGACACCCGCGGGCCTGCGGGCGGCGACGACCTCCTCGTACACCAGCGCGGTGGCGGCGGCGACGCGCTCCCAGTCGTAGCGGGCGAGCACGCGGTCACGACCAGCGATCCCGTACGCGGCCCCCATCGTCGGCGAGCCGAGCAGGTCGCGCAGCGCCGTGGCGAGGGCGTCGGGCCTGCGCGGGGGCACCAGCAGCCCGGTCACCCCGTCCACGACCGTGTCCTGGATCCCGCCGACGGCGCTCGCCACCACCGGCCGGCCGCAGGCCATGGCCTCCAGCGGCACGATGCCGAACGGCTCGTACCAGGGCGTGCACACGACGGCGTCGGCGGAGCGCAGCAGCGCGGGGACGTCCGAGCGGTCGACCGGGCCGACGAGCCGCACGCGGTCGGCGACGCCCGCGCGCCGGGCGCACTCGCGCAGCCGGGCGGCGTCCGCGTCGCCGTCGCCGTCACCGCCGGCGACCACCAGCTCCGCGCGCGGCACGCGGCGCAGCGCCTCGATCACCTCGTCGACGCCCTTGCGGCGCACGAGCCGGCCCAGCGACACGAGCCGCGGGACCTCGCCGCGGGGGGCGACCGGACCGTCGGGGCTGAACTCCGTGGTGTCGACGCCGCACGGCACCACGACCATGCGGCGGCGCGGCGCGCCCATCCGGGCGAGCTCGAACACCTCGTCGGTGCAGGTCGTGAGTACGCGGTCGGCCTGCCGCGCGACGGCGAGCTCCGCGGCCACGCGGCCCTGCGGGCTGGTGTCCTCGTCGCGCTGGTGGCGGCGCTTCACGCTCCCCAGCGCGTGGAATGTCTGCACCACCGGGAAGCGCCCCGCGGCGGCGGCGAGCGCCACCATGCCGGACATCCAGAAGTGCGCGTGCACCACGTCGGGCGGGTCCGCGCTCCAGGCGTCGTCGAGTGCCTGGGTGAAGGCGGGCAGGTGCGGGACGAGGTCGTCCTTGGCGACGAACTCGGCCGGCCCGGCGGTGACGTGCCGCACGACGACGCCAGGGCGCAGCGGCACGCCGTCGGGCAGCCCGGGGGCGTCCCGCCGGGTCCAGACCGTCACCTCGTGGCCCGCGTCCGCGAGAGCCGAACTGAGCTCCAGCACGTGCACGTTCTGGCCGCCCGCGTCGACGCCGCCGAGGGCGGCGAGCGGGCTCGCGTGTTCGGACACCATGGCGATGCGCATCCGGGTTCAGCTCCTTCCCATCGTGGCGGCCACGGCGGGCTCGGGATCCGTGTGGCCGTCGGTCAGGCCGGCGAGGACCGCATCCCAGTCCAGGAGGAAGCGGTCGAGGCCGTAGCGGTTCAGGGCGTGCGCGCGGGCGGCGCTGCCGAGCCGGCGCGCGAGCTCGGGCTCGGCGGCGAGCTCGCGCAGCGCCCGCGCGAGCCGCGCCGGGTCGGTCGAGCAGTGGCCGGTGCCCGGCGGCACCGCCTCGGCCGCCTCCGTGGTCGCCAGCGCCACCACCGGCATGCCGAGGTGCATCGCCTCGATCAGCGACAGACCCAACGACGTCCAACGCGGCGTATGCAGGTAGACGCGCCTGCGGGCCATCTCGGCGTGCATCCGGTGCTGCGGCAGGTCGCCGCACTCCCGGATCCGACCCTCGGCACCGAGTGCGGCGCCGAGGCCGTCGGTGCCGATGCCGAACACGTCCAGCGGCAGCGCCCGGGAGAACTGCGGCAGCAGGTCGGTGCCGGTGATCCGGCCGCGCCGGACCGGCTCGTTCACGACCACCGCCGCCGCGTCGAGCTCTCCGCTGTAGCGGTGGCCGGGGTCGACGACACCGTGCTCGATGACGGTGGTGGAGGTGGAGCCGGCGTCCCACATCAGCTCGTTGAAGTGGGTGACGTGAACCAGCAGCACGTCGTCGCGGTCGGCGACGGGGTGCCGGCTCGTGGCCGCGTGCTCGCGGGGCGTGTTGTGCTCGAGGTAGACGGCCGGGACGTCCCGGCCCGGGGTGCGGCCCAGCCACCGCTGGGCGAGCTCGAACTCCTCGGGCCGCTGCAGCACGACCACGTCGACGTCGGTCTCGGCCAGCTCCTCGGGTGCCACCTCGACGGCCGACGCGGGCCAGTCCCACGCCGCCGGGCGTCCGCCGCCCCACGGGCCGCGCTCGGGCAGCGTGGGGAGCAGGTAGCGGTGCTCCCCCTGGACGAACGCCGTGGTCCAGGAGCCGTGCACGTGCCATACGAGGATGTTCACGACAGGAGGGTTCGCCCAAGCGCCGTCGATCAAAACCGGATTCGGCAAACTGCTACTCTTCGGAGCGCTTATACAACGCTGAGTAATCACGGGTACGCGCCCGTTCCCGGGGTACGTGCGGGCGGTGACCTCCCGCACGAACACCCGCACCGACCTGCGCCGCATCGCCGCCGACGCCTTCGGCTGGTCCCAGCTGCGACCCGAGCAGCTCGAGGCCATGGAGCACGCCGCACAGGGCCGCGACGTGCTGGCCGTCCTGCCCACGGGCTCCGGGAAGTCGGCGATCTACCAGGTGCCCGCCCTGCTTCGCGACGGACCGACCGTTGTCGTCTCGCCGCTGATCGCGCTGCAGCACGACCAGCAGGAGGGCCTGGCGGGCACCGACGCGCCGGACGCCGTGGCCGTCAACTCCACGCAGCGGACCGGGGAGAACCGCGCGGCCTGGGAGGCGCTGGACACCGGCGACGCGGAGTACGTGTTCCTCGCCCCGGAGCAGCTGGCGAACGACGACGTGGTCGAGCGCGTGCGCGCGGCGGGCCCCGGCCTGTTCGTCGTGGACGAGGCGCACTGCGTGTCGGAGTGGGGGCACGACTTCCGGCCGGACTACCTGCGCCTCGGCGAGGTCGTCGCGCGGCTCGGGCACCCGACCGTCGTCGCCCTGACCGCGACGGCGGCGCCGCCGGTGCGCGCCGACATCGTCGCGCACCTCGGCCTGCGCGAGCACCGCGAGGTGATCGCGAGCTTCGACCGGCCCGAGCTGCACCTCGCCGCGCACCACCACGCCGACGCCGACCAGCGCCGCGCCGAGGTCGAGCAGCGCGCGGTGGAGCTGGGCGGGCCGGGGCTGGTCTACTGCGCCACCCGCAAGGACACGGTCGCCTACGCCGACGCGCTCGCCGCACGCGGGATCGCGGCCGCCGCCTACCACGCGGGCCTCAAACGCGAGGTGCGCGACGACGTGCACGAGCGGTTCCTCGGCGGCGGCGTCGACGTCGTCGTCGCGACCTCGGCGTTCGGGATGGGCATCGACAAGCCCGACGTCCGGTTCGTGCTGCACTCCGCCTCCCCCGCATCGCTCGACGCGTACTACCAGGAGATCGGCCGCGGCGGGCGCGACGGCGAGCCGGCGGTCGCCGAGCTGCACCACCACGCCCGCGACCTGGACCTGCAGCGCTTCCTCACCGCCCGCAGGCCCAAGCCGGACGCGCTGCGCGCCGTGCTCACCGCGCTGGAGGACGGCGCGCCGCGGACGGCGAAGGAGATCGGCGCGGACAGCGGCCTCTCCCCCGCCCGCCGCACCACCGCGCTCAACCTGCTCGAGCAGGCCGGCGCGGTGGCCGCGGACGCCGACGGCCGGTTCACCGGCAGCGGCGTGCCCGCGGACGAGGCGGTGGAGCGCGCCGTCGGGATCGCCGAGCGGCGGCGCGAGACGGTGCGCTCGCGCATCGACATGATGCGCGGCTACGCCGAGACCACCGACTGCCGCAGGCGCCTGCTGCTGGCCTACTTCGGCGAGCAGCACGGGGACCCCTGCGGCCACTGCGACAACTGCGACGCCGGCCGGTCCCGCCCCGCGGAACCGGCCGGGGACGCGGGGGTGGAGAACCAGGAGACGGTGCGCCACCCCGAGTGGGGCGAGGGCGTGGTCATGTCGACCGAGGCCGACCGCGTCACGGTGCTGTTCGCCGAGCACGGCTACAAGACGCTCGCCCTCGACGCCGTGCGCGAGCACGACCTGCTGCAGCCGACCGACTGAGCAGCCGGCCGCACGTCAGCCGGGCAGCGTCTCCCCGCCCACCGGGGCCAGCACCTCACCGGTGTAGTAGCTCGACAGGCGGTCCGCCGCGAAGAAGACGTACGACGGCGCGATCTCGTCGGGGTCGGCGGCGCGGCCCATGGGCACCTGCTCACCGAACGACTCGACCTTCTCCGGCGGCATCGTGGCCGGGATGAGCGGGGTCCACACCGGACCCGGCGCCACGCAGTTGACTCGGATGCCGCGCTCGGTCAGCGCCTGCGCCAGCGAGTACGTCAGGGACTGGATCGCGCCCTTCGTGGCCGAGTAGTCGATCAGGGTCTTGTTGCCGCGCAGGCCGTTGATCGAGCCGGTGTTGATGATCGCGCTGCCCTCGCGCAGGTGCGGCAGCGCGGCCTTCGTCACGCGGAAGTAGCTGTGGATGTTGATGTCGAACGTGTGCGTCCACCGCTCGTCGGTGATCTCCTCCGGGGAGTCGACCGGCGCCTGCGTCGCCACGTTGTTCACCACGACGTCGAGCCGGCCCAGCTCGGCGACCGTGCGCTCGACGACGTCGCGGCAGTGCGCCGCCTCGGCCAGGTCGCCGCGCAGCAGCAGGCACCGCCTGCCCTCGGCCCGCACGAGCTCCGCGGTGTGCTCGGCGTCGGCGTCCTCGTCCAGGTAGGCCAGCGCCACGTCGGCGCCCTCCTTGGCGAAGGCGGCGCACACCGCGCGGCCGATCCCGGAGTCGCCGCCGGTGACGAGCGCGACCTTGCCGGCGAGCAGGTCGCGCCCGGTCCAGTCGCGCATCTCGTCACGGGGCTCGGGCGCCATCCGTCCGGTCTCGCCGGGCGGGGTCTGCTGCTGGGCGGGTGGGGTCGGGTCGGCCATGCTGCGGTGTCCTCTCGTTCTCGCACTCGTACGGATCAGGTCTGTCTGTTCGCTCCGCAAGCTCCGCTCAGCGCAAGCTCGGACCGTGGTGGCGACGCTGTACGCCGCGGTGAGTACGCCGAGCAGCCGGGGCAGGTACCGGATGCCGGTGGAGGTGCCCGCTCCCGGCCGGTCGAAACGGGGCGTGCGGGGCGGCGCGGGCGGGTACCACCGGCCCGTGCGCATCGACGGCAGCGTGATCGTCGTGACCGGGGCGTCCAGCGGCATCGGCCGGGCGACCGCCCTGGACCTCGCGGCGCGGGGCGCGCGTGTCGTGCTGCTCGCGCGCCGGGCCGAGGCGCTCGAGCAGGTCGCGCGCGAGTGCGCGGCGGCGGCCGGGACGGGCGGGCGCACGCTGGTCGTGCCCGCCGACGTCACCGACCCGGACGCGGTCGAGGCCGCCGCCCGCGCGGCCGAGGAGCGGTTCGGGCGGCTCGACGGCTGGGTCAACTGCGCCGCGGTCATGATGTTCGGGCCGCTGCTCGACGTGCCGCTGGCCGACCTGCGCCGCGTGCTGGACGTCAACCTGCTGGGGTACGTGCACGGCGCCCGGGCCGCGCTCCCCCGCTTCGCGGCGCAGGACGCCGGGGTGCTGGTGAACGTCTCCTCCCTGCTCGGGCGGATCGCGCAGCCCTACGGCACGGCGTACACGATGTCGAAGTTCGCCATCCGCGGGTTGAGCGTCGCGCTCCACGAGGAGCTGCGCGGGGCCGGGGTCCGCGGCGTCTCGGTGGTCACCGTGCTCCCCGCCGGGATCGACACGCCGATCTACGCGTCGGCCGCCAACCACTCCGGCCGCGTGCCGCGTCCCCCGCCGCCCGTGTACACGCCGGAACGCGTCGCGCGCGCGATCGTCGGCCAGCTGCACAGGCCGCGGCGCGAGGTGGTGGCGGGCGGGCTGCTCGGGCGCGCGCTCGTGCTGCAGCACGTCCTGATGCCCCGGTTCGCCGAGCGCGTACTCGCCCTCGACGTCGAGCTGTCCCTGCGCCGCCACGGCGCGGCACCCCCCACGTCGGGCTCGCTGCACGTGCCGGGGGCGGCGCCGGCCGCGGTGGACGGGGGCTGGGGCGGCACCCGGCGCGAGCGCCGCCGGCGCACGGCGGCGCTGGTCGCCGGGCTGGTCACCGGCGCCGCGGGCGCGCTCGGTGTCGCGCGCGCCCGCGCGCGGCGCGCCGGGACCCTTACCCGCGCGCGAGGAGCACGCCGCCCCTAGACTTCCCGGGTGACCGCCGCCCGGCAGCTCCCCTTCGGCGCAGCGGCCGGAGAGCTGGGCAGGCTCGTCCGCGCCCACGACTGGACCGCCACCGCACTCGGGCCGGTCCCGGAGTGGCCGGCCCCGCTCCGCACCGCCGTCGGGCTGATGCTCGAGTCGCCCCACCCGATGCTCGTCTGGTGCGGTCCCGAGCTCGTGGCCCTCTACAACGACGCCTTCCGCGACCGCGCAGGGCGGCTGCACCCGGCGGCGCTCGGCGCCCCGGGGGCGTACGGGTTCGCCGATGTCTGGCCCGAGCTCGGCCCGCTCCTGCAGCAGGTGCTCACCGAGGGTACGGCCGTCTCGGGCACCGACCGCCCGCTGGTCGTGCACCGCAACGGCGTGCCGGAGCTGACCCACTGGACGTTCGCGCACTCCCCGATCCGCGGCGAGGACGGCGCGGTCGTCGGCGTCTTCACGGCCGCAGGCGAGACGACCCACCGGGTGCTCGCCGAGCGCAGGCGCGAGGCGCTCGGCGCGATCGACGAGGTCTCCCCCGTGCGGGTGGAGGCCGCCGACCGGGACGGTGACGCCATGATCGGCGGGGTGGACGACCGCCCGGCCCAGGCGGTGGCCACCGCCGCCCTCGACGCGCTGGCCGCCAACCGGCGCGACGTCCCCTTCGCCGCGCTCCTGCGCCCCGCCGACGACGGCGCGGCCCACGCGGACGGGTCGCCGCTGCGCGTCGCCGCGGCGTACGGCCTCGCCGGGGAGCTGCCGGCACTGCCGGGCCTCTCGCAGGCGCTGCGCACCGGGCGCCGGGTGGTGGACGACGGGTTGCGCGAGCGGTTCCCCGGCGCGTTCCCGCCGTCCGCGGACGCGCCCGGCCCGCTCGCCCCGGACACCGCTGTCGTGCTCCCGCTGGGCGAGGTCGACGGCGCTCCTCCCGCCGGTGTCCTCGTCCTGGGCGCCGATCCCTACCGGCCGCTGGACGACCAGCTCACCTTCCTCGACGACGTCGGGGCCCACCTCTCCGCGGTGCTCGCGGACGCCGAACGCTACGCCGCGGTGCGCCGCGCCACGGAACGGTCGGGTCGTGCGGAGCTCGGCCGGACGCTGTTCGACGAGCAGGAGCGCTACCGCAGCCTGCTGTCCCAGGCCCCGGTCGGGATCTGGGTCGCCGACCGCCGGGGCGCCACCACGTTCGTCAACGAGCAGGTGGCGCAGCTGTGGGGGCGCCCGTCCGCCGCGCTGACCGGGGCCGGGTGGGCCGAGGACGTGCACGCGGAGGACCGCGACGCGGTCGCCGGGAGCTGGGCCGCGGCGGTGCGCGACGGCAGCGTCTGGGGCTGCTCCTACCGGATCGTCCGATCCGACGGCGACGTGCGCGAGGTCCGGGCCACGGCGCGCCCGTTGCGCAACGCGGGCGGCGCGGTCACCGGGTTCCTCGGCACCACCCTCGACATCACCGAGGAGCGGCACGCCGAGCAGGTCCGCCGCGACGTGGCCACCGAGCACGCGGCCCGCACCGCCTCCGAGGCGGCCGCCGCGCGCCTGCGCGCGATGGTGCAGGGCCTCGCCGCGATCGTGTGGGAGGCCGAGTGGCGCCCCGACGCCGGCACGCTGCGGTTCACGTTCGTGTCCGACCGGGCGGAGGAGCTGCTGGGCCATCCCGCCGCCCGCTGGCGCGACGAACCCGGGTTCTGGCCCGCGATCATCCACCCGGAGGACCGGGACGAGGCGCTCGCGTACACCCACGACCGCACCGCCGCGGGCGTCGACCACGACCTCACCTACCGTGCGGTGTCGATCGACGGGCGGGTGCTGTGGCTGCACCAGGTGGTGCACGTCGTCACCGGGCCGGACGGTGCCCCCGTCGCCGCGCAGGGCCTCACCGTCGACGTCACCGAGCAGAAGCGCGCCGAGCGCTCCGCCGCGGTGCTGGCCGAGACCGGGCGGCTCGTGGCGGACGAGGGCAGCGCGGACCAGCGGCTCAGCCGCCTCGCCCACCTCGTCGTCCCCGACCTGGGGGACGCCGCGGTCGTGTCGATGGTCGGCGTGGACGGGCTGCTGCGCCGGGTCGCCGTGGCCCACGACGACCCGGCCGTCACCGCGGCGCTGCAGGCGCTCGCCCCCACGCGGCTGCCGCCGTCGCTGGTGGAGGCGTTCGCCGCCGGCCTGCCGGTGATCGTGCCGGTCACCGACGACCTCACCCGCTCCACGGCTCGCGACGACGCCGACGCGGCCGCGCGCAGCGCGCTGCGCGCGCACAACTCCCTCATCGTGCCCCTGCGGATCGGGGACCGCGTGGTCGGGCTGCTGGGTTTCGTGAACTTCGGCGCGAGCCGCTACTACCACCCCAGCGAGCTCGACCTCGCCGTGGAGCTGGGCAGGCGGGCGTCGCTGATGCTCGCCGCCGACCGCCAGCGCACCCGCGAACGGCAGCTGCAGCAGATCAGCGCCGACCTCGCGTCGGCGGGCAGCGTCGTCGAGGCGGCCCGGCTGCTCGTCGCGCGCCTGCCCGACGTGCTGGACGCCGACGCCGTCAGCGTGCACCTCGCCGATCCGGAACGCGGCCTCCGGCTCGTCCACGTCGCCGGGTACGGCGACCACGCGCTCGAGGCGCTCGGCACGCTGCGCCCCGACGACCCGGCCCCGATCGCCGCCGCGGTGCGCACCGGTGAGCCGCAGTGGATCCGCGGCCGGGACGAGTGGGAGCGGGACTGGCCGGACCTGGCCGCGCGCGCGGCGTCGGACGGGCACCGCGCGGGTGCCGCGCTGCCGCTCACCGCCGCCGGGCGCGTCGTCGGCACCATCGGGCTGGGCTTCACCACCGACCGGGCGTTCCCCGCCGACGAGCGCGACTTCGTGCTCGCCCTCGTCGCCCAGGCCGCGCCCGCGTTCGAGCGCGCCGCGGCCGCCGACGAGCGGCGGTTGATCGCCGAGACGCTGCAGACCAGCCTGCTGCCCCCCGGCCTCCCCCGGCTCGCCCGGCTGCCGCTGGCCTCGCGCTACCTGCCGGGCGCGCGCGGCGCGCGGGCGGGAGGCGACTGGTACGACGTGCTGCCCCTCGACGACGGCCGGGTGGCCATCGCGGTGGGCGACGTCGTCGGCCAGGGCGCCCGCGCCGCGGCGATCATGGGGCAGTTGCGCAGCGCGCTGTCGGGCTACCTGCTGGAGGGCCACGCGCCCGAGCAGGCCCTGGAACGGCTCGACCGCTTCGCGGGCCGGGTGCCCGGCGCGGCCGGGAGCACGGTGGCCTGCCTGGTGCTCGACCCGGAGACGGGCGAGCTGAGCTGGTCCCGCGCCGGGCACCCGCCCCCGCTCGTGGCCGGTCCGCAGGGCTGCCGGCCGCTGGAGCAGGCCACCGGCACCGTGCTCGGGGTGCGCGGCAGGCCCGCCTTCACCGCGGGCGCGGACCGGATCGAACCCGGCGAGACCATCGTCCTCTACACCGACGGGCTGGTGGAACGGCGTGGCGAGATCGTCGACGACGGGATCGTGCGCCTCGCCGACCTCGCGGCCCGCCACCAGGCGCTCGCCCCCGGCCCGCTGACGGACGCCCTGCTCGCCGGCGCGCTCGCCTCCGCCTCGGATGCCGGGGCCGACGGGCCCGACCCGGCCGACGACGTCGCGCTCATCGTCGCCCGGCTGACCCCCGCGCCACTGCGGCTGGTGCTGCCCGCGCAGGCCACCGTGCTGCGGGAGCTGCGGGCCACGCTGCTCGCGTGGACCGCCGCGGCCGGCATGGCCGAGGACGACGTCTACGACCTGCAGCTCGCCGTCGGAGAGGCGGCGGCCAACGCCGTCGAGCACGCCTACCGCGGGCGGGCGCCGGGACCGATGTCGGTCGAGCTGTTCCGCGACGTCGACGGCGGGGTCCACGCCCACGTCCGCGACGAGGGCTCCTGGCGGCCGGTGCCGGAGGACAAGGGCTACCGCGGCCGCGGCCTCGAGCTGATCCGGGACGTGAGCAGCGGGATGCGGCTGCACCACGGACCGGAGGGCACCGAGGTGCGTTTCGCGCTGCTGCCGTCCGGTGGCGCGCAACCCGCTGCCCGCACCGACGCTCCACCGGCCTCCGCCCCGGCGCCGTCGGGTCCGGCGGCCCTGCGGGACGGCCCGGATGCGCGCACCGTGCAGGTGCACGGCGAGCTCGACCTCGCGGGCGTGCGCGGCGTGCGCGACGAACTGCTCGACCGCGCGGGCGCGGACGGCGAGCTGACCCTCGACCTGCGCCCCACCACGTACCTGGCCAGCGCGGGCGTCGCGCTGCTCGTGGAGGCCGACCGCGCGGCCCGCGCCGCGGGCGGGCGGCTGCGCGTGCTCGTCGCTCCGGCCGACGTCGTGCGCCGCGCACTGGCGCTCAGCGGGGTCGACGGCCTGCTCGAGGTTCAGGACGCCGGCGACTGAGCGTGCGCCGCCCGGGAGGGTTGCGAGCCGCCGCAGTGGTTACCCGCAGGGCTCGACGTCCGCCGAGCGCGAGGAGCCTCCGTGTCGCAGCCACCCACCTCCGGATCCCCCGGGGGGGAAGCCGAGACCCCGGCCCAGATCCCGCCGCGCGGCTGGTGGCAGGTCACCCGGCGCGCGTTCCGCGAGAGCAGCGCCGACAACGTTCCGATGCTGGCCGGCGGGGTGGCGTTCTTCGCCTTCCTCGCCGTCTTCCCCGCGCTGATCGCGGCGCTCACGCTCTACGGGCTGGTGGCCGACCCCGCGCAGGTGACCCGCCAGGTCGAGGGTCTCGCGGGCGCCCTGCCGCAGCAGACCCAGCCGCTGATCACCGAGCAGCTCGGGGCGATCGCCGCGAGCAGCGGCGGCGCGCTCGGGATCGGGCTGGTCGTGTCGCTGCTGGCCGCGCTGTGGTCCGCCTCCAGCGGCACCGGCAACCTGATGCAGGCGATCAACATCGCCTACGACGAGCAGGAGACCCGGGGGTTCGTGAAGCTGCGCGGCACGGCGCTGCTGCTCACGCTCGGCGCGATCGTGTTCGTGCTGCTCACGCTCGCGCTGGTCGCGGTCGTGCCGCCGCTGCTGGACGCGCTCCCGCTCGGGCCGGTCGCCACCGTGCTCGCGCAGGTCGTGCGGTGGGGCCTGCTGGTCGGGGTGGTGATCGTCGCGCTCGCCGTCGTCTACCGCGTGGCGCCCGACCGGGACGCGCCCCGGATCCGGTGGGTCAGCACCGGTGCACTGGTCGCCGCCGTCCTCTGGATCGCGGGCAGCGTGGCCTTCAGCCTCTACGTCAACAACTTCGGCAGCTACAACCGCACCTACGGCGCGCTCGCCGGCGTGGTGGTGCTGCTGCTGTGGCTCTACCTCACCAGCTACATCGTCCTGCTCGGCGCCGAGATCAACGCCGAGTCCGAGAAGCAGACCGGCCGCGACACCACCCGGGGCAGGCCGGTCCCGATGGGCGAGCGGCGCGCCGTCGCGGCCGACGAGGTGGCCGACCCGGGCGACGCGAGCTCCGCTCAGCGCTGACGTTCGCTCCGCAAGCTCCGCTCAGCCCTCCAGCCCGCAGAGCACCTCGTCCAGCGACTCGCGATGACCCAGCACCGGACCGAGCTGGGTGATCTCGAGGACCCGGCGCACGATCGGCGGCCCGTCCACCGTGCTGAAGAGCACCCCGGCCGCCTCGGCGTCGCGGAAGGCGTCGAGCAGCACCACCAGCCCGGTGGACCCGCAGAAGGTGAGCCCGGCGAGGTCGATCACGAGGCAGCGCGGGGCGTCCGCGAGCGCGTCGCGTGCGGCGTCGCGCAGCGCCCCGGCGCTGGCCGCGTCCACCTCGCCCACGGGCGAGACGACGACGACCCCCGGCCGCGACTCGGACACCGCCACCCGCAGCAGGGGGTCGGGCGGCCCGGCCGAACGGGGCGACGGCACGCGGACACCGCAGGGAACTGCGGGCGGCTCGGATCCGTGCGTCATCCCGTCCCGTTCGGTGTCTGGAGCGTCGGTGCCGGTGCACCTCCTCGCCCGTCCACGATGCACCCGGCGTCCGGCGGCTCGCAAGTGGACGCCATCCCCCCGGAACCGTCGATCACGCGGGCGGGTGCCCGTCGTTCACGCTGCGTCGCCGGTCACGCCGGTTTCGGCCCGTGCCGGACGGGTGATCCCTCGGGATGGGAGACGCAGAGCCCACCACGGCCGCCGGCTCCGGCGCACGCGACGCGCCCGCCCTGCGGCGCGCGATCACCCGGCCTGCGCTGCTGATGTTCGTCGTCGGCGACGTCCTCGGCGCCGGGATCTACACCCTCGTCGGGGAGGCCGCTGCGCAGGCCCGCGGCGCGCTGTGGCTCGCGCTGCTGGTGGCGCTCGGGCTCGCCCTGCTGACCGCGGCGTCCTACGTCGAGCTCGTCACCCGCTTCCCGCGCGCCGGCGGCGCCGCCGTGTTCGCCCACCGCGCGTTCCGCAGCGAGGTGGTGTCCTTCGTCGTGGGGTTCTGCGGGCTCGCCGCGGGCGTGACGAGCGTCGGCGCGCTGTCGCTCGCGTTCGCCGGGGAGTACCTCGACGCGCTGGTGCCGCTGCCGACGCTGCCGGTCGCGCTGGCGTTCCTCGTGGCGGTGGGCCTGCTCAACGCCCGCGGGATCAGCGAGTCGATGGCCGCCAACATCGTCATGACCCTCGTCGAGGCGGCCGGGCTGGTGCTCGTCGTCGTGCTCGGCGTGATCGTGATCGGGCGGGGCGACGCGGATCCGGCCCGACTCGCGGACCTGCCGCCCGGCGGCGCGGGCGGTCTCGCGCTCGCGGTGCTCGCGGCCGCGGCGCTCGCGTTCTACTCGTTCGTCGGGTTCGAGACGTCCGCGAACGTCGCCGAGGAGACCCGCGACGTGCGCCGCAGCTACCCGCTCGCGCTCGTCGGCGGCCTGCTGCTGGCCGGCGCGCTCTACCTCGTCGTGGGGCTCGTCGTCACGCTCACCGTGCCCGTCGACCAGCTCGCGGGCTCCACCGGGCCGCTGCTCGAGGTGGTGCGCGTCGCCGACGTCGGCGTGCCTGCCTGGCTGTTCTCGGTGGTCGCGCTCGTGGCGGTGGCCAACACCGCGCTGCTGTCGGGCATCTACTCCAGCCGTCTCGCCTACGGCATGGCCGCCGACCGGGTGCTGCCCCGGGTGCTCGCCCGCGTCCTGCCGGGCCGGCGCACCCCGTGGGTCGCGATCGTCGCCACGCTCGCCGTCTCGATGGCCCTCACCCTCACCGGCGACCTGGGCGACCTGGCCAACACCGTCGTCCTGCTGCTGCTCGTGACGTTCGCGAGCACGAACCTCGCGGTGATCGTCCTGCGCCGCCGCCCCGACGAGGGCGAACCCGACCACGTCCGGATCCCGCTCGTGCTGCCGTGGCTCGGGCTGGCGTCGTGCGTCGCGCTCGCCGCCCAGCAGGACGCGACGGTCTGGCTCCGGGCCGTGCTGCTGCTCCTGCTCGGCGTGGCGCTCTACGGCGCGACCCGCCTCGCCGACCGCGTGCGCCGCCGAGCCGACGCCGGACGCGGGTAGTCCCCCCGGTCGCGGGGTAGTCGAGCGACGACCGATCGTCCAGCCACCCACATCGACG